>JGI20214J51650_10002144_pt1 | contig 12493 bp, 12 predicted proteins | sample WetSurMetagenome_FD_51650 | JGI IMG/M metagenome (IMG submission 51650)
ATATCTTTTGTTACCATGATGGTATCTGTAGATACCGGAATATTCAGCGGCAAAGGCTGAAGTTTATGCTCGGGGTAATATGTAATTGCATATGCAGCTGCAATGTATTGCGGGATATAGCCTCTTGTTTCCCTTGGAAGCCTGTAGTAGATATCCCAGTAATCCTTCTTATTTCCCGATCTTTTGATAGCTTTATTAACGTTACCCGGTCCACAGTCGTAAGCAGCAATAACCAGGACCCAGTCTTTATAAATATCGTAGAGATCCTTCAGATATCGTGCGGCTGCGTGCGTTGCTTTAAGTGGATCCCTGCGCTCATCCACAACAGAATTGATAGTAAGGCCATACATTCTTCCGGTACTGTACATGAACTGCCATAAGCCGGTTGCTCCAGAACGCCTGTTAACTGCGTTGGGATTAAGTGCGGATTCAATTACAGCCATATATTTAAATTCAGCCGGCAGTCCGTATGAATCGAAAACATCCTCTATCATTGGGAAATAATAATCCTTCAATCCCAGTACGGCACTGAATTTATCTCTTTGCCGCATTGTATAAACCTCAATATGAGCTTTTATTATACTATTGAATTTCAGGCTTATAATCGAATTGATCTTGCTTATTCTGTTCTCGTAAACTGAATCGGGACAGGAGAATCCTAATGAATCGGCCTGATAGCCTTCCGGCAGGTTCTTTATTGCGATTTTAACATACCATGTCTTTACCAGGCTGTCGAGATCCCTTGCAATTCTTTCGCTGCTGGGATCATCTTTGATGATTATCGTATCTACTGTTGAAGCTGCGTTTGCTGAAAGAACTGTGAGGANAAAAGTTATCAGTATAGCGGTAAATCTCATAGTGTAAAAAGTATTTTAAAAGTTTACTTTCAAATCCACGGTCAGCCCTGCACCCATATAGCCACCCGGCAGGTTCATCTTAATTGGTGCCAGGGTAAGGTTAAGGTTCGGACCGACGTCGTAGTTAAACAGACTGGCGTCAACATTTGCATCAAGGATTGAAAAAAGGTACCAGCCAGCGATGCCAATATACGAAAGATCCCGATATCTTTTGTAATAGTCGACCATTCTGAGCATGGCATCTTTATAATATGTATAGTTTGCTAAACTATAGGTCTTTGGAAAAAGTATCGGATCATAAGTATAAGGTTCTGCAGCAATTAGTTTAGCATAACTGGTTGTTTTGGGACTATTGTCAGTAAAATCCTGATATGCCTTAATATATGTATTATAATTNTTNGAATTGAATCCTGCNGAATAGATCAACGCGCCAAATCCGGCATACACCACCGGGATCTTCCAGATCTTCCTGTTATAGATCTGACCAAGTCCGGGAAAAGCAACAGCCAGCATTGTGGCTTTCATTGTCTCGGGTTTAAACTTATGCCGTACGGGAGTGACAATAGTATCTCCTTCCTGGGCAAATATGTTCTGCTGAACAAAAAACACCTGCAGGAGAAGAATAAATAATATTTTATTTTTAGTCTTCACAATAAAGCATACCAGTCTCCAGATTCTAAAACCAGTATAACGGCCGATAAAGATAATTATTTTCAGGAGTTCAGGCGGTCAAATACCCCTAAAATGCGCTCCATCTCTTCCGGGGACTCAAACGGGATAACAATTTTACCCTTCCCCTTTTCATTTATTCTGAAGTTGACTTTTGAAGAAAATATTCTGTTGAGATGTTCTGACAGTTGTGTGTAATCGTCATTCAGCTTTTTCTTCTTTTCAATTTTTACGGGGTCTTTGCTGACTTCAGACTGTAATTGTCTGACAAGATCTTCTGCCTGGCGGACCGACAGTTCCCCATCGATTATTTTATAATAAACGTTGATCTGTTTTTTCGGATCATCTATATTAATAAGAGTGCGGGCGTGCCCCATCATAAGATGTTTATTCTTGATCCCAAGCTGGATTTCAGCTGGAAGCTTCAGCAGACGAAGGTAATTTGCCACTGTTGATCTTTGTTTTCCTACCCTGTCGCTAAGCTGTTCCTGTGTGAGTTTACATTCCTCTATCAGCCTCTGAAAGCTGATTGCCACTTCAACTGCATCAAGATCTTCCCTCTGAATGTTTTCAACAAGAGCAAGCTCAAGCATAGCCTGGTCATCAGCAGTTCTGACGTAGGCAGGAACATGCGTCAGTCCTGCAAGGCGTGCAGCTCTGAGCCTTCTTTCACCTGCTATCAGCTGGTATTTTCCTCCAACTACTTCACGTACGGTGAGTGGCTGGACAATCCCCAGTTTTTTTATTGAATTTGAAAGTTCTTCAAGCGCCTGTTCATCAAAGGTTGTCCTTGGCTGAAAAGGGTTCGCTTCTATCGAATCTACAGAGATATCCAGGTTTGCTTCTACTTTCTTCTCAAGAACCTCTTTCTCCACTCCATCTATCAATGCACCAAGACCTCTTCCCAACGCATTTTTTTTTGCCATATTCATTCCTTCTTCTCTATCAAAAGTTATGAAACTATTGTGTTACTTTTGCTTCCTGCTTCTCAATCAGCTCTTTGGCGAGATTAAGATAATTCACGGTACCCCTCGAATCAGCATCATATAGTATAGCAGGCTGACCAAAGCTCGGAGCTTCCGAAAGCTTGACATTCCGCTGTATTATAGTCTTAAATACCATCTGCTGGAAGTGCTTATTTACCTCATCAGCAACCTGATTTGATAACCTAAGGCGGGCATCATACATTGTCAGAAGAAATCCTTCAATCTCAAGTTCCGGGTTCAGATTGTTCTGAATTATCTTGATTGTATTTAAAAGTTTTCCCAGACCTTCGAGGGCAAAATACTCACACTGAACGGGTATTATTACCGAATGCGACGCTGTAAGTGCATTTACTGTAAGAAGTCCGAGAGACGGTGAGCAGTCGATCAGAATATAATCATAATCAGGTTCAATCTTTTTAAGCACCTCTTTCAATATTTTTTCCCTCTCATGCCTGTCGAGCATCTCGATTTCAGCACCTACAAGATCAATATTTGACGGCATAATTGAAAGATGATCAATATTGCAGCTCATAACAGCCTCCTTAGGTTCTTTCCCGTCGATCAGACAATCATAGATTGTACTTCTGATCTGCCGTGTATCAATACCAATACCCGATGTTGCATTCGCCTGGGGATCCCCGTCCACTATTAAAACCTTCTTTTCAAGAGCAGCAAGACTGGCCGCAAGGTTAATTGCTGTTGTTGTCTTTCCTACTCCACCCTTCTGATTTGCTATAGCTATAATCCTTCCCATTTTTTCCTGTTATCGTATTAGTTTTTGAGTCTCAAATTTACTACATATGACCTTCTGCCACGGAGAGTCAAAGGTGTAATTGTAAACATTTTTTTTGGGGTTTTCAACACTTTATTAACAGGCACGATTTGTTGATCAAAATACAATATATTGATAATGTGGCATATCGCAAAACTATAAAAATGTCTTTTTAGATTCACTGAGTTCTGAAAGCTAAAATGCATACCTGATAAACAGATCATTAAAGTGATATTAAACGTGATTTTTAAAAATCTGTCTATTTATTTACATCTTTGCTGCAACAACAAATCTTAATATGAATTCAGGAAACGAGCAGCCCGAATATCTGGTAATTGTAAACCCTAATGCGGGTAACGGAAAAGGAGAAAAAGACTGGAAGCATATCTCATCGCTTCTTAAAAATGAGAAAATACCATTTTCAGTTAAATTCACCGAAAGAAAAGGACATGCTATTGAACTCGCAAGGGAATCAATTACTTCCGGTTTCAGAAAGATAATAACAATCGGAGGTGACGGTACCCTGAACGAAGTCGTTAACGGCGCTTTTGCAAATAAAGTATGCCCTCCTTCCGATATTACACTTGGACTGATTCCTGTCGGTACCGGGAATGACTGGGGAAGAATGTTCGGAATTCCGCTTGATTACGCAAAAGCTGTGAAAATAATCAGGGAAGATAAGAGAATGCTGCATGACATCGGCCTTATAAGCTTTTATAACGACACAGAGAAGAAGGAAAGATATTTCATTAACATTGCCGGTCTTGGCTTTGAATCAGTTGTAGTAAGTAAAACAAACTTTCAGAAAGACCATGGTCACGGAGGCAAACTGATATACTTCTATAACCTCATAACAAGTCTGATCTCATACAAAAACACTAAAGCCGAAATAATAATCGATGGTGAAGTAAGACATGCCAATGTATTTTCAGTAAACATTGGCAACGGAAGATACTGCGGAGGCGGAATGAGACAGACACCTCATGCATTGCCCGATGACGGACTGCTTGATGTTACTATAATAAATGGGATGGGTAAATTTGAAATCATCAGGAATCTGAAAATACTGTATGATGGTTCAATCCTCGATCACCCGAAAGTGGAAGGATATAAATGCAAAAACATTAAAGTCAGTTCGGATTCAATAATCTACACTGAAGCTGATGGTGAATCGCTGGGACATACACCGGCTGAATTCAATATTATACCCTCGGTGATCAATATAATCTACGATACGAGGATCATTCAGTGATCCTGATCTCAAAGAGTTTCGGCCATCTCTTACCTGTAACAAATATTCTTTTACCGGCAGCATCATAGGCAATGCCGTTAAGCACATCAGTATCTGTGTCACGGTCAGATTTGGGGAGAATATTTTTCATATCTATATAGGCAAGAACTTTACCGCTTACAGGATCGATTCGGGCTATCAGATCTGTCATCCAGACATTAGCCCATATTTCGCCATTAATGAATTCGAGCTCATTCAGATTATCTACTTTCTTTCCATTATCATAAACTTCTATTTTTGAGACAACTGTAAACATCTCAGGCTCATAAAAATAGAGCACATTTGTGCCGTCGCTCATCACCAGTTTATCATTTACAGTAGTCAGGCCCCAGCCTTCGGTCTGATAAAATATCTTGTTAATAAGCTTAAAGTCCGATTTATTATAGACAAACCCTGTTTTGTTTTTCCATGTCACCTCGTAAATCAGATCGTGGTAAAGGGTTATTCCTTCACCAAAAAGTGCTTCATCAAGGTTATGCTGCCTTATTACTTTCCCTGTAGCGAGTTCAACCTCCCGGAGAGAGGAGCTTGATTCCTGTCCAGTTCCTTCAAACAACACTCCGTTATCATAAACAAGCCCCTGGGTAAAGGCATTCCTGTCGTGAGGATATGTATTTATAACGCGATAGCTATTCTTTGCAGGAACAATATCAGAGAAGATAACCACAAACAGGGTTGCGCTGTTCTGCAGCTTTCCTCCCTTATAAGCATTCACTTTTAATGATTTCCTGCCTGTTGTGACTGTTAAAGATGATGGTATTGAAAATTCCCATGGACCCGATTTCAGCGTGGTTACATATTTCCCGTTAAAAAACACCGAAGCAGAATCAGGCAAAACCGATTTATCTTCAAGACCCAGTACGAGCTTTACGGGCTGCCTGAGTTTAAAACCTGCATTATCTGCAGGTGATATTATCCTTACAAGCTTTGCTGCCGGCTCTTCTGATGCAGCTGGCTGTCGCTGAGCAGGCTTATCTTTCTCTTTTCCCGGACGACCCGAGCAGGATAGTGTCAGTGCAAAAAGAATAACTGCCGGAAGAAGTATATAATATTTATGAAGATTCCTTCCCATTTAGATTTACTATCATGATATCAGACGCTTAAAAATATTTTTTTTGCCCGAAGAGATTCTTTTCTCGGCCTGTTGCTGCTGAACTTCATAAGGGGAGAGTATCTGCCATGCTCCGCTCCATCCCGGAAAGCCTCCCAGATTCTTATCGTCTATATAAATATCAGCATCAATCTTCCGACTTATTGACTCGTCAAATATCTCTTCAGGGTAATTCTTGTTAACAGCATAGAACTCAACTCCGTTCTTTTTGCAGAATTCAACTGCCTCTTCAAGCTCCTTGCCAGTCCTGAATGTCCAGAGAATTAGTCGTGCCCCAAGCTTTTCAAGCTCTTTAAGTGTCTGAAAAGCAAAAAGCTTCTCCTTGCCTATTGCCGGATACTCATGCTCCACAATAGTTCCGTCAAAATCAACCGCAATTTTTATTCCAGAGAAATCAACCATTTGATTTTTTACTTTTTCTGCAAATCTAATAATAAATGAAACAAGAATGACCTAATTATGGCTTCTTGAAAGCCCTCTTTACTGAAAATTATCTTAATTTTGATCCGCTTCACAAAACACTATAGATCAATTGACGATGAAACATATTCCTAATTCCATTACCTCCCTCAATCTGGTTTGCGGTTTTGCAGCTATTATTTTCGCTTCAAACGGAAACCTGATAACTGCATCATGGTTGATTCTGGCGGCAATGATCTTTGATTTCCTCGACGGATTTTCTGCCCGCCTGCTCAAAGCATATTCTTCAATAGGAAAAGAACTTGACAGTCTGGCAGATGTCGTTAGTTTTGGCGTTGCTCCCGGCATAATTATTTATCACCTGCTGATCGGCACATATACATCAGCTTCGCAAACCGTAACAAACACAGATACCTTAAGGGGTATCATTCTTATACTCATCCCTGCAATTATGCCTGTATGCGGTGCAATCAGGCTCGCAATATTTAATCTTGATTCAACCCAGGCCACTTCCTTTAAGGGTCTGCCAATTCCTGCAAATGCCCTGGGTGTCATATCAATTGTAATTGCCATGCATTACTCGCAGTCACCTCTGATTCACTCATTTACAAGCTCATTGCCCCTGCTGGTTATATATACAGTAATTCTGTCGGTCCTGATGGTCACCAGGTTACCATTATTTTCACTGAAGATCACAAACTTTAAACTCAGGGGAAATGAAGGAAGATATATTCTTCTTGGACTTATTGTTATTGCGGTCATTGCCTTTGGGACAATGGCCTTACCATTAATCATACCTCTTTACCTGGTTTCTTCGATGCTCTCACTCCTCTTCTGACCAGTGATCGTCGCTGACTTTTAAGTTATCGAGTATTGCAGTCTGGATACGAATTGATTCCTGGTGAAGTAGTGTCATTAATCTCTCAACAAAAGCCGGTTCAATATTTCTGAGCGTTCCATGTTCAGTACGGGTGCGCAGAATTTCCAGCCATCGTTCCATCTGGAGAACAGCCACATTGTTCTTGAATTTATATTCTCCCATCCTCTCCGATATGTTCATTCTTGAAGCAACCAATTCAATCAATTGAAAATCAATGGAATCTACCTGATTCCTTAGCTCTTCAAGTTGATTCAGGAATCCTTTATCGTTAACTGTTGGTTGCCTTACTATCAGAGAATTCATCAGAGAACTGAACTGATTAAAATCCAGTTGCTGGGCCGAATCGCTTAAAGCCTCCCTCGGGTTCGAATGTACTTCAATCATCAGTCCGTTCATCATAAGATCCATTGCCTTCTGGGAAACTCCCTGTACCAGATCAGCTCTTCCTGAGATATGGCTGGGGTCGCAGATCACCGGAAGATTTGCCATTCTCTGCCTCAGCTCAATAGGGATCTCCCACTTCGGCATATTCCGGTAAAGGGTCCGTTCAAACGGTGAGAAGCCACGATGCACGGCAGCAATCCTTTTGATACCTGCCGACGAAATTCTCTCGACAGCACCCTGCCAGAGATCAATATCCGGATTCAAAGGGTTTTTTATCAGCACAGGTATATCAACACCTTTCAAGGCCTCGGAGATCTCTTCTACAGAAAAGGGATTAGAGACAGTTCTGGCACCGATCCAGAGCACATCAATGCCATGTTTAAGGCATGCTTCAATATGTTTCGGGGAAGCAACTTCAACAGTAACTCTCAGGTCATATTCAGATTTAACAAGCTGAAGCCATTTGAGAGCCCTCACCCCTACACCATTAAATGTTCCTGGACGAGTTCTTGGTTTCCAGATGCCAGCCCTGAAAAGATTTACTCTCCCTGTGCTCTTTAAAAAAGCAGCTATCGCCAGAACCTGTTCTTCACTCTCAGCACTGCACGGCCCGGCAATTATGTAAGGGTAATGCTCAACATCTCCGAACCACGACTTTAATGATGGAAACTCCATAGATCTTTTAATAGTTACAGGCTACAAACGTACCTGATTTTTCTGAAGACTAATCCTTTCCGGAAAATTTCTTTTCATAAACACTCAGAGCGAAATTCACTGCAAACCAGCTTAGCAAAATAAATGCCGGCCAGATGAGGTATTGGATTATTTGACTTAGATACATAGTGTCGGTTTTTAGTTGTCTTGCGGTCGTGCGGTCATGTGGTCGTATAGTAATTAATATAAATGTTCATCAGTGGTCATTTCCTGTTCGGTGATCGGTTTATTGTTTATTGCCTTCCATGCAAACCATATATATGCAAAAACCAGAGGAATAATGAACGAAACAAACATCATGGTTTTCAGCGTAAAGTGACTTGATGATGCATTCATGATTGTAAGTGAACTCTGAAGATCAGCAACTGAAGGATAAAAAGAGGTGTTATTAAAACCAGCAATGAGAAACAACGAAAAAACCGTCAGTACAGTTCCTGCTCCTGAATACCATATGCCCTGAATATTTTTCTTCAATACGGAAATACCAATCCCGTAAAGGACTCCGACAACACCCCCAAGGAAGAGAACTAAAACTACCGGCATTGCAAGAAAATTATGCAGGTATTTAAATTCTTCCATACTCACAGCTCCATTGGCAGGATTAACTGAAAACCCATCTGAAACCAGCAGCGAGATAACGTAGAATAAAAAGAAAACCAGGAAAGGAATTGAATTGACAATCACACTTTTAAATGACCTGGCAAGAAGCGCCTCATCCTCAAGTGTATTTATCAGGTATAATAGACCGTTAATTCTTGCAAGCAAGAGTACTGCTAATCCAAGAGACAGATTGCGCAAGCTCAGCAGTGCTTCCAATCCATACCACGATGTAGCCCATTGTACCTGGTTCATCTGGTTTAGCCTGAACATAGCGCCTGTGAAAAAAGTTGAAACCGCCACTCCGATCAAAAATGGTCCGAGTGAACCATTCAGGAAGAGAAAGATATCAAATGTCTTCTGCCCGAAAACATTGTTAGGCTTGGACCTGAATTCATAGGCAACTGCCTGAATAATAAAGCTGAATAAAATTGCTATCCACACCCAGTAAGCCCCGCCGAAACTGGAGGCATAGAAGAGCGGGAAGGAGGCAAAAAACGCCCCTCCGAAGGTAACAAGAGTAGTAAATGTGAATTCCCATTTGCGCCCCAATGCATTAATAATCATCCTCCTTTTAATATCAGTCTCAGGCAGTGAGTAGATCATGGTTTGTCCTCCCTGAACAAACATCAGGAAAACCAGCAGACCTGCCAGAAGCGATATTATCATCCACCAGTAATGTTGCAGAAACAGCATTGAAATCATTGTAGTCATAATATTTATCCTCCTAATGTTTTGGTCCGGTTTTTATCTGTTTCACCATTATCGAGACTTCAGAGATCAGTAAACCAGTAAAAAGAATTGCAAAAAGAATAAAAGTGGTTATTACAGTGCCTGCCTTGATCTGAGAAACTGCTTTAGAGACAGTCATCATATCCTGAATGATCCATGGCTGCCTTCCGACCTCAGTGAGTATCCATCCCAGTTCACTGGCAATATAAGGCAGTGGTATCGCAAGAAAAGCAGCCCACAAGAACCATCGTTTTTCTGTGAGAGTTCCCTGATGCAGGAGAAATAAAGCAACGGCAAAAATAAGTATAAACAGAAATCCCAGCATGACCATCAGGTGGAATGAATAGAAAGCGCCAGAGACATCAGGAACAACCTCTTCAGGTTTATTTACTGAAGCGTAACCAAAATACCTGAAATATTTTTCATTATAATCTTTGGCATTGAAAATGCCTTTAATAGATGAGATCTGTGCAGTATCGTTTTCAAGTTTTGCTTTTTTATATGACATCAGAACATCCCTGGCATGTTTTCCATTCTCCATCTTTTCTGCGGTCGAAACGATCCCCATCTGTTGGTTGCCATAAAGATGATCTTTAATTCCCGGCACATAGGCATCCTTGTCACCTGCTGTCAGAACAGACAGAAGACCCGGAATCTCGATTTTAATAGCAAACTCCTTTTCATTTTTGTCTCCGATTTTCCGATCTGAGTTTTTAAGTACTCCGAAAGCGATTAATCCGGCATTGGTCTTTCCTTCATAGAGAGCCTCCATAGATGCGAATTTCACCGGTTGCACTTTTGCAATAGTGCGTGCAGACTCATCACCTGAATAGGCTGCAGCGAGTGAAGCCAGAAGTCCGAATACCCCTGCCACAAGAATACTCATCTTAGCCAGTTTCACTTCCCTTCTGCGGATAAGATACCAGGCACTGATACTGAGTACAAACATGGATGCAAGCAGGAAACTTGAGAAGATTGTATGGAGAAATTTATCAACCGCAACCTGGTTAAACAGAACTGCCCAGAAACTGATCATCTCATTTCTTGCAGTATCGGGATTGAAGACCATTCCTACCGGATGCTGCATCCAGGCATTCGCGACAAGTATCCATAGTGCCGACAGGTTAGCACCAACAGCAACCATCCATGTGCTGATAAGGTGGAATTTCTTATTGACCTTGTTCCATCCAAAGAACATTACTGCCACGAAAGTCGATTCAAGGAAAAAAGCCAGGATACCTTCAACAGCAAGCGGGGCTCCAAAAATATCACCCACGAACCATGAGTAATTTGACCAGTTGGTGCCGAACTCAAATTCGAGAATGATACCGGTTGCTACGCCAATAGCAAAATTAATTCCGAAAAGAGTCATCCAGAACCTGGTTATCCGCTTCCACTCCTCATTTCCGGTTCTAACATAGATGCTCTCCATTATGGCAAGGATGAATGACAGTCCCAGCGTTAATGGCACAAAAAGCCAGTGATAAATGGCTGTAAGAGCAAATTGAGCCCTTGACCAGTCGACAAGACTCAAATCAATATTATCTATCATGGTTATCAGGTGAATTGGTTAGTTGTTCCAGGACGTGTTCGCTTTTCTCTTTGTCGGTATGATAATTTTTGCTCAGAAAATCCTGAAAGAAAAAGATCTTCAAAATGGCAAACATAATAAAAAGTTTAATCAGGATTATTATCCAGACTTTCCTCCCCCAACCTGACATCCCCCTGAATCCATCATAATAAAAATGGAATATCCTTTTCAATAATAAAATGCAACTATTAACGAATCTGCTCATTTTGAGTCGGGAAGATAATTTACAACTAATTGAGAATTTTCTCTGATTACTCACTGGCAGGCTGATCCTCATTTGATCTGAAAGGAATCTGGGACTTACTGCCTATATTTTCGGCAGAGAGACCCGAAGTGATCTTCTGCACTGCTTTAAAATTATAAAAGAATTCACGTGCAAAAACCCTCAGCACTGTATAGGCCGGAATTCCTAGTATCATTCCTGGTATTCCGGCTGCAAAGCCTGAAGCAAGAACCACAATAAATATTTCCAGAGGATGAGCCTTTACGCTGTTTGAAAAAATCACCGGTTGAAAAACAATGTTATCTATCAGGTGCGTAATGGCCTCAACAATTATCATATAGTAAACCAGTGGTATAACTACAGTGTTAAAATCCTGGTTTATATGTGAAGCTACCCCCATGATTATGGCAATAAACAGGCCGATCCATGGACCAGCATAGGGAATAACATTCAGAACTCCGAGGATGAGCCCCATAACGAGTGCCTGCTGAAAATCTATACCGGCTATCGTCATTCCGATAGTGACCAGTGTCATGATGCAGGTACTTTGAATCATTATCCCTATGAAATACCTTGTCAGTAGTCTCTTTATCGAATAAAGAGCCCTGCTGACATTTTCAGTGTATTTGTCAGGAACCCACATTAATATTGATTCAAAGAACAGCCTCTGGTCTTTCAGAAAGAAAAATGTAATGAATGTTATAGAAAATATGGCTATCATAACATTACCAAGGATGCTTATCAGAGAACCTATGAAATTCTGGATCATATTGATATTCAACACCCCGGCAACCTTACCGACTATATAGTCTTCAATAGATAAATTGTTAGAAATATCCTTATTTATGGCCCTGAATACATTTTCAACCTTATTAATCGGACCTGCAACGATCTGAACTATTTTTTCGCTGTCTATTGAAGAGAAATAATCAATCTGCCGGGTTACCAGAGGAATAAAAATTGAAAAAAACAGGATTATGAAACCCCATATTATAATAAGAGTGAACAATGCACTTAATGCACGTGGAAATACCCATTTTCTTATCCGGATGCGGCAGAAAAGGTCAACAAGCGGCCTACCCATTATTGAAAATACACCCGATACCAGAATATAGACCACTATATTCCTGAAAAACCATGCGCAACCCAGAAGTATTAGGATACCACAGAAAATAAGTATGTTTCTTAAGGTCGCTGTCATCTACAAGCCATTTCGCAATACAAACCTACTCGTTTTTTTTTGAATTCGCTAGAAATATCTAACTG
>JGI20214J51650_10002145_pt1 | contig 12487 bp, 10 predicted proteins | sample WetSurMetagenome_FD_51650 | JGI IMG/M metagenome (IMG submission 51650)
CGATGTTTTGAACCCCTCCCCAGCCCTCCCCTTAAGTGATAAGGGGAGGGAGCTAAACTATTATATATAAGCATACTACACCCCTTCCCTTACTGTTTAAGGGAAGGGGTCGGGGGAAGGGTTGAGAAGCAAAAAAGGAATAACTACTGCACTTTTGAGACAACCTCTTTATTTTGCAGATATTTAACATATTACTTAAAGAATACTCATCCTGATATTATGAGGAAGTTTAGTGATTGATACGGCTGTATAACCAATAGAAAATGAAAAGTATGAATAAAGTAATTCTTATTACAGGAATTTCCACCGGGTTCGGAAAACAAATTGCAGGACTCCTTGCCGTAAAAGGGCATACTGTTTATGGAACAGTGCGAAAAGATGCAGAGTTAAATCCTTCTGTCACCTGTCTGAAGATGAATCTTACAGATATTGAATCGGTGAAAAATGCAGTTCAGACAGTTCTTCAAAAAGAGGGAAGGATAGATGTTCTTATTAATAATGCTGGAATGCATACAGGAGGACCAATCGAAACCTCACCAATGGAACATATTAAATTACAGATGGATACAAATTTCATCGGGATGGTAAGTCTAACCAAAGAGGTATTACCTGCGATGAGAAAACAGGGTGGCGGAACAATTGTTAACTTCAGCTCTATCGGAGGATTAATGGGACTGCCTTTCCAGCCATTCTACTCAGCAAGCAAATTTGCGATTGAAGGATTCAGCGAAGCTCTCAGGATGGAGGTAAACCAGTTTAATATTAAGGTTGTTCTTATAAATCCCGGAGATTTTCATACAAACAATTCAGCCAACCGGCGTGGATTTCTTGCCCCTACCGGAACCACTGATCCTTATAATAAGCAATTTGAAAAGACTCTTGCCATTATCGAGAAAGATGAAGCCAATGGATGGGAGCCCGTTGTCCTTGCACGTAAAATAGTTAAAATTGCGGAGTGTAAAAATCCTCGTCAGAGGTATATAATAGCATCATTTGAACAGAAACTTGCTGTAGTCTTAAAGTATATATTGCCAGGGAAACTGTTCAGGATGATCCTTCAGGATCATTACAAAATTTCATAATTCGGGACAGCTTAATTCAGGAATTCTTTTGAAACACTTCTTTACACAGGAAGCGATCTGGAGCTCGCTCAACTGTCATTTATCACTATTTCACGATAGATGAGAAATATTTTAATATTTTTGTACCCTGAAAACCTATAAGAGCTTACATATGAATGAATTCGACACAAAAGCAGCTGAGTGGGACAATAACCCGATGCACTGGGAACGATCTGAAGCAATTGCCAAAGAGATCAGAAATATTATCCCGTTAAATAAGGATATGAGTGCTCTTGAATTTGGTGCAGGTACAGGAATCACCAGCTTCCTTCTTAAAGATTATGTGAAAACGATCACAATGATGGATACTTCAGCAGAAATGATCAGAGTTATCCATGAAAAAATCATGACAACAAAAACCATGAACCTTAAAGCTTTGTATTTTGATCTTGAAAACAATGATTATCTGGAAACTAAATTTGATCTTGTTTTTACCCAGATGGTGCTTCATCATATTGCTGATACAGAAGCTATTGTCCATCGTTTCAGCAAATTACTGAACAAGGGAGGGCACCTGGCAATAGCAGATCTTTATAAGGAAGATGGTTCTTTCCACGGTGCTGGTTTTACAGGTCATAAGGGATTCAATATGGAATCTTTATCAGGAATACTTCAGAAGAACGGATTTTCCGGCATTTCGCATAAGAACTGTTATGTAATTGATCGGAAAATATCAGAGAAAGAGTCGGAACAATTCGAAGTGTTCCTGATGACTGCAACCCTGATTCAGAACAATTTATAAATCCGGTTGTTGAAGTATTGTGTTTAAGTGCTTAAGTGATTAACAAATTAAAAATAATGGAAATTACATTTGACGGAGGAAAAGTGGTTACGGCACACTCACATNGCCACAGTATCAGAACAGATCAGCCTTTGGACAATGGAGGAGGGAATACAGCCCCTACTCCTTTTGATCTCTTCCTGGCCTCAATCGGAACATGTGCAGGAATTTACGTGAAATCATTCTGTGATAACAGGAAAATTCCGACCGACAATATAAAAATAATCCAGAACGCGGAATACAATAAAGAAACCGGTCTTCCTGTAAATATCAAACTTGATATAAAACTCCCGCCTGATTTTCCTGAAAAATACAAAGCGTCCTTAATAAATGTAGCGGAATTATGTAAGGTGAAAAAAACAATTGCAACTCCTCCTGTATTTGAAGTTATTACATCGGCAGTCTGACTTAATATCCTTCCGGTAGTTAATTTATATTATATGTGTATCAGCAATCATAAACACAAGAATCCCAATCGCTTGAAAATCAATGAGGTAATGTGCATAATTCCCGATACTAATTTTATATTATTAATGACCGGTAAAACACAGATAATGAACTTTATCAGGCCAGATACATATTGATCAGTTGCTCAAACAACTCCTGTTTGCCGCTTCTGGTCTCAGGTTCGCCAATTTCAGATGCAAGATCTCTCAGCTTATCAAGAGTCAGTTTACCTTTCTCAAAATCCTTACCGGCACCTTTGTCAAACGATTCATATCTTTTCTTTCTCAGTCTCAGGTAATCACTCTCTTTCAGGATTTTATCAGCAATAACCAGGGCTCTTGCAAATGTATCCATTCCACTGATATGTGCTATAAAAAGATCTTCCGCATCAGTTGAATTTCTTCTGACCTTGGCATCGAAGTTGATACCGCCGGTGGTGAATCCTCCTGCCTGAAGAATAACCATCATAGCTTCAGTTATCTCATAGATATTTGTAGGGAATTCATCCGTATCCCACCCGTTCTGATAATCACCTTTGTTGGCATCGATACTTCCTAGTAATCCGGAATCGGCAGCAACCTGAAGTTCATGCTGAAAGGTATGACCGGCAAGAGTGGCATGGTTCACCTCAATATTAAGTTTAAAATCTTTATCCAACTTATGCTCACGAAGGAATCCGATGATGGTAGCCACATCGTAATCATACTGATGTTTTGAAGGTTCCATCGGCTTTGGTTCAACGAGGAATGTACCTTTGAAACCTATTTTTCTACCATAGTCACGCGCCATCGACAGCATCATTCCCATGTGTTCCAGTTCTCTTTTCATGTTGGTGTTGTGAAGGCTCATATACCCTTCGCGACCACCCCAGAATACATAATTCTCTCCTCCCAGGGCAACAGTTGCAGAAATCGCATTTTTAAGCTGAACGCCGGCATTGGCAACCACAGCAAAGTCAGGATTTGTGGCGGCGCCGTTCATGTATCTCGGATTTGAAAAAAGGTTTGCTGTTCCCCAAAGCAGCTTAACACCAGTCTGATCCTGCAACTTCTTCATGACAGGAACTATCTTTTCAAGACGTTTTTCAATTTCGAAAACACTCCCTTTACCAACCACATCAGTATCATGAAAACAATAATAACCGGCTCCTATCTTGGTTATAAACTCAAAAGCCGCATCAAGTCTCTGCTTTGTCTTATCATCATTGGAGGCATCTTCCCATGGATAAATTCTAGTTGCGTCCCCGAAAGGATCTGAACCATCACCACAGAATGAATGCCAGTAAGCTATTGCAAAGCGAAGATGATCTTTCATTGATTTACCACCTACTTTTTCTTCAGGATTATACCATCTGAAGGCCAGTGGGTTTTTTGATTTCTTCCCTTCGAATTCTATTTTACCAATTCCGGGATAAACCTCTTTTTTACCTTTATAAACCATACTATTTAAATTTTAAATTGTTTCGTGAAATCTCTACCTGCTAAGTTCGCAAAGTTTTTCCGCAAAGAATACAAACCGAAAACATTTTTATTCTGCCGGAAGAAGTTTTTTCCACCTGTCATAAGCTTCCTCCAGATCAGCTGATTTTGATCTGTCAGGCTCTGTAACTCCCAGAGAAACAAGGCCACTAAATGCCTCTTTCTCAGTCTTATAATATCCACAACCAATGCCTGCACCTCTTGCGGCTCCAATCGAACCATCAGTATTATACAGATGAATAGATGTATTTGTAATGGTTGACAAAGAATCTCTGAAAACCTTACTAAGGAACATATTTGCTTCTCCGGCTCTGATAACCTCCGGATCAATTCCGGTCTCCTTCATAATATCGAGACCAAACCTGAAAGAGAAAGCTATTCCTTCCTGTGCTGCCCTGAAAATATGAGCAATTGTGTGGGTATTAAAATTAAGACCCGATACACTGGCACTCATCACTTTATTACCTAACATTCGCTCGGTTCCGTTGCCGAATGGCAGGATACTGAGACCATCTGATCCGGGGGAGATCTTCTCTGCCATTTCATTCATCTCATTATATGACAGGTCATTACTGCAATATCGTCGTAACCATGAATTAAGTATTCCTGTTCCGTTGATACATAACAGCACTCCTAATGAAGTTTTTACATTATCATGATTAACATGAAGGAATGTATTCACTCTCGACAAAGGATCGAATTTTTTCTTATCTGTTACACCATAGATCACACCGGATGTACCTGCAGTTGCAGCCACTTCACCCGGATTAAGAACATTTAACGACAGGGCATTGTTTGGCTGGTCACCTGCCCTGTAAGAGACAGGGATACCCTCAGAAAGACCCAGCTCCTCAGCAACTGTTTTTAGAAGATGCCCGCTGACTGAGAATGAAGAAGCAGCTCCAGGAAGAATATCTGAATCATATCCGAAATATTTCAATAACTCATCCGAGACAGAATTCCTTGCAAAATCCCAGAAGATACCCTCGGAAAGACCACTGAATGAGGTGCTTATTTCACCGGTTAGCTTTAAAGCAATGTAATCTCCGGGGAGCAGAATTTTATGAATCTGTGAAAATATCCCGGGTTCATTTTCTTTAACCCATGCCAGTTTTGAAGCTGTAAAATTTCCGGGTGAGTTCAGAAGATGTGAAAGACAAAATTCCTTGCCAAGAGTGTTCATCGCTTTTTCTCCGTAGCTGACAGCCCTGCTGTCGCACCAGATAATTGAAGGTCTCAGAACTGTATTGAATTTGTCAATTGTTACAAGACCATGCATCTGGTATGAAATACCGATGGCCCCAATANTGTTTTTCTTATGTCCCAGACTTTGCGTACAGTCAGCGATTGCCTCCTTAAGGTTTGTCCACCATACATCGGTATCCTGTTCAGCCCATCCTGGTTTTTGAGCTATGATTTTCATTTCATCTTTCGGATAAAAGGCTGTTGCCAGACATTTACCTGATTCTCCGTCAATTACTGAAGCTTTCACTGACGAACTTCCTAAATCGATTCCAAGTAGTAACATAATTATCTTAATTTTTTACTCTTTTTTCTCTATAAAGACAATCTTCTAATTCACACAGCCTGCATGTATATGGATTAAATTTGACATTTGCACCAATACCTATAAATCCGCTGATTGATTTTACAGGATCCATCAGAGCAGATTCAGTCAGTTTTATTCCACAGAAGTTATCAGGAACCATTTGAAATAGTTTATGCTGTTCTGACACATCCCAGTTGCAATAACCCGGACTATATCTGTTTGTAATCTTCTTTCCTGCCTGGAAAACTTCCTTTTCAAGTTCGTTCTGCATAATATCAGCTGCAGCTTCTACAATTTCGCTCCCTACAACATCATAGATATATCCCCTTAAGAAATCTCTCTCCTCCATCGCTTTTCTGCTCCGGATCCCAATCTCTTTTCCTGCCGTACAAAGAAAGACAGCCATGGAATCTGATTTTTTAATCTGACCAAATACAATTTTATTGATCTTGAAATCCACTCCATTAATAATTACAGACTTCGGATCATTATCAAAACTGATATTGGGAAAGATTGTATACTGAGCCTTAATATTACTGATATGTTCCGATTCTTTAAGTATCTCACCGATCAGATCTGTAACCAGGTCGCGATCCTCTCCTTCTTTATATCCTATCACATCCTCAATCTGAGAGACTGAAATATTCAAATCATTTAAGTTGAACCTGAATGTCGGACCTTCCATAATTTATTTCTCCATTTTTACCTTACCGGGACGCACAGCCCTGATTCCGTAACTATCCTCTGAACTATTGATTCCCATCCTAATGTCATTATATGAATCCCGTTTATTCCCTGTTTCTTCTTAATTGAATCAATAAGTTCAAGACATATCTGAACTCCTTCTTCCGGAGCTGATTCCCCCGCTTTCTTCATCCGTTGAAGAACTTTTTCAGGAAGGCTTACACCCGGTACTTTCGTATGAAGGTATTCTGTTACTTTATAACCTTTCAAAGGTGCAATACCGATGAGTATATAAACCTTGTCCAGAATGTTCCTTTTATCAAGCTGTTCCAGCCAGGGATCCAGCCTTTCTGGTTCAAAGATCAGATTAGTTTGAAAAAACTGTGCTCCGGCATTTACTTTTTTATGATCCCTGATTGCCTGTAACACAGGATCTGATGCAAACGGAGATGTAGCAGAACCTAAAAACAATTTAGGGGCATCTTTCATTTTCCGGCCGTCAAGATATATATTCTCATCTCTCATTTTTCTCAGGATCCATAGCATTTGTATTGAATCTATGTCAAGAATATTCATATTGCCTACAGGAGCCGGACCAATCTTTGAATTATCACCAGTCAGGCACAGGATATTCCTGATTCCCATTGCAGCTGCACCTATGATTGTTGATTGCACGCCTGCCCTGTTGGTATCGCGAGCAGCAATCTGTAAAATAGGTTCGGCATTAACATCGAGAGAAATTCTGCTGCAGGCTAAGCTCGACATTTTCGGACGTGCCGATGATGCATCGGTGAAGTTGATTGCAGCAACATAGGGTTTCACCGATTCAATATCTCTGATAAGCTTTTCTGATCCTGCGCTTAAAGGTGGCGTCACTTCTGTAGCTATAACAAACTCTCCATTACGAAACCGCTTCTCAAGTTCAGAGACCGGTTCACCAGCTCCCGCAGGATGGTAATCTGAATCTCCGTTCCACCATTCAGGCTGACGAACAGTTTTAAAAACGCTGTCCCAGGCAGCAGATTTAATAATTTTGTCTTTCGATACGATTCCTTTAATGAATTTCCCCGTACCTGTTTTTCTGACCTGCCGTACAACATCTCCCCATGTCTCAGTACCGACTTTATCATAATCGAGAGGAGGCAATACCTCAAGAAGCATTTCTTCCCTTCCCGTTTTCAATGCCCTTTTATAAATTGCATGCCAGACGCACTTTCTTGTCTCATCAACATAGCACCTCATATCAGGAGTTATGCCACCGCAAGGACCATTTCTCATCCCTTTCGGGCACTCCATCGGACAGATGAATGCTGTCTCCTGAAGCAGACAGTTACCGCACATCCGGCAGCCGAACAATGGTCCTTTTAATAGCAGCTCTGTTTTAGCCAGTATCCGTTTACCAGGTTTTTCCTTCCTGAAGGGGAAAAACGCTGGTTGCCATCTGCGGGCTGGTTTAATGGCTGACATTTAATAGTATATTGATTATTAAACAGATAAGCATTAATGATTTCCTGCCTGAAAATTCTCTACAAATCTTACAGCATAATCGTCCTTCCCCAGTATAAGATCGGTCGCCCTAACCGCAGCAGTTATTTTCTCAGGATTAGCTATCGGGCAGGTCAGACCGTTAAGGATGGCCAGGCTCATAAATGCAGAATTCAAAACTTCCCTGTCAGGCAATCCGAAGGATATATTGCTGGAGCCCAGGGTTATGTTCAGACCAAGTTTCTGATGCACCAGCCTGATAGTTTCAAGAGTAACCATACATGCCCGTGGATCAGCGCTTACAGCCATTGCAAGAGGATCAATAATCACATCTTCCTCCCTGATTCCAGCTTTAATTGCTCTTTCAAGGATTTTTTCAGCAATAATCAGTCGCTTTTGAGGATCCTGGGTTATACCATCTTCATCCATTGTCAGTGCAATTATTGCTGCTCCATATTCACTGGCTAGAGGAAGAAGTACATTCAACGATTTCTCTTCACCGTTCACTGAATTAATAAGACATTTCCCTCCCGCAACTTTAAGAGCTGCTTCAATTGCTTTAGGGTTAGGCGAATCAATACAAAGCGGGATATCAAACTTATTTCTTATTGCAAGAATTGTAGCCGGAAGCAGTTTTACATCATCGACACCTGGAAATCCTACATTCACATCAAGTACATCGGCCATTGCTTTGATCTGACTTTCAGCCAGTTCAAGAACATAGTCAAAGTTCCATTCCTGTAATGTTGTCACAAGTTTCTTTCTTCTCGTAGGGTTGATACATTCTCCGATGATGACCACTGGTCCGGTTGTATCAATTACTATTTCGCATAAAGTTCCTCTCAGGATAGTTTGCATCAGTCCTAACTTATCAGCTATGAAACAAGTTGTTTTAAATAATTTACAGCTCCCTGAGGATCGGGGGAATAATAGTCGGCACCTATTTTATGGCAATAATCCATAGTAACAGGAGCTCCACCTATAAGAATTTTTGACCCTGAATGTTTCTCCCTGATTGCAGTAACAATCTTTTTCATGTTTTCCATCGTTGTGGTGAGCAATGCTGATAATCCGATAACCGCGCCGGGATTCTCATCGAGCGCTTTGAGAAACTTCTCAGAACCTGCATCAACTCCCAGATCGATCACCTCCCAGCCTCCTCCTTCAATCATCATTGCAACCAGGTTCTTTCCAATATCATGAAGGTCACCCGATACAGTACCAATAATAAATTTGCCTTTTCTTTTTGTTTCACCAGACTGGAAATATGGCTTCAGGTGCATCATCGCGCTGTTCATTGCTTTTGCAGCCATAAGCATCTGAGGGACATAGATCTCCTTCCTTGTGAATTTATCACCGACGTTTTCCATTGCAGGAATAAGAGCATTTTCGAGTATTTCATCGGGTTTGATCCCCTCATCAAGAGCTCTTTTTGTCAATTCATCGGCACCATCCTGGTCTTTCATATTAGGCGGATANGGAGATATTTTGTTTATCTTTCCAAACTCCACGCACTGTGCTATTTTATTCAGGATATCATTCATGTTTTAACTTTTTTTTACATTATGACCGTTTAACAAGAAAAGAAAGTCAGATCTTACTGTTGTTTTCCAGCCACCAATTTAATTTAATTAATTCTGTTTGCTGTCAAATTTAAACAATTATTAAGTGGCTGACAACCGATCTTCGCATGATTTTAAGAGATCTCTTATTTAAAACAGATTGAATCCTTATGATATATTTTTACATTATATTAGTGCAATAAATCAATTCAAGTTCAATATGAAATACTTAACTGCCTTTTTTATGATCATGGCTACCATAAACCCGGGTTTTGCTCAAAATCCTTCAACAGGCATATTTCAGGGCAATTCTGATATCGGAAATCCAAAGAAGACCGGTTCAGCTATTTATGATCAAACCGATCAGAGCTATAATATCAAAGGAGGTGGCTATAATATCTGGTTCGAAAGAGACGAATTTCATTATCTGTATAATAAGATTAAGGGCGACTTTATCCTGACTGCCAACTTCGGTTTTGTTGGAAAAGGAGTTGAGGCCCATAGAAAAACAGGCTGGATGATAAGAGAGACAACAGATGAAAAATCGCCTCATCTCTCTGCCACGCTCCATGGTGACGGACTCACTGTTCTTCAGTGGAGAGTATCAGCGGGGATGGCAATGAGAGACCCTCAGGATGAGATATTTGCTAAGGATTCCAGTTTTAATGTAATACAACTCGAAAGAGCCGGGAAGAAAATAATCATGCGTGCGGCACATTATGGTCAACCACTTGTAGAAATAGGATCACACGAGGTGGAGAATCTTCCTGATGAAGTCCTTGCCGGTCCGTTTGTATGCTCACACAATGCCGAAGTCGTAGAAGAGGTTAAAATCTGGAATGTCAGAATTGATAAACCTGCAGCTGACAATTATAATCCGGACAAATCAGGTTTTATGGGTTGCAGGATGGAGATCATCAATGTTTCAGATGGTATGAGAAAAGTTATCTGGGAAAAACCCGGAAGATTTGAAGCTCCCAACTGGATGCCTGACGGAAAAAAACTTCTGTTTAATATGGATGGCTCGATATATAAAATACCAGTAGGTGGAGGTGAACTTGAGAAGCTTAATACAGATTTTGCTACCAATAACAACAACGACCATGGGATCTCATTCAATGGCAAGTTGCTCGCAATAAGTAATCATCGTCAGGGCCTTACAGGAGGCGGTTCAACTGTATATGTACTACCGCTTGAAGGTGGCGTTCCTAAAATGGTAACGGACAAAACTCCCTCATACTGGCATGGTTGGGCACCAAACAATAAGGAGGTGGTGTATGTGGCTATGCGTGATGGAAAAACAGTATACAACCTATACAAAAACTCAATTGACGGTGGTAAAGAGGTTGCATTGACTGATATAAAAGCCGGTGAGCATGTTGACGGTTGTGAATATTCTCCCGATGGCAAATACATTTATTATAATGGAAATCATACAGGTACGATGCAGATCTGGCGCATGAAACCCGACGGTTCAGAAAGGGAACAACTTACTTTCGGAAAATACAATGACTGGTTTCCGCATATATCTCCCGATGGAAAATGGATTGTTATGATATCTTTCCCGCCGGATATAGATCCTAACAGTCATCCTTCTTACAAGCGGGTAATGCTGAGAATCATGCCGGTCTCAGGCGGAGAACCAAAAGTAATAGCTTATCTCTATGGTGGACAGGGCACTATAAATGTACCTTCATGGTCACCCGACAGCAAGCAGGTAGCTTTTGTAAGTAATTCAGGAAAATAACACCTCCAGCCCCCCTTTAGGGGGGTTAAAACTCAGCATATAATTGATTTTCAACTAAATGATACAGTATTAATCCCCCTATGGGGGGATGGTCGCGAAGTGACAAGGGGGCACTAACTTAATTCATAACGAAGTTCTTTACCGGTATTTCACCATATACCGTTTCAAGAAATGGTTTCCCGTCTTTCAGACCAACATTACCAAAACCTGTTTCCGTTGAGATAAAACCGGTAAAGTCGCCTACCCTGGAACTGATAAACATTTCCTGCGAAACCGCATCATACCGTGCACCTGTAAGTCCCTGGAGCAAACCATAACTCGACATAGCCCTGGCATACCAGTGCCCGCATTCGTATTCATCGTACGGATTTCTTATCCGGCCATCATACCTGTCGCGGCAGGCACGGACGATTTCAAGTCCTTTATCCACCTCGCCCATTAACATAAGGTGAGAAGCAACCTGGTATTCAATCCCTGTCCAAACTTCATTACTGTAAACAAATGGTAACGAAAGCATTTCACCTTTAGGCCATGTACAAAGTAGAAGTCCTCCCTCATTTCCAAGAGCATACGAAGGCCTCTGAGGATTTGAATGGTCAGAAAGATCTTTCTTAAAATTGTATTTAAAGATTGCTTTGAGATGGCTTGTCACTTTTGCTGAATCAACAACATTTTTCAACCCCGATACCTCGGCAATCCATGCTCCGAGAATTCCGTCCGACAGACAACCTTTCCCGTACTGATATTTTGGACCTTCTTTTTGTAAAAGCTCCTGTGCTTCAGCCGAATAATCAGTATTCCATGCACCGGCCGACGCGGCAACAGGATCAGGTGCATTCAATCCCTTCCATTGAATTTTCTGAATAAAATACTCACCATTATAAAGGTCCGATTCAAGTACCTGTTTCCCTTTATTATAAAGGGTTTCATACTTAGTTACATCTTCTCCGAGGAATTTTCCCATTTCAGAAATAGCTTTCAATGCTCCCAGGTAAAAGCTTGTGCACATCCCGTCGGCACCCCAGAATTCGATGTCATAGGTATTATGGTGTGGTTCCTCAAGAGTTCCTGTCGACCGTGGATCCCATGTCTTAATGCAATAGTCTATACTCTCAGTCACCATCGGGTACATTTTCTTCAGCCATTGGCTGTTGCCGCATATTCTCCAGTCGCGGTACATTTTCATTATTCCGCCCAGCTGACCGTCAGATGCTGCATAGAATGTTGTGGCAATGGGACGGATTGGTAATGCCGATCTGAATGTCTGATGGCCTTCCTTATCCTGGCTCGGGAAGAATTCAGTCTCACGCATTGTCCTCTCCAGATACGGGAAAAGGTGTGAAATAGCCTGCGCATAATTCCAGACATGTGTGCATGATCCTTCGCAACAACCGGAATTATCGCCACAGCCTTCCCAGTTCCAGAGTTTCCCGTCTGGCTGTCTGAGAACAGTAGTCGATTTCAGAATGGTAAGGTTGGCAGCAATTGCTTCAAGAACTTCCGGAGGAAGAGTTGATTTATAAAAAGAATCTTTAAATAACTCTGATTTACTTTTAAGATCGTTATAATTTGTTTTCCAGTAGTTTACAACCTCTTCTATCCCTTTAAACTTCCCGGAATACCATGGTTTATA
>JGI20214J51650_10002146_pt1 | contig 12486 bp, 8 predicted proteins | sample WetSurMetagenome_FD_51650 | JGI IMG/M metagenome (IMG submission 51650)
GGTTCTGTTTTTCGGATTTGTCAAATCTCCGAAGACCTGCCTGCCGGCAGGCAGGGATTTGACCTACCACAGCAATCATGTCGGGTTTCTCGTCCAAAGGACTCGGAATCCGACCTACTCCAGGTTGGGCGGGCACATGGGTCCGCCCGACGGTTAATTACAATTCCCGGTTAACAATAAAATCAATCAGGTTTAATATTATCTTACGGTATTCGGGAATAATAGCGCCATCAATGGAATCGGTGAATATCTGGCGCGCGTTTTTAGCGAGCGCCTGAGATATCCGGGCGGCGTATTTGATAGATTCATGCTTTTTAATCAGCCTTAGAATCTCCCCTATCTCCTCGGGATGTTTGGATTCGCGGGGTTTGTTCAGGGTATCAAGCACATAGCGGCGCTCATCGGACGAGCATTTGCCCAATAGATCGATGACCACCAAAGTGCGTTTGCCTTCCCAGAGATCGCCGGCAATCTCCTTGCCATATTTATCAACGTCACCCGCGAGATTCAGGATATCATCCTGAATCTGGAAAGCCACTCCCAAATCCATCCCAAAACGGACGATGATATCTCGCGTTGCCCGGGGCGCTCCGGCAATCAGCGCGCCGGTCCAAGCCGGAGTGATAACGGTATACCAGGCCGTCTTATGGCGGCACATATTAAAGTAATCTTCTTCGGTGATATCCCATCGGGCGGCGCTCACCCAGCCAAGCTCGATATGCTGGCCAGAAGTAGTTTGGGAATACATGAAGAGGAACTCCTCGAAAATCTGCATAGCTTTTTCAGCTCCGAGGATTTCACGATTGCGAAGCAACATCTCCCACATTTTACCGGCCAGGGCGTCGCCAGCGTTAAGCGCCAGAGGTATTCCATGTTTGATATGCAAGGCGGGCAGGCCACGCCGGAGATCGGATTGATCCTCGATATCATCGTGAATGACAATCCAGTTTTGGAATAGTTCGAGGGCAGCGGCTGTGTTCAGGGCCCGGTTATCATTACCGCCATAGGCGCGATTGAATAGAAGTAACAACCCCGGACGCAGCCCTTTACCGGAGCGGGATGGGTAATCGCGCATCATCCGATAAAGGAGGTCGATCTCAGGGGTGGTATGAGTGGATGGTAAGAAGTCAAATATGACGCGGTCGACATCAGCTTTTAAAGCCTTCAACAGGGTAAAAACATCGGGATTATCCATAGGATTTTAATACTCTATTGAGGATTAGATGTCAACCCAATATTAGCGCCTCAGGTCGATACGAGTCGAAGCGAGATGACGTCCCGCTTAGAGCGGGACTTCCATCCTCAGAAACATGGAAATAGGCCCAGTTTAAAAACCGGGGTACTTTCAGAACCCTGGCTACAAAAAGGAAAATGGGCAGACGATGGCGTCTATTGGCAAGAGGTACATAGACATAGAAGGGCACGATGAATTGTGCCCCTACGATAAGTGCATAATGATTTGCATATAAAAAGCAGTAATCTTAATAGGCAGATTCAAAGAGTCTACAAAAGAAATAAATAAAAACCGGGGATCATAATAGATCCCCGGTAATTAGTATTATATAATAGGATATTATTTTGCAGCGGTAGCCATGACCTTTTCGATCGTTTCTTTGATCTCGTCCATCTGGAATGGTTTGGGCAGGATAGCATCAACTTTTTGCAAGGCTTCGTCGTTATCGAGTTGCGCACCCCATCCAGAGATAAGCAATACCGGCATACCGGGATGGCGCTCACGGCAGTAACGAGCCACGTCCCAACCACCAACTTCGGGCATACCAAGGTCGGTGATAACCAGGTCAAATTTCTCGTCTTCCAGAATTTTCAGAGCCTCTTTACCGCCCTCGGCCTTCGTGCATGTATGCCCCAGGAAATCCATCATATCGCCAACGACTTCAAGCAGATTGACGTCGTCATCAACAAGCAGAATCGAAAGGCATTTGTGAATATTCGGCTTTGGCAATGGAGTTGATGTTTCCGCAGTATCATTCGTCAGNCTGAATTTGAAGGTGAAAGCCGCGCCATTACCTGGCGATGATTCAACACCGATATCAGCCTGATGGCGGAAGAGGATTCCGTAAACCACGGCCAAACCCATCCCCACTCCCTTTTTACCTTTNGTGGTGAAGAATGGGAAAAAGAGCTTATTTTTGACGTTCTCATCCATGCCTATGCCATCATCGCGAATTTGAAGCACNACCTTGCCGCGCTCCATCCAGGTCTTGAGCCAGATATTACCGCCTTCGGGTGAGGCATCAACAGCNTTCAGGATAATATTGCAGACCGCTTCTTTAAGCTCCTCGTGGCTACCATCGATAATACCGATATTGCATAATTCATTGTGCATATTGATAGTAATGCCCATTCGTTGGGCGTTATCTTTCCAAGCCGGTTTGGTTGTCTCAATAGCTTCCAACACAACTTTGTTGAGATCGACTTTCCCATATTTCAAACGACTTGAGACATGGGTGAAATCCTGAAGCCTTCGGACCGTGCGGCGTCCTTTTAAGGCCGCTTCCTCAATTACACGAAGGTCGTTATGATAGGAAGGATCAGTAATCTTTTTCAATAAAAGTTGGACGCGGCCAAGAATCGTTCCCAGAACGTTGTTAAAATCATGAGCCACTCCCCCAGCCATATCACCCAGCGCCTTGAGCTTTTCAGCCATGATGAGTTGTTCCTGAGTGGCAGAGAGCTCCTCATAAGCTTTTTCGAGGCTTTCGAAAAGCTTGGCGTTCTCGATGGCGTCAGCTGTTTGTCTGGCAAAGATAGTCAGGATTTCGAGATCCTCGCGGCTGAAGATTTTACCGCTATAACTCCAAAGAGTGACNACNCCAATCACCTCGCCCGACCATTTGAGCGGGGCGCTNATNAGAGATTCCTCCTCCACGGGAGTGCCAGGCACCTGGATACAGCGGGAATCGTTTTCAGAGTGATTGGAGATAATTCCTATTCCCGTTTCAGCGACCTTACCGGTAATTCCTTCACCGAGCTTAAGACAGATTGAATTTAGTTGGTCTTTATAGCGCTCGTCGATGGTGATAAGGGGGCGCAGGAGCGTTTCTTCTTTATCAAGAATGAAGATGGTACCNCCGTCAGCNCCCATAATCTCGGTGGATAACTTAACCGCCTTCTGGAGNACCTCGGTATAATTCAATGACGAGTAAATTGCGGTGGANAGCTCCAGGAGGGCTGCCAGCTTATCGCCTCGCTCTCGGGCACTTTTCTTATTTTGATAGGCTTTGATCGAGAGACAGATTTGATCTGTCAGCAGACCGGCCTTCATAAAATCTTCTTCTTTGGAGGTATAAGGTACTTGCCAGAGCCAGCAGCCATACCCGAACCCGCCCTTATCCATCAGAAATGGAGCGATAAGCAGGCTGGAGCAGGATGTAATATCAAGTAAGCTACTGGCNAAACCGTTTTCNGCACGATGATCATAGAAATGGGTGTTGCCATCAGACCACGAGTTGATCCAAAGGCTATCCGGCAGAGATCTCAGGCTGCGATAAAGACTGCCACGATCATAAGCCGCACATTGATCGTCCCCATAAAGTTCGAAGTCGCGTCGTTCCTGACCACAAATGATAATGATAAATAGATCAGAGCCCAAAGCTGACTTAGCTTTTTCCAAGGTAGATTTGAAAATCGACCTATCAGTGTTGAAGGTTGCCAGTTCAGTTCTGTTCAACCAGCACCTCATCTCGTGAATGCACCAAGGCCTCGTCGATTACCCTCAAGATTTCATCTATTTTAAAAGGTTTACAGATCACGCTATTAATATGATGGCGGGAGAGATTTTCTGGATTGATATTAGCGCCCCATCCGGTTGCCATTATTATCCGAATATCAGGATATGCCAGGTAAATAGCATCAGCCAACTCCCATCCGGATAGTCCGGTCATTCCCAGATCGGTGATAACCAAATCGTAGCTATTATTTCCGAGCATCTGTAAAGCGATATCAGCGCTGGGGGCTGAATCGGTAGTGTGGCCACCAGAATCCAAGATTTCAACAAGCACTTCNCGGAATCCTTCTTCATCGTCAACTACCAGTATGTTGCAGGCTTTTCTTTCGTGATATGCTATTGGAAGCGACTTGGTTTCATCCTGGCCACAAACCCTGACTGGTAGAGTTATAGTAAATTTAGTACCCTGTCCGAGCTCCGAGTCAACTTCGATAGTGCCCTTGTGGCGGGTGATAATACCATACGTCACTGAAAGACCGAGCCCCGTGCCGCCAGCGCCTTTGGTTGTGAAAAACGGCTCGAAGATTTTCTTGCGTGTTTCAGCTGACATTCCCGCCCCTGTATCCTGAACAGTAATTTTGATATCCTTTTCCAGTTCCAAGTGAGCGTCAATGGTAATTTTGGCATCGCCGTTTATGGCATCAACAGCGTTATTAATAAGATTGGTAAACACCTCGCGGAGTTCGGTGGGGCTGCCGGTTGTCCGTAAATTGCCTTCATATTGAAAGGTNACATTGATCTGTTTTCCGGCCATCAGCGCCCTGTCCTGCCAGCGCGGCCGAGTAAGTTCAACGGTATCAGCAATGAGTTGATCCAAATAAACATCAACGAATTTCTCAGACGGTTTTTTCTTGGTAAACTCATTTATACGGGAGAGAATATGAGAACCATCGTTGGCTGCCTTTTCGATAAGATCGAGGTTTTTCTGCAGGAATTGCCGTCCCGACCAGCTTTCGAAATTATCAAGTTTTTTGGATACAATTTGTAATCTTCCGAGTATCGCAGCCAGGACGTTGTTGAAATCGTGGACCACTCCCGAAGACATCTCACCTAAAGCACGCAGCTTTTCTGTTTGGACGATACGATCCTGGGCATCCTGCAGCTGGTCGTAGGCAGTTTTCAATTCTTTGAATAGCTGGGCGTTTTGCCAGGCGATGCGCAGGTGTACCGCCAAATCTTTCAGTAGCTGCAGTTCCTGAACAGTAAAACCGTCGGAGTTGGCTGAGCCGACAATCATGACAGCCTCGGCGCGGGTGGCATCACCGATGGGAAAGAGCGCCAGATTCCTAATCCCGGCATCAACCACCGATTGTAGCTTTTCCGGCGCACCCAAAGCAACAAGCTGCGCGAATGATAAAAATTCGGGAGCGCATTGCTCGATAACAGATTTAAGTCTGGATTTGAGCATCTCAAGCATTGATTCGGTAGAGATAATCCCGACTGATTTAGGGGCATATCCGGCTTTNAAGATGAACGATTCACCATCAGGTACAACCAGTGATGTCCAGCGGTAACCGGCGTTATCCGCGACCGCTTTGGCGACCACCCTGAAGAAACTATCCAGATCGAGAGTNGCCGATATGGCCTTATTGATGTTATCAATAAGAGATAACCTCTCGGCCTTCTGGATGGTCTCCTCGAAGAGGTATGAATTATCAATGGCTACCGCCATGATATCGGCAACGGCTTCGAGAGTACTAATATCCTCCGTTGTGAAGCCGTTCAACTCCATTGATTCCGCGTCAAGCACGCCCAGAATCTTATCGCCCAAAATGATGGGGATACAAATCTCACTTTTCACATCCTCAATACCCAGCACATATTCTGGTTCGGAGTACACATCAGGGATATATATCGTCTTTCTTGATTTGATAGCCGTTCCCACCAGACCGCATCCTTCGGCAATAGCAAAATCATCCGGGAGTTTTTTATCGCTTGAAGATGCTTGATAACCGGTGTAGTAACGTCGATTAACGCGATCCAGAAGGAAGACCGCTACAAGCTGATGATGGAAAGCCTCCTGGATTGAATCGGAGGCAATTTTNATTACTTCCTGGACATTAAGTGATTTGGAGAGTTTTTTTGAAATCTCGAAGATAGTATTGAGCTTCAGCCCTCGCTCGTGCTCCTGTTCGAACAATCTGGCTCGTTCCATGGAAACGGCAAGTTGCGCCGAAAGAGCACGCATAAAGTTTTCATGCATTTCAGTGAAAGCACATTTGGCCCGTGAGCCGACAGTGAAAACGCCGATATTCTTAGTACCTAACTTTATGGGTACGGCTAATTCCGATAAGAGGCTNGGGAAGGATGGTTTAATATTTTCCTCGACGCGAAAATCTGCAATATTCAACGGTTTCCCGTTAGCGACTACCAGTTCAGAGACACAATCGGGGGCTCTAAGGGCTATCTTGTCTGTCCCCGTTTCAAAATTAACAGCGTTTACAACCAGGGGACGCAAAGTGTTGNTTTTATCATCAATTGTATAAATACCAGACACGNTATAGTGCAGGTAATCGTGGATGGCACCAAGGACCTTTTCTAGCATGGATTTGATATTGGTCTCGGAGTGAATAACGGCGCCGACTTCATATAAAGTAGTTAATTGATCCACCTTATTATTAATAAAACCATAGAGTCGGGCATTTTCAATAGCCGAAGCTGCCTGGGAAACGATAGCTTGCACAAAGCTCAGTCTTTCGGGAGCAAGCGTGGCCCTGGATTGGGATCTTTCCTCGCCCAAAACCACCGCACCGATCGTTTTCGCTGAATGGGAGATGGGAAGGATTGTCAACTGCTTGACGCTTTCGGCTCGGAAAAACCGTTTTTCCACGGCTCCAAAATCAGCCAGTTCCTGTGGTCCGAAAATAAGAGTTCTTTTACCCTCTATGGCCTCTTTCACTTTAGGCAAATCGATAGCGTTAATTCGACTGGCTTCGGGAATGCTAATCCCGTTCTGTCGTTTGGAGTATAAGGATGCAACCTCAAGAGTATTTTCAAAATCAGTATTGAGAATGATCATACAGTAGGTGGCACCAGCATATTCCGTCAGATGGCTGGCGACCACCTGTAATACTGATGGCAAATCAAGTTTGGATGATATCGCCAATGAAGTTTCCTGCAGGATTTTAGTTTTATCCTGCCTGGCGAGATTTTCTTTCTCAATTCCAACGCTATAAGCGATATCGGCCAGAAATTCTCCGATGAGCCCGCCAAAGTACTCTGGAATCCGAATAGATAAATCCCTCTCGGTTGACAGGAGCACCAAAAACCCCTCAAATTGCGCCTTAAATATAAGAGGAATCGCCACAATTTGCTGATAGCCATCGAATAGCTTACTCCACGGTTCGGCGGCAAGTTCTTCGGNTCTCAAATACAATATGGTTTCATTTTTTCTAACAGCTTTAATGAAACTCCGCCCCGCCCCGGTTTGAATTATACCAGATAAAAGCTCTTTATCGAAATTGTGCAGGCCAATAAGATCGGTTCTATCATCGCCGGAATCGGACGCAAATATCGCTCCTGAGGTAGAGCCAGTGAAATTAACGATAAGTTCAACAATTCCGTTTAGCCCGGATTCATCATGCCCTTTTTCCTGCAAGAGAGAGAGCATAGCTTTAACAGTATCGAGGACTTGCCCAAGTTGAGCCTTTTCTTTTAGACTCTCTTCAATCAGCGTATANATTTCTGAAAGCTCAGGCATTTCGTTTTTAACAAGATGATGATCGCGNCGGAATAGTTCTACGCCATTTTTCTCACGCCGGAGAATTTTGCGGATTGTTTCTAAATAGTGGGCGAATGAATCAAAGTAACGATAAAGGAGATAACTGAAAAGGAAAAAACCGAATAGCGGTAAAAGCCCAAGGGCCATAACCTGAGAGCTGGGGATAGTTGAGTTTTGATCCAGGCCGTGCTCGAATTTAACTCCAACCGAGGCGGTCACCGAGCCATTATAGGCTTCGATAGGTACAATGATCATTGAACCAGACGACGAAACAAGCTGTTGGCCGTTTTGAAGCGGTTCGGGCTTCTGTAATCTTTTATCGCGATCAATGGAGGCAAAAAGCGCTTCCAACGGTATTAACATCACTAATGATCCGCCTGGTTTGTCAATATTGACCGTTGCGGTTGAATAGATTTGATCCTGAAAAGCAATTATCTCGGGATTTTGTTCATTTCCAAAACCTTCCAGGTTTCGATAAAAGGTAGTTGAACCTGGCGTGTTGGAATTCGAGAATAATTTTTCATTGTGGTTATAAAAAAGTAAAATTGTGCCGTCGATTCCCTTGGCTGTTATATCCTTCGTACTAGTATCTATCGCCTGTGAAAGATCATTACTGCTCTCGAAATGTTTTTTCATCAGGGTAGCGGCATCCTGAGCCAACTCGTTGGCCAGCACTTCGGACATTTTGAGGACGGAATTGCAGTATGATCTGGCTTCAGTTTGGGCCGCCCTCTGCATTTTCCGAGCGTTGTCTTGGCGGATAAGCAATAACAGTACAATCGAGATAATGGGTATGATAAAACCTATTACCGCTGTTTTGGCAAAAAGAGATTTTTTGGAACCGATTATTTTCATCTCTTTCTCAGGCTGTTATTTCGGCCGTGATTTCGTGCAGCCTGGCCGCGTTACGTTCAATAACATCAAGGTAGTGACTAACCTCCCCATCGATACCCGGCTGGCTCCGGTGGAGATATTCACACGAGGCCATTATTCCAGCCAGGGGACCATTGATACGAGTTCTAAGTTTTGGCGTAAATTCGCCGGGAGCTTTTTGCGGCTCCCTTTGTATGATCGTTAACTTTTTTTTACCTTCTATTATCTCCTGCGAGACCCGCTTCTCCTTATGCCATGAAAGCACCATAGAGATCAAGGCCGCCAGATTGGACGCGAAAAGTTCGGCTATTCCGGAAGTCCGTTCGCCGCCTCTGAACTCACCCATAGTTATCAAGCCAACCGAATCCTCGCCGATGGAAAGAGGTACAATCAAGCCATGCCGGACACCGTCGGGAAGTATCGAAGAGGCCTCCAATTCGGATATTTTGCGGGATTGATTATCCTGATTGAAGGCAATGATTTTGCGTTCGTGAAGCGCTTGATAGTGAAGTTCAAGTTCGGCGGCGGGGATTTCGTCTCTTTCATCAGACCAATTCAGGGGTCTGGTTTGTGCCAGGGCGGCCATCTTGAGAAGAGTTTTCTGCGGGTCAGCCAAAGATATCCTGCAGAAGGTTGCCAATTCGAGATCAACTATCATCGTGGCCATCTCTTGAAGGAAGGCGGCGACATTATCGGTTGAAAGAGCTCTCTCCTGGCAATACCTGATTGCACCCAGCCATTGAGAAGCTTGTTTCTGTGTTTTTTGAAGCTGCTCGTTTCCAAGTTTGTGAGCGATTAACAAGGCCCAGGCTTTCATTAGTTCAGACAGGTAATCCGGGGCGAAGCGCAGATTTTCAAATCTGAGTTCGAGCCAGGCAGATATATTACCAATATTAAGAGGCATAACAAGCGCTTGTCGCTCGGGCGCTTTGAAAATATTCGTCGTATCTTTGTAAAGATAGGAATAATCGGTTTTGCTAAAATAGCCTTCGTGAATATTTACATTGCCACCTTCAGGTAGAGCAAAAACGTGAGATCGGGAGCGTCCGTTATCCGGTAGGTATAAATTTAATTCCCAAAATGACAGTTGGGCTTGAACCAATTTGGCCGATTCCACCAAGGCGGATATCATCGATGAGTCTTTTGCAAAAGGAGCGGAAATAAGTTTCGTAATTTTGCGAAACGCTTCTTCATAGAGAAGGTCGTGTTCCGTTTTCTCGGCTTCCATGGTAGCCGCAAGAGCGGAGCAAACAATATCGAGAGGTTCAAGTTCGCCGCTGTCGAAAGCTCTTTGCCGGGTGCCAAGGACAGATAACACTCCCAGAGTTTCATCATGGGATACGACCGGCATACTTAGCCCGCAAATAAGCGGGTCGCCTTTGGATTCCAACCGAGTATGAGGATGAAGATCGGATGATGTATCTGAGGCTGTTATCTTTCGGTCGCGATAAGCTGCAACGAAGATGCTTTCTCGCTGAGGCTGTTGTAGGGCTTGTTCTGATTCCGGCTGCAGGCCGTGTTGGAAAATAAGGCTCAGGGTGTCGTTATCCTCATGCTTATGAAGCACAACAGCCTGGCAATCCAGAGATAATAGCAGATATTTGGAAATACCTTCGAGGAGGGAGTTGGTGGTATGCTCTTTGAGGATAATTCCCGAGGCTTTTTCGGTAAATAGCCTGAGACGGGATTTAGCAAGCGGCTGATCTGAGCGAGCGCGGTAATCGCCTGACCATTCGATTACGCCCCAGATCAGCAGGCTCCAGCCAATCAGGTATCCGAAGATGCTCTCCAGGTAAAATGATACTCCCGAGTCCAACAGCCATTGGCCTAAAATCCCCAAACGGGAGATTATTCCAATAATGGTTCCGGTGACAATTAAGAATAATCCAGTTCTGAGTTTGACTGATATCTGGGTGTCGGGTAATCGGTGCGCAAGATTTGTCTTAAAAAATATCGCTAAGAGCGAACCGCAGCCCAAGAACCAAATGAGCTTTTCTTGTAGTATTTGCATATTATCCCTCTTCAATCGAATTATCGACATAATATTGCGGGAGTTAAGTGGCTTATAGGCTTGACAATTAAAAACTGTTCAAATAAAATGGAGGCCGATGGCCGCGGATTTCTCAAAATATCCAGATTCCCGGGGTTTTGAATATCTGGGGGCTATCGGGGTATCATTATGTGAGGAATATGATGATGAACGGATACCCGCTGGAAATACCAAGATCAATATGGACGGGGATTAAATTGTCAACTAATACCGCTGCGGCGGAATGCAGCGATAATGAGCTGGTAAAGCAGGCCGTAAGAGGCAAAATTGCCTCGTTTAAGACGCTGGTGGAGCGTTACCAGAAGCAAGCATATCTTTATGCCCGCGGCATGGTGCATAACTCTGACGACGCTTATGATTTATCCCAAGAGGCGTTTGTCAGGGTGCATAAGCATTTAAAAAGGTTTGATCCAACTTATCCGTTCAAGGTTTGGCTGTTTCATATTCTGAGCAACCTTTGTAAGAATCACCTCAGGCAACGGAAGACTCGAGAAAGAGTTGTTACGTCAGCAGATGAGGCAACTGTTTTGGCTGTCTCGGACTCGGCTGCGCCAGATAGGCTATTCAGCCAAACGGAAATTCAAGCGCAGGTCTGGAATGGTATTGGCCGGTTGCCCGAGAAGTTTCGAGAGATCATTATCCTAAGCCATTTTCAGGAAATGTCGTACGACCAGATGGCAGAGGTGCTGGAAATACCGCGCGGCTCAGTGATGTCTCGTCTCTATTACGCCAGGCTGAAGCTTCGGGAGATTCTTACGGAAATGGGGGTGGAATTATGAAATGCGACGAGGTCAGAATCCTCCTTTCCGCTCTTCTTGACAACGAACTTACACCGGAGGAAAAGAAGAACGTAGCCGATCACCTGGCAAATTGCGAGGATTGCCGCCGGGAATATGCGTCTTTGTTGAAGCTGAAGGAGGTAACAGACGATATGAAGTATCTTGACCTTCCCGATAGGCTCTGGGCAGGTTACTGGCATGGAATTTACAATCGAATCGAGCGCGGTATCGGCTGGGTATTTCTCTCACTGGGTGCAATAATCCTGCTGGCGTTTGGGGCCTGGAGGCTCTTAAATGACTTTTTCTTAAGCAGCCGTCCACCGTTGATACTGAAGATCGGGCTAGGAACTCTGCTGTTTGGAATGATAGTGCTATTAGTTTCGGTTTTGCGCGAGCGGTTTTTCTCGCGCGCTCACGATAGATATGAGGAGGTCGAATTATGATCCTGGCATCAACGGATGAGATCAAGGGGAAGAGAATTACCGAGGTATTGGGATTGGTCAAGGGAAATACAGTGAGAGCCCGTCATATAGGCCAGGATTTCATGGCATTTTTGCGCAATATTGTCGGTGGTGAAGTTCGCAATTATACGAAGCTGATCGCGGAGTCGCGGGAGCAGGCGATAGATCGGATGGTGGCCGAGGCCGAGGCTCTTGGGGCTAATGGTGTCGTAGGAGTCAGATTGATAACGGCCTCGATCATGCAGGGATCGTCGGAGCTACTGGCGTTTGGGACAGCGGTGAAATTAGCGGATGAGAAATAGTTGTGAGTTGTGGGTTGCGAGTTTAAAGAATATTAATAATAATGGGCACAACAAGTTGTGTTCCTACAAAAAATAAATAATGATCTGCGTAAATAAGGCAGTATACACATTGATAAAATAATTGAGTGATGAGGATTGAGGGGATCGTTGAGTAATGGGTTATGAGTTTAAGGAAAAAGTAAAGAAGATAATATTTGACTAAAGGGAAAGCTGGGCACGATAAATCGTGCCCCTACACAAAAAATAGAAAGATCTGCAAAAATAAGCAGTACTATTGTAAATAGATTAAAGAGTCGGGACTCTGAAGAGTCCCGACCTATAATTAAGAAAAAAACAAAATGCCCCGGGGAGACAGTCCGCCGGGGCAAATTGTGACGCATAACAGTGAATTTAAAAGGATAGTTTCTCTTTGGGCTTGGGGTTGTTTTTGATTTCGAATTCACTCCAACCCCGATCTGAGGCTGAGGTGATACCCTTAACGCGCAGATCGAAATCGTCAGGATTGGTGCATTGGCTCATGGCTTCTTCGTAGCTGATATAGCCGGACCTGTA
>JGI20214J51650_10002147_pt1 | contig 12485 bp, 12 predicted proteins | sample WetSurMetagenome_FD_51650 | JGI IMG/M metagenome (IMG submission 51650)
TGTTAATTCTTACTCGCTGTTTTCACTCTTATTTTGCTAAATACCAGCTTAATCTCCACGACATATTTTCTAAAACACATTTTTTAGGGCTTAATACTCATCAATTCTAACGCTAAGCTGATAGCTTTATTGCTTGTGACATCATCTTTAAGTTTTGAATCACGTGACTTAAAGCAAACCCCCTTGATATCACCATGACATCACATGATTGTGATGGATTTGTGATGCTTCTGTGATTCTTTAATTCAAGGTTTGTTAATGTTAAAACTGTTCCGAATAAGCTTTCAATTTTTCAAAAAGCTCAGGTCTCAAATCTCTCAAAGTAGGAATGAATGTTTCAGCAGTCCTCAAGTCAGCGAAATCGACTTCACATATGACAAAATCCTCTTCATCATACTTGGCCTTAGCAAGAACATCGCCGTTAGGACTAACTAGTCGGCTTCCACCCCAGAATTGAAGACCGTCTTGTACGCCAGCAAGGTTAACGTAGGCTACATATGCGGTATTTTCTATGGCTCTGGCACAGGTTAACGTTTCAAAGTAATTTCTACGCACAGCAGGAGATGCTGAAATGCAAACGATTAATTGGGCTCCTTTTAACCGCGTTAGCCTGAGCACCTCAGGAAAGAAAATGTCATAGCAAATGCATAACCCAATATTTCCCAATTTCGTTTGGAATGCGGCTTCTTGATAACCTGGACGAAAATACCTTTTCTCCTCAAAAACGCTATGCGTTGGCAAATACATTTTTCGGTATTTACCAACAAAACCCTGTGGTCCCACTAACACTGCAGTATTAAAAACGGTTGCTTGAGTTTTTTCGCTTAGCTCTGGCATACCAAAAATGATATGCATCCCTGTATTTGATGCCAAACCTTCAATTCTTTTTACGGTTGGTCCTGGAACGGTTTCTGCTAACTCGTAAAATTGATCTCTTACTACGTAGCCGGTTAACGACATCTCTGGAAAAATCGCCAAATTTGCTCCTTGCTCTTTAGCTCTAATAGTTAACTCTTCTATTTTCTTAAGGTTCGCTTCTTTATTCTCTCTTTTGCTGCTGATTTGGGCAAGTGCAAGTTTGATTTTTTGATTCATTTTTTCACTTTTAGTATTTATGTCGTGGAAGTCTAAAATCGTTTCCCACCGTTCTAAAGCCAATTTTAGGCGCAATGGGCATTCTTCTCTTGTGTTCATTTACAAGCCATCTGCTCTTTACTTGATCAATGATTGACCTATCGATGTTGAGTTGATTGGCTATTTCTTCAGTTTCCATAAATCGTTCAAGGCCGAAGAGAATTAGATCTAAGGTCTCATATTTTATACCAAGTTCAGTTTCTGCCATTTGGGCTGGCCATAAAGCAGGCGTTGAAGGTTTATGGGCTAGTTCCAGAGGAATTCCCATATGGATTGCCAATCTGCGAACTTGGGTTTTGTACAAATCTAAAATTGGTGTGATGTCGGCAGCTGCGTCTCCCCATTTGGTAAAATAACCCATCATTGTTTCTGACTTATCTGAGCTGCCGCAAACAATATTGTTAAACTTATTAGCGTAGTAATAGAGATAAACCATTCTTGTTCTAGCCTTTATGTTGCCTTTGCACAGTTTATCGCTTGGGTCAAACGCTGGAATATTATTGTAAAAGCATCCTAGGACATTTGACATATCGCAGATTTGTGTCTTAATTTTAAATTTATCTGCAACAATAGTGGCATCATCAATGTCTATTTGGTTGAAATTTTCCTCTTCAGGAAGCATTAGTCCAAGTACGTTTTCTCCGCCAATTGCGTTGCTACATAATGCTGCGATGGTGGCGCTATCGATTCCTCCCGACAAACCAAGAACTGTGCCTTTCGCTCCTGCATTTTCCAAGTATTCTTTGATAAATCGACAAATTCTTTTTTGAGCTTCAGAATAATCTATTTCTAATACAGAAGGAGTCAGTCTCAATTAGCTCAGTCTCTTACTGTTTCGTTTGTAGGCAAGTATTTAAGGACAAGCATAAATACTAAGTGAACATTACCATCGATTTGGAAGGCGTTTATAGTTGGGGCGTAGAAGAAAGAAAGTAGTTCATATTCCAAAGAAACGTTTGCCTAAATTCTTCTCTTGCCCTAGATGCGGAAAAGAAACCGTTAAAGTGGAGATATTTAGAGACGACGGTCACGCGGTTGCACAATGCAGCAGTTGTGGGCTAAAGGAAGAATTTCCGATTAGACCTGCCCAAGGTGAAGTTGACATTTACTGCATGCTAACCGACAGGGTTTATGGAACAATTAGGAAAACACCTGTTACAAACGTGAAAAAAGAGTAACTGAAGGCTTATTATTATGCTGGGGCGTACCGAGAAATACCTGCTCGAAAAAATAAGGTCTGAAGGCTCGATCCACATAACTCTAATAGATCCCGAAAAAGTAACAGTGGAACAAGCCTCATGTATTTCAGTTAGCTCGCAAAGCAGCGGTACAGCCGCTGTAATGATTGGAGGCTCAACATTTGCTTCTCAGACTCATCTTGACAACGTTGTAAAAGCAATAAAATCCTCCGTTAACATTCCAACAATACTTTTCCCAAACAACATAACTGGGATCAGTAGCTATGCCGATGCTATATGGTTCATGTCACTTCTAAACTCTGTTGACCCTTACTTTTTGATGGGAGCCCAAATTCTCGGAGCGCCGCTAGTAAAAAAATATGGTATAGAACCTATCTCAATGGGCTACATAATTGTTGGCGATGGTGGCACTGCTGGTATTGTTGGAAAAGCAATTTCAGTACCTTATACTAAGCCTGAGCTTGCTGCAGCCCACGCACTTGCAGGTCAATACCTCGGAATGCGTTTTATTTATTTAGAAGGCGGTTCCGGTGCAGCACATCCAGTNCCTCCTGAAATGATNAGNGCAGTTAAACATTTACTCGATATTCCACTTATTGTAGGTGGCGGAATTAAAACAAAAGAGCAAGCTAAAGCCGCTGCATATGCCGGAGCAGATATCATTGTCACAGGAAACCTCACAGAATCAAGCGATGCAAACCAAAGGATCTCTGAAATCATTCAAGCAATCAAACGCACATAGGTTCAACTCCCGCAATTTTGTATAGTTTTTAGCTTTTTATTTAGAAAGGCAAAATAACCCATCGCCTCATATTTTGCCAAGGGAAGCTGTGCTTTGAACATTAGCAAAGGCTATCGTAACTATGTGGATTCAATGGATAATGAACTTAAGCGGTTGTATGAGATAAGCGACAGCGCTAGATCAAAAGGCTTAGATCCGGCCTTAAAAACTGAATGCATAATTGCACAGGATATAGCTGACTTAGTAGAGGGTTTAGTTGGACCCAAAGGAGTAGCCCTAAGCATTAGGGAATTAAGCAGCAAAATACAAAGAGAAGAAATCGCTTTCAAAGTAGCTGAAGAAATTGTCTTAGGCAAATTCGGAATGATGGATCCTGAAGCAGCGGCTGAGCAGGCAATACGTACTGCCCTTGCAATTTTTACCGAAGGCTTGACTGCTGCGCCAATACAAGGCATAGCTCAAGTCAAAATTAAGACTAACGCCGACAGAACAAGGTATTTGGGCATCTATTTTGCTGGACCTATACGTTCAGCAGGCGGAACCGATCAAGCATTGACTTTGGTTGTGGGCGATTTCGTTCGCAGCCGGCTTGGATTGGACAAATATAAGCCAACAGAAGAAGAAGTTTCCCGTTTTGTTGAAGAATTGCGACTATACGAGAGATCTGTTGGTCGTTTTCAATACCACATTCCGGACGATGAATTAAAGAAAGCGCTGAACCTGATTCCAGTTGAATGTACCGGTACAGAATCAGACCCTGTTGAAGTTTCTTCCTATCGAAACTTGCCAAGAGTAGAAACCAACCGAGTTAGAGGCGGCGCTCTTAGGGTAGTCAATGATGGGATCGTTGGACGAGCTCAAAAAGTCTATGTTATCATTGACAAAATCGGATTTCAGGGTTGGGACTGGCTAAGAGACTTTAAGAAGAAATCGGAAAAGAAGTCGGGTGGATTTATGGATGATGTTATCGCTGGCCGCCCGATTTTCGCCTTTCCGTCTCGCCGCGGTGGTTTCAGGTTAAGGTATGGCAGGTCAAGAAACACAGGACTTTCAGCCGTTGGAATTCATCCAGCAACAATGTTTATTGTTGAAAGTTTTCTGGCTGCAGGTACACAGATGCGTTTAGAACTTCCCGGAAAAGGCTGCGTAACACTCCCAGTAGATACACTTGAACCACCAATAGTTTTACTCAACGATAACTCCGTTGTACGGGTAACGCTTAAAAATTATGAAGAGGTCAAAGGCAAAGTACAAAAAATCTTGTTTTTGGGCGACATTTTGATTAGTTTTGGTGATTTTCTTTATTCCAATAAGACTCTTCCTCCTTCAGGCTATGTCGAGGAGTGGTGGGTTAAGGATCTTAATGCAGTCCTGAAACGTAATTTTGGCATGAATTTGGTTAAGGTAGCCCAAGAGACTGAAGTTTCCCGTGAACGACTCATAGGCTTCCTAACAGATCCTTTTAACAATAAACCTTCAGTTCAGGAATCAATATGCCTATGTCTGCACTTAGGTGTGCCCCTTCATCCTAGTTTTACGTTCTTTTGGTCAAACTTAACCAATGTCCGAGAGATTGAAGCTCTCAATAAATGGTTAATGACATCCCACGTCTGTAGAAAGGATTCTTTAGTTTGCAAAATCATAGGAGATTCGGATGAAACTATCATAGGCCTTCTCAGGAAAATTTTTGTTCCTCATAAGATTGTTGATGGAAAAGTTATTGTTGATGAAGAAGACGCTACTGCTTTTGCTCTCTCTTTGGGTTTTGACAACACAAAAGCGGTTGATATCACAAAGGAAACTGGCGTATTGAAGGCTGTTAGCTTACTTTCGGGGGTGCAGATTAAGGATAAAGCACCGACCTATGTCGGTGGACGTATGGGTCGGCCTGAGAAGGCAAAGAAACGTGATATGCGACCCGCTGTACACGTACTGTTTCCAGTTAGTCTAGCTGGCGGATCGCACAGGGATCTATTGGAAGCCGCAAAGCAAGGCCCAGTTTTCGTAGAGATGGTTAAACGTAAATGCCCCAATTGTAAAACTTACTCGACTAAAATTCAATGCTCTGTTTGCGGGACTCAGACAATTGCAGAAAATAGCTGTCCTCGATGCGGCAAGTCTCTGAAAGATTCTGGATGTCCTAGCTGTCATACGGACGCCGTACAGTATCAACGGCAACCCATTAACTTCAAAGAATTGGTTGAGCTATCCTGTAAATCGCTCGGATATCAAGCTCCAAAAATCTTGCGAGGCGTCAAAGGTTTAACTAACAAGGATAAAACCCCTGAACTCATTGAAAAAGGAATTCTACGAGCAAAATACGATTTATCAGTTTATAAAGATGGAACAATTCGTTTTGATGCTACAAACGCCCCTCTTACTCATTTTACTCCCGAAGAAGTTGGAGTACCAGTTGAAAAAATACGGAAACTGGGTTACTTGTCTGACACTCATGGGGTAGAACTAACTGATTCCACTCAGGTTTGCGAACTTAGGATTCAAGATATTGTAATCCCTTGGAAAGCAGGACACTATTTCCTTCAGATCGCTGCTTTCATAGATGACTTGCTTGTCAGAGTTTACAAGCTGCAACCTTACTACAAAGTTAAAAAACCTGAAGACCTTGTAGGCCATTTAATTTTTGGTTTGGCTCCACATACTTGTGCTTGCATTTTAGGACGAATTGTTGGCTACACTGACCGGAATGTGATTTATGCCCATCCGATTTGGCACTCAGCTAAGCGCCGTGACTGTGACGGCGACGAAGACGCCATTATGCTCAGTTTGGATACGCTTCTTAATTTCTCCAGAGTATATTTACCTGCTCAAATAGGCGGAATTATGGATGCGCCAATCTTACTCATTCCCTTTGTTAATACTAAAGAAGTTCAGCGGCAAGCGCACGATTTTGACGTTGATGCTACATATCCCCTAGAGTTTTACCGAAAAACATTTGAGAAAAGTGAATCGAGAACCATGAGCTCAATTATGGACGTTATAAGCCACAGGCTTGGGACTGAGGCACAATTTGAAGGCTTTCAATTCACGAACCCTGTAACAAACATAAATTTAGGTAACGCGAACAGCTCCTACAAAGAATTCAAATCTATGATAGAAAAACTGAACATGCAAATGGAATTGGGCGAAAGAATCGATGCAGTGGATGTTAAACGGGTTGCATTAAAAGTTTTAAACACACATTTCATGCGTGACATCGCTGGTAACCTGCGTGCTTTTTCCACGCAAGGCTTCAGATGCAAATCCTGCAACAAAAAGTTCCGTCGCTTACCCCTCAAAGGTAAATGTCCCTTCTGTGGAGGAAAACTAACGCTGACCGTTTATCGAGGTGGTATCGAAAAATATCTTGTGGCTGCTCAGCAACTAGTTAATACTTATGGCTTGCCGAATTATTACACACAACGCATGGATTTAATTAAGGAAGAGATAACTTCCATGTTTGACAATAAAAAACCAAAACAAGCTACCCTTTTCGATTTTAAGTAACCTAAAGCTTTTCAACCTAAACATCCTGTTATATAGCGGTGAAAACATCAAACCTTCCATTCATCCAAACGCTTACCTGAAGACTGTGCGAAATGTAAGTAAAGGACTTAGGGCAAGAACCAGAATCCTTCAAGTTTTAGATAGCAACCCCTCTTCTGCATCGCGTCTTGCATTAGCAACTTCTCTTACTTACAATGTTGTTGCCCATCATCTTAAGCTTCTTGCTTGCGAAGGTATCATTAACCGCAAAGGTTGCAGACCTTACTATTGGATACCCACTGGCTTAGGGCAGAAACGCTTAGCAAGTTAAAATGTACATTTGCAAGGCGAATGCTCACATTTTGGGCATTTAAAATTATACTTGTTCAGAGACGCATTCTCTAGGTCAATTCCAAATATGTTGGCAAGTGAGGCAAGCCACGCGATGACGTCAGCAAACTCTTTTTCAGTCGCCTCCCTATCAATCGGTGACTTTTTTAATTCCTCACCGAGTTCTTTGACCTCATCAACTAGCCAATTGAAGGTTCCTTCCGCTCCACGATCAAGATCCCTCTTAAAATAGAGGTTTCTCATCATTGCTTGAAATTCGCTAATGTGCATAAATAGACAAACCTCGGCAACATAACTTAAATCTGTTTGTAAGAACTTGCCGACTCTTATGAAAATTTTCCAGTTCTAACTTTTCTCTTACTGCGCAAGATTAATTAAATGCATGCAATACATGAAGAGCAGGGATTATTCGTGAGCGTTAGAAGAAAAAAGAAAGATACAGGTCCAATGCCCGCTGCAAGTGCAGGTTTGCTCAGGTTCTTTGAGGAAGAAACTGAAGGAATCAAAATGAGACCTGAACTGCTAGTGGTTCTTGCAGTTTCATTGATTGTTGTTTCTGTTTTAGCAAAAGTATTCTTTCCAGCTTAAACTCTGTCTACCTTCTTGACGGCAAAGTTGCGTGTAATACTTCTATTCTCTGAACTGAATTTAAATGAAGGAACAATTCACTTCTTTCTTCTCGACTGGCAACTTGAGGGATAGGTTGGGCTATAGTTGATCTTAGAACTATGGCTTCTGCATCTGAAAGCCAAATCCCCGACGGTTCATGTGTAACTGCTATTAGGGTGCCTTCAAACCCGTAAGCTGGATCAATAATAACTCTGATTTTCTTACCCGTGTTTCTCTCCAGCATATGAAAGATTGATGGGGGCAAATCTTGAGTTGCCATAGACTTCGCAAATTAATACAATTGTCATTTTAAGGATAAAACAGTTCCTCTCAGCAAGCAATGTAGATTTGAACGCTTTTTTGGAAGAGCTCAATTTTATGACGTTATTTTTTTATTTATTTATGGTAAATAGCCACTTGCTTGTTCGTTTTTTCTAAAAGAAGTTGTCTTTCCTGTCACTAATGAAAGCATTAACTTAGCTAAATTTTAATAAGTCTCAATAATTCCTTAAGAGCGCCTAATTGAGATGGAATAATGCAGTCCGATAGTTCACTTAACAATTCAATAGACAACGCGAAAAAACATTATTCTTCAATGTTTTTCCTGCCGTCCACTCGAATAGCAATAATTGCAGTGACGTTGCTCTCTGTTGTAATTGGCCTTTCTTCATTCGATATTGTTCCCTCTCAAAGCCTGTTTGGAGCTTTTCTACTTGGTATCTCTCTTTTAGTTGTTACCATTGCTGCCGACCTGCTGGTGAGTAAGGCACTTTTAAGGGGTGACCCCATTTTTTTATTTCGCCGCGCTCTTGGGTTATCTGCTTTCAGTCTTAGCCTTTGGCTTGTTTTTATTTTAATTGGAGTGGGTTTGAGTTTTCCTTTCGGGTGGCTACTATGGGTACGACTCAGTTTGTTAGGATACGCAGTTATCGTAACTTTAAGAGTTGTTGTATTCATTGCAACTTCCATGGCGCCCGCTTGGAAGAAAACGTTGTCTGTTTTAATTCAACCAACGCTTTGTATAGCGGTTTTTGTTGCTTTTTGGGTTAACATTTCAGGCGCCATAACCTTGCAAGCTCTCGCCTTTATCATCGTGTCTCCAATAATTAGTTTCAGTGCAGTGTTGCTATTTTTCCGATCAATTGAGCGATTTAGTGCCAAATATTCTTCAATGGCTTCTATACCGTTATTTAGGGCGTTTCTGGTTGACTGGGTAGCCAGCATCAATACTCCACTTGAAGAACACCTTGAGAATATGGGTCAAGACAGTGATATTGAAGTCAGCCTACTAAAGTTTGATGCACAAAAACCTAAGGCTGCTCTAGTAGTTCCAGAGGTACATCCGGGGCCATTCAAGAATATCGGCAGCAGTCTTTTGCCCTCTCTACTCAAGCAAGAATTCGAAAAAGCATATGGCTGTAACGCTTGTACCGCACTTGGCATCTTAGGCCACGAACTTGACTTAGCTTCACAAGCACAGAACCAAAAAATAATTTCGCAAGTAATAGCTTCTGCCCATTTTGAAGCGACAGCAACTTTAGCATCCCCCCTTGTTAGGGCTTCTGAGGGAGTTGCTACTGCTTCTTGTCAAATCTTTGGTGATACAGCTCTTCTTTCATTTACCCTTGCTCCGCAAACAACTGAAGATTTACCGCAAGAGTTGGGGCATATTGTCCGCAAACAGGCTACAAGTTATGGATTAAAGGATGTTCTATTGATTAACACTCATAATAGCTTAACTGACATTGTTGATACCGCTCAGCACTTAGATGAATTACAGAAGGCTGCTTCGGAATGTCTCCAAAAGGCAGTAGTACAACCAAAGAAGCAATTTATGGTTGGCGGGGCAAGCGTGTTTCCAAAAGAGTTTACTCTAAAAATGGGTATGGGAACAGGAGGCATCACCGTAATCGTTATAAAAGTTGAAGAACAGAAAACCGCTTACATAGTTATCGACGGGAATAATATGATTCCTCACTTGAGAGAAAAAATTCTTGCAGCCCTCTCATCGGCAGGATTTGAGAGGAGCGAGGTTTTCACAACAGATACTCACGCAGTGACAGGACTAGTAACAGGAAAAGAAGGATACAACATTATTGGAAAAGCCATTGACCACGACACCTTAATTCACTACATTATTGAAACGGCAAAGAACGCTGAAGGCAACCTTGAAACCAGCAAGGCTGGATGGCTGCGTTTGGTTGTACCTAAAGTCAGAGTCATCGGTGAAGAAAGTTTGAAATCCATAACTACGCTTGTTGATAAGGCAATTGGAAAAGCCAAGCAAATGATCGCCCCAATTTTTGGATTGGAAGGGTTGCTACTCGTATTGCTCTTGATTGTTCTAATTAGATAATAAGCTTAGTTACATTACTAATTATCGACGTTCTTAATGGTTTTTCGAGGTTTTCGTTTAAGTTCGGTACCACATACTTGGCATTCCTTATATTTGCTGTCAACAGGGTATTCTTTGTGACATGCAGGACAGTATTTTTTCCACTCAATTAGACGTTTAATCCCGAAAGTAATAAGCGCCGAAAACTCAATTCCTAATTGAGTAGCAACATTTTGGATTGAATAATCATCTGTGATTATTTGAGGGCTGTAACCTGCTTCTTTGAGTTCTAAAGCTGAGGCTAAAAGCTGCAAATCAGTATCTGATAACTTGAAAGAGTCTCCAACTTTTCTTGCAGAAACTTCAACTTTTTTTTGGGCTTCTTGGGCTGGCGTTTTAATTTTTACTTTTCCGCTTTCCACTGCTGTTTCAAATCTAAACTTAATCATTGCATTTCGCTTTATCTCTTCTTCAACCAATGGCACTGTTATCTGCTCTGCTCCAAGAGAAAACGGGTCAAAACCTCCTAAAAAAGCGGAAGTATCCAGTACAACAACTCTTTTTGATTTATCGATCAGATCATTCATTCTGTTCCCTTAAAAAGTAGTCTGCTTCGAAGACGATCATAAAAATCGGTTTCAAAACGAACGAAAGAAGTCACATTCTTGGATGTTGTAACCTCTATTCTGGGAACTTTAGAGGAGACAAATTTTCTGTATTTTCCATCAATTAAGACCAAAACTTCCTCTGCCTTGTACACTGTAAAACTTATGGTTGATGTGGATGGTACTACAAGCGAATGAAAGGTTGTTAACGGACAGATTGGCGTAATTAAGAAGGCGCCGGTTGCGGGATCTAGTACTGGTCCTCCTGCTGAAAAAGAATAACCTGTAGAACCTGTTTGGGTTGCTACTATTAGACCGTCTGCTTGGCAGTTGAAGATAGGTTTGCTATCCTTGCATATTTGCGTGTAAAGTATCTTTGAGGGCTCACCTGAAGAGATGACAACGTCATTTAAAGCCTCAGGTAACGTTTGCCCATCTGCAGTAATTTGTAGCTTGGCACATTTCTCAATTTTATATTTACCNCTTAAAATCTTGTCTAAAGCTCCAAGAGCCTCTTTGGGTTCTACTAATGTTAAAAATCCTCTTACTCCCATATTTATGGCCAATATTGGTGGTTCCGGTTTGGGTATGTTCATACAAGTCCGAAGAATAGTTCCGTCGCCACCGATTGTAATTAGAAAGTCCGCTCTCATTTTTGAAAGGGGGATCATTTCTTCTTTTGTGTTAACTCTCCCTTCGAGCGTGTCCTCTATGTAAACTTTCAACCCTTTTTCCGCGAGATATTCAGCGAGCTCTTCGGTAAGCTTTAACGCTGGTTTTTTATCATAGCGAGCAACTAGACCCACGCTTCTAAACAATTTTTCACCATTGAGGTAATAGCGTTGTCTTAATCTATATTAATACTTTTAATACGGCTCTTTGCCTTTCTATAACTCTAGTAACTCTTTCTTTTCCATTATAACTCCCGCCTTTAGATGTTTCTTTACATTTTCTTTTTTCAACAATGGGAAATCCATTGATTGTTATGAGCAATTGACTTGAAAATTTCAAAAATGAAGCTTACTTGTTTAAAAATTAATGCATATCTATATATGGGTGTTTTTGAGAATGCATTGATTAGAATTAACACTGTTGGTGAATGTATGAGTAAACCAGTTGACGTCGGAGAATTACGAGTTGGCGGATACATGATTATTGAAGGCGAACCCTGTCGAATAGTAGATATTGCAAAATCTAAACCTGGAAAACATGGTTCAGCGAAGGCAAGAATCGTAGCAATAGGTGTCTTCGACAATCAAAAGAGACAGTTTGTCAAGCCAGTTGACTTAGGCGCTGAAGTTCCAATCATTGATAAAAGAACAGGTCAAGTTTTCTCTGTGAATCCAACCGGTATACAGATCATGGATCTAGAAACATATGAGTATATTGACGCACCGTTCCCAAACGAAGACGAGGTTCAAAAAGCCAAACTAACCCCCGGAACAGAAATTGAATATTGGAAAATTCTGGGCAGAGTAAAAATCGTTAGAGCCAAATAGACCCATTTACCTTCTCTTTACCTTCAATGGAAATTGGCATTACTGTTACACTTTCTTACTACATTCCAACTATTTGTTTTTTGGTTAAGTTTTTTTTTCGCGTGAGCTTTTCATTCCCTAATTGTTGAGAACTTCCATTAACGTTTATGTTCTAGTCGGGCGTTTTTTGTGATGAAGCCAATGATGGATGAAGAGCCGTCTGAATTGTGAAGAATAGTATTATGGGGAACTGAGGCTTCAAAAATAAAAACGGCTTTTATGCCAATAGATAATTCAGGAAAACTCCTCTAGAATTTAATGTTTTTGGGTTAATCTTTATTTAAAACGAATATAGAATGTGTAAGCAAGATATCCCGATGTCACTAGAAAAATTAAGTTCTTCATTGACAGACGCCATAAAAAAGCTATTCAAGGCTGGCGTTGTAGACGAGGCGGCAGTGAAAGAACTTGTTCGTGACATTCAAAGAGCGCTTCTTCAAGCAGACGTTAATGTTCAACTTGTTCTCGAGATATCCAAACGCATCGAAG
>JGI20214J51650_10002148_pt1 | contig 12484 bp, 9 predicted proteins | sample WetSurMetagenome_FD_51650 | JGI IMG/M metagenome (IMG submission 51650)
GCTATTGCCAGTGGTACCCAGCCGCCGGCGCCATGATGTTCAGTGTCTACAACACCTTTGGCATAAGCGGGAGCATCCGGATACATGGCTACATCAGGGAAATGAGTACTGTCGTTACGACCGGTGGAATCACGGTGAATGTAAAATTCGACACGCACATTGATCGCATCGGCACCCCGGGCCTCAAGTATCCTGGCTATCTCCTGGCTTTCTGCAGAAGTAATACCATTGGGCAGTCCGGGTTCCGCTGCGTTGATTAGAACGACTACCGGGAAATCAGCACCGTTGCGTTTCTTGATTTCCTGAATGATTTCGACTACAATTCTTGCCCGGTTCTCCATATTATCGACGCCGTATTCGTCATGACGCCTGTTCCAGAAACGTGACAGGAAAGTACTGAGCAAGTGGCTGCAGCCAGCGTTCAGTTCGACACCTTGAAAACCGCATCTTTTCGCCCGGTCGGCGACATCACCGAACTTTCCGATGATTTCTTTTATATCAGGGATACTCAACTCCCGGGCTATGGCAAAACCCACAAATGGAATCTCTTCTCTGGGCAAAGATGAAGCGGCTACCGTAAGGGGATTGGGCAGCCAGGGACCGATATGGAACATCTGCATGAAGGCCGGGCAATCATACTTGCGTATGGCGTTGACCAGTTCCTTCATACGGGGTATATATCTATCATCATCCAGCATATAGCCTTTTCCCGGAGGCGCTCCTACCGGCGAAGCTCCAATAGTAACCAGCCCGGCTCCGCCCTTAGCGAGAGCTTCATAAAAGTCGATATAGGGTTGTTGTACATAGCCATTTTCATACGGGAAAAAACCGGGGAAGGCACCCATCCGCAGAATACGGTTGCGGGTCTTGATCTTTCCGATATTACCCGGTTCCATTAAGTTAGGAAATTTTGTACCTTTTGTCATTTAGTTACCTCTTTAAAAATACGTTTATTTACTTTTAATTATAACATCGCTTATTTCACCAGGGGTAATTTGATTAAATACTTAGACTATGGCGAAGAGCTATCGTTAAATGTGATCATTGGCTTTTTGCAGTACCATTAGACTATATGTTTAGCACGCGAGAATTAAAATAATGCTATAAAGAAAAATAACAATGAGTTATTATAATTCAGTTGTGTCCGTAAATACAAAGGATATTGTGAACTAACTTGTTATGGACTTACCCCACGTCCAAAATTTCATCTAAATATTCTCTTAGAGCCCTTCGCAGGAAATATATAAATCATCATCGTAACAATTGTGAGAATCAAGCAACCATACAAACGTAATAATTATATGAAGCCGGAATACTTAAACCGGATAAAACATGTGCCAGCCAGAGTCATGTGATTAATAGTTTATTATAAGAGATACGTTCTTTTGAACTTAATTTGATTGCTTATTAATGGTGAATTATTACAATTAGTAGACTGCCGAAAAAGAAGTCAAGAATCTTTCTGACGGAAGTTTGGATGCGTCCTTTAGCCTCGGCTAGTCCCCTCTCCCTCGATGGGAGAGGGCCAGGGTGAGGGTGATCAAAGTCTTTTTCGGCACTCTCAATTAGGAGACAACGTGTGATCTGGTCCCCTTAACCAGACCCCGCTTGATAGCTGTGACGACTGCTTCTGTACGCACCGTGGCATTTAATTTTCGCAAAACCGAAGTAACATGGTTTTTTACAGTTGCATCGCTGATAAAAAGCTTCTTAGCAATATCTTTATTAATTAACCCTTCAGCCATATAGTTAAGCACTTCTGTTTCCCTGGGTGTTAAATTGTTGATAACTGCCTCTGTCTCACCTTGCCTTGACGATGAACTAATCATTTGCAGGGCATTTTCGTATGACCCGTAACTGGTAGCTAAGTCTTCCTGTCCGATATATTTTTTTATGGAAGCGTCCTGGACTGTATTTATTATTTCATTACTGGAAAATACTAATGTAAGTACGCTGATTATACCCATTAGCAGCATCTTATTGGTGTCCTGGGCGCTGCTGGGAATTTGTTCATTTGCCACGAATAGAGTTAAAACTGCTAGAAGACCTTTTAACAATGTCTTGCCGCCGTTTTCCATATTACTGCTCCTTTTTTAGTATGTGAGTAGTAACTTTACCCTGGTTGAATGACAGGTTTTACAACCAATATTGCGGTATAATTATAAGCCGTTTGGGGTGGGTCACCAAACATCAAGTTTAGTATATCTTTTCGGTACTGATAAGTCAATAAACTTCGCCCCCCCCATAATTCAACAACTATATCAGAATTTGCTTATTTTATACTACAATAACAAGATTAAAACAATATTAAATTAACATCAATATGGCCGTTGACTGACAAATAAATTCCAGGCACCTCATTTTTATACTACTATTTGGTTGTGCCAAATAGAACATAATACCTTCCTTACCAATGCAAACGGCTGTATAATAAAAATTATGTCACACGTACCTTGAAAGATAAACGCACCATGAGAGCATGAAGTGGAAACCAGTTGCATGGGAATCTTCCAATATAATGGGGATTGGTGAAAAAAGTAGATGTTTTTTATTTAACAAGGGTTTTGATAAATTTGTACGACTTAATTTATGGAATTAATAACAAAAATTTTTTAATCCAGTGAGGGATTTTAAGAGGTAACTGCGACTAAGATATATAAGACAAAAGTAGGCAATAGTAACATTAGGTAAGTATTTTTCGATGTGACCGGAGGAAGTTGCAGGCATTTAAAGAACTTACGATGTTTATCAGGAAGCCATGAACTCCTACCTGTAATTTGGTCACTTGGGTATGAGGGAGCTAATAGTGAAACCGACCTTTAAAAGGTCGGTTTTTTTATCGTTACATCAGTAAGAGGAATAAGTCACAAAAAAGTTTTTTAAACAGATAGTGTGCATTGGACAGGTATTTCGATTATTATTTAAGAGCGAAAGCTTGTATGATTGATATAAATATTTTGTTAATCCGGTGAGGGATTTTAAGAGGTAACTGCGACTAAGATATATAAGACAAAAGTAGGCAATAGTAACATTAGGTAAGTATTTTTCAATGTAACGGAGGAAGTTACCAGGCATTTTAAGTATTTACGGTGTTTATCAGGAAGCCATGAACTCCTACCTGTAATTTGGTCACTTGGGTATGAGGGAGCCAATAGTGAAACCGACCTAAAAAAGGTCGGTTTTAATTTTAGCCAGAGGTTTTCTGGAGTCACAATTTTAAAAAAGGGATACCCGTTTGTTAAGGAGGGGAAAACTAACTTAAGTAGAAAATAATTGAGGTGGCAGATCGAAATAGCGGATTTGAATTCTATTTAAGCTGGTTTAGTAACTATGTGTGGTATTGTGGGATACATCGGTAATAGAGAAGCACAACCAATCNTGCTCAACTGTTTGAGTAAACTTGAATACCGTGGTTATGATTCCTGCGGAATTGCTATTTGCGGAAAAGAAATTAAGCAATTTAAGAACGCTGGCAGGGTTCGTTCCCTGATAAAAATATTGCCAAGTATTTCGGGGAACGTAGGTATCGGGCATACCCGTTGGGCAACTCACGGAATACCCAATACAATTAATGCCCATCCGCATTTTGATTGTTCCGGTAAAATAGCCGTTGTTCATAATGGGATAGTCCGGAATTATCAGGAGATTAAACAGAAGTTGATCCGTGAAGGACATACATTTCTCTCAGAAACAGATACTGAGGTAATCCCACATTTAATTGAGAAGTATTTCCAGGGAGATTTAGCTAAAGCGGTTGAACTTGCTCTAAAAGATATAGAGGGCACTTTTGCCGTAGTAGTGATAAAGGAAGGCAATGATGAAATTATTGTCAGCCGGAAGGATAGCCCGTTAATTATTGGTTTGGGTGATGGCGAAAACTTTATTGCGTCCGATGTTCCAGCGATTCTTGACTATACCAACCGGGTCATATATCTCGACAATGGTGACATNGGTCTTGTTAACCGGAATCATATTAAACTGCTCAGGAACGGTAGTCCTGTACAACCGGTCGTCCACACGGTACCATGGAATAGTAAAGAAGTTGAAATGGGTGGATACCCCCATTTTATGATAAAGGAAATCCACGAGCAGGTCAGGGTAATTCAAGATTCTCTGGCTGGGTATAGTTTAGATAACTCAAATCTGTTTAACGATTTAAACGATTTACAAATAATCGCCTGTGGCACATCTTACCATGCAGGTCTAATTGGCAAGTATTTAATAGAAGAAATTTTAGGTATTCCTGTTAGGGTGGAATTGGGTTCAGAATATAATCATCGAAGTCGGATTATTATTCCATCCCTCACTATTCTGTTATCTCAATCGGGCGAGACTGCTGATGTTCTACTGGCTTTAAAAAAGCTACAGGAAACAAAGGCCAGTACAACCGCTATAACGAATGTGTTAGGCAGTTCGATTAGCCGTGTAGCCGAATCGGTTATTTATACAAAGGCCGGCCCGGAAATCAGTGTTGCTGCAACAAAAACTTTTATTGCCCAGCTTATCGAACTATACAAGTTGGTCTTCTCATCATCCAGGATAGGCAGTAAGCCCAGAGAGGAAGCAATAAAAACCTTACGGCTCTTACCATCAAAAATACAACAATTGATTGACGATGAAGCACAATACGAAAAAGTAGCAAGATATTTATCCGAATTTGATACTGTATTTTATGTCGGCAGGGGTATAAATTACCCGATTGCTCTGGAAGGGGCACTTAAGATGAAGGAGATTTCGTATATTCACGCTGAAGGTTACGCGGCTGGGGAATTAAAGCATGGGCCCTTTGCTCTGCTGGACAAAAATACGCCTGTGGTAGCCTTCGTTGCCCAGGATGACACCCGTGATTCCATGATCAGTAATATTAAAGAAATAAAAGCCAGACAATCGCCGGTGATTGTAATAGCCGACGAACGAGATGATACTATTAGTTCGGTTACGGATAAAGTCATCCGTGTTCCCAATATTCCGAGCCTGTTTTCACCTATGATAAACACGATCCCTGCTCAATTGCTGGCTTATTATGCTGCCAAATATAGGGGTTGCCCTATTGACTATCCGAGGAATTTAGCTAAGAGTGTCACCGTTGAATAGTGCACTGAAAATAAAGTTCCCACGACCTTATAGTCGGGGTACTGTATTGGGAAAATAAATCGAACATCATATATCGTCATAAGAAAGAAGATTTATTGGGGAAGGTCATACTTTCAAGGAAATTTGTGAGGTAACAGGTGTCAAATATGGGTAAAACTGAGAAGGATAATAAGTACTGTGACTAATAAAAAAGTCCGTGTTGTCGAGATAACATCTCCGTTAAGTATTGGGGAAGCAGCTCGTATTCTTAACGTACACACGAATACCGTGCGAAGATGGAGCCAGAGTGGCTTCCTAAAGACATACCGTGTTGGACCGAGGAAGGACAGACGTTTTGATCCGGCCGACGTCAAAAAATTGTTGGAAAAATCATAACAACAACTTTGTTAAACAATCCAATTCTAATTTCGGATTATGTTCTCAATAATCTACAATCAGCATCCAATTGAATAATTTCTTCAGATCAGGTATTTCAAGTTCCCAGNTATTAAACTTTCACATTCCTCTTCGATATTCAGGTTTCAACCCCTTAGGTCTGCGAAATTTTCTAAACTACTAAACTCTTATCAGGCAACGTGCCACTGATTATTTTTAACGAATTCACCTGACAGTAGTTGCCAGCTATGAGACCGGGTTTAGCCGTCACTCCGTTATTGATTTCGCAACCTTCTCCAATCATTGCACCAATCTTCACCATGTATATCTGCCAGTCTATTCGCATTTCAGTTAACTCAGCAACAGAGCAGAAATGTGCTCCGATATTGGAATGCCTGTCGATGATAGAATCCTCTATAGTGCAACCCGGTCCGATGTTGACGCTGTCACCTATGATACTGTTTTTTATATGTGTAAAGGGAGCAATCACTACATTGTCGCCGATACTGGTAGCCGGGAAAATACAGGTATTAGGACCAATTTCGCAGCCTTCGCCAATGGTTACCGGGCCTGAAATATAGGTATTGCTCCGTATAGTTGTACCTTTGCCGATGAATACCTGCCCCTTAGTGTATACTCCGGACTCGATTACACCGTTGCTATTGGCTGAAATATGCTGCATGGCGTCGGCATTGACCTGTATTATATCCCAGGGATAAACTACATCATACCAGGACTCCTTAGTTTCAACAGCAGAAATATTTATGCCGGTCTTCAACATTTCACGGATAACTTCCGGTATGTCCAGTCTTGATTTAAGCAATTCGAAAATACTTTTATTGAAAACATATATACCGGTATTGACAACATAACTTTGGGGTGTCGGCGCCGGGTCGATTATATCCGTTAACATACCTCTGTGCGTCATAACTGTGAAATAACGTCCTGGAGTATTCTCTCTTTTAACCAGGATACTCCATGGACGGCTCTGAATCAGTCCGCTAATAGTATCCGCTGTTATGAGTTTATTTCCGGATAGTACCAGAAACTCTTCATCAGTATGATCCCTGGATTGTAAAAGTGCATGGGCAGTTCCAATTTGTTCATTCTGAATAAAATAATTAATAACAACACCAAACCGTCTGCCATCCCCCAGATAGTCAAAGATTTGTTCTCGCTTATAGCCAACGACAATTATTATATCCCTGATGCCGTTTTGTGCCAGAGCTTCAATAACATATTGGATTATTGGTTTGCCTGCAATATATATCATGGCATTGGGTTTATTCACCGTAAACGGCCTCAGGCGTCGTCCTTCTCCCGCAGCAAGAATAATAGCTTGTTTCATTACGGCACCTCAGAATATATTTGAATTGGGAGCAATTATCCCACGTACTAGTGCACCTGGNCCGATTAGAACGTTATTTCCTATCATTGTGCCTACGTTTATCGAGGCATTAATGCCAGTTTCAACCCGGTCACCGATAATNGCACCAAGTTTTCGCCTCTTTGTATCGATAGTGCCTATCTTAATATTTTGTTTATCCAGTTTTAGATTAGCAATCTTTGTGCCTGCACCTAAATTACAATTTTCGCCGATTATGCTATCTCCTACATAACTCAAATGCGGAATTTTGCTTCCCCTCATTATTATGGAATTTTTGATCTCTACGCCCGCTCCGATATGACAATTATCTGCTATGGAGGTACTGGGACGAATAAAACAATTCGGTCCTATTTCACAATTATCTCCAATTAGTACGGGCCCGACAATGTAGGAACCGGATTTAATGACAGTCCCTCTGCCGATNGATACAGCATTTTTTATCGTAGCGTTTGCTTCTATTTGACCTGAATTTACTGCCTGCAATTCGGACAATTCCCTCTCGTTNACTGTCAATAAATCCCANGGATAGCTAAAATCCTGCCAGCTTTTGATTATCCGGTAGCGGACCGGTCGTCCGGAGTTAATCAGCATCTGNATGGAATCAGGNAGTTCTAATTCACCCCGAGGAGATAGGCTGGTNTTTCGGACAGCCTCAAAGATGTCCGGAGTAAATAAATACAAACCCGCATTTGCCAGGTGTGAAGGCGGGTTTTCTATTTTTTCAAACAGGCGCACCACCCTGTCGTCTTTTACTTCAATTACACCAAGTCCAGTAACATCCGGGGTCTCAATAACACTCATCCAATTGCCGGCATTTTCAGCTAAACTAGCAATATCTTGATGGTCTAAAATATTATCGCCATTAACCAGAATGAAGGAACTATTTATCAGGTCCTCAATGGAAGATAACGCGTCCGACGTTCCCCTCTGTTTTTTTTGAATCCGGTACTGGATGTTTACATTGAACCTGGATCCTGAGCCAAAATATTCACGAATCTGTTCATCGCAGTAACCGACTATAAAGATAAATTCCGAGATGCCGGCCAATTTTATTTCGTTTACCAGGTGTTCCAATATTGGCTTATTAGCTATGGGAAGCATGACTTTAGGCCGTGTATAGGTCAGAGGACGCATGCGTTTACCTTCCCCCGCAGCTAGAATTACGGCTTTAGGTATTTCCATTTTGCCCCCTTTGGAATTCTTCAATTATTCGCAAACCTCTGTCGTACAATTGATGAGCAATCGATTCATTTCTTGCTTCGGCTGTCAATCTGATTTTAGGTTCAGTGCCGGAAGGTCGGATCAATAACCAGCCTTCTTTGAAAACTAGCTTCAGACCATCGATAGAAGATGCGGAGGCAGGTGTAAGTTCTACCAACAATCTATTTTTTAAATCATTGATATTCAAAACAGTACCTCTCACGCTTCCCCGTACAATTGGGTAGCCTGGTAAACTATCAACTAACTCGGATAATCTTTCTTTAGAAGCTATTACCGCAATCTGAGCTGCTGCGTAAATACCATCGGGGCAAAGTGATATTTGAGGAAATACCCACGCCCCTGAAGGTTCTCCTCCGAACTCACCCCCGGTTTTAAGCCCTTCGGATACATACGGGTCGCCAACCCTGGTACGCTTCACATCTATGCCTAATTCATCGATACTCATGGATGCATCGATGGTCGTAATAATCCTGGTCGCACCGGAAGCTCTGGCGAGTATTGCCAGCAGTTTATCTCCTGTTACAAATCGACCTTGATTATCCACAGCCATCATTCGATCGGCATCCCCATCGTGGGCAATCCCCAGGTCCGCTCTCTCATCTTTCACGGTTTGCATCAGTTCTCCCAAATTGGACTCGATAGGTTCCACATCATGGGGGAAAACACCGTTCGCATAACAATTCAAAGGAATGACTTCACATCCCATCCGGGTGAGCAGCTCGGGCGTTATGAAATGTGCAGCACCACATCCGCTGTCGACCACTACCTTTAATGCTAATTTTTGTGGGAAGTGTGTCATTATACTTTGTATGTGTGTCTCAATTGCTCTATCGAAGGTACTACCGTTTGCCATCTTATGCCATGACAGATTTGTATATGAAGTTGCCTCATCGATAAAACTTGAAATTTGNTGTTGTTGCTCAGCAGAAAATGCAGAACCGTCCGGGTTAATTAACTTAAGCCCATTGTATTGCGGTGGGTTGTGTGATGCCGTCACCATTATCCCGGCTTTAAAATCCCTGGCCGCAAAAGCAAGCGTAGGCGTGGGTAGGACTCCCACGTCTGCTACTTTGGCTCCAGAAAAGAGCAGACCGGCCGTTGCAGCGCTGCGTATAGCGTCACTCGACGTTCGGGTATCACGTCCGATAGCAACCTCTTTATATATAGCACCAACAGCCAGACCTATTTTCAGACTGAGATCGAGCAAGTCGTAAGTTACAGGACGACGTACACCTGATGTACCGAATAATTGCATACTTATGATTTTATCAGTAATACTCCAAAAGTCAACTTAAATCTTGGGATTCCGCGAAACATCACTTTCCTAACTGTCGTTGCGAGGAATCCGAGTGTAAATTGTAAATCCCGTATGGAGTGTAAATGTAATCGGGATGAGGATGACGAAGCAATCTCATTCGACAATAATCAGGCGTTTGGCGGGAAAGCTCCTTAATTCTGCCCTGGCCTATTACTAAAGTACTGGCTCAATATATTACTATTACCCTATATTTATCAGTATTTTAGTCAGTTAATATTTTGATAATCCTCTGGCTTAAACCAGCTTTTTCCCAGTGCCCTCTGAGAGTTTCCCCAAAATCCGGATTCACCATGATCGTAAAAAGACCTCAACCGGCAAGTCAGGCATGAGAACTCCACTAAAGGGAGACCGGGTCAGAGCAAATTCTTTGATCATGGTTGACAAATGTTACAGCATATGTTATAACATCTTCAATAATGGATGTGTTTAAGGACATACTTAAATACTGCCGCCAGCGTAAGGGCTGGACCCAGGAACAACTGGCTCGTAGCGTTGGCGTTTCTCTCAATACGGTGCAGCGGTGGGAGTCAGGCAAGACGCACCCATCACCGCTGGCAATGGAAAAGTTGCAGCTATTGCTTGGCGACATTCTTATGCAGGAACAAATGAAGCTATTTTAAACCCGGCCGGTATTAGAATACGAAGAACACCTCTTTAAGGAGGGAAACTCTATACATGGAAGACAAAAAGAGGCTCGTTGAAACTATCAAACAAATGATATTGGACCTTGATGCCGAACTCGGTACTGCGCCCGACATGGAGTATCGTAAGCAAATATTAAAGGCTATTTATTCCCTGCGGGACCTCGACCTGTTCATCTATATGCGGCTGACGGAAGATGCTCCCCTGATAGGTGATAAAGACAATTCATCTTTGCGGTGGCCCGCGCTGAACTAAGTGAGTACGCCCCCAATGGAATTCGAATCCATGTTGACGGCTTGAAAGGCCGCTGTCCTAGGCCTCTAGACGATGGGGGCACAATATTCTAAAGTATAGCAGACATTGGGCAAGCTAAACAAGCTCCATTCATCTTCGAGGAAAGCTCCATCTTCAACTCATGTTAACGTTTGTGTCCTCCCGGCTTGAACTTCTATAATGTTGTTAATTCTCATATTCAGTTTCATAAAATACAGGGGCAAAATGAATGAATTCGGGAAAACCCTGCTGATGAGGTCAACGAGAGCAAGCGTGAACTGGCTGAAGAAAAACTACCTCGCTATCATCGTCATAATATTAGTCATTACTCTTTCTGTGGTTCTTTTTATTTTCCGCGACCTGGTAAAACAGCTTAATAATTTCGGTTATCTGGGAGCCTTCCTTATCAGTCTCATTGCCAGTCTGACCATAGTACTGCCGGTCCCCGGTTTTTATTTGCTGATACCACTGGCGGCTATCTTTAATCCGGTTCTTATTGCATTGGCAGCAGCTACGGGCGGTGTAATAGGTGAGCTCAGCGGATATGCCGCCGGGCGGAGCGGGCGCCATATCCTCGCAGGTAACAAACAATATGTACGAGCCGAAGCCTGGATGAAAAAATGGGGCGTTTGGGCAATCATGTTTTTTGCTTTCGTTCCGGTTGTCCCTTTCGATGTCGCCGGTCTGGCTTGCGGTGCCCTGCGATATCCCATCTGGAAATTTATGCTGGCGGGCTGGATCGGTAAGTCGGCAAAATTTGTTATTTTACTCCTGTTCAGTTCCTGGGCTATTCAGTTCTTACCGTTTATTTAGGTTCTTATTATTATGAACAGATTATTTATCGGTGACAATCAAACATTGATGTCCTTACTGTTGGCCGGCGGTTCTAAAGGAAAAATTAAACTTATCTACATCGATCCGCCTTTTTGTACAGGCAGCGATCTCCATTATGCGGGAGACTCCACCAATGCGGGCAACGGCCAAAAAGCCTACGTAGATAAATGGGGTAAGAGCCTGGATGCCTACCTCCGGATGATGCAGGAACGCCTGGTACTGATCAGGGATTTACTATCGGAGGACGGCAGTATTTACGTCCATCTGGATGACCACGTTTCTCATTATATAAAAATAATGATGGATGGGATCTTCGGGCGGGAAAACATGGTGAACCAGATAATCTGGCAGCGCACCGGCGCTCATAACGAACCTGAGGCATACGGACGTAACTACGATGTTATACTATTTTATCAGAAATCTGACATCAGGGTATGGAACAAACCGATGGCAGAATATGACCAAGCACATCTTGCCAGATACTTTCAAACAGACACGGCAGGCCGCTGGTACCGGCTCAACAATCCCACCGGAAAGGGATATCAGGACCACACCCGTGATTTTGGTAAAGGGCCCGTTAAGCCGCCTCGGGACCGGCACTGGTCAATCAGCCAGGAACAGGTAGAGGTGTGGATAAAGGAACAAAGGATTGCTTTTACGGCAAGTGGTTATCCGCTGGTAAAAAAATACCTGGATGAGCTGCCGGGTAAACAGGTACAGTCTATTTGGACTGATTTGATCCCGCCGCGGAGCAGCCGTGAGCTGACCGGATTCCCCACACAAAAGCCGGAAAAATTGCTGGACCGCATCATCAGGGCATCGTCGAATCCGGGCGACCTCGTTGCTGATTTCTTTTGCGGATCGGGTACCACACTGGTTACCGCCGAAAAACTTGGCCGCGGCTGGATAGGCTGCGACGCTAATCCTGAAACAATAGCCATAGCCAGGTCACGGCTCATGAAAATTCCAAACTGCAAGCCTTTCGAGATAGTAGAAGTAAGACAATGATAAACACTGTGAAAATATACTTTGCTCAGTGGTTATAGCATGGATATATAACCTGTAAGTATGAAAAAACAGACCGTTCACTCCCCCCAATACCGGGTTGTCAGAATAACATCGGTAGTCTTCATAGCTACTGCTGTATTATATGTCGGTCTTTCTATATTCGGCTCCATTGCCGCTATGTCCGTTCCACGCCGTCCTCTCACCGCTTCTCCCGCCTCAGTCAACCTCCAATATGAAGATATATCCTTTTATAGTCGCGAGGATAGAATATTGCTCAGGGGATGGTTTTTACCTTCAGACGGTCGATCGGTAGTCTTGATAATTAACGGCGG
>JGI20214J51650_10002149_pt1 | contig 12482 bp, 12 predicted proteins | sample WetSurMetagenome_FD_51650 | JGI IMG/M metagenome (IMG submission 51650)
GGTTTTATTTTTCCTAAACATAGATTGAGATATTAGAATTAAGATTAATGGCATAAATAAAGATGAGATTGTCGGTAGGAATACAAAGGCATGGATATATTACCTTTATCAAGGAAATGTTTGGCGATTGGAATCATTCTCTTGTTCGTTGATGTAACCATAGCATCAACTATCAACTTTCAAGTAGTCAAAGCATCCACTGATGATAACCTGGTGGAAGTCACCACCCAAGCCTGTGGCATCCAAGGATATGGGAATACCACTGTGAAACTCACCAGGGAACAATATCAGAATCTTGAGAAGTATCTGGTGGAGTTCAGAGCCAGGTTGAATCAGACAACCACAAGAGAGGAAGCAGTCCCTATGTTTAAGGATGCTGTGGTGGAGTTGGATAAGTATGGGTTGTTACCGAGGGGGATGAGTGTAAATCAAGCATTGAGATTATTGACAAAGATTAATGACCAACAACTGAAAGTCTTGGATTCTCTCGGCCTTGACCCTGATGCGAATTACTTCTGTTTAGTGTCTGGATTAACAACTAACACATGGTCTTTTGGTCTGTTGAACAATTTGGTACAAAGGTCAATACATTTTATTGAAGATTTTGGTAATACTCATCAAGATTTAGTAATTCAATTAATTAAACTTTCAGAAAAAATATATGAAAAAATTGTTAATTTATCTACTTGGTTACAAAACCATAACATGGTAATCTTTCTTAAATTGATATGGTTATTATTGGTACCTATACCGATATCTGCGATGATTATTTTTTATCAGGTATTATTCGCAGGCTATCTTACCACTTTATTCCCCTTTGGATTTTTATCTGTTCTTACTTTTGGCATCTTATCACATTACGGTGATTTTACTTCTTCGGGTTGGATGTTTTCAATTGGATTGAATGGTGTAAAAAAATATGAAGGTAATGAATTGTGGGGAACAGCAAGAGAAGAAGGTATTGAAACAGCATTTCAGTATTGTTTCCCTGGTGCATTGGGATTTACAGGATTAAAAATTGGGGCATCATTATTTCAAAAAACATTTTTCCTTGGCTCAGCAATGAAAGTAAAACTCAGCTCGGATAAACCTCCAGACCCATATTAAGTATCAAATTATATTTGATATTGTCAAATAAATAAGAGGAATATCATATGATAAGAAAATGTTTAACCATTGGAATAATCTTCTTGTTCGTTGGAATCTGTATCATTCCAGCAATTGCACAAGATGCAGAGAAAACAGTATCAGCATTAAGGGATGATTGGTTATACGTTGGTGGGAGTGGACCAGGGAATTATTCCACTATCCAAGCAGCAATGGAAAATGCTTCAAACGGGGATACGATTTTTGTCTACCCAGGAATTTACGGGACTCTAACGATTCGAAAATCCCTTCATTTTATCGGTTTCGATAAATTTACGACTATTTTGAATGGCACGGGCAGATACGATGTCGTAGCCGTTGAAGCAAACGACGTGACGCTCTCCGGTTTCACCGTCCAAAACGGAGGNACGCCTGGGACAGGTGCTTATGGCCGCGGTCTGAGCATTCAACAACGAACGAACATTTCNGTCTCAAACGTGATTCTTCGGTATAATTATCTTGGAATCATTCTGTATTGGGATAGGAATGTCGTTCTCGACAATATTAGTTTCATTTCAAACGGTGGTGGCATCGATTTCTGGGATGGAAAAAATTGTACCATATCTTATTGCACCTTTGACCATGCCGGAGTCAGCCATACCGGCTTTCCACCAAGCGACGCAGGTTGCTCACTGTTTATACGAAATAATATTTTTACCAACAACTCAGGGATTAGCATGGGATACCTCTGCATCGATACCCATGGGAACACTACGATAGAATCAAACTTGTTCCAGAATAATGATTGTGCAATCAGTATTTCTCAGAGCAAAGGCGTTAACATCTGGAAAAACAACTTCATCAATAACAAAAAAAATATAGCACTTTCTCAAGAGAGTCTCATACGTTTATATCATATATACGGGACATACAGACAACATTGGATGAACAACTACTGGGATGATTGGAATCACAACGGAAGTTATCCAATACCGGGAATTATGACGCTCGACATTGGAATCCCCTTCATCTTTCATTTCCAATTTGTCCTCATCCCGTTACCCATTTTAAGAATCCATTACAAAGAATATGATTCAGCCCCAGCCCAAGAACCCTATGATATTCAGGGATGAACTGAAAAGAGTCCGTCTGAAATTGTAGACCACGCATCCTATCAAATTTGGTATNACCCTTAAATTTTTTTGTAACAAATGGATTTTCTTATTAGACTCCTTCNTAAGCCAAAACAGATGAATGAATCACTAGGGAGGATGTAAAATTATAAATCACCAGAACCATTACCCTGCACTCATATGAAAAAAGACAAACTCATCCAACAGCTCAAAGAATGCGGCGCCATCAAGTTCGGACGATTTGTCCTTACCTCAGGAGCACTTTCCGACTATTACATCGACATAAAGAAAGCAAGCACTGATCCAAAAATACTCAAGCTCATCGCACAAGAAATGAGTCCGTATACGAAAGGCTACGACATGCTCGCCGGCATGGAGCTGGGAGCAGTCCCACTCGTCGTCGCCCTTGCCCTGGAAACCGGGATCCCTTACGTCATCATCCGTAAAGAAAAACGAGAACATGGCACCGGGAAGCAGATCGAAGGAGGAGACGTCAAAGGAAAAAGCGTTCTCATCGTCGAGGACGTCACCACCAGTGGTGGCTCGGTCGTAAAAACAATCCAGATACTGAGAGAGAACAACGCTGAAGTCGAAAAAGTCCTTGTCGTCGTCGACCGGGAGAGTGGGGCAAAAGAACAACTCCAGAAACTCGAAGTCCAGTTCATACCACTGGTCAGCGTCAATGAAATACTTAAACACAAGGAAATTTAACTAATTTGAAACAAACAAAACAAAGATAGAGGGAGTTCTATGAATGTGTTAGTTGTTGGTGGGGGCGCGCGAGAGCACGCCATCTGCGATGCGGTCGCCCGATCAGAACAAGCAACATTGTTTTCCGTGATGAACAACCAAAATCCGGGGATAGAGAAGCTTGCAGTCGAGTACCTNTTAAAAAAAGAGACAGCGGTCGATGATATCATTGCCTATGCAAAGAAGAAAAACATCGATATCGCCCTGATCGGACCGGAAGCACCCCTTGAAGCAGGACTTGCTGACGCTCTGATGAAAAACGAAATCAACACCTGCGCTCCAATAAAGAACGCAGCACGGATAGAGACCGACAAGGAATGGATGCGTAACCTTCTTACTAAATATAAGATCCCTGGACAGCTTGCTCATAAGAGTTTTATCGACCCCAGCGAAGCAGAGGAATTCATCGAGACCCTCAATGCCAATATCGCAATCAAACCAATTGGTCTGACCGGCGGAAAAGGAGTACATGTCGCTGGTGATCATTTCAACGGCACCGCCGAAGCCATGGCCTATGTCAGGGAAGTCATCCAGAACAGGATCGGTGGAGCTTCCAAAGTCCTCATCGAAGAAAAAGCGATCGGCGAAGAGTTCACCTTACAGGCATTCACCGATGGGACCCATGTCGCACCACTACCTGCCGTGCAGGACCATAAACGCTTACTGCCAGACGATAAAGGACCAAACACCGGAGGCATGGGCTCCTACTCATGTAATAATGGATTGTTACCGTTTCTCACCAGGATGGAATACGAGCAAGGTGTCTCCATCCTTCAGGACATCGTGAGTGCTCTGAAAAAAGAACGATGCCCCTACATAGGACCTATCTACGGACAGTTCATCCTCACCGCAGTCGGCATAAAAATCATCGAGGTGAACGCACGGTTCGGCGACCCGGAGGCCATGAACGTGCTGCCCCTGCTGCAAACCGATTTCATTGAACTATGTTCCGCGATGCTTGACTCATCCCTTTCCAAAAAAGACATCTTAATCGAAAAGAAATCAACGGTCTGCAAATATGTCGTCCCCGAAGGATATGGAGTCAAAAGCATGGCCGGCCAACCAATTTCCGTCGATGAGGACGCCATACGACAGGCTGGCGCTATGCTGTTCTACGCATCCGTCAATAAAAAAGATAATCATATCCTGACCGGATCATCACGATCCCTTGCCGTCGTCGGCATCACCGATGAAATCGCTGAAGCAGAAAAGATCTGTGAGCAGGCATTGACACACATCAAGGGCGATCATCTGTTCATCCGCCATGACATCGGGACAAAAACCCTCCTGGAAAAACGCGTTCGTCATATGAAAGAGATACGGGGAAAACCATGAAACAAGAACTCTTCGTGTATTATATCGGCACCGCAGGATCNGGAAAATCCACANTAACCGCATCCATGCAACAATGGTGCAAAGACCGCGGACTGGACGCAATCATCGTAAACCTAGACCCAGGCGCAGAAAANCTCCCCTACGAACCTGACGTTGACATCAGGGACTGGATCTCGCTGCGTGAAGTCATGGACTCCAATAAACTCGGGCCGAACGGCGCACAAATCGCCTGCGCAGACATGATCGCACTCAACACCGGCGAGGTCAAGGAAGCCATCAACTCCTTCAAAGCAGACTACACCCTTATTGATACCCCGGGTCAGCTGGAACTGTTCGTGTTCCGGGAAGCAGGAAAATACACGGTGAAGTTCCTCAGCCCGGAAAAATCAATCATCTGCTACCTCCTAGACCCGATGCTGGCAAAGACAGCATCTGGGTTCGTCACACAGCTCCTCCTTGCAATAGCGACAAATTTCAGGCTCAACCAATCTCAAATTAACGTTCTGAGCAAAGCTGATCTGCTCTCAAAAAAAGAACTCTCCCTCATCCAACGATGGTCCGGCGACCCTGAAGAAATCTACGAAGCACTCTGCAGCGAAGAAGCATCCATGCACCGCGAGATGAGCGAGCAGATTCTACAACTTATCAAAAGCATCGGCGGATACAGCAGGCTTATTCCGACCTCAAAGCGGAATTATTTCGGCATCGAGGACATCTACACCACCATCCAGCAGCAATTCGAAGGCGGAGAAGACCTGCTTAAAGATTGATTTACGTTGTCTTTATCGTCCCAAGCATCGGCTCAAAAATAAATCCTTTATCCATGAGTGCGGTCAACGCTTCCTCAATAGAGTTTTCATCAAGCCCCCGTTTCTTACAGGTCTCAACAATACTGTCCCACAGCGCACCATCAGTGCCCTCAAGCTCTTTTATGGTGTCTAGCACGACGGTCTGTGGATCGACGTCAGCCGCAGCCTCAGCGGGCTCTTCTTGTTTTTGTTTTTTTGGTTTTTTTGGCTCTTTTTTGGATTCCTTCTTCCGCTCCTTGATCTCCAGGGCCTCATCATGCCGGGCCTCTTCGAACGTCTCAGCAGACCCCGGGACAATATACTGCAGGGACTCCCGGATGAGTGTGGCGTACTTGGTCACATCAGCAGAACCATATTTCTTCAACGCAGCAACGATGCCTTCGGATAGTTCACGGCTGTACCCGAGTTTTTTGAGGTCAAACACGTTCGGTTGTGTCATCTTCATTGCCTCAACCATCGCACCAATCCGCTGCTTCGTCTGCATGCAGGTCTCAATGATCCAGCGGTCCCGCGCATCAGCGCTCACCTCACGGATCAGCTCAGGACGCAACGACACATACAAGGTCCCTTCCTCAGGGATGTAGGTGCGCACCTTTCCGATCACCGCGACAAACGCGGGAACCTCGATGCTCTGCAGCTTCTGGGTCGCCTCCTGCTGATACTGCCCGGAGTAAATCGTAAACACCCCGGTCGGATCAGACACATGCGCCCGCAGATACTCCCCACCCTCCGACACGCTCTCCACGTCGGTCAGCACCCCGGTGATGAACACGCGGTTCACCTTGCTGCCCAGGGGCGTCACCACATACGAAGGCACCTTTTCGCCGCTGCCTTTTATCTCAAGTGCGGCATCATTGTACTCCGCGGCAAAAATCCGCCATGCCGGCTCCCGTCTCATAGTAACTCCTCCAGCTCCGCAGACAGCCGTTCTGCTTCAGCCGCGACATTAAAATCAGCGCGTTTCGCATCACGCGCAATCAACGTAATCCCATACTCATCGCCCAGGGCATTGCCCTGTAAACTAATACGATGACCAAACAGCAGGGTATTCATTTCTTCCACCAATCCTTCATCGTTTGCGGAATCAGTCATGGTTTTTCCAAGGAGTTTTTCAGTCAGCTCCTTTCCCAGGATAGCACTAACCGATCCGGTCCCATCATCAATGACCAGTTTCATGCGCATATCAGCTTTTCCTTCCACCGCGCCATGCACCGTACAGGAGCCATTCTGCAGCACGCGGTTGCACTGCGGGCATCGCTGTACCAGACCAGATCCTTTCCGGATTTCGATTATGGTACCTTCCACTTCGATATCCAATCCACCGTTTCGCTCAACCAGCTCTGAGAGTACTATTTTCTGGGTTTTTAGGTCTTTTTTTGATATCTTGTTTGCATCAAGTTTCTCAACGGTTGCTTTCTCATCAAACGTAAGCTGTGGGATACCCTTCCATGCTTTCACATACCCGCCAGCGATCTTCACCACGGATCCTTCCTTTAGCTTGAAATCATACCATGCGGTGAACTGTGCTTTTCCGGTCTCATCGCCCAGCAGCCCTGAAAACACTTTTTTCTTCTGACCTGAAACCTCCACCTCACGGTCCTGTATCTCAAGGATCCGTACCGTAACATCAACAGCACTCAGACCAGCGTGCAGCTCGTTTACTTTGTATTCCCGTGGTTCGATGTTCACCTCAGGCACTGAAGATTCATCAGCCTTTGTAATCTTGGTGCGGTCCCCGAAGTTTACTTTCACGCTCCCTTGCCATTCCTTCGTGTAGGCATTGGCGATATCGACCACTGAGCCTTTTTCAAGCTCAAAGTCCTTCCATGCGGTAAACTGAATCGTCCCGCTCGCATCCCCAAGGATGCCGTAAAAGATCTTCCGTGCCTCTCCTTTCACCTGGATCTCCCGGGGATTCACTGACACCACGCGACACAGGACATGGACGCTCTGCTGATCCGGTTTCAGATCAACAACCAAGGTGCGCTCTAAAGACAACGGTTGTTTATACCCGCCACCAAACTTCTTCACCAGCGTCTGCTTCGCATGATCAGCTGGAACACCATACTCCAGGAATTTCTTCAGCTCTTTTTGCAGCTCATCCCGACTGACATCCTTACCGGACGTCTCACGGAGTGCTTCAAGAATATCATCAATCTGCTGTTCAATATTGTCCTCAGCCATAAACGATTCCTCGCCCAAAATCGATATTCCGTACTCTCTATATAAAGAGTACTGTAGTACTATTAAGAACAATAAAAGTTTAGGAAAGCCCTATGATATTGCCGTTCTTATCGACATCTAAATGCTCAGACTGAGGGTTCGGGGGAAGACCAGGCATGGTCGTGATCTTACCGGTCATCGGGACTAGAAAACCTGCTCCTGCGGAGAACTTGATATCCCTAACCGTGATCTTAAAGCCGGTCGGCCTGCCTAGCAGCAGCGGATCATCGGACAACGAATAAGGAGTCTTTGCGATGCAGATAGGAAGCAAATCAAGCTCGAGCTCCTTGCAGAGTTTAAGGTCGCTTTCTGCGTTCACGGAATAACCGACCCGCTCCGCCCCGTACATCTTCTTGGCGATGATTTCTATCTTTGTTTTGACCGGCAGATCAAGGTCGTACAGATACGTGAAACGAGACGGCGTGTTATGTATCAGACTGACCAGCTTTCCTGCTAGCTCAATCCCACCTTCGCCACCCTTCCTCCAGACATCCGTCACCGCGCAGGGAACCTGTTTTTTTGTACAAAAGTGCTCGACCAGATCCAATTCTTCATCGGAATCACCGGTGAACTGATTGATCGCCACAATGACCGGGACCTGAAACCAGGCGATGTTCTCAAGGTGTTTTTCGAGGTTTGCAAGCCCCTTTATTAGAGCAGCCCGACCAGATCCTTCCCCATGACGTTTCAACGCCCTGATACTTACCACAAGGACGACAGCATCAGGAGTAAGCTTCCCGGTCCGACAGACGATATCAAAGAATTTTTCCGCCCCAAGCTCAGAGCCGAATCCAGCCTCGGTCACGAAATAATCAGCGAGCCGCAATCCCATCATATCCGCAATAAGGCTATTGGTCCCATGGGCGATGTTCGCAAACGGACCACCATGAACAAACGCTGGAACCCCCTCAATGGTCTGTACCAGATTGGGCATGATCGCATCCTTGAGCAGCACCGTCATTGCTCCCACTGCTTTCAGATCAGCGGCAGTCACCGGTTTGTTGTTATAGGTATAGGCAACAATGATACGGCTGAGCCGATTTTTCAGATCATGGATATCCTTGGAAAGGCAAAGGATCGCCATAACTTCAGAGGCAGGTGTGATTGCAAACTCTATCTCATGAGGTACACCATCGGAAGGACCACCAAGTCCAACGACGACTTTGCGCAGCGCCCGGTCACTGATATCCAGGACACGCGGCCAGACGATATAGCGAGGATCGATATGGAACAGGTCCCCATGGTGGATATGGTTGTCAAGAAGGCTAGCCAGAAGGTTATGGGCACTGGTGATCGCATGCATGTCCCCTGTGAAATGAAGATTGATATCCTCCATTGGAAGAACCTGGGAATATCCCCCACCGGTAGCGCCACCTTTCTTTCCCATGATCGGACCCATGGAGGGCTCCCGGATCGCCAGCATGGTTTTTTTCCCCAATGACGCCAATGCTTGTGCAAGCCCGATAGTCACAGTCGTTTTCCCCTCACCACTTGACGTCGGATTGATGGTCGTCACCAGGATAAGTTTGCCTTGTTTCTTCTGTTTTATCCGTTGTAGAACATCAAGAGAGACCTTTGCCTTGGAGCGGCCCCAGCAGAAAAACTCTCCTTCCTGTATCCCTGCTTTTGCTGCGATTTCCTCTATAGGGATCAGCGGGATGGAGCGGGCAATGTCGATATCGGTTTTCATACGATGACATGGTCGATATCATGTTTCCGTTAAAAAGGTGTACGTTAACAAAATGAATTAAAAAGTAAAGAGGACCACCATACGGGGATACTCATATGAAGTGTGTTTTTCTGGTGGTCCATGCAGTGTCAGGCAGGGAAGAATAAATGGTGTGGGGATCATACAATGGCATGGGCTTATTTTTTGAGCGAACGATCCGTCCCTTCCTCTTGGGTGGAGGGGGAAAAATCACATTTTTCTGAAACACCCAATAGCGGATCCGCCAGTTCGTTCCATCGGTCAGGAGCGCTTCCTCTCGCCGGGTGATCAATATTCCTTCGGATTCCAGGCGATAGAACAATCGTCGATCGGCATGGTCAAGGATGTTGTCAATGATACAATCGTCGTATCCGAACATATCCATGACGATCTCGGCGTACTGCCGTGCTTCTTTTTCTCCGACATTAAGCTTTTGTTGGATTGTTTTTGCGAGTGCATTTAAGGTAACAAGTGGCATTCTTTGCCTCCGTTCTTATTGAACACTACTATTTTTATCTTTGATAGTATATATATTTTTCCCTTCTTCGGCGATTTTTTGCAAAAATGCCTGCAAAATTCATCTGATCCGTCAAAAACTATTATATCACCATGGGCCATACCCCGCATGGATTGCTACTATGAGACTTGCTCTTATCTCCGCTCGACCAGCCATTGCCAATAAGACAAAAAACATTCAGTTCATGGAGAGCTATCTCAAAAAAACAAAAGCAGACATCTACATTTTCGGTGAGTATTTCCTCACCGGGGATCGCTGCAAAGACGAATACAGGGACCTTGCAGAGGAACTTACCGGACCATCCATCCAGCACCTAAAAAAAATCGCAAAAAACAAACATTGTTACCTTGTTTTTGGCATGCCAATCAAAGATGACACAATCGACGGTCTTCTTTACAATGCCGCGGTGCTCATCCACCCGGACGGCACTGTTGATGCCTACAAAAAATGGTTCCTGCCTAACGCGGGACCGTTCGAAGAGAAAATCTTCTTCGACCAAGGCGAAGAGCTCCCCGTGTTCACTACGTCCTTTGGAAAAATTGGCTTGCTTATCTGCTACGACCTTAACTTCCCGGAACTCGCAAAAGCACTCACCTTACAAGGAGCTGATTTGCTCATCTGCATCTCCGCTTCCCCATCGACCACCAGACAGTACTTCGAAACGCTGCTGCCTGCACGCGCCTTGGAAAACACGGTGTTTCTTGCGTATGTCAACCTCGCAGGAAACCAGGAAGACCTTATCTACTGGGGTGGTTCCCAGGTGTACGACCCCTTAGGAAACCTTCTCATCAAAGCACCCTACTTCAAGGAAAGCATCATTACCTGTGACATCAACTTTAAAAACCTTGGACCGGCCCGGGCACGACGACCAGTGCTGCGGGACATCCGACCAGAAATCTACCAGGACCTCTACAACCTCTCGCGGTATCACACGAAAAAAGAGCCCATACAATAGAAAAAACTTTTATTTCGCAGAGGCTCTGAGACAGGACACCTGCATATTTTTTACACAAAGTATTTACATGAAAAAACTATTCAGGGAATCTGTTTCTATTCCGATTGACTGGGCGGGGCGAACCTTTGAAGCAACACGATGAAGAATTTATCAGAAGACTGGACCTTACTGCAGTAATTATAAGAAAACATATCATTGAAATGTTATATCAGGCAAAATCAGGACATCCTGGTGGATCTCTTTCTGCGGTTGAAGCTATCGTCGCCCTTTACTTTCATCACATGAGACATGATCCGAAGAACCCGAAAGACCCCAACAGGGACCGGTTCGTCTTAAGCAAGGGTCATGCCGCCCCGACATTGTATGCGGCCCTCGCAGAATGCGGGTATTTTGATACCAAAGAGCTGCTTCATCTTAGACAGATCAACCGCATGCTGCAAGGCCATCCGGTCTGCACGCGCATCCCCGGCGTGGAAGCATCAACCGGGTCTCTTGGTCATGGACTGTCGTTTGCAGACGGTATAGCACTGGCAGGGAAACTTGATAAAAAAGATTACCGCGTCTACGTCATGGTCGGTGACGGAGAGACCAACGAAGGCCAAATCTGGGAGGCAGCAGCCTCGGCAGCTCATTATAAGCTTGATAACCTCACCGCACTGATCGACAGAAATTTCTTACAGATCGATGGAAAGACAGAAGATGTTCTTCGTCTGGAATCGGTCCGTGATCGATGGAGTGCCTTTGGCTGGCATGTTCTTGAGGTTGATGGGCATGACATCGAAGAAATCATCGATGCGCTCCTTGCCGCAAGTGAACAGAAGAACCAACCAACCATGATCATCCTGAATACCGTGAAAGGAAAAGGCGTATCCTTCATGGAAAACAACATTGATTTCCATGGTGTGCCTCCGAACGAGATGGAATATAAACTCGCCATGAAAGAACTGGATACACTGCAAAAGGCACTCGAGGCGAACCTATGAACAAAAAACAGATGGCCAACCCTCGGGACGCGTATGGAGAAACCCTTGTGGAACTCGGGGGAAAATATCCGAGTATCGTCGTGCTCGATGCGGATCTTTCAAAGTCGACAAAAACGATTCTGTTTGCGAAAAAATATCCGGAACGGTTCTTTGAAATGGGGATCGCTGAGGCTAATATGATCTCTGCTGCTGCAGGGCTTGCATCCTGTGGAAAGATCCCGTTTGTCAGCACCTTTGCCGTGTTTGCGACCGGCAGGGTCTATGACCAGATTCGAATCGATGTCGCGTACTCCGAGGCAAACGTGAAAATCTTTGCGACCCATGGCGGGATCAGTGTCGGGAAGGATGGCGCGAGCCATCAGATGATCGAGGATCTCACGTTGATGCGGGTCTTGCCGAACATGACCGTGCTTGCGCCAAGCGATGCCACCCAGACACGACGGCTTGTCGAGCTGATGGCGATTACGGAAGGTCCGATGTATGCACGCATCGGGCGGGCCAATGCACCAATTCTCTATAAAAAAGAAGAGCTTGCTGACCTTAAGATCGGGAAAGGGCTTGTCGTCAGAGATGGATCTGATGTGAGCATCATCGCCTGTGGTACGATGGTGGACCAAGCAGTCGATGCACAGGAGAAACTCTCAAAGGAGGGGGTGTCAGCTCGCGTTATCGACATGCATACCATCAAGCCTCTGGATGAGAAACTGGTCCTGCAGTGCGCTCGTGAAACCAAAGCGATCGTGACCATTGAAGAACATTCAATAATCGGGGGCCTTGGGGGCGCGGTCAGCGAGGTTCTGGCAGAGAACGGCTCTCCGGTTCAGTTTAAACGGATGGGTGTCCAGGATATGTTCTGCGAATCAGGGGAACCTGAGGAGCTGTTTGAAAAATATGGTTTAAGTACACCGCATATTACGAAAACGGTAAAAAAGCTTCTCAAATAATCAAGGAATGCTCCTCTAATCGTTATGGATAGGTTTTTT
>JGI20214J51650_10002150_pt1 | contig 12470 bp, 10 predicted proteins | sample WetSurMetagenome_FD_51650 | JGI IMG/M metagenome (IMG submission 51650)
GCATCGTATTCTTCCCTGAAATACGCAAGGGTTGTCAGTACCGGGTTCGGAGCTGTCTGGCCAAGCCCGCACAGCGACGTCGCCACAATGGTATCAGACAGGAGGGCAAGGGTCTCGAGATCTTTTTTCGTGCCCTTCTTCGCCATAATCCGGTTGAGGAGGAGGAGCGAGTGCCTGAGCCCCTCCCGGCAGGGGACGCATTTCCCGCATGACTCCCCGGTGGCAAAGTTGATNAAATAGCGGGCAATGTCCACCATGTCGGTGTCCTCGTCCATGACGACGATTCCACCGGAGCCCATGATCGAGCCGGCTTTGTTAAGGCTCTCGAAGTCCACCGGCGTATCAAACAGCCGGAACGGGATGCAGCCCCCTGAAGGTCCCCCGGTCTGTGCAGCTTTCACCTTCNTGTTATTTGCGCCGCCGTTGCCGATATCGGATACGATCGTGTTGAGCGTTGTCCCGAGCGGCACTTCCACGAGGCCGACCCTGTCAACTTTCCCTACGAGGGAGAATACCTTGGTGCCGGTATTTCCCTTGGCCCCGATCGCCTGGTACCAGTCGCTGCCGTTGCTGATGATGACCGGCACATTGCACCAGGTTTCGACATTGTTGAGGTCTGTGGGGTACCCGAAGAGGCCACCCCCGATGTCGGTCAGCCGCGGCGGGCGGGGGTGGGGCCGGCCGGTCCTCCCCTCGATGGACGCCACGAGAGCGGTCGATTCACCGCAGACAAATGCACCGGCACCGGTCGCGATCCCGATATCGAATGAAAATCCCGTGCCGAAGATGTCCTTGCCAAGGAGCCCGTACTCCCGTGCCTGCTCAATGCCGAGTTTCAGTCGTTTTATGGCGAGGGGGTATTCAGCCCGGATATAGATGAGGCCCTCGGCAGCACCCATGGCAAACGCACCGATAATCATGCCTTCAATGAGCATGTGAGGGTCACTTTCCATCTCGTTGCGGTTCATGTACGCACCGGGGTCCCCTTCGTCAGCATTACAGATGATATATTTCTTGTCGGCCTTCGCATCCCGGGTGATCCGCCACTTTAACCCGGTGGGAAAACCGGCACCNCCCCTGCCACGGAGCCCGGACTTTTCCACCTCCTTAATGATGGCCTCCGGATCCATACCGTTCAGTGCCTTTATCGCTGCTAAATAGCCCCCGATAGCGATATATTCGTCAATATCCTCCGGGTTGATGAGACCTGCATCCCGCAGGATTACTTTCTTCTGGTGCCGGAAAAACGGGATGTCAGCATATAATGGAATGCGGTCGAATCCCTTGCCGTAGTCCACGGTACACCCCGTTACGTGGTCCCAGGCCGGGACCTGGCACAGGGCCTTGTCATAGGGCACCTCTCCATTCCGGACCGTACGGATTATTTCATCGGCATCAGTCTCGCTGACCTTATGCAGTATAACCAGCGGTTTGCCCGGGATTGTTATATTGACCAGCGGCTCTTCTTTACAATAACCGATACATCCCACTGTTGTGAGCGTGATATCCAGGCCGTTCTTATCGATAATTTCTTTGAGACGTTCGTAAACCCTTTTACCCCCAACAGCTATCCCGCATGTGGCAAGACCCACTGCAATCCGGGGTTTTCCGGACTGGATCTTTTGTAATCCTACCTCCCTCCGGGCCGCTAGATCGCTTACCGATTTAATTTTCATGGCGTTCCCACCCGTACTCTGCAAGTATCCCCGGGAGGTTTTCCGGTGTTGCATACCCGTAGAGATTACCGTCAACCCGGAGGACTGGCGCCATACTGCAGGCACCGAAACACCGGGCAATCTCCAGCGTGAATTTCCTGTCATCCGTGGTGATGGAGAACTTGCCGTCTTCAGTCACATCACTCCTGATCCCCAGCATCTCTTCCAGGGTCTCGAGGATCTTCACGGCACCCTTCACGTGGCAGGCAGTTCCCATGCATACCGTGATGACATGGTCTCCAACCGGTCTTAAACTGAAAAATGAATAGAAGGTGGCCAGGCCGTAGAGTTGCGAGAGAGGCACCTCCAGTTTTACTGAGAGCATCTCGAGCGTTTCACGGGGAATATACCCATCCTGGTTTTGGATCTCCCCCAGGATCCCAAGAAGCCTGCCGGCCGGGGCTTCATACCGTCCAATAATTATATCAAGCGTTTTTTCATCCATGGTGTCCTCAAAAAAGGGATTGTTGATGTCCCCCGATCAGATACCGAGTGCCTTTCTCTTCCGGTTGATTTCGGCTTCGAGCAGATTGGCTGCCTTTAAGGGGTCGGGTTCAACTGCAAACGATGCATTGACAAGCCCGCCAAGCTGGGCAGCGAGAAGGGTTGTTACATTTGAGCTGCCGAAGATCTTGGGCGGGATACCAAGGACCGTGTAGACACCGGACGAGACAAAGTAGGTGCCGATAGAGATGGCTTTCTGGGAATACCATTCCGGGGCAGCACCGCCCAGCGGGAGATCGCTGATACCAACATTGAGTTCCTTTGCAATGTTTGCGGCAAGCACGAGGATACGCGAGCAGTCCACGCAGGAGCCCATGTGGAGTACTGGCGGTATCCCAAGAGCATTGCAGACGGACCTGAGTCCTGGTCCCGCCATATCTGCTGCTTCGGGGACGAGCAGGCCCGCCTTACCGCATGCAATCGCAGCACATCCGGTCTCGACAACAAGGATATCCCGTTTTATGAGTTCTTTTGCGAGCGTGACATGGCCGTAGTCCTGTTTGATCTTCGGGTTGTTGCAGCCCACAATGCCGACTGCCCCTTTGATCTTCCCGGCAACGATGGCATCGATCAGCGGCTTGTATGTCCCGCCAAGTGCCTTTCTTATCGCCTCTTCCGAGAAGCCCGACATCAGCTGCATCGGCTTTTCCGGGATCCTGACCCGGTCCGGGTTCCGGTTCGCGAAGTTGTCGATCGCGAGCCCGATGATCTCCTTTGCCGTATCAAGGCCGGTCTCCGGCCGGAACTCCTTGTGGATTGCGCCCGGAATCTTTGCCTTCCGGCTGGTGGTCACAACTTTTGTGTGGTAACAGCCGGCTGTCTGGGTTACCGCGGGGAAGATGCACTGGTAATCGATCACCATAGCCTCAATTGCCCCGGTCGCAATCACCAGTTCCTGGTCGAAGAAACTGCCGGCAAGGGGGATGCCACGCCGCATTAAAAGTTCGTTGCCGGTACAGCACATCCCGACAAGGTTGATACCCTTTGCGCCGGCGTCCTTTGCACGTTTCACCAGGCCCGGGTCCTCTGATGCCTTCACAATCATATCGGAGAGGATCGGATTGTGCCCGTGGAGGACGATATTGACCTTGTCCCTGCTGATCGTGGCAAGGTTAATCCAAGCCTTCAGTGGCGTCGGGGTCCCAAAGAGGATATCGGATGCATCAGTGCCCATCATCGAGCCGCCCCACCCGTCGGAAAGAGCCGTTCTCATCGCGTGCAGGAGTATGTTGGTGTAATCCGAATCGACGCCCATGTGGATCCGGTGCATTGCCTCCACAACCTCGCGGTCGACGCTGCGGGGCATAATCCCCAGCTTCTTCCACGTGTCTTTGGTTTTCTGCGGGGCCCGCTCGGTCAGCTGTATGCGTCCCTTGATAGTGCCGAATTCCTCCAGCAGGGCAAGGGCCAGGTCCTTTGCGACCTCTTCCTTCTTCCTGCCGGCAATTTTTATGCCATACTCTGTCGCGACCGCGTGCAGCTTGCCTTCGTCGAGGATCTGGTACCCCTGGGCGTGGCCTTCCGCAGTCGCGAGCATGGCCTCGACGACTTCGCGCCCGTGGTCCGAATGGGCGGCAGCGCCGGTGGTTAAATCGTCGAGCAGGTTACGGGCGACGATAAGATCGGCATCCGCACCGCAGACACCCCGGGTCGGTTTTTTCCCGAACGGCTCGGTCCGGCAGGGCCCCATGGCACACCGGTTGCAGCAGACGCCGAGGTTCCCGAAGCCGCACTGCGGCTGCTGGCCGGCGAAACGATCCCAGACGGTCTCGACACCGTCCTCCATGGATTTTACCATAATCTCCTGGTCTGTCTTGTCTAGCGCTCGTTTTTCAGCGATCTTCTTTCCTGCAGATGAATCGTACATTTTTCTCTTCCCCCTCAGTTCTCCCCTTGTAATTCAGCAAGCTCTGCCATGATTGCCCGGAATGCCCGCACGTTTGCCGGGATCTTCGGGACTTCAACATCGGTCCCTTCGGACTTGATCAACCTCGTGGTGAAATCCTTCCTGCTCACGCGGATGAGGTCGTCGGCATCCCCGAATTCCAGTGCCCCGGTTTTACAGGCCTCGGCACATGCGGGAATTTTTCCGTTTTTCTGCCGTTCAATGCAGTTATCACATTTTGCATTGACTTCCCGGTTGGAGTCCAGCTGGAACACTCTCTGGAAATGGATGATACCGAACGGGCACGCCATCGCACACACGGCACAATCGATGCATTTACCATAATCTACCACGACAGAACCTGTTTCCTGGTCCCGGTACAGTGCCTCAGTTGGGCAGACCTGCATGCAGGGTGCCGGGTCACAATGCCGGCAGCGGTTGGGAAAGGTCAGGTAATTTATTCCCACTTCCACGTGAATGCGCGGCTTTGAAATTTTTTCTTCGTGGATGGTATCGAATAACTTTTTGCTCTCTGAATGTTCGATCGCACAGGCGACCTCACAGTGCCTGCAACTGACGCACAGTTCAGGCCTGACAAAAACAGTTTTCATACATCTTGCCTCCATATCCTCTCTCCGGGCGTCTGGTATCGCCCAAAGGGGTATTTTTTGTCTGAATAATAGCCTACTTACGAACAACAGCTATTTACTGCTTTTTATTTAACAAAAAATTTTTGAGGTACGTTTGAATTTCCATTCACCCATCATCTATTCTGTTTTTTTATAGGCCAGGTGCGGGTTTTATTCATGATATCCGGGTACCGCCCGGTTGCAGGTACCAGGTAACTGATTCTGTTCTCACTCATGGATATGGAAATTATTGGCCTCTCTGGTACAACCAGCTGAAAACAGTGCCCGGGATTACCGGTGATGTTTTTGGGGTTGCTCGGGTAGACCTGTTTTATCAATCACTGATTAGAACCTCTTTCTGGAATGCAACCCGTTTTTCCCCCTCTGGTTTTCACATGTTCAAACGGAGAATACCTTAAAGACATTCATTTGCTGTTAAAGATAGTTTTTACTCATATGAGCGTAAATAGGTAATTTATATTCTGTATCGATGGTCCGTTATCGGTTCAATATGCACCTTTTTTCCTCCGAATAAGGATGCATGTTCCGTCTGACAGCGATAAACTCCCTCTGAAGAAATAATAGTCAGAGGTATTACGATATCGGATTCGTAAGGATGCCACATGACACGACAAATAATCATTCCCTTCGGGCCACAGCACCCGGTGTTACCGGAACCCATCCACCTAGACCTTGTCCTGGAGGAAGAGATGGTGGTGGAGGCAATTCCATCCATCGGGTATGTCCATCGCGGCCTGGAAAAACTGGTCGAAAAACGTGAATTCCCGGAATATCTGTATGTAGCAGAACGGATCTGCGGTATCTGCAGTTTCATTCACGCCAGCACCTATGTGCAGGCAATTGAGGCGGTTATGGGTATCGAGGTCCCGGAGCGGGCGTTGTACCTTCGCACGATCTGGTCTGAATATTCAAGGATGCACTCCCACCTCCTCTGGCTTGGTTTATTTGCCGATTCTATGGGATTTGAAAACCTCTTCATGCAGTCCTGGCGACTGCGTGAACATATCCTCGACGATCTTGAGGCAACAACCGGGGGACGTGTCATCCAGGGGGCCTGCAAGATCGGGGGTGTCCGCAGGGATATCGAGGCAAAAAAACTGGACGGGATGGTCACAGGACTGGAAGAGCTGGAAAGAGAGTTGTGGGAAATGAACAATGTCTTTTTCAATGACAGCTCGGTCCGGCACCGTACAAAAGGTGTGGGCGTAATCCCGGAAAAGGATGCGTACGACCTTGGTGCTGTAGGTCCGACAGGCCGGGGTAGTGGTATCGCACAGGACGCACGAATGCTCGGATATGGAGCGTATGACCGGATACATTTCAAGCCCGTTGTGGAAACGGGTGGTGACTGTTACGCCCGTTGTGTTGTCCGGGGCAGGGAGCTGCATAGCTCAATTGATATCATAAAACAAGCGGTAGACCAAATCCCTGATGGACCGGTTGACGTGAAAGTGACCGGTTCACCTGATGGAGAGTATTTTGCACGGGCTGAACAGCCCCGTGGTGAAGTGGTCCATTATGTAAAAGGGAACGGGACACGTCACCTGCTCCGTCACAGGGTCAGGACGCCAACATTAGCGAATATCCCATTTCTTGTACAGGCACTGAAGGGATGCGAACTTGCTGATGTGCCGGTCATTGTGCTCTCAATCGACCCCTGTATTGGATGTGCAGAACGATGAAGGGAGGAAGAGTTCCCTTTTTTTCCCTCTCGTTACTCTGAATCCCTTCTCATCAGGATCTGGTATTACCACGATTCCATGGTCCTTGACTGAAACCCGTAAATTGAATGTATGAAAAAATCCATTCCACAAAAAAGGCAGGGAGATTTTTTGGGCCGTGCGCAGGTTACCTGGTCACCCTGCCGGGTGTCTGACCGTCCAGGGATAATTCACGTTCTGACGTATGGATAATCCCCGGGCAGGGTTCATTCACTCCCGGTCATTGTAGAAAGTACGTCTGCGGTCTTTCCAATCTGGATAACCTTGCCCCCACGCATGAGTGCCACGCGGTCACAGACATCCCGGACAAAATCCATATCATGCGAAACTACAATGAACGTCTCGTCCATCTCATCGCGGGCGTGCAGGATAGAATGTTTCACGTCCTGCTTCGTGATCGGGTCCATTGTCCCGGTTGGCTCATCGAGGACCACGAGCCGTGGCTCCCTGATGAGGACCTGTGCCAGTGCTACCCGGTGCCGCTCACCGTCGGAAAGTTCTGCGGGGAGCCGATCCAGAATCTCTTCAGCCCGGTCATGTTCAAACCCGGCCACACTCAGCGTAACCAGGGCCTTCCGGATTGCCAGTTCCTTGGGAAATTCAAGGCCGATCGAGTCCGTCAGGTTGTCGAGTACCGTGCGGTGAGGGAAGAGATCGTATTCCTGGTGGAGCAGGCCGATGTAACTCTTGGCCCGGCCCCGCTGGTCAATACCGGGTTTTGTCATGTCCACCCAGTCGTTACCGATACGGATATTCATCTCGCCACTTGTCGGTTCGATAATGCCGGAGATGATCCGGGAGAGCGTGGTTTTTCCAGCCCCGCTTTTACCAATAATGCCGAAGATCTCTTTCTCTGCAACATCAAACGTAACCAGGTTCACCGCTTTTACTACACCGCGATCAACTGATATATACCGCTTGGTGACATCACGTGCAGAGAGGATAGTTTCCCCGATCTCCGGCGGCAACGACTCCCCGATCTCGTGGTAACCCCTTGCAAACGACTGTATTACGTTTTTTGGTGACCCAATGGCGGTAATTTCCCCGTCGGTCAGCAGTATGGCACGGTTCGCCATGTCCTCGATTACCTGCGAGAAGTGCGAGGTGACGACCATACCCATGTTGTTCTTTTTTGCCGCTTCGATGAGCATCCCATGAACAAGCCGGGCGGTTTCAGGGTCGAGCGTCCCGGTGGGTTCATCGGCAAAGAGCATTGCCGGATCTTTGGCGAGCTGGCGGGCGAGCACAACCCGCTGTTTTTCACCACCCGAGAGGTCCCGGGCGATATGCATCATCCTGTGTGAAAGCCTCACCTGGTCGATCAGATCTGCTGCACGGTTGATCGCTTTATCCTGGGGGTAGTCGATGTCATCGAGGGCGTGGAGCACATTCTCAATCACGCGGTCGTCGCCGTACAGGGCGAAAGTGCGCTGGAACATGATTGCCGTGCGGTGCATCACCCTGGCTTTCATGCCGTCAGTCTGCTCCCCCCAGAGATCGATATCGGTTGCGACCAGGTTACCCCCGCAGTGAGGACATGGGGTGTCAGCCCGGCTTTGCATATCCATGTGATCGCAGGTATCACACGCCGAAAGATGGTAGATCACTGAACCACGGGTCGGCGGCTGTTCAACGCCCCTGAGCAGGTGCATCAGCACACTTTTTCCAGATCCGCTCCTGCCGATAATACCGACAATCTCACCTTCGGGGATTTCAAAAGAAATATTTTCGAGGACGTTTTTGCCCTCGAAGTTCATGCAGAGGTTATGGACACTGATGAATGGGGAAGTCATTTGTATCCTCCAGGCTGNTTATTGAGGTTTTGTCTTTTCTGTGTGAGTGATAGGTTTTATTCGCACACAGCTGCCGCAGTCTTCACTTTTTTTGCAGGGCCCCAGTCCCCGTCCTACAGCCCGGCCCCGTTTCAGAGGGCCGGTTCCGTCAAAGTTTGGCATAGCAAATCCTCATCCTTATTTATAGGGAATTATTACACGTATGAGCGTAAATAGATAAGGATCAGGTACCAACAAGAATTTCCTGGGGTGNGAGGAGTACCTGTGCATCACCCGGTCGTCCTCCTGATACACCGANACATCTTGCAATACTCTTTGCCACGATCCNGGGATAAAAGATCTCTATTTTGANCCGGGCGCACCAATTACGATCTTCAGCGCTGTGATAATCTCGGGAAGCATCTCGGCCGGGAATCCCATCACCATCTCGTCATCGGCTATACCGGAGAATCTCCTCGACCCGTCACACCCGAGCGAGAAATTCGGTTTTCCTGTCAGGTNGGTCTGTGCTGTCGCATCAGAACAGACCGACTGGATCCCGGAGAATTCCGCATGAACCCTTCCACCCAGCGTGAAGAGGGTACTCTGGGCAAGTTTGAGCATGTTCCGGGGAGTTGTTACAATCATAATGACATTCGGGGTGAACGGTGTTGTTTCAAGCGGAGCATACAGCGTTGCATACGTCTCTCCTGTTCCCAGGTGGGGGACATTTTCTATAGTCCGTTTGCAGGCAGCAGCGCTGTTGAATTTTCCCAGTTTAAAATAAAAATCCCCGCTCTTCAGGGTAGGCGTGATCTCCCTGAGACCCAGAGACCATGCACCACCATTGCATTCGTGTTTNTTGGCAGTGGCATAGAAAATCTTCCCNTCATTCCGGGCGAGGTTCACCATCGAGCAGTGCCGGATTGTTTTGTCCAGTTCCTCCATGCTTTCGGGAATCTCATCTTTGCCAGATGCGAATTTAATCGCTACCGGGGATCCTTTCAGGTTAAGTAATTTTTTGAGAGTCTCGGCTGCTTCGGCATAATTGATCGGTATTTTATTAGAGTTGTTGCTCATATTCCTGCCTCCGTGCTTCCTGCACCAGGAAACCGTAGTTACTCATATGAGCGAAAATACTTAAGATTAGTGAATGTACGAAAATAATCAGACAGATTACCGGGGGCACTTCGGGCAGCGGCCTTCTGCCGCTTTTAGGCAACTGGTCATCTCGATTCTTTTTCCGTTGACCAGTGCATCGGCGATCTTGGCCCTCGTTTCCTGGAGATCCCGCCATGCAGTTTTGCGAGAGACCCCNAGTTTNTCTGCGGCCTCTTCCTGTTCCAGGCCTTCCAGGTCGATAAGCCGGATCAGTTCGATCTCCTCCGGGTTCAGCGAGATACCCATGGCATCCTCCAAAGGGTAGCAGCGGGGCTCGTAACATCGTGACTCACCCAAGCCTTCAATATTACGCCTGACACGGGGTCTTCCCCTACGGGGGCATGGGTTTGTTGCGGGTCCTTCGCCGTCCACCACGATATCTTCCTTATCAGTCATAGTATCATTTCAAAAATTAATATTCCCGGGGTGTCTGGATGGATTTGATATACTCTTTTAAAAATTCAGGGATCCTGTGAAAACAGGTTCATTATTTTCACTCCTCCGTGAATACATTTTTTTTCAGGGTTGGGGCTTTATCTGCAGCGGGGCCCGTGTCCACAGCGGTGGGGCGTATTATCTTCGTTTTCACCGGATTGGCAACAGCAGGAATTTCCAAATTTCAGAGGGGACGTACATGATTCCCGGTGGCTGACACCTTCAGGTTCCGGTTCGTGCTTTTCACCGCATGCACAGGTGTTTTCATCGATACAACCCCTTCGTACGGGGGCAACTGGTTCATCGTTGTTGGTTTTGTTTGTTGTTTGTTCTGGCATTGTGTCTACCCTGGTCTACGGTTGCCCGTACCATAATTACACATATGCGCATAAATGTTTAAAATATGATCAGTTGTGCATAAAAATACCGTTCAATTTGCGGATACTCCGGGGGCTGAAAATAGGATATTACCTGCCTGGCACATCACACGCCGTTTTATCTTTCATGATAAAACATTTCCTGATGTTCCGGAAATACATCCAGTGCAGGACCAGGTGGATGACTATNAGTGCTGCAAATATCAGGGACGTGTAATTATGCATATTCAGCCACTGGCTTCGTGGTATGTTCAGGAACAATGACCAGCTGTTCCCCCGGCCTCCACCGGATGGCAGGACGAGATACAGAACGAGCCCGGAAATGAGCGATGGAATGAACGTAACCAGGCAACCAATATCTACAATGGCGTTGATAGTGATTTTTCTCATAGTATACCTCATCAAATGATAGAGTTAAAAAATGTTACTGGAATTTGTCCAGTGCGTAATAGTTCCTGTGCTCTTCACGTAGTAGTTTTACAGCCCCCACATGATCCATCATGAAGACGAAGCATGGAACGGGTCTGATTCTTAACCGTGTCACATTGACCATTGCCTGAACACCGGGCTCCGTTGACCCTGTTCGCACCGTTCTGCAGTTCACCAAAGCGATATTGTGCCTGGGTTCCCGTTCCCTGCTGGCAGGTCTGGTTCACGCAATTCTGTCCATCCTGCAGGCATTGACCCTGGCCGGATGCTGCGCCTGTACCTTTTCCTCCGAACCCTGCGGCCATTACTGATGCAGGGACGAGGACCAGTGCGATAATCGCACAAATCAAGATTTTTTTCATCATGGGTTTTTCCTCCATTGACTGCCGGCATGGTGATGGAGGTTGATCCATCATTCGCCGGTCCTGCATCATACGTCATCCCGGGATGATATACCATTTCTCAGACTGGCAGCTACATATTGCGATTTCTCACGTGAATCGTCGAAAGGAAGGACGTCTGCCGTATTCTGTGGTCTTATATAATTCCTCACTACTACATTCTTAACAGGATGAAACCCGGAACCTTTGTACTGGTACTTGTCATGCTAACCCTTGTTGCACTACCGCTGGCACCGTATAACGATACCACCAGCCAGGGTATTGCAGATCAATCCACGGTCAGAGGAGGCATGGGCCATGCGTACCGGTATGGTGCAGGATCCGCGGGAATTGCAAATAATGGCATGATGCAGGAGAGGGGTAACGGGCCTATGCCACCGGCGGCCCGCAATGGCCATGAACGCTCTCCCGCATGCCAGGTAGAACGGGAATTCCAGCGGGACCCGTTTGATTGGAATGCACCCGTACGAAGAGTAATGCTCCGGGGCTACCGGCGTCTTTCCGGGAAAAATATCCTCGAGCACGAGAAGAGGCAATTGATTTATTCGACAATCCTCATGAACCCGGGGATAGATGTTCCGATGCTTGCCTCATTAACGGGTATTAACCTGCACACATTGAGGTATCACCTTGCCTACCTTGATCGTATGCATAAAATTGCCTGTATCGAACAGGGNGGNGGATATCATTTCTTCGAGAACCACGGGCGTTACGGCCATGCAGACCAGCAGCAGATCCTGTTCCAGAAGTGCCAGACAACAAACAGCATTATCACCCTTGTCGGGGCTAATCCGGGTATCACCCGTGGTGAAATTGCGGGTCACCTGGGGTTGGCCGGCCCGTCAGTGACACGATGGATGCACCGTCTGATTGCCGAAGGTATGGTAACAGAAGTGCGGGAAGGACGTTTTGCCAGGTATTATCCTGCATTATGCCAGGAATGCGGGACAGAGATTAAAGAAATCGTGTGAATCCCGGTAAAGACTTTAATGGCCAAGATTAAGGCTGCAATTAAAAAGTAATTCTTTCTTCTCGTTTTGTTTTATTATGGTACTCTCAATATCCCCTTACTACCGTAGTATAATCGCAGGTTTGCATCAAAGATCCGGGTAACAGGGGATTTACTGCAAGAGGAGGCAGGCCGGTAGCAGCGGCAGTTTTCTCTGCAAGTTCCTTAAGTCGGGCTCGTTTTAACCGGGGCTGGCAAGAACCGCTTCGTGAATCCTCTGGGGATATTCAATTGCACGGTCCATCTGTCGGTACGCAACCCGCCAGTTCCCGGCTCTTCCCATGCCGTAAAGTCCCCTGAGCCGTTTTGACTGAATTGTACAGATGCGAGGGCGTCTGCGATATCTTACAACGTAATATCCTCATCGCTTTTACGTGCTGCCTTCAGGTTTCACTGATGTTTTCTTATTGA
>JGI20214J51650_10002151_pt1 | contig 12470 bp, 3 predicted proteins | sample WetSurMetagenome_FD_51650 | JGI IMG/M metagenome (IMG submission 51650)
GTTGAATAATAGAGAAAATGAGGTAGGTAAATGAGGCGCTTGACAATACTCGCGGTGATGCTCGGCGGATTGTTGTTGTCTGCTCAAATTTCCTTAGCGCAAACCAGCTCTCCGATCCTTGCGCCGATTGGGGCTCAGTTTGTAAACGAAGGGGCTCGGCTGGATATCAGGGTGACCGCCAGCGATCCCGATGTGGGTGATGTCATCACCCTTTTTGCGGAATCGCTTCCGGCTAATGCTGTCTTCCAGGATTCGACAAACGGAGTCGGCGGCCTGACCTTTTTGCCTGATTATACTCAGGCCGGTATATTTCAGGTTAGAATAATTGCCGCAGATCAGGGCGGTCTCGCCGACACTGAACTGGTTGATATTACCGTAACTAACATCGATAGGGCCCCGGTCATTGCCGCCATTTCCCCGCAGAGCGTAGACGAGGGTGGCCAATTAATTGTTAGGGTAACTTCATCTGATCCCGATGGTGATGCAATCACGCTCGCCGCCCAACAGCTTCCGGCAAACTCCTCATTCCACGACTCAACGGGAGGCGTTGGTGGATTCTTATTTGATCCGAATTTTTCGCAGGCTGGTCCTTATCAGGTCAGAATTATTGCCCAATCAAATGCTCTTGTTGACACGGAATTTATTTCAATAACCGTGACCAACATAGATAGAAAACCTGTGTTGGCTACCATTACTCCGCAGACAGTCGCGGAGGGTGGACATCTGGGAGTACGGGCAACAGCGACCGATCCTGATGGCGATCCAATTACTCTTATTGCTCAGCAACTACCAGCAAACGCCTCTTTTCAAGATTCAACAGGTGGTGTTAGCGGACTTATATTCGATCCCAATTATACTCAGGCAGGTGGTTATTCGGTAAGATTAATTGCCAGTTCAAATTCCCTGGCCGATACTCAGCTTGTTAGTATTACCGTTACCAATGTCGATAGAGCTCCCGTATTAGCTACAATCGGTCCCAGGAGCGTAGCTGAGGGTGGCCTTCTGCAAATAAGGGTAACAGCTACAGATCCTGATGGTGACGCTGTTACTCTGCTTACCGAGCAGATTCCGGCAAACGCTTCGTTCCACGACTCCACTGGGGGCGTGGGAGGCTTTATCTTCAATCCCGATTATACTCAGGCTGGAAGTTACCCGGTTAGATTTATCGCCAGTTCGGCTGGGTTAACAGATACTGAATTGGTAACCATCACAGTAAATGACCTTGACCGCCCGCCGGTCATTACACCCGTTTCGTCGCAAACTATTCCGGAAGGCGGGCACCTGGCGTTAAGAATTACGGCCTCAGATCCCGATGCCGGAAATATTATTACTCTTTTAGCCCAAAACCTTCCGACTAATGCCACGTTCCATGACTCTACGGGGGGTATTGGTGGATTAATATTTGATCCCAACTATACTCAAGCCGCGTCCTATGTAATCAGGATTATCGCCAATTCGAATGCACTATCTGATACTGAGCTCGTATTTGTCACTGTCACCAATACCGACCGCAAGCCGATTCTCTCACCTATCAGCGCTCAGAACCTATCTGAGGGTGGGCATTTGGCTTTAAGAGTAACTGCGTCTGATCCCGACGGTGATCTCATTACTCTTCTTGCCCAGCAGCTTCCAGCCAACTCCTCGTTCCATGATTCTACTGGAGGAGCAGGGGGATTTTTATTTGATCCAGACTATTCGCAGGCCGGAAGTTATCAGGTTAGATTTATTGCCAACTCTAACTTGCTGGCCGATACCCAGCTTGTATCGATTATTGTCAATAACGTTGATCGGCCCCCGGCCATTACTCCGATAACCGCCCAAAACGTACCCGAAGCGGGACTTTTAGCAGTCAGAGTGGCCTCAACAGACCCCGACGGAGATCCGATAACTCTTATTGCCGAAAATCTACCGGCCAACGCCTCGTTCCATGATTCTACCGGAGGATTTGGTGGCTTGATATTCAATCCTGACTATACTCAAGCCGGACCATATCAGGTGCGGATCATAGCGACTTCAAATGCATTAGCCGACACAGAACTTGTTAATATCACCGTTACTAATGTTGATAGAGCACCGATATTTGTTGATCTTGGACCNCAAAGCGTTTCTGAGGGACAAACCCTGACTGTCAACATGTCATCATCCGATCCCGATAATGATCCGATTACACTTACCAGCGGTACTCTTCCGGCGCACGCGACCTTCACCGATCTCGGCGGAGGAGCCGGCCGTCTTATCTTCAATCCTGATTTGACTCAGGAAGGTCTATACAACCTTTCTTTCTATGCCACCTCAAATTCGCCAGCCCTGAGAGATACGTTACTACTAAGCGTTGATGTGTTGCATACCAATGCGGCGCCGGTTCTCGCGCCAATTGGGCCGAAAACTGTAAATGAAAATCAGCGCCTTAGCTTTAATATTGCAGCCTCGGATTTGGACGGCCAAATNCCAATCCTTNCAGCGCTAAATCTTCCGCCCCACGCCGTATTCACGGATAGCCTCAACGGCCGCGGGCACTTCGTTTTTGATCCAGACTTTTTCCAATCCGGACTATACACTGTGCTATTCATTGCCGGTGATGGGGCACTTTCCGATTCGGAATATGTCGATATCACGGTTGTCAATGTTAACCGCGCTCCGGTTTTGAACCCAATAGGCAATCGCTCTGTAATCGAGGGCAATATCATAAGTTTCCGGATTACCTCAAGCGATCTCGATTTGCAGATACCAACTCTGATAGCCCAAAATCTGCCAATCAACGCCAGCTTGGTTGACTCAGCTAACGGCTCAGGTTTATTCCGGTTTGCTCCCGGATACACTCAATCCGGCAATTATGATATAAGGTTTATTGCCTCTGACGGCTCTCTATCTGACTCAGAACTGGTTAGAATTACGGTTCTTGAGGCAGGCAATCAGCCACCCGCAATCGATTCAATCGCTCCTCAGACTCTGCATGAGGGTGAGCATCTTATCATGGGTATCATAGCACGCGATCCCGATAGCACTATATCTGCGTTGCAGGCTTTCAATCTACCGCAAAACTCCGCATTCGCCGATAGCGGTAATGGCCGTGGATCGTTTACTTTTAATCCCGGATTTTTGCAGGCAGGCAGCTACTCNGTGCTCTTCAGAGCTTTCGATGGACAATATTACGACTCACTCTGGGTGCCGATAACGGTACTAAATGCTCCGCTGATGCCGGTTCTAAATCCGATTGGACCTAAGGTTGTCACCGAAGCGGCAACGTTGCAGTTTGTAGTGACATCAAGCGATCCTGACGGTTCTATTCCGCAAGTTTCCGCCAGTCCGCTACCACTTCATGCCACATTTGCCGATTCGCTAAATGGCCACGGCCTGTTCCGGTTTACTCCGGATTATACCCAAAGCGGGTCTTATACTATTCTCTTTATAGCTTCGATCGGTTCATTGGCTGATTCCGAATATGTTCAAGTCACGGTAAATGATGCCGGTAATCAGCCGCCGGTATTGTCATCGATTGGGCCAAAATCAGTTTACGAAAACGATAGCCTTTTATTTTCTATCAGCGCTATCGATCCGGATGGGAACGATCCAATTCTAACAGCGATAAGCCTTCCGCAAAACGCGTCATTTATCGATAATGGCAATGGCACCGGAGGGTTTACATTCTATCCCAATTATATCCAATCCGGTATTTATCAGGTGCTTTTTATCGCCACCGATGGCGCTCTGGCCGATTCCGAGACGGTGCCAGTCACGGTCTTGAATGTCAACCGCACACCGGTATTGGTTGATATCGGGCCTCAATCGGTTAGCGAGGGCGGCCTGCTGGAGTTTGCCGTTAGATCATATGATCTCGATGGTACAATCCCGATGCTTTCCGCAAGTCCTCTTCCGCTAAACGCTACATTTGAGGATTCTACGACCGGCGCCGGCCTGTTCCATTTCCAACCCGATTATTCTCAAGCTGGAGATTATTATATTCTTTTCTCTGCCTATGACGGCTCCTCGATTGACTCCGAAAGGGTTCATATAACAGTACTAAGCAACAACCAGCCGCCGATATTCCAGCCGTTGGCTAACCAGTTCGTTAATGAGGGTGGTACTCTTGCGTTTTCGGTAATAGCCAGCGATCCCGATGGTCAAAGTCTCGTACTGACAACCAGTAGTCTACCGTTAAACGCATCATTTACTGATAACCACAACGGAACCGGGGCATTTTATTTCCAACCTGATTTTACGCAATCGGGAGTAAGAATTGTTGATTTCTTCGCGAGCGATGGACAAAGCAGTGACACCTTAAGTATTGAAATTACCATATTTGAGGCCGGTAACCAACGGCCGATACTGGCCTTTATTGGTCCGCAAACAACCAATGAGGGGCAAACACTTCAGTTGCATATTACCTCAACCGATCCCGATGGCAATGAGCCGATGATGGGCGCATCGCACCTGCCGCTCAACGCATACTTTGAAGATCTTGGCAATGGAACGGCGATTTTCACATTTACGCCAGACTTTGATCAAGCCGGAGTCGATACGGTCCTGTTCTATGCCACTGACGGAATGATGGCCGATTCCGAACGAGTACTCATCACGGTCGTCAATGTTAATCGGCCGCCGATCCTTAATCCAATCGGTCCTTATACTCTGACCGAGGGCGATTCTTTGGCATTGAGCATTAGCGGAAGCGACCCCGACGGCGACTCTATCTCGTTCCGTGCAGTGCCGCTTGCGCCTCACATGGTACTGGTTGATAATGGACATGGGACCGCCAATTTCGGATTTAAGCCCGGCTATACTCAAGGTGGCGTTTATAATGTTATCTTCATTACCTCCGAAACNTCACTTGCCGATTCGGAAATTGTACAATTCACGGTTCTCGAGGCCGGAAATCAGCCACCTGATCTGGCAGCTATCGATACCGCTTATTATGTCACCGAAGGCGAGAGTCTGCATGTCAGCATATCGGCAGTTGACCCAGATGGAAACCCGCTGGCTCTATCAGCAACACCTCTGATTGCGAATATGACCTTTGTAGATAATAACAACGGCACCGGCAATTTCACTTTCAGGCCCAACTTCCAGCAAAGCGGGAGTTACNTACTTAAATTCTTGGCCTACGATGGTCAAGCCTACGATTCAGCTTCTACCAGGATTTATGTTGCGGAGCAAGGGAATCAATATCCCATACTTGCTCCTATTGGTCCAAGAACCGTTGCCGAGGGAGACAGTCTGGTAATAAACGTCTCGGCTACTGATCCCGAAGGATTTATCCCGTTTCTATATATTGATAATCCACCACCAATCTCGAATTTTGTGGATCTACGCAATGGTACAGGACGGTTAATTTATCATCCTAATTATTATGCGGCCGGNNCTCATGTCGTACGCTTTATTGCCATGGATAACGGCGGGCTTACAGATTATGAAGATGTGACTATTACGGTTACGGACGTTAATCGGTCGCCCTGGATTGTCTTTAGAGGCCCTACCACCGTAACCGAGGGAGCCTCAATCGTTGATACGGTTACGGCTTATGATTCCACTGATTTCCAACCCGGAACGTTGTCGTTGGCTCACGGTTATATGCCACCCAATGCAACCTTTACGGTAATTGGCAATGGTATCGCTCGTTTCACGTTCCAACCAAATTACAATCAGGCCGGGGTTGATTCTGCTTTCTTTGTGGCGGTCGACAGCGATACTCCGCCCCTCTCGGCCAGCAAATGGGTTTATTTTAGAGTCTTAAACAGCAATCGTCGTCCGCAGTTGCAACAGGTGCCTCCCAGCGAGATTAATCAGGGAGATTCGCTAACCCTCAACCTATTGGCCATTGACCCGGACGGCGATCCGGTGACGNTATTTATCAATACTTCCAACTATCCGCCGATACCTGTTAATTCCACATTTGAAGATTTGGGTGGCGGAATTGGCCGCTTTAGATTCCATCCCGATTATACTCAAAGCGGAATATACGTAGTTAATTTCGCGGCCACCGATGGNTACCTTACTGACACCAAGCCTGGCCTGATCCAGGTACATGATTTGGGCAATCAGCCACCAACGCTCAACCCGATTGGTCCGTATACCCTAACCGAGGGAGACAGNATCAGGATTCATGTAGTATCTACCGATCCTGATTCCACGGCCTCGACTCTGAGTGTTGACGGTCTTATTCCGGGCATGGTCTTTTCCGATTCGACGAATGGACGCGGAGTATTTCGATATACCGCGCTCTATAATCATGCCGGTGTGCATCATCTAATGTTCCGCGCCTCCGATGGCCAGATGGCTGATTCGGAAGATGTAACCATTACGGTACTCGAGGCTGGCAATCAACGGCCACATTTAGGAATGATTTCCAATCGGACGATCGCGGAGGGCACTACCCTGCGCTTTGGGGTCATTGCCTCCGATGCCGATTCGGTCAATCCGATTCTATCAGTGCATAACTTACCGTTGAACGCCTCTTTTGTGGATAGCAGCAATAGCAGAGGAAGCTTTACATTCACCCCCTCTTATACTCAGGCCGGCATCTATACTGTAACTTTCCTGGCTACTGACGGACAATATCCGGATGTGATCGATTCAGAAAACGTTGCCATCACCGTTACCGACGTCAACAGAGTTCCCACTATAGATTCTCTGGGACCATTCAGCGTTAATGAAGGCGCCAATTTGGCCTTTGCGGTAGTATCTCATGACGAGGATTTCACGATTCCCAGATTGACCGTTGGGCATATTCCGCCCAATTCAACCTTCCTTGATAACGGCGATGGTACGGGATATTTTAGTTTCAATCCTGATTATTTCCAATCTGGAGTTGATTCGGCCCGTTTCTATGCTATTGATGCGGCTGATCCAAATTTATTCAGGTTAAGAACGGTACGCATTAACATCATTAACGTTAACCGTCCACCAGTGCTGGCGCCCATTCCTGCAGATACGAGCATTGGCGACGGATTTATGCTGACAATTAATGTTAGCGCTACAGATCCTGANCTGAACTATCCAATTATTTTCCAGAGAGGTAAACCAGATTCGGCATCGTTTATCGATAACAACAACGGCACCGGTAGATTCCAATGGCGGCCGCGTTATGCTGATATTGGAACCTATCATTTCTATCTGGGATGCCGCGACAGGACGAATCCCGCTATCTCGGATTCGCAGTTTGTGACACTTCACGTTATTTCTGCCGGAAACCATCCGCCGATTTTTGTCAGAATACCTGATCAAAGGCTCAAGGCCGGCATCGATACCTTGAACCTTAACATAACGGCCAGTGATTTCGATGGCGATCCACTGACGATAAACCATATCGGCGACCTGCCTTTTGGGATGACATTTATCGATCATGGCAACGGCACCGCTGCAATATACTGGGTGCCTCTTGCGGCGCAGCGCGGAGATACGCTTGTTTCCCTGGTCGCACAAGATCCTTTGGGCCTGACCGATTCGATGACCATCCATTTCTCGGTTATTACTTATATCCGGGGCGACGCCAATAACAGCGGTGATGTTAACGGTCTCGATGTTGTCTTCCTGGTCAGATATTTCAAGGGCGGCCAAAGGCCTCCAATTATGGAAGCCGCCGACGCAAATGGCAATGGCACGGTCAACGGTTTGGATGTTGTTTATCTTATCAATTACTTCAAAGGCTATGGACCGCCGCCACCGCTTAACGTGGGTGATCCGGGCGGGATCAACCCAGTACCGATAAATAAGTTAAGGCACAGTAGCGGTAACATTAAGGTTGATTAGAATGAAACGAGTAATAATAGCAATTTGGCTGCTGGTCTGCGGATTATGGATACCATCTCAGGCCAATAACCAGCCTTATGAACCCCCACCGCAGCTGCTGGATAATTACGATATTTCGTTTGGTCCGCGGCTCTATACCTGTTTGGGGGAACCGCATCTACTGGTCCCCATTAATATTTCGGTCTCGCAGCCCACTACCCTCGTGAAGCTGATAATCGCCTATGATCAGTCAGCCTTAATGCTCAACGTTGTGGCGCCCAATATGTTTTTTCAGAGCTTTATGTACGATGCCAGCCAGCAGGGGCTAATTAAGATTAGCCTGACAACAGACCTTTATCCTCCTCCGGTAATCCCGCCGATTTTTGGTGATACTACATTCGCCTGGCTGGATTTCAGGGTGACTACCAGGGATTTATTCTTCGACTACCTGACCGAATTAGATTACTGGGAAGATCCGACTACGCCGGGCCCGGATAACTATATTGCGCTAAGCAATAACAACATAATTACTGCGCCGAATTTGGGGCTTCATATTGGAGAAGTGCTTCTCTACCATCCGCTTTATGGTGATATTAATCTGAATACATATCCCTGGGAAATCGGTGATGCCGTATTGTTTCTAAACTTCTTCAACGGCATTGCTGAACTCAACCAATGCCAAAAAGCCAACGCCGATTGCAATCGCGATGGCGTCCAGGCCTCAATCGCTGATTTAGTCTACCTNCTTCACAGGCTGACCAACGACTCGATTCTTGTAGATGACCGGCAGTTGTTGCCTTTGGGAAACGTTTTCTGGCAACCNTCCGGCGATGCCTCCAAGCTTCAACAAATCTCCCCATCCGATAGAAGCTACGATATCATGGTCCAAAGCGATGTGCCGTTGGGAGGCGCTTCATTCGAAATAGCCCTTGGTGATAATGAGCAGCGCCTTGAGGCCGTGGTACTTGATTCAGCCGCAGATTATATGCAGATGTACTGTTATATTCGAGATAACCGCCTCAAGGTCACAGTGGTAAACTGGGACGAGGCTAATGAGTCGTTTGCCGGGGGCAGGCTCTTTACCTTGTATATTGCGCCTGGCTCAGAAGAGCCTCCGTTCTCTATCGAGAGCTCGGATTTCTCCGATAATCATGGTCAGCGAATCTCGGCCAATTTCCAGGTGGGCGGAACGATATCGATAGGAGAGATTAAGTCGCAGGAAAATATTTTAACAATTTCCGGGTATCCCAATCCGTTCAGGGGAACTACTGCCATAAATTTTGCGGTTCCCAATGCCGGGCAGTATAAATTGACTGTTTATGATATCCTGGGCAGGAAAGTGAAGACCCTTTTGGACGNTTACTGCTCAGCCGGTTCCGGGCAGATAATCTGGGATGGCCGTGATGATGCTGGAGGCGATATTTCCAGCGGGACATATTTTGCGCGTTTACAGGGCGATAAGAAAATTCATATTGCCAAATTGTATTTCTTAAAATAGATTTTAGCCTTTAGTTGCCGGATCTGCTTATTTGAAAGGAGATCTCTATCGTGAAGCGCTATCGAGCGGGCCTGGCGATGCTGCTGGCCACAATTGTCATAATTCCCACTCTTACAAAAGCCACATATTTGCAGGATGGAATTACCTATTCGTCCAACGAGATCGTAATTGCCATAAAAGCCAATTATGCTCCAGTTTCACCCATATTAAAAAATGGGATCATGGTTTCTGGCCTGAATGAGATCGACGCGTTGAACCGCAAATTTTCCGTAGTTAAAATGTGGCCTCTTTTCCCAAAAGCCGAAAAGCACGGCGAGCCGGCTATGGCCGGATATTACTCGCTAACCTTCCGCGATGGCCTTTCATTACAGGCGGTCCTTGAAGAGTACGCAAAACTACCTATAATCGAACATGTTGAGCCGGTAGGAATCCATCGCGTATCTTATACTCCCAACGATCCTTCGCTTAGCTCCCAGTGGGCTATGACTACAATAGATGCCAGGCAAGCCTGGGATATTGGACGGGGCGACTCCACTGTACCGCTGGGAATTGCCGATACCGGAGTCGATTGGGATCATCCCGATCTCGATGGCAATATCTGGTACAATTTTGATGATCCTGTTGACGGTATTGATAACGACGGCAATGGTTATATTGATGATATCCGCGGCTGGGATTGGGTAGATTTTACTGCATATCCCGCTCCCGACCCTGGGGACGACGGCCTCTCGCCAGATAACAATCCTATGGATTATTACGGTCATGGCACCCATTGTGCCGGTATCGCTTCTGCTGAAACTAATAATGGCACAGGCGTGGCGGGAGTGGGGTTCAAATGCTCCATCATGTGCCTTAGAATCGGTTGGAAGGCCACCAATGGCAATGGTTATGTAAGTATGAGTTACGCCGCCTCAGCCTTCTACTATGCCGCCAATAATGGCGCCAGAGCGATCAATTGCTCTTGGGGCTCCGATAATTCGGGGGGAATCTCAACGGCTACCGCTTATGCTGTTGGTTATCCATACTACGTAGTAATAGTNTCNGCCGCAGGCAATGACAATAGTCAAACTGCTCCTTATCTTTGTAGCCGAAGCGACGTCATCGCGGTAGCAGCTACCGATCAATCCGATCAAAAAGCCAGCTTCTCAAATTATGGTACCTGGGTTGACGTCTCGGCTCCCGGGGTAAGTATTTATTCAACTTATTTTGATAATACTTACACTTATATGGATGGCACATCAATGGCGGCTCCACATGTTGTCGGCCTGGTAGGGCTCATTCGGGCTGCCGTTCCCTCATGGTCACGCACACAAGTAACATCGCGAATATTAAATACCGCCGAAGATATCGATGCCTTGAATCCCGGTTATGAGGGAAAGCTTGGTTCCGGGCGCATAAATGCCGCCTTAGCCATGGCTGGGTTGGGNGTAAATTTAGCGACGCCGATACCTATTTCGCCAATTTTAAATAATTGGATTAATCTACCCCATACCAGATTCACCTGGAGCGATACTTCTCTGGGAACGAAATATCACATTCAAGTCGATCAGCAGTCTAACTTTGGTTCTCCTAATATTAACGATTCCACTATTACCGATACCACCTTCGTTTCCCCCGATAGCCTCGTTGACGGCACCTGGTACTGGCATATCAGGGGTGGCATAGGGGAGTTTTGGACGGACTTTTCGGCAAATCAACCGTTCAGGATCGATACCCGAAAGCCCAATACAGCGGTGCTATTGACGCCGGTTTTAAACTCATCCACAAACAATCTCCGGCCCTATTTTAGCTGGCAACCTGTGACCGATGTCGGGGGCTCGGGGATTAGTTTCTATTATATCGATATTGATAACGATTCGCTCTTTAATCAGCCCCTTTTAAGTCATGACTCCCTGCAGATTACCCATTTCGTACCCAACTATGACTTACCGGGCAATTCACGTATTTTCTGGCGAGTGCGCGCCCGCGATGTGGCTGGAAATTACGGTCTTTACGCTACCAGTAAGTTCAATATCGATAACACCGCTCCACCGGCTCCAATCGCCTTTAGCGTAAGCCCGCATACCTGGACCGCGAATCCGAGCTTCACCCTAACCTGGACGAACCCAATCGATCCCTCCGGAATCAGTTCGGCTTATTATAAGGTTGGCTCCGCCCCAACATCAAATACCGATACCAGCGGGCACTTCTCGGGAACCCCTCCGGCAGCGTATACTGCCCATAACACAGGACCATCACTTATCTATCTCTGGCTGGTTGACGGCGTGGGCAATAGCTCCTATTTGCAGCGGGCGCAAGATACGATTAAGTACGATAATACCCCGCCATCGGGTTCTATCGCCTCATCTCCCTCAATTAGCGGCGAGTTAAGCTTCAATGTCTCTTGGAGTTCCGGTTCCGATGTTGGCTCCGGCCTGGCAGGTCTGTATGATGTGCGCTCCAAAGACAGCCTTGACGCGGTTTGGAGCAATTGGTTGGTAGGAGTATCTGGCTTATCCGCTACTTTTAACGGACAGCATGGCCATTCCTATTATTTCGAAGCTCGGGCACGCGACCTGGTAGGAAACCTCGAGCCGTTCGAGGGGATCACCGAAACTTCCACGCATGTCGATACAACTTACGCCGGCCCCGCTTATTTACCCGGTGACGCCAACGGTTCAGGCACCGTAAGCGGATTGGATGTGGTCTTTCTAATCAGGTTTTTCAAGGGTCTTGGCCCAGCTCCCGATCCATTGCTCAGCGGGGACGCCAATGGTTCCTGCACGGTAAGCGGTTTGGATGTTACCTATCTGGTGCGATACTTCAAGGGTGGTCCAGCCCCCTTTATAGGTGATTGTAAGAGATAGCCAGTCCTGCAATGCTCGTGATTCAAGAGCGGCAAAGCGTCAACGGTATGCCTGGCTATCCTCCGGGGCCCGATTTACCGGCAACCAAGCGCGTTTTAAGCATAAAAAGGTGTTTTTTCGAAGAGAGACAAGATAGGACACGAAAATAAGAGCAATAATCTTCCTAAGATATTTTATATCAAGAACTAAGCCGCTTTATTTACCAGCGCTTCGGGGTTTTGATTAAAAAATCGGGTCTTCTACTCCAGAAGACTCGATTTCTTTATAGGAAAAGTTGCATTATTGGCTTGACAAGTTTTTACCAAATCATATATTATTTCACGCGGGATATTGAGTGTGAGGATCCTGCTATTTTAGGAGCCGATCACTTCTATAGCCCTTCAGGTCCAACAAAAAAACTT
>JGI20214J51650_10002152_pt1 | contig 12468 bp, 9 predicted proteins | sample WetSurMetagenome_FD_51650 | JGI IMG/M metagenome (IMG submission 51650)
CAGGAAATGGCCCCGATAAGGGCACCAAGGATGATATAGGGGATGAGTCCGGTCGGGACGACATCCAGCTGGATGATCTTGCTGACGGTACTGGCGACCGCAACACCGAAACCGAACGCAGCAATAAAGTTGAAAAATGCAGCAAAAATAACTGCATTCCTTGGGGACAGAACCTTGGTCGATACCACGGTCGATATGGAATTGGCCGAGTCATGGAACCCGTTCGTGAAATCAAAGACCAGTGCTATACCGATGATAACAACGACCAGTTCCCACGTTGCTTCAATCATGCAATCCTCCCGCAGGTGTCATAGAGTGTATTCATGAGTGGCGGATTGCAATATCGGACAGAACGTTTGCAACATCCTCGCAATAATCCGTCGCGGTCTCGAGATGCTCGTAGATATCCTTGAGCTTGATGATCGTGATCGCATCTGTTGTTTTGAACAGGTCCGTCACTGCATGGGCAAGCACGTCATCCGCAAGGTTCTCCAGCCGGTTCACTTCAATGCAGCGTTCTTCGACATACCGCGGGTCCTTGATCGAGCGGATACCCTTGACCGCGCTCTCTATCTCCACCGTAGATAAATGGATCAGTTTTGCAAGCTCGATCATGTGTGAATCGGTGCCCTCGATACCATAGTAATACATCTTCTCGGTTGCCCCGTCGATGTAATCCAGCACTTCGTCCAGTGCCGAACCGAGGCGCGAGATCTCTTCAGGATCGAGCGGGGTGATGAACGTGCGGTTCAGCTGGTCATAAAGGTCATGGGTGATCTGGTCGCCCTTGTGTTCGAGTTTCTCTATCTCGTGGCGCTTCTCTTTCACATTGGTGAAGTCTTCGGTCAGCGCCACGAGCTGCCACGCGGCCTCTTTGACGACACCCGCCTGTTTCTCGAACAGGTCAAAAAAAACTTTATCCTGCGGTATCAGTAGTTCTCGCAAACCCATAACAAACCCAGTGGTAATAGGCGGTAGATCTTAAAAATATAGCGAAATATTGTCCGGTCTAAAACACCGTCAGAGTAAACGCGATTAGGAAATATCCGGTATATGCAACAACCATGGCAAGCGGGATGGTGATGATCCAGGCGGTCATCATCTCACGGACAACCTGCCACCGTACCGCATTCCTGCCCCGTGTTGCCCCGACCCCGATGATCGAGCCGTTGATGGCATGGGTCGATGAGACCGGGATACCCCGTTCCGTCACCATGACGAGGATGGCGCTGCTCATTGTGGCAGCACAGAATCCCTGGTACGGGCGGATCCTGGTGATATCCTTTGCCATCTTGTCCACAACCTGCCATCCGCCAAAGCAGGTGCCAAGACCGATCGCCAGTGCCGAGGCGAGGATGACCCAGAGCGGGATATCAAATGTTATCAGGACTCCTGAAGAAACGAGGAGGGCGGTGATTACACCGACTGCATGCTGGCCGTCGTTTGCCCCGTGGGCAGTTGCCTGGACAAGACTGGCCAGCACATGCAGTGGCTGAAAGATCCTCTTCATCCGGTTCTGACGGGAAAAACGGAAGAGGTGGGAGATGATTATATCGAAGACAAATGCGCAGACCATGCTGATGACCGGGGAGATGAAGATGAACAGTACGATGGCAAGAAGCCCGGTGATCCGGATGTATCCAAGGAGCATGAGGGCCGGAATGACGAGCGATGCACCACATACCGCCCCGAGTATCGCGCCGGACCTTGCATCCTCTTTGAACGATGCAGTGAAGAGGCCAAGGCAGACGGCACCGGTAACTGCGCCGATCAGGCCGAAAAAGATAACCTCAGCAACGCTCTCCGGGGAGGGAAGGATGACTGCTGAAAAGCCTGCAACCGCAATACCCGCTCCAAGCAGACCTCCGACCATGGCATGGCTGCTGGATATCGGGATCCCCGCCCGTGTCGCTACGAACACCAGAATGATGGCAGTGCCCATGGCCACGATAATGGAGTGGGGGGTGAGCCCGCTCTTTGCGACAATGGCAGTGCCGATGGTAGCAGCGACTGCTGTCGTGAACAGGAACGGACCGATCATGTTGCAGATGGCTGTTGAAAAAACCGCCTTTATCGGGGAAAGTGCTTTGGTTGCCACGACAGTTGCAATCGAATGGGATGCATCATTAAGGCCGTTGACAAAGTTCAGGGCAAGCGCAAGGATGATACCAAACAGGATGAGTGGTTCCATGCCGGTCATGCATGTGCCATCGCGATATCGCCGAGCGCATGCCCGACATCATTGCATTTCTCCATGACCTTGGCAAACCCTTCATAGATATCCTTGAGTTTGATGATCATCAGGAGGTCCTGGGTCTTGAAGAGTTCAAGGACCGCCCGTGACAGGAGTTCTGTGGAGAGGTTATAGAGCCGGCTGATCTCGATGACGTGGATCTTGACATCATCCGGGTTCTTCAGATCCTTCATGCTTTCAACGGCATGGGAGATCTCCGCACTGGCAAGAAGGATGAGGTACGAATATTCCTTGAGGACATCATTGGATTCGGGAATCCCGTAATTACAGAGCTGGTGTGTCACCCAGTCCATCTTATCCAGCACATCGTCAAATGCCGGCGCCAGTCGTGCAATCTCATCGGGTTCGAGCGGGGTGATGAGCGACTCGTTGAGCTGCTCATAAATCTTCTTGGTTATCTCATCCCCGTGGTGTTCGATCTGGCGTACCTTGTGTCCTTTCTCGGTCCCCCCGGGAAGTTCGTGGGTGATCTCGTTCAGGGTGGTGGCAGCCTCGGCTATTTTTTCTGCCATTTCCTTAAACAGGACAAAAAAAACCTTGTCTTCCGGCAGGATCAGGTCACGGATACGCATGGTATGTCAGTCATTATTCTGGCACGATAAAAAAGTACCTCATGAGGACAATCGCCCGCCATACCCGGGTGAACCGGATAATCCCTGCATTCTTTGTTGTTATTCAGGCCGTGTAAAGAGGGGGATCTCCGATAAAGAACCGTGCAGTCTACAGGCCTGTCTTACGGTGCATCGGCTGGACATCCGCACCTTCAAGGTTCCCCGCAGCCCAGACATAGCGCTCCCGGATTGTCTGGGGGAGATCCCGTTCGGCAATGATCTCAAAGCCGAATGACCGGTAGAAAGGGACCAGGTCCCTGACAGCGTGCATATAGAGATCATCGTTATGGCAGGCCTCGACAAGTGCACCGACTGCCATGCGGGAATACCCCTTGCAGCGGTGTTCCTCGGGCGTGAAGATGCCATCGACTTCCAGGCCGTCGGGATGGCGGCGGCACCGGGCCAGGGATACTATTCCCTCATCCAGAATAACCGCAAAAATACGGTCCAGCGCAGGATCGCCTCTGGTCTCGTGATACTCGAACCATGCCGTATCAGCCCGGGGGAATTCGTCTGCAGTCAGCTCCCGGACTTCCGGCCCTGTTTCTGCAGAATGCTTCATGGATACGGTCCTGTTAACCGCGTTCTCGTCTGTCTGCAGGTCCGGCAGTAGTTGCGGGCTGTCAACAATACGGTAACCTTTCGGTGGAATCAGGATCTCAAACCGTGTTCCTGTTCCGCTGATTCCGGTCTCACGGACGTTTACACCGGTGAGCGTCAGTATTTCTCTGGCAAGGAAGAGACCGCAGCCATAGGTCTCGCTCCTCTGGGAAAAAAGCAGGTCCTTCTGGGGATCCGGGATGCCTTTTCCATTATCCTCGATGATGATAGCACAACCGTCATTCCGGATATGATAACTCACAATCACCCGGTCTGCACCGGTCCTCTCTTTTTTCGAATTCTCGAAGAGGTGATAAAATACAGTCGGCATATGCGGATCAGCAAACATTTCAAGCCGCCCGGTCCAGGCATGGAACGTGAGATTTTTGAAATCTACGCGTTCTGCCGCTTCAAGGCAGGCTTCCTGAACCGGAATCCATGCGGGAGGGGTTGTACCGATATCCCTGAACTCCCGTGAGATCTCGACCTGGCGCTGGATGGCGTTTGCGGATTCCTGGATACTTGCAATAAAGGAGAGAACCTCAGGATCATTGAATTTCATCACCCCGATCGAGAGCCGTCCATAGATGACCGCGAGCTTTTTTGCAATATCGTTCCGGATGATGCCGGCCAGGATATTTAAGCGGTTGCTTGTGGTCTGGAGCGCAGAATTCATCATCACCTGTTCCGTCACGTCCCTGATGGATTCAATACCCCCGGTGAGCGTACCGTCGGCATCCTTCAGCGCGGTCGCAGTAATACGAAGATGGGCACCTTTCCCGTCATGAAAATGCGGTATGAAGACCTCAGAAATATAGGTTCCCGCATCGTTTCTTATATACGGGTACTTTGCTTCGGTTTCCGGATCGGTCACTGAGATGAGATTGACGAGGACCGGTCGTTGCATCCCGTAGAACGGGACGGCGTATGCATAGTTCCCCCGGCCAAGCATCTCCGCTTTCCTGATCCCGGTCAGTTCTTCTATTGCATGGTTCCACGCAATCACCCTCCCCTCCCTGTCAATCGCAAAGGTCGCATTCGGGAGGAACTCGATGATATCATGCAGCTGCTGTTCGGATTTCCGGAGATTCATTGACTGGTACGAGACGGCTGTACCGACGATAATCAAAATTGCAATCCGGGAAACGATAGTTATCTCACGGAGCAGTTCAAGGGGGCCTAACACCATGGCCATTACTCCATATATTGCTGCAATACCGCAGGAAAACAGGATCCCTTTTCGCGGGTACCAGTATCCTGCAAGGATGATCGGGAGATAGAAAAGATGGGAAAAAACAACAGATACGCCTTCATTGAGCGTGATAGCATTCACCGCTATGACAAGGAGCGTGAGCCCGGTAAGAGTCCAGAAACGGTTTCGCCGTGATGGCTGTGTACTGTCAAAGAGATAGCCGAAGTTCATGAGTCTCTTTTATCCTGTATTCTCCATTCGGTGCAAACGGGCAAAAAGATTCTCCTGCCGGTGTACCGGTACCTCACCCCGGACCGGCGAAGGGGTTGTGCATGTGCCGGTGTGCAGGACACTCCCCGGTCCAGGGCCGGCTGATCAGGAATCTTTTATCCCGTTCATGGCTTATTGCGGATCACCTTGTGCGGACAGTAGATCTCGAAACGGGCCCCTTTCCCTGCATCCCCCGTTTCTGTGATGGTGATACCGGTAATGGTAAGGATCTCCCGTGCCAGAAACAGCCCAAGGCCGGTATTGAGGCCATACTCATACGCAAATATCTTCTCTTTTTCCTCGCCGGGAATACCGATCCCGTCATCTTCGCAGATGATTATCCCTCCGTCCGCCGCCGCCATGTACCCGAACGTGATCGTGGTGATGTGTTTTCCGTACTTCACCGCATTGTCGATCAGGTTGGAAAAAACTTTCATGACAAGGGGGTCTGCATAGACTTCAATCGTGTCCGGCAGTGTATTGACAATCCGGACTGCACCGGGATCCGTGAATTTTACTGACATTTCCACGAGCATCCTCGCATTATGCCAGACCGGTGACTTGATCCCGATCTTCTGGTATTCCCCGGTGAACTCAACGGTGTTGATCGTCTGGTTGACAATTGCTGTTGCGCTCGCGACATTGGCCCATGCGGTCCCGGCGTCCTTTGTGTGGTGGGCAACAGAAAGTTCGAGATACTCGCGCATCGCCGTCAGCTGGTTGAGGAGGTCATGGCGGGTGATGCTTGCCATCAGCTGGAGTTTTTTATTGGCTTCTGCCAGAGATTTTTCCACCTTCAGGCGCTCCGCATTCTCTGCCTGCAGGTCCAGGTTAGCCTGCCTGAAATCAGCAACAACCTGCTGCAGTTTTTCACTCTGCAGGTTGAGCCGTTCATGGGCCTCCTGCAGTTCGGCATTTTTCCTCACGGTAATCTCATACGTGGAGAGCAGGATGTTCAGGATCTGCCTGCGGCTCGCGGTAAGGGTATGTGTCCCGTCAGACAGATTGATCTCAAGCGGGTAGCAGGTAACATCTTCGCCTGCCGGCGTTGTCATGACTTCGTGGATCCGAGCTTCGATATCCCTGGGTTCATATGGCTTGATGATGAAATTGTCCGCCCCGGCTTCAAGTCCCCTGACCACATCCACCGGGTCAAAGAGCTGGGTGACGATGATCACCGGAATGGACTTCAGGTCTCCATCTGTTTTAATACGGCGGCATAGTTCATAGCCGTCCATCTCCGGCATCACGATATCTGTCAGCACGAGTTCCGGCCGGCCCGCTTTTATCTGTTCCAGCGCATCCCTGCCGTTCGTTGCGAGCGCGACGACATAACCTTTCTTTTCAAGAATATACCTCAGCGATTCTGCCTGGGTCCTGCTGTCTTCCACAACCAGTATTCTCATCGTTTCCTCTCCAGGAGATTCCGGATGACTTCGAGAAGCCTGCTTTTTTCAAAGCTGGTTTTCATGATGTACGCGTCTGCCCCGACCGTTATGCCGTGTTTCTGGTCTCCGGCAGAATCGAGCGACGTCACGAGCACTACCGGGAGCGCAGAAATTCTTCCATCTGCCCGGATCTTTTCCGTCAGGGTGAACCCGTTCATCCGTGGCATATCCACATCCGACACGACCATATCAAACTCATGCTCCTTAAGCATTGCGAGTGCTTCCATGCCATCAACGGCCGTCCTGACCCGGTATCCTGCCCGTTCGAGAATCGTCTGCAGGAGTGCCCGCGATGTTACCGAATCCTCAACAACCAGAATCCGTCTGGTCTCCTCGCCGCTGATGCTCCGTGCAGGAACCGCCGGCGGTCCCTTGATCGATTCCTGGATGAGTTCAAGGGCATCCAGGACGAGTGCCACCTTGCCGTCACCCAGGATTACGGCCCCGGTAATCCGTTTCACCCTGCGGAGCTGGCTCCCCAGCGACCGGACAACGATCTCCTGGACCCGGATCACTTCGTCGACCATGCAGGCGATCTGCCCGGCACCATAGGCAAGGATTACTACCGGGATCTGTGTGGTCCCTTCAAGCGGTGTATGGTATTCGGTAATCCCGAGTGCTTCGGTCAGGCGGATCACGATAATTTTTTCTCCCTGGAATTCTATTGCCTGGCGGTTCCCGAGCGGGAGTATCTCCTTGCACTGGACCCGGATGACCTGCCTGACCTGCTGCATAGGAAGCACATAGACCTGGCTCCCGGATCTGACGACTACGCCGCGGAGCGTGGCAAGCCGCACGGGAACCTGCATCTTGACGGTCGTTCCCCTGCCGACATCAGAAGAAACCGTAACTGCCCCCCCGAGCCTTGTGACGGTCTCTTCTACGATCGCAAGGCCCAGCCCGCGTCCTGAGAGATCCGTGACAATCGGGTTTGTCGACAGTCCTGACCGGAAGATAAGCCAGATCGCTTCGTCATCGGTCAGTGGCGCTACTTCTTCTGCAGATACGATTCCTTTCTCAACGGCGGCCTTCCGGATAATATCCCGGTCAATACCTGTCCCGTCATCTGATACCTCGATACCTACCTTGCTTCCTGAAAGGGGGATGATTCGGATCCGGACTATGCCCCGGATATTCTTATGGCGTTTTGCACGGATATCCGGGTATTCAATTCCATGGTCAATGCTGTTATGGATCAGGTGCATCAGCGGATCCTTGAGCGTTTCGAGGATCCGCCGGTCCATCTCGAGGTCGCCCCCCTCTATGATGAGGTCAACCTGTTTGCCGGTCGTCCGGGAATATTCCCGTACCAGGCCGGAGAAGGGCTGGAGCACGCTTGCGACCGGCAGCAGGACTGCATCGTGGATCAGGTCAGAGATTGTAGAAGTATTGATCTCAAGAGTAGATCTGTCGATCTCAGCAGCATGGACATGCACGTTCAGGTCGTGCTGGAGATTGATAACGAACTCCCTGTTGTACTCGAGGAATTCGACGAGTCGTTGCATCGGGAGGACAAGATCGGAGGGGAGATCGGTTTTTTTAATACCGAACGAGACCTCACGGATCCGGTGCATGTCGTTGGATACAAGCGTGTGATTCCAGCGCCAGATGCCAAACCGGGTCATCATTTCCTCAAGTTCCCGCATACGGTGCGTGATGAACAACCGGGTCGTAAGGAGATCGTCAGATCCGGCGATGAGCCGATCGAGTTTGTTGGCAGCGATCCGGACCGTTTTCCCATCCCATGTGTCGTGTGCCGTGGCACCCCATTGCTGCAACCCGTCAGGATCCTGATGCAGGGTTATGGTATCTGTCAGCAGCCTGTCAGCAGTCCCCCCCGGGGGACGTTCCGTACGGGGATCCTGCGTATCATCTCCTTTATCAGGACTCAGTCTGGTATCGGAATTTCTTGGTGTGGGAGAAACGCCCGGGGCTGCCCCATCCTGTATGGCACCGGGAGGAGGGGGTGATCCAGAAATGAGTACCCTGAGTGACCGGGCAACCTCCGCAGGTGATATTGCAGATGTTTTTTCTCCGGACAACAGTTCCCGGGTAATTTTTATTGCGTCATGAAAGAGATCGAACGCTTCCTCATCGGGCATGAACGCCCCTTTTTTCATTAACGAGAATACCGACTCGAGGTTCTGGCAGACGGATTCAATCTCCCGGAGATTAACTGCACGCGCACTCCCCTTGAGGCTGTGGGTTTTGCGGTAAACCCGTTCCACAAGCGGAGATCCCGGGGTTATACCGGCTTTTTCAAGAGCGATGAGTTCTTCGGTTATTTCACCGAGGTGTTCTTCTGCCTCCTCTCTGAAGGTAGCAAGGAGCCGCTTGTGGAATTCCTCGTCCTGATCGGTCATATCAGTAGAACTCTAGACGTGGTACTGGACCGTGATCTTCTTTAACCGCACGCCGAGTTCATGCAGGTCTTCAGCAGTCTTCTCGGCTTTCCGGGTAATCTCAAGGTTTTTCTGGGCAGCGTCACGGATGTGTTCCATTGCTGCAGAGATCTGGTCCATACCTGCCGCCTGCTCCTGGATCGATGAGGCGATCTCAATCGCTTCCCGGGAAGAGTCAGCAATAGACCGGGCGAGCACCTCGATTGCTTTCTGTGCATCGCTTGTCAGGCGGGCAGCATCTGCAACCGAGCTCGTTCCGCGCTCGGTCGAGATCACCGTGGAAGAAACGCCACGCTGGATATCCGTTAAGATGGTACGGATATTACCGGTACCCTGTTTTGACTGTTCCGCAAGGTTGTGGATTTCATGTGCAACGACAGCGAATCCTTTGCCGAGGTCCCCGGCTTTTGCGGCTTCGATCGATGCGTTGACGGCAAGCAGGTTGGACTGTTCTGATATGTCGGTCACCGTTGCGATGATCTCCCCGATCGCCTGGCTCTGTTCCGAGAGCTTGATGACGTTCATACCTATCATGTCCATCTGGCGCTGGATGTTGGTCATACCGTCAAGGATCTCCTGCACGGACTTCTGGCCTTCACCTGAGACCTGGAGGGCTTTCATCGCCTTCTCGGACATGTTCTTGGTCTTCTGGTTCACGAGATCCGTCTTTTTTCGTGCACCTTCGACAGTATCTGAGGTCTGGTTGACCGTTGCCGCCGTCTGTGAACTGGCGCTGGAGAGCTGGGTGGTGATCGTCAGGATCTCGCTCGATGCGGAAGAAAGGACAGATATACCGTCGTATAACTCCTCGTTGATCAGCTTCATCAGCCGCTGGAGTTCGATACCGATCGTATTGAGGGCGTCGCGGTAGGCGACAAATTCCCCGGCCACCGGGATCTTCTCATCGAACCGGGCGGTGAAGTCGCCGGAGGCATAGAACCGGGCAAGACGCATTGCTTCATTCACCGGTTCCGTAATGGTCTCAAGCGTCTTGTTGAAACCGGCGATAATCATACGGTAACCTCCCCGGAATGCCTTCTCATTCCCGCGGACCGAGAGGTCACCTGCCCGGGCTGCGTCCGTCAGCTTGATGGTCTCCTTATGGAGGTGGTCAAGGGAATCGACCATCATCCTGAGGGCGGGCCGGATCTCGTCGCGCTCATCAACGGGTTTTGAGAACTCCTCGATATATTCACCGTTCGCGATCTTCTTGATATCCCCGACAACGTTGGTCTGGAGGTCGTCGGCAAACTCATCCATGGTCGCTGCCATGACCCCGATCTCGTCTTCTCTGCGGATGTTCAGGCGGGCTGAAAGGTGGCCGTTTCTCAGTTCCTTGATCATCACGACAACCTGCTGGAGGGGGCCGGAGATCGAGCGGCCAAAGAGGATGGCTATTGTTGCACCAATGGCCATCGATGCAATCGCCAGCGCGAAGATGGTATTCCGGATCGTATCGATGGGGCCGGTAAAATCAGCCAGTTCGGCACGGGAGACGATATACCAGTCAAGGGGTTCGTAGTACGTGTATGCGTCGAGTACGCTCATCCCGTCCACGTTGTGGGGGATTGCCCCTTCCTTTTTTTGGAACATCTCCTTTACATAACTCTCGTTAACAAGATTCTGTTTCTCGTTTTTCGGGTGCACGAGCACGGTTCCCGTGCTGTCAATGACGTACATGTACCCGTGGGTCCCGACAACCGTCTGACGGATACTGGTCTTCACGACATCAAGGGTCTGCCCTTCTTCAGTCCCGACAAAAAGAACCCCGATGATCTTACCCTTGGGGTCTTTGATAGGTTCGTATGCGGTGACATAGTTTTTCCCGAACAGGTCCCGCCTGCCATAGTAGGTTTTGTCGTTGTTGACAGTAAAGTCATACACATCATTGGTCAGGTGGGTCCCGACGGCTCTCTCCCCGTTGGTGTCAAGGACATTGGTAGAAATGCGGACGGCATAACTGTCATTGTATACCTGGAAAACGGTAGCAGCACCCCCGACCATTGCCTGGACCTTATCGACGATTTCGTAGTTATCGTTGACCACATATTGTTTTCCGGTGCTGTCTATGAGGGTCATCTTCCCATTGATGATGTCCGGTGTACCTTTCCCGTAAAAGTTCTGTTTGGCCACGTTAAGATCTGAATTAACCTTGTTGCGTGTGAGTTTGTAGACATCGTTCGTCCATCCCTTCATGTCGCTGACCTGGGTTTCCAGGAGGGACTGAGTCTGCTCGTTGATCACGCTGCTCGAACTGGTATATGCAACGACACCCAGCAGCAGTGTCGGGACGATTGCCAAAAACAGGCAGATTACGAGGATTTTTGTACCCACTTTCAGGTTGGTGAAAAATTCGAGCATTCCCTGATCACTTCCGTTTTTGAAACGTATGTTATGTCAATAGACTGACGGCTTGTTTCATTAAGTTAATGATCCGAATCAGCGCACATCCGGTTTATTATGGAAAATGAGAATGGACTCTTTTTGGTGCGCATGCCCCCGCCCGTTAAATATCCTCGACAATCAGGGCCGGGTCTGCAAGGATCGCTGCAGCATCGAGGACAATCAGGGAATTGCTGGCGTATCCTTTCAGGTACTGTTTCCATGGTGGGGCGATNCCGGGATCCGGCATACAAATGAGGGAAGACGGGATGGATCCGAGACCGGTAATGGTATCGGCAAGGATGCCGAAGGTCATATGCCCGTCTGTGATGACGATAACCCGGTTCAGGTCGGTCAGTCCTTTTTCCGGCAGGGATAAGAGGACACGGAGGTCCACAAGCGAGATGATCTGTCCCCGTGCAGCACAGATGCCGGAAATAAAGGGAGGTGCCCCCGGGACCGGTGTTATCTCGCCGGTGAGGATCACTTCCCTGACACAGCGCATCTCAATGGCATATTCCTGGTAGGTGATCTGGAAACGGAGCACCTCGACAATTCCGGTTTCGATGGCCCCCGCTTCCGGGGCAGCGATCTTTTTTGCCCTCTCTTCAAGTATCTTCCGGACTGATTCATCGGTCTGGTTGCTCATCTCCCTCATTTCTGTCATAGCGAATCTTCCCGGCACGGTTCAACCCTGCCGTGTCCAGCACCGGGCAGGGGGATATTGCCCGCATCTAGGAACCGGAAGAGGTCGGTGAAAATATAGGTGCCTCCATAAGTCAGTGTAACACCCGGGACCAGCGTTTCTCCTTTCTCCACGCTCTCTGCAGGGGCCGGGAGGACGGGGCTCTGCTGGATGACATGGGTCTCGTCCACCCAGAGCGCAACGCAGTCATGACCCGCCTGAGCGATGATCAGCATGTCCGTGAGCCGGGGCTCCCGGTCAGGTATGCCGAAAAAGGAACGGACTGACCAGGCCGGGATGATCTGCCCGTGAAGATTGACCGTCCCCGCCAGGTCAGGTTGTGATTCCGGGGCGGGCCCGAGCTGCACCATCTGTAAAACGATCCGGATGTTGTCCAGGGGAAGGGCACACTGCACGCGATCGACCGAGAACAACAGGTGGTGCATCATCAGATAATCCCTCTTTGGTGTTGATGCAATAAAAGGATACAGGAACGCTCGCAGCAGAAAAGTGTTCAGAAAAAGATGGACTGGGCGGGAATTGAACCCGCGGCCTCTTCCATGCCAAGGAAGCGATCTACCACTGATCTACCAGCCCGCTCCTATCTACTAGGACGGCATAGGT
>JGI20214J51650_10002153_pt1 | contig 12468 bp, 19 predicted proteins | sample WetSurMetagenome_FD_51650 | JGI IMG/M metagenome (IMG submission 51650)
GCAATAACTTCCGCAATCCAATCATCCATGTCCATGTCGAATATCTTGCGGGCCACGGAGACCATTGTTATCATCGCCGTTCTGATTCGTCTTGACGTTCCGATGTATGACTCACCCCAGTTGACACTGTTTGAGTTCTCAAGGTCAATCATCCCGAAGAAATAGAACGTATCTCCTGCACCCTCATCAAGAAATATTCTCAGGTAGGTTTCATCTTTCAGAACCTTGAACCAGAAACCCTGTGAATAGGTCGAATCATCATCGCGCAACTGGAACTGGATGTTGCCAATCTCTGAAACGCCCAATGTAATGTTTGCAGATTCCCGCGTCTTTCCGATGGCTGTTATCGTCTGAATCGTTGGAACAGTCAAACCCGCAAACGCAGAGTAAAGTTGAAACTTCCACGTTCCGTGAACATCCGTCATTGATGGGAGTGCGTAAGATGTCACAGACGCATCCTCTCGTTTTGAGTGGCACCCACTTCAACCAGACTTGACAACCCCATNGCACTGAACAATCCGCCCGTCAGATAACCAATNCCCGCTTGTGCGAAGGAACCGAGAAGCGTTCCAAGAAACCGAGACATCAGACTATCACCAAGATTGAACGCCTTTATCAGACCTTCGGCCAAGTATGACGTGGCCTGCACGAATCCACCCTTGAGGCTGTTTACGAACTCATTGGCGCGTCTCTGATTTTCTGCCATTACATCTTGCACCATCTTGGCCACCTGAACTTCACCGAAACTCATTCCCTGCACCCCGCCCATACCTGTGCCCATGCCGACCATAGACGGTTGTGCCATACCGGGGATGGACTGCCCTAATGCCTTCTGCATCGGATTTTGCGTATGAGCATAGTCGAATTGAGAGTTCCTAAGTCTGATGCCGTCCATGAAAGCCGACATTTCAGTGTCATATTTCTTCTTTGCCAGATCCGCCTGCTTTTTGTTCTCGTCGGTGATCTGTTTCTCAACGCTCAACTGCTCGTTTGCAGCTTGGACAACTCCGAGTTTATCGCTCTGGTATGATAGAATTTTACCCTGTCCTATTAGCCCATACGGATTGAATGTCAATCTTCGGCCACCAGACTGTTGCTGTTGGACTGCCGCCGCATTGTATTGGCGTTGACGGTCGAGTTTTTCCTCATCAGCCGTTGTTCGTCCAAGTGCTTTCCTCAATTCAAAGTTCTCGGTCAACGCCTTGTTGAGAGCTATGACCTTTTGGCGTTCGTTTTCTATCACTCCACCGAGCAACGTCATCGCCGCTACGGCTATACCGATTGGACCGCCCAACTTGGCAAATGTGCCACCAAGCATGTCCATGCCAAACTTGATACCCATGCCTGCACCAAGCGCACCTGTCATTGACTTGGTGAGGTTCTTGAGTGCGCCGCCATCTCCAGACTTTCCGCTGAGAGCATCAATCGCACCGGAAACACCGTCAAGCCCACCCATCAATTCCACGACTGCAAACCGGAACATCCGCTTTTCAATGCGCGCCTGTTTGACCGCACCAGACAGGCCATTCATCTGATAGGACATATCCTTGATACGCGTATTCAACTGACTGGCATAATCCAGCGTCGCCTTACCCTCAGAAGAGTTCGGGTCCATCATGGAAAATGCCGACTTGACCTGTTTCAACTCTTCTTTGAGTTTGCCAAGTGGTGCAGTATTTACATCAACGCGTATATTGAGATTATCGTCCATGTTCCATTACCTTCTCTTCGATGAAACCTGAGTATCGCTTGAACATGAATAATTGAAGTGCATCGTCAACTGACATGGTCTGTTCAATCTCTCGTTTGCTCCCGATATTCATTCCGCACAACTGATAGACCATAAAGTCCAAATCGTAACCGCCGGGAAGTTTGATGTCATCCAGCCACGCGTACTTGTCAGACTTGAACGGGGCGAAGTCCGCTACTAACTTTTTGGCTCTGTCTGACCCGCCAGTGCCAATACGAAAAAACTTCGGGGGATCTCCAGCAAGTCATGCGGGCTAATCAGTCCGAGGTCCAGACCGTGATCGGCGTTCTCAATGACCAGTTCGCAGAAGGTCTGCCATTCCTTGACCGCTGCATGCCATTCGTCAGACTTGACATCCAACTCAACCAACGCCTGAATATCACTGAGCAACTTTGACCCTGTGACAAAGGCATTGGCCTCTTTGACCAATGCGAACGTTGGGTATTTGAACTTGTACTCTTTCCCGTTGACTGTCATGATTTGGCTCCCTTGATTTGATTGAGTATTAACTGTTTGATGTCTGCAACGTCTTGGTCTTGAATCATCATGTATCTACGGGCGGGTATGCGGATTTCGGTTGCGTGTCCCATTGCCTTACCAAGTCCGCGCCCCATGTGACCCGTTCGTTTGATAACCCCGCCCAACTGATGTATTCTCAAGTAGGGCTGTCCACTTGCCACAACCTCAACGAAGTCTTTGCCTACTGTGCCGAGTTTGACTGAACGCCCGATTGACCCAGTCGAACCACCCAAAGGAACACGCCCCGTAGGTTTACGCAAGGGCAGGAACGCCGTTGGTCTGCCCCCTGCGTCCAGGTTCTTCTCTACCGATTGAATCAGTAGCAACCCAATTCTACGCATGAGTGCGCTTGAGTTGTCCAACATTGATGTGATAAACGTCAGCCGCGTCTCGAGTGGCTTGACGTTGACCTTCATTTCAATCATCGAATGAGCCGTCCAGATTGCGTATCTTAATCATAAACTCTACACCGACGAATCCGATGTTGCGCTTGTCGCCGTAACCCTGAACACGCACGAACTTGATTTCCTTGTTCGGCATAATGTTCCATGGGTTTGACAGGACAATGTATTTCTTGATGATGGTTGCCACTACCTTCTTCATGTCGTGAGACAATGATTCGACAGCCAGTTGAAGGTGAGTCGCATCATCCGTTACGTCTGTATCGCACTTTACAGTCCCAACGACAATGACGGGAACGTATTGGTCGAACAGTGTCCACGCATCGTCTTTGGGAATAAGGGTCTCATCGCCCAGTTCTACCCCAATCTCAGGGAAGGACTGTATCTGGTCGTAAGGTCTGATTGAGCCAATGACCTGATGAGGCGTAGTCCGATAGCCACTTCCAACGTCAATCAGTCTGAACTCTGCCAAGATTTGAGCCAGTGCAAGTTCAAGCCGCGAATTGGTCACTCCATAGGCATAGAATAGAATAGGCGAACCTGTCAGACCCGCTGCCGTAGCAGTCACGGCATACGTCCCGATTCCCGTACCGAGCGTCAGCGTGACTTGCGATAGTCCATTTGCGTCAGTGTCCACCGTTGCGCTTGAAACCGTCTGACCCGTTGAACCTACTGGGGTTACTGTAATCGCCCATGTCACGGTAACAGAGGCGACGGGAACGCCCGCAGGAGTCTTGACCGAGACAACCAATGGCAAGGCTACGGCAGTCGATGCAAATTGGGTCTGAACATCCCCTGATACTTTTGCGATTGTGTTAGCCATCAGACAAGTTTCCTGTAGCTAAGTAGAATGTCCTTCCAACGCGGTCTTAGGTCGCGGAATGACGTGGTAATCGTCGACCTTGAATCCGCAGTAGATTGAACGCCAAGTTTGTTATTTCCCGCCTTTGACTCAGCGTAAGCCTGTTGAACCATCTCATAGAAGCACAACATCAAGTCTCCGGGGATAGGATTGAATCCCGCCTTGTAACTGATTTTGATGTTTGCAAAGGTATCTGAGTACGGAAATATCTCATCATAGAGTTCGATGAACGTGGGATCTTCGCTCTTGAGATAGACATGAGTATTGTCCGTCTCAATCGCAGTCCACGAACCTGTCAGGGAGTCGCGGTAGAACAGGTCAGACTCCCAATGACTTGTTGTGGATGAACCATAGACAGGCGTAAACTTGGGATAGATCCTATTCGTCCCTGTCCCGTTTAGAATTTCATCCGTGATGGTCTGGACTGCAATCTTCCTGTCCAACATCCCTTCCATCCCCGAGGAGACCGCACTGAGCAAGGTCTGGAGCAGGGTATCTACCGTCGCATCTGTGATACCCAGATACACCTTGACATTGGCAAGGGTGTCGATGTCATATGCTGCCATGTTAGTCCTCTTTGATTGTCAGGGAGATTTGTATTCTCCCGTATCTTTTACCAACGTAAGCGGCTTGAGCGACGAGAATCCCGTACAGGTTCGCATCTCTGCGAGTGACAAAGTATAGCGGGAACGCACCCGTGGTAATGGCTTGAGATACGGAACCTTCCGCGCTTGCCCCACCCGTAACCGGGGCCGGAAAATCAATGTATCCGATCAGGTTGAACCGCGTGGTGTCTCTGTTCAAAAACACGGCATTGTCTGCATAGGCCGGAACTTGACATGCCGGGGAACTTGACCCACCCGTGGTGTCAGACTGCGTTGAGTCTGCATAGATAAAGAGCCTCATGGTGGCATTGGTGACATTCAACGAGTCGAGCCAAAGGGTTGCCCCGACAATAGCCCCACCACGATGAGCACCCTTTGACGCATTTTTGAATACCAGCAGTGCCGGGGTCGATGCCGAGTCATTCACACAGTCATTGGCCGTATAAGCCGTGACCGCCGCTGGACGCGTGATGTTGACAGATATTTGCTTGAGTTGCGCCTGTGCCGTGCAAACAATCATTGCCGCGGCGAGTATTGCAATGAGTCTTTTCATTGTGAAGCCCTTTCAATAATGAATCCGTGTTCCTTGTCCGGCCAGATTATCTCACCGTTCGGTTTCTTATGTCCACAAATCACGTCAAGCCTTGCCATCTGTTTGAACTTGTTTATTCTGCAATATTCCATAAACGGACCGTCTGGAGCGTAATCGTTTTCCTCTGTCCACATTGGATGATTCTCAAGAGCAGACCTGTCAACAAGCAAACACCCCATACACCCGCCAGCACACTCTATTGTCTTTCCCCAGTCCAACTCATCCCAACCGAGCATCCTGTCACCTAAAACTCTTTTGATATTCGGGACAGGAGTACCGTGTCTCAGCCCGTAAAGTCCGGTAACTATTGGTGCGTCCACTTCCAACAACTTCTTAAGAGCGTCCAACGGGGGTATCGTGTCAGACTCTACGATCCACACCTTATCGTAACCCATCTTGAGAACCGTCTGACGCATTTTCTCATAGTTGAACTGGATGTTTGCCCTGACCTGTAAATCCTTGTAAGGATTGTCAAAGGTGAACATCACATCGAAATACTCAACTCCCCTTTGATTTAGGATTGCGCTTGATACCTCTGGTTCGAGCCGGGCCGTTGGGCAGAATATCAGTATTCTCATTCGGTTGTTTATCCCCAGTGTAAACGGTCTCTTCGATACTTTTAGGCCCACCGAGTACTTCGGCCAGCCCCCCCATAACAAGACATTCCATGTAGTCTATGTTCTCAGGGGTCACACGCTTGATGTCGCCACGATTGCCTGACCCGTTTGGACCGTTGTAACCCATGCACGTCACTATGATCGACGAACCTACTTTGAGCATGTGTATGTCCTGTCCTTCCGGCTTACCCTTTGATATTCTCTGCGTCGCAAGCATGACACCTTCTACTTTGGCGATGACTGGGTTATCCTTGAGCACAGATTCAAGAAAGAACCAATCCCCGCCCGAACGTGCAGCGTAGTCCTGACGATGTTTATACCAAATGTCCCGACGAACGATGTAATTGATGTTGCTCAAATGACCATAGGCTAAAGGCCATTGATCCGGCATAATCCTATCAGTACCATGCTGAGACTTGACGATAATCACGTCAGGGTTTGACTCTGAGACAGCCTTGACCTGTTCGAGAAACTTGGGGTCTGTAATGATGTCATCGTCATCGAATATCCAGAAGTACTCACCCTCACATTCTGTCTTTTGCAGGGACTCATGGACTGCGGGTATTCCTATGCCAACGTCATCCAAGGTAACGTCTTGTTTGAAGTCCTGACAGGTCTGCATGGCAAGACTTTCCTGATTCTTTTTCAGGAAGTTCGGACGCTTGTAAGACCAAGTGCAGATGCTTAGGAACATTGGTTCTCCGTAATTCGTCTGATAATTCCAACGGCTTCTCGTACGGTGATCTTATTGGGAAGCTCCCTGGGATTGATATACCCAGACTTGACGAGAGAATTTATGACTCCCTGGAGTCTCTTTGCGGCTTCCTTTCCTTCCGGGGTCTCTGGAATGACTTTCAACCTTTCCATGCAACCCCCATGCCGCAGTAACCGGGCACGTCCATCTTCTCTTCGTACTTGTCGCAGTTTAGTTTGACCCAATCCCAAACAGTATGAACTCCGTGTTGCTGATTTGCTATGTCGTGCATCGCCATAACTCCACCCGAGCGAACTAAAGGCCAGTAATTCCTTACGTCAGACCAACAGGCCTCTTCCGTGTGATTCGCGTCGATGTAAAGGAAGTCTACCACCGGCAAATGTGACTTGACGCGTTCGACAATCGCCTCATCCCTCGAGTCACCGACTATGCTGATAAGTTTGTTGTCGGTTCCCTTTACCCACTCCCCCCATTTGGCGCGTGACTCCATTAGTTTGGCGTATCTCTCGTCGTTGCGCCGAATCAGGAAGTCCACGCTTACAACCGTTGAGCCACTTGTCTTGAGCCAGTAATACAGTGACCCGCCGTAGAACGACCCAATCTCAAGGGTCCGCTTCGATTCCAATTTAGTGTATATGTCAAAGAGCCAAGCGAACTCTGATTCAACCTGTAGTATCTCGACTGGGCAAGTCTCAAACATCACGGCTCCTCTGGTAAAATTGGGGGCGAGAGGATTCCCGCCCCCCCATCTTGAAACCGACAAATTACGTCGGGTGTGTCATGTACGTGTTCGCTTCGGTATTGACAACTCCGAACTGTCATGTACGTGTTCGCTTCGGTATTGACAACTCCGAACTGGAACCGTGACGCTATGGAGAATTGAACCTCTCCAGAAGTCGAAAGCGTATACGGATCTCGGAGAATTGTCAAGCCCCGGCGTTCGCACAACACCAAGCATGCAGACAGGTTTGAACAGAAAATAGTCTTGTTCGCACCAGCAGATGCATATGAGGTGAAATTGGTGTTGTTGAACACTTTGGAACTTGGCTCAACCAACCATCCGGTAGGCTGACCCGGATTGACGTTTCCGGCACTGGTCGAAACGAAATTGAACCAGTTACCCGTCAGGCCACGAACGTAGCCCTCGGTTGCGGCGTTCATCATCCACGATACGTTGTCGCGATATTCCGCAGGCAACTTGTAATACTGTTGCACAATTTCAGCCGCAGTGATCGTGGCATGTGCCGCAGTCGTTACACCGGCAGTTGCATCTCCTGCAAGAGCGGTATAGGCCATATAGTTCTCAGCGGCAGCGAGAGCCTTTGCAGCCCTCCGTCCGATGTATGAACTGATGTCCACCACGGAATCCTCAAGAAGTTCCTCGGTTGCAAAGATGTAGGAGGTCTTTTTGAGAATCGTGACGATGGTCTTGTCCAACGGCTTGACTGTCGTTGAAACGTATGCACCCTTCTCAGTCGTGGTTGTCAGTGCGTCCATGTGTCCGCCCTCTTTCGGGAGCCACACAGTGACTGTACCAACGGGCATGACCTGACATCCGCCTGCACGGGCGAAGGACAGAGGATCGCGAAGTTCATAAATCTTGTTCGCAATCTGAGTCGGCACGACTTCCTGACCGTAGTACTGTGTGCCTTCCTCGAAGTCGTAGTTTGTTTTCAATGAATCGGTTTCGCTGTTACGGAGTGCACCCTTGTCGCCTGTGCGCGCCCAGTAATTGAAAGCCTTGATTTCATCGTCACCCGCCTTGGTCTTCAGGTTGAGTGCGGCTGAGCGTCTTCCACTCGGATCGACTGCAGGTGCGTTCATCTTTGCTTCCATCTCCGCGACTTTCGTCTGGAGTGCCTTCACGTCGATAGTCGGCTCTACCGTCGGTTCGGCTGGTGTCACTTTTGGATCTTCCATTGTTGTATTCCTTGTTACTTGAGTTATTGATTCAGTGATAGGAGCCGATTCGACGCTCTTTACGGGAGCCTCTGTCTCTTCTAGTTCCAATGTTTTGATTTCGATTGATTTCAGTGGCACAACATCATTTCTCGGTTCTGCCGGAGTTGGGGTCAATGACGCGTCCAGTCCAAGAGGCCATGACACGACATGCCAAGCCTTACCCTGTTCCTCACGCCTGACCAAGTGTGAGGCTGTTCCGCTTGACCATCCAAGTTTCCCTGCTTCGGCAAGTTTATAGACTGCCTTTTGGTAAGCGTCTGCCATCTCAAGCTGTGCGTCGATCCATACCCCGACTTCATCCATCTTGAGTGTGCCTTTTCCAAAGGGTCTGATCCCTACGGTCTTGTCTAAGCCGTGATGGTAGAGGATTGGCGTAGATGAGACTTCCCCAAAGTCTGTTGACTTGGTAAAGAAGTCGCCGGTGAGGTCTGGGTCGGTCTCGGTTGTGAACCTGACCAAGTATCCTGCTACCTTACCGTCACCATCCGCCTTGACTTCGCTTCCGAAGTTGACTAAGGTCTCAGTGTCTTTCGTTTCCATGTTCTTTCCTCTTGATTCTAAATGCAGCGGGCCAAATGTCAATCAAGTCCAGTCCGCGTGTGATTTTCGTATGCCAACCCTCGTCATCCCTCATGGGCCAGATGGTCATCGTTGCCAAGTGACCTACTGGAGTTTCGAGATCCAGCCAAATATCAAACCCTCTCTCAGCAGCACGGAGGCAGAAATCAAAGTCCTCACCAAACGAGCCAAATCTGAAATAGGGCTTGTCCAACTTCTCAAAGACCTTCGTCTTGATTAAAAGACACCCAGCCCCAACTCCTACTACTTTCTGCATTCCGGATGTTTCTAAGTACGATCGCTTTAGCCCCTTGTCCTCATACCGTTCCTCATAATACAGCGGGGGAAACGGTGGTGACTTCTGCAAATACAATCCGGATACAATGTCAACATCCCTTGCGAGTAACTTTGTAAGCGTGTCCTTCTCAAATACTTGGTCATCGTCAACGTAAAAGATCCAATCACAACCCCTCGAGATGGCTTCCTCAGCCAAGATGCTTCTGTTCTCTGCGATGATGACCCCTCGAGACTGAATAATCTCAGTCCCTTCGGGCTTGTCCATGTTCAAGAGTGAATCGTAGAACACAGAATACCGCGCCAGTTCTCCGCAGGTGAGGGCAATGACTCCCTTCATAATTCGGTAGCCATTCTTAACATCTGAATCAATTCTCGCTCCTCGCGTTTGCGCCTGAGTGAACGTCGATGTTCCCTTTCGCCCTGAAGTGACTGTTGAACCAGTGCATCATAAGGCGGATAGAACTGAGTCCCCGTAGAGGGTGCAGCCCCGAAATACCGTGCCGCATAATGTTTTGACTTGAAAAATCCATTCCTGAACATATCACGTCGCGTCCAGAGTTACGGCTGTTCGGTTTCCGTTTGAGTCTACNGTTGCTGTGATGCGTGGCTTGGTTGCTGTCGCATCTGTGAATACTTCCGTACCCGTGCCCGCGCCCGAGACCCGCCCCCCGAGTGCAGCCATAAGGATTCTCAAGGCTTGCCTGACCGTGTAACCTGTCTCAACTCCATTGGAAGCGTCAAGCATTGTGCTGGAGAATCCGACATTCAAAAGCAAGTCCAATGGATCTGCATTGGTCGCCGTTGCATGGAGAACCAAATCTCCAGCGGTATCGGTATGCGAAGTTGTCAATGCTATCGAATACCAACCCGACCCGCGCTCAGTGACTGTCGGACTTATAGAGCCAAACGCCCCACCATTCTTTGAAGCTGTTATGGTTAGCGTAGCACCCGTAAGCCCTGTTGTGTGGTCTGACTGATTCGTCATAAAGACCATCACATTAACGCTGGTTGATGTATTAAGAAGTCTCATTGAACGACCTCGATTTCGGATACCACAGATTCGTAAACTGCATTGTCAACTCACTTACAATCCCCTGTACAGAGACCGGAACGCGCTGCGCGTACCTCATCAATGAATCGGGATAGTACCACATTTCCTGAACCGCGCTGACCTGAGTGACGAAATAAGTCTCAGCCTGGAATATGACTCCTATTGTCATCATGCCGCGTCTAACTCTTCCCATTCAAGCCCGAACATGACAAGCCTCTGGTCTGAGGCTGTCCCGTTGTCCGCCTGATAGACTGTGAGACATTCGCCCGCCGCAAGGACAAAGAACTCATCCTCGAACTTCGGTTTCCATTCCTGACGGTTTTGGATGTTCAAAATTCCGGCTGTTTCAAAGTCGTTGGCCGGAGTCACTGCTACGAATTGAGTGCTTCCCAGTGTTACCGTCGCGCTTGTCGAGGCCGTCCTAACGGTAGCCTTCGGAGTCGTGTCTGCCGTCTTGCGCTTGCAAATGGTAGCCTGTGCTCCCGAGAAGGCTCCGGTAAATGTCGAACGAACAAACAGGATTCTTGGGGCACTGTCATGGTCAATCGCTCCCGCTGCAATCGCATTGGTAAACGTCGCGGTCAAGCGTGTTACCCTAACGAGTTTCGTGCTGTCGGTTGCATTTTCAAGCCAGTAAAAACCCGTAGAGGTTCCATCGTGAGCCGCAGCGACAATAGCACCGGGAACTCCGATGTTACAGAAATAATATCCATACTGAGTCGAGACGGGTTTTTCCCTTGTCCAATACTGTTCATAGACGGTTTCACCCCCAACGACTCGGGTGTTATAACGGACGTTCTTACCGAGATTCCCGCCGTCAAATGGGATCTTGATATATGAAGCTACTGGAGCTGCCATGACTAGTTTCCTATCGGAGTTATGTCCACTTCATCCCAACAAATGCGAACAAGTGCTTTTCTTTGATCTGAGGTTGTCCCTGCATCTATCTGGTAAATCACTATCAATTCACCCGGGGCAATCTCAATGAACTCTTCCTCGAAGTTGGGTTTCCACTCTTCTGCGAACTGCGAATTGTAAACGCCGGCTGTTGTGAAGTCCACACCGGGAACCATCGATGCCCAAATGAGTTGAGTCGAAAGCAACGTCACCGACGCGCCCGTAGAGGCTGTGTAGGGCTGGACTTGCGGGTTTTCGCTCGTGAGTCTATCGGCTATGTTATTGACTGCGCCCGTCCAAGTGCCCGAATGGACTCCGCGCTGAACGGCTATCCTCGGAACTGTTAGATGGTCAATCGCAGTAGCGACATTGTTCGTGTGCGATACGTTGACATATCTCAACCTGCCATTGACGGTTGAATTGTTTGGATTCGTGAGCCAACAAATTGCCGCAGTTGTCCCGGCTTGCGCCGTCGCTGCAACCGTATAGAGAGCAAACGTGCAATGAAACAGTCCCGTGATTCTGCGCGGGCTGGTGAATACGACCTGATGTTCATGGACCGTATTTGCCCCCACAACCCGGGTTTGTGTTCTTATTTTCTTTCCAGAGTTCCCCGTGTCGCTGGGAAGCTGGACGTATGAAGCTACTGGAGCAGCCATTGTTTCTCCTATGTGATGTCTACTTCATCCCAGCAAACATTGACGATACATTTGCGTTGATCAGAGGCCGTGCCAGCATCGATCTGATAAATCGCAAGGCACTCGGTTGGAATCAGTTCAACAAACTCATCCTCGAAATTCGGTCTCCACGTTTCCGCGAACTGGCTATTGTAAACGCCCGAGGTCGTGATGTCCACACCGGGGACAAGGCTTGCCCACACAAGAGCTGTAGCAATCAAGGAAACTGTCGCGCCTGTCGAGGCGGTCCTTACGTCACACTGATTGGTAGCGTCTACCGTAGCTCGCTTGGCAGTGTTGAGAAGCGTTCCGTTGAAGTCACCCGTGAAGGTGGCTCTTTGAACCGCAATTCTCGGGGCGGTCGCATGGTCAATAGCCGAGGCGACATTATTCGTATGGGCCACCGAGACGTAACGTAATCTTACGTTACAGGTTGCCGTTGAAGGGACTTGCAGCCATCCGATAGCTGCCGAGGTTCCGTTTTGCGCTGAGTTCGCCACAGTATAGAGCGTCGAAACCGCGCTGTATATCCCGAGTATTTTGCGAGGAGAGACGGGAACGAAATAGTGTTCGTGGACTGTATTAGCCCCAACGACCCTCGTTTGGGTGCGAACTTTCTTTCCCGTGTTTGAAGCATCATCGGGAAGTTGGATATAGCTTGCTACTGGAGCTGCCATGACGTATTCCTTCTAGTTTGGTTTTATGAGTCTCTTTGAGGGCAACTGGCACATGGCTTGCCTGAAGGTAAGTATGGCCTTTCCCTCTGCATCAATTTCAAATACCGTGTTGATTCCTCCAGAAGGAATCCAGCCCTCACGCATGAGGCCGTCTACCACGCCTACAACATCCTCGATCTTGGTTCCGGTGACGACTGTATATAACTGGTTCATTGGCTCCCCTTATGATATTTCTGATTCCAATATGTCCCCGTTCCTGTCGCGCTTCAAGACTTTCATCTTGCGTGG
>JGI20214J51650_10002154_pt1 | contig 12459 bp, 9 predicted proteins | sample WetSurMetagenome_FD_51650 | JGI IMG/M metagenome (IMG submission 51650)
ATTTCACAATTAATTCCAATATGAAAAAAATATTCTTAACTTTTTACTTTTTACTTTTTACTTTTTACTTATTTGCACAGGATTCATCGAAAATTCCGCTTAATCATAGCGTGTACGAAAGCTGGAAACGACTCGAAAAGACTAAAATTTCCTCCGACGGGAGATGGATTACATATGAAATAAATCCTCAAAAAGGCGATGGTTGGTTGCATATTTACAATACGGAAAATGGTTCGAAGGATTCCATCGCGAGAGGATATGATGCAATCTTCTCTCCGAATTCCGATTTCATTGCGTTTAAAATTAAACCGCAGGAAAAAATTATAAGGGATTTTAAAATAAAGAAAAAAAAGAAAGACCAGTTTCCTAAAGATTCGCTCGGAGTGTACATTAATAAATCAATTCAAAAATATCCCGAACTGAATTCTTTTTCTGTTCCAAACGAAAATACAGGTTTTGTTGCTTTCTTAAATGAAGCAAGAGATTCAACTTCAAAAAAAGATACATTGAAATATACATTTTTGAATGTTATTAATCCGATTACTCAAACTACTTATAAGAATAAAGATGTTTCCGAATATATGTTTTCAAAAAACGGAAATGTACTCGGATTTATCACCAATGCAAGAAATAATAAACAGGATTCAAATTCAGTTAATATTTTTGACACAAAGAAAGAAAGCAAAACAAAAATCTTCCAACAAAAAGGAATCATAAAAAAACTTGCTATTGATGATAAAGGTGAACAAATAGCGTTTCTTTATACTAAAGATACAAACTCGGTAAAAAGATACAACTTGTATTATTGGAGCAACAAAATCAATTCCGTAAAATTTATTGCCGATACATCAACAAGCGGAATGCCGGACGGTTGGGAGCTTAGCACAAATGAATCGATGTATTTTTCCGAAGACGGGACTAAATTATTTTTCCAGACAGCACCTAAAATTTTACCTGAACCTAAGGATACAATACCCGACGATGAAAAATGCAGAGTGGATATCTGGAATTGGAACGACGGCCAACTTCAAACACAACAGGTTCATGATTTGGACAAAGAAAGAAAAAGAACTTATCTTTCTGTTTATGATATTGCACAAAATATAATTTTCCAACTCGCAGATTCCGATATGCAGAACATAAAAATTATTAATAAAGGTAACGGAAAAATCGCTTACGGAACAAACGATAAACCGTATCAAAAACTTACTTCTTGGGAAGAGGCAACATACAGAGATTATTATATAATTAACCTCGAAACAGGAGAGAAGAAATTAATTGCGGAGAAGAAAAAATATTATGCGGATTTTTCACCGCTCGGAAATTACTTTCTGTACTATGAACCTATTGACAGCACTTATCACTCTTATTCGGTAAAAGATGATAAAGAATTTATTATTACAAAATCTATTCCTGCAAAACTGTATGATGAAGAATTTGATGAGCCGCGAGACCCGGAACAGTATGGAATTGCCGGCTGGACAAAAGACGATGAATCAATATTAATCTATGACAGGTATGATATCTGGAAAGTAAATCCCAAAAATGAAACTGTACCGGTTAATATTACAAAAATCGGAAGAGATACCAAAACAATTTTCAGATATTCCAAACTTGAGGAAGATTCGATATATATCCCGAATAAAATTTTATTGAATGCGAGAAATGAAAATACGACTTTAGAAGGATTTTATTCAATGGACTTAAACATCGATAACTCTCTTAAAGAACTCGTCATGGCTGACAATGGATACACAGATCCAATAAAATCAAAAAAATCAAATAAGTTAATCTGGCAGAGATCTTCCTATACGGAATTTCCTGATTTGTGGACAAGTAATATCGATTTTTCGAATGCACAAAAAATTTCAAATACAAATCCACAGCAGTTAAAGTATTTATGGGGAACGGTAGAACTGTTTAAATGGAAAGATTCTTCGGGTGTAGAGCAAAAAGGATTAGTATATAAACCTGAAAACTTCGACCCATCAAAACAATATCCTATGATTTCATATTTTTATGAAAAATATACGGATAGAATTCACACTCATTATATGCCCGCCCCGAGCAGGTCTGTAATAAATTTTCCGTTATATAACAGCAATGGTTATGTAATATTTATACCGGATATAAAATATCAAATCGGTTATCCGGGAAAAAGCGGTTACAATGCTGTTGTTAGTGGAACATATGCCTTGCTAGAAAAAGGATTCATTGATAAATATAATATGGCAATTCAAGGACAAAGCTGGGGCGGATACCAGGCTGCATACATAGTGACACGGACAAATCTTTTCAAAGCTGCAATGACCGGTGCTCCTGTAGCAAATATGACAAGTGCATATGGCGGAATAAGATGGGAATCGGGCTTGGTTCGAGAATTTCAATACGAACAAAGTCAAACCCGGCTTGGTAAAACATTATGGAATGGATTTGATTTATATATAGAAAATTCACCTCTGTTCTTTGCCGATAAAATCGAAACCCCGCTTTTAATAATGTCAAATGATAATGACGGAGCTGTTCCACACGAACAGGGAATCGAATTTTTCACAGCATTAAGAAGATTGAATAAACCTGCGTGGATGTTAACCTACAACGGCGATGAGCACAACTTAACTAAATGGCCAAACAGGGTTGACCTTGCAAAACGTATGTTCCAATTTTTCGATTACTACTTAAAAGGTGCGCCAATGCCTGTATGGATGTCGGAAGGTATAAAAGCAACAGATAAAGGAATTAAAAACGGTATGGATTTAAAGAAGTAATATTAAATCTTTCTCGTTCCAAAACTAAGTTTTGGAACGAGAAAATAAATTATTTTATCATAACCATTTTCTTAACATCATTAAATTTTCCGGTTTCAAGTTTATAGAAATTTACACTGCTTGTTAACTTATTACTTGAAAATGAGACTTCAAATTCTCCTGCTTTCAATTTATCATTTACCAAAGTTGCTATTTCTTTTCCAAGTACGTCGAATATTTTTAATGATACAAATCCTGATTCTTTAATTTGAAATTTAATCTTTGTAGATGGATTAAATGGATTTGGATAGTTTTGGAATAACTTACAATTTTCAGGAACAATGTTATTTAAATTATTTATCTGTGTTGATTTTTCTTGCCTCCATACTGGATTTACCGAAGTAACATTTGGGGGTGAATATGTCACTCTCTGTACATTCGTTCCGCTTGTATCCATAACATAAATTTCATTTTTATCTGTTTCATGACGATCTGAAACAAATACAAACATTGTTCCATCAGGTGACCATCTGGGATAATAATCAAATGAATTGTTATTTGTTAATTGTCTGATACCTGTTCCATTAGAATTCATTTTATATATTTCACAAATACTCAAATTGGTACTTGACCCAGCAGTGTACACTATCTCAGTTCCATCGGGAGAATACATTGGGCACATTTCATCAACTGTTGTATTGGTTAATCGTTGCTCATTAGTACCATTTGTTTCGCATATATATATTTCAAAGTTATTATTATTTTTATTTGAACAATAAACAAATTTCCTACCATCCTTTGACCATTTTGCAAACCACCCTTCAATCCCTATGTAATGTTGATTACTTCCGTCTGAATTCATCAACCATAATTCCCTTTTCATATTTTGATTAGGATAAACCCTTGAAAAAGAAATTTTACTCATATCATCAGACCAAACCGGTTCAGTATCAAAAACGTTATTTGTATTTGTTAACCTGACAAAATTTGTTCCGTTTGAATTAAAAGTATATATTGACCAGGTTGAACTACTAACATATCCTACGGCGGCAAACTTCATTGTATCAGGTGACCAATCCTGATGACATAAACCGATTGAGGGATTTATTATTTGCCTGTTATTTGTACCATCAACATTAATAGCATTTATCCGGGGTAAACCAAGCGATGGAATTAACGGTTGATAACAATATGATATTACATCATTATTATTTACATATGCACTATTTTGTGCTTTTACTTCTTGATAAATGATTGATAAAATTAAAAGAATAATTTGACAATATTTCATAATTTTTTAAATTTATTATTAAAATATTTTTGTTGGTTACTTTTCTATACGAATTTTTTCACAAAAAGTTATAGGGTAGAAAGATAGGAGAGCATTATCTAAAAAAGAAAAAGACTAATGCGGTAAACATATTTATTAAAGGTCAGTATCTTTTTATCAATTATGTCTCAAACTTATATTTTGTAAATCCTCAACAATTCTTTCAATAAATTTTCCAATCTATCCAGTTTCAGCATATTACTTCCATCGCTTAATGCTTTTGCAGGATTTGGATGAGTCTCGATAAATATGCCATCAATACCCACAGCCATACCAGCTCTGGCAAGCGGTGCTATGAATTCAGGATTCCCTCCGCTTACCCCGTTCTCCTTTGAGGGCATTTGAACTGAGTGTGTTGCATCAAAGATAATAGGATAACCGAGATTTCTCATAATCACCAAACTTCTGAAATCAACTACAAGATTATTGTACCCGAATGTGGTTCCACGTTCAGTTAATAATATTTTCTTATTTCCGGTTGAAGCAACTTTTTCTGCCTGGTATATCATTTCGGCAGGTGCAAGGAATTGTCCTTTTTTAATATTAATAATTTTTCCTGTTTCCCCTGCGGCTTCGAGAAGTTCAGTCTGCCTGCAAAGGAATGCGGGTATTTGCAAAATATCTACAACTTCAGCAGCAATCCCGGCTTCTATTTCAGAATGTACATCGGTCAATACAGGCACATCAAATTCTTTTTTTACATCCATCAATATTTTCAACGCCTTGTCCATTTCAATTCCCCGGAATGATATACCTGAAGTGCGATTTGCTTTCATATATGATGATTTGAACACATAAGGAATTTTCAACTTTGTCGTAATCTCTTTCACCTTTTCGCAGGTTTTAAACACAACTGATTTATTTTCTACAACACACGGACCTGCAATCAATAAAAAATTATTTAAATTTTGCAGGTTCAATTCTTTTTTGAAATATTGTGGTAACATTATTTTATTATTTGTTATTTGATATATGTTATTTGCTTAAATACATATTAAGTTTACTTTCCAGCTCTTTTTTTGTGTAAGCGGTTTTCTTATACATACCTTTTACTTCCCTTTGCCTTAACGCTTCATACAAACAAACTGCAACCGATACAGATATATTAAGAGATTGTATCATTCCGTACATCGGAATTATTAAATTACTATCCGATTTCATTTTCACTTCTTCTGTCACTCCTGCGTGTTCATTTCCGAATACAATAGCAACTCTTTTTGTCAAATCGATTTTATAAAGGGATTTATTCTTTCCTGTTTCGGAAATATGTGTCGAATATATTTTAAATTTCTCTTTTCTTAACTCGTCAAAACAATCGTCAACAGTTTTAAACTTTGCAAGCTCCACCCATTTCTTCGCACTTGCAGATGATACTCTTCCTACTTTAGGAAATTTATTCGTATTATAAATCAAATATACTTTATCTATCCCGACTGCATCACAGCTTCTTAAAACAGCACTTACATTATGCGGATCGTGGACATTTTCAAGTACAACTGTTAAATACTTTTGTCTACGGTTTATAACTTTAGTAAATTTATTTAATCTTTGTTCCGTCAAATCAGAAATTAATTATAACTTATAAATGTTTTAACAAAAAGATAGTTATATAAAAAATTATAAGTATATGTAAATATAACTTTATTTTTAAAAATTAATCAAATATGTTTCATTAAACAATTTATAAAGTGATGGAGAAAATGAAATTTCTAATATTATTAATATTTATAGCAAAATTATCACTTGCAACAGGTTTACAAATAAATCCAAAACCCGAACCTTTACTTAAAGATTCAAGAAATAATTTCGGTTTAAGTGTGATTTACTCGGATAAAGGGTATGGGCTTTCGGGAGGCTATTATAAATCAATAAGTAAAAGTTCCGATTTATTTTTAAATCTCTCCATTACAGGAGTTTCAGATAACAGAGAATTTGAATATTTTGATTATTACGGGAATTCTTACGTACAGGATAAAGTGAACAGAGTTTTTATGTTACCTCTTAATATAGGCATACAGCACTATCTTTTTAAAGATGAGATTGAAAATGATTTTAAACCTCTATTAAACATTGGAATTACACCAACACTGGTTTTGACAAATCCTTACGATAAAAGTTATTTTAAAGCGTTTGGATATTTTAACTCAGCATTTGCCTTTGGAGGTTTTGCAGGTGTGGGAATGGAATTCCAGCAATCCAAAAGTTTAGCATTTAGTATGAATTTCAGGTATTTTTATATCCCCGTTGTTAGCGGTAGTGTAATGAGTATTAAAGATAGTCCTATGAAAGATTTAGGTGGTATACAATTGGTATTTGGAGTGAACTTCTTAAAATAGCGATTGATAGATTTTACCTATCAGTCTATCATTTTTTCGAATTGTTTTTCATTTATAACTTTTACACCGAGTTTATTTGCTTTTTCTAATTTACTTCCTGCTTCTGCACCGGCTAAAACATAATCTGTTTTCTTACTAACAGAAGATGAAACTCTTCCGCCAAATTCTTCGATAATCTGGGAAGCTTTATCGCGAGTATATTTCTCGAGTGTTCCCGTTAGGACAAACGTTTTGTCTTTGAAATTTCCATTAAACTTAATTTTTACATTTTCGTCTATCTTAAAATTTAATCCGGCTTTTTGTAATTTTTTTATCAATAATTTGCTCTTTTCATCTTTTAAAAAATCCTCTATGCTTTTTGCAATCTTTGGTCCGACTTCATAAACATTGCTTATCTCTTCAACTGTTGCTTTAGACAGCTTTTCAATAGTTCCGAAATGCTTTGCGATAATCTTCGCGGTCTTTTCACCAATGTGCCTTATGCCGAGAGCAAATAATACTTTTTCAAATGATTTATTCTTAGATTCCTCTATTGCACTTAATATATTAGATATACTTTTTTCGCCAAATCTTTCGATAGCAACAAGTTCGTCTTTATATTTATACAATTCATATAAATCCGTAAAATCTTTTATAATCCCTTTTTTCAAAAACACTTCTATTATGCTTGTACCCAGACCTTCTATTTCCATTGCATCTCTTTGTACAAAATGCTCTATCCTCCCTTGCACTTGCGCCGGACAAAAATAATTTGCACAGTAATAATTTACCTCTTCTTCAGGTTTCTCGAGTTTGGAATTGCACACGGGACAATTTTTCGGAAATACAAAATCTTTTATATCATCATATTTTTTATCTTTAATTACCTCAACTACTTTTGGTATTACATCCCCGCCCTTTTCAATCTTAACTTCAACTCCTTCCTTAATTCCTTTCCTCTTTATTTCATCGAAGTTATGCAACGTAGCTCTTGAAATCGTAGAGCCGGCGAGGAATACGGGTTCAAGCTCCGCAACGGGTGTAATCGTACCGATTCTTCCGACTTGAAGTGTTATAGATTTTATTTTTGTAATTTGTTGTTTTGCTTTAAATTTGTATGCTATAGCCCAGCGGGGTGACTTGGCTACAGAGCCAAGAGTATCTTGCTGAGTTATAGAATTTATTTTAACTACTACCCCATCGATTTCATAAGGTAATGAGTCCCTTTTATTCTCGATTTCATCACAGAATTTTTTTACTTCATCGATAGAGTTTACTTTCCTTGAAAAAGTATTAACAGGAAATTTTAAACTTTTTAAGATTTGAAGATTTTCATAGTGAGTAGGTATTACTTTATCATCCGTTCTAAAATAATAAATAAAAATATTTAGAGGTCTGGATGCTACTACTTTATTATCTTTAAGTTTCAAAGTTCCTGCTGCCGTATTCCTTGCATTTGCAAAGAGTTTTTCCCCTCTTATTTCCTGCTCTTCGTTAATTTTTTCAAAATCTTTTTTCTTTATAAAAACTTCACCTCGTACTTCAAAATTTTTATAAATATCGGAATTCACTTTTAAAGGAATAGAGCGAATAGTTTTTAAATTATTCGTTACATCATCTCCTTTTGTCCCGTCTCCTCTTGTAGCACCTTTCATTAAAATTCCATTTTGATATACCAATGATACTGCAAGTCCGTCAAATTTTAACTCACAAACATATTCATATTTTTGGTCGGGAATTAGATTTTTGATTCTTGTATCAAAATCAATTAATTCATCAAAGCTATAGGAATTGGAAAGAGAAAGCATTGGAACTTCGTGTGTAATAGCTTCAAATTTTTTTGTGGGTTCACCGGAAACCCGCTGTGTAGGCGAATCAGTCGTGATTAATTTCGGATATTTCTTTTCAAGTCCTTCCAATTCTTTCATCATTATATCGTATTCGAAATCATCAATGTCAGGCTCAGCAAGAGTATAATATTTATAATCTGCATCGGTAATTTTATCCTTAAGTAAATTTACTCTTTCAATTATTTCTTTTAAAGCAGACACTAAATTTAAAGTTATAAAGTTGTAAGGTTATAAAGTTATAAGGTCTATAAAGTTATAAGGTATTATATCTTAATTATTCATTATTTATTAATCATTATTCATTGTTCATTAATCATTGTTCTTTCTGTATACCCTCTCGTGTAATTTTTAGATATCTTACTTTTTGTTCCTTAATATCAAGTTTTTTTCCGTTAAGAAATAATTCGAACGCGTCAGTATTGTTCGATGTAACCCAAAAAGATTTTTTTGCTTTCCATGTTCCTGCGTAATCCTTATCAAAGGTTTCTTTATTCATATTCTTATATGCAATAGAATCGACTATAACGGATATATAGCCTTTCTTAAGACATTTAATTTCAAGTGTTAGTGAATCGTTCATTGCTTTCTTAATCGAATCCTGTATGTGCAGAGCGCTTTTTATCGAATCTTCAATTTCTTCTTTCGAACGTTTTCCGAGTATTTTCTTTTCGTTCTCTTTTACAACAGTATCAAAATTTTGCCTTACAATATCGAATTTGGATTTTGATGTTCCGGTAATAAAAACCGTTGTAACAAGTAAATATATACCGTATCCCATTAACAGTACAACTGCTGTAATTCCCAGAGTTTTAAATATAGAAGGAGAAAAATTAATTGATTTTTTCTGTGGTTGTTTTTTTATTTCGGGTTGTTCTGTAAATGATACATTTTTTTCTACTTCAATTTTTTTTACAGGTGTGCTTTGAACAAGTTTCTTTTTTTCTTTTGGTTTTAAAGGTTTAAGCGGAACAGCCGGAACTTTTTCCTCAAATAATGTTTCCATCGTTTCAACTTCGGAGCTTTCTTTCCCGTTCACTTCTTCAACTTTCTCTGTATCAATTTTTTCTTTTTCTTCTTGTGCTTTTAAATTTTCGGCTAAAGGCTGATATTTTCCACTCTTTGCTAAATCAAAATTATAAAGAGTTTCTTTTTCATCGAGCCCTAAACTCTTTATGTATTGCTTCAAAAAAGCCCTGATATAAGGCTGGGGAAGAAAACTAAAATCACCGTTTTCTATACGCTCTAAATTTGATATGTGTATCCTTGTTTCATTTGCTATATGTAGCAATGTAATTTTTTTACTTTCTCTGTACGCTTTTAAATCATCTGCAAACTTTTTTAACATAAATGTTGGTATATGCTTAAACGTTGAATTTTGTAGAAAATAAATATATTTTTTATAAATGTATATGAAATACGATTACCTTAAAGAAAATTATTCCGTTTTGACATCGGATATAAAAAAAGTATGCATACAAACGGGCAGAAATTACGAAGATATTAATCTGGTTGCAGTAAGCAAGACTTTTCCCCCGGAAGAAATTTTGGAAGTGCACAAACTCGGACATACAGATTTCGGCGAAAATAAAGTCCAGGAGTTAAAATCCAAGTATGAAGAACTAAAATCAGAAAACATAAACTGGCATTTAGTAGGTCATCTGCAAACCAATAAGGTCAAATATGTTGTAGATTTTGTGACACTTATTCACTCTGTGGATAGCTTTAAACTTGCTCTGGAAATAGATAAATATGCAAAGAAATTAGATAAAGTGATTAATATACTCATACAGGTAAATACAAGTAACGAACTTCAAAAATCAGGTGCTGAACCCGAAGAGGTGAAAAATCTGTGCAATGAAATTTCTTCGCTTGAAAATATTAATATGCAGGGATTGATGACAATTGGAATGTTCACGGACTTTGAAAAAGTTATCAGAGAAAACTTTGTAATTTTAAAAAACCTGTATGAAGATTTAAAGGGCAATTATGGCAATTTTAAATATCTTTCTATGGGCATGACATCAGATTATAAAATTGCGATAGAAGAGGGTTCTAATATGTTGAGAATTGGCAGTGCAATTTTCGGAAAAAGAAATTATTTATAAATTTATATTATATTTAAAATGAATATTTCCTCAAAGGATATAAAAAAAAGAGACTTCAAAAAAGGTCTTCGCGGTTATGATGCAAATGAAGTAGATGCTTTTCTCGATACAGTAAGCTCGCATTACGAAAAATTAATTGTCGAGAATAAAAATCAAGCGGATAGAATAAAATCACTTTTATCCGATATCGAGATATATAAAGAGAACGAGACAAACCTGCAAAGAGCAATAATTAAATCCCAGGACCTTGGAGAAGAAATTGTTCAGAATGCAAAGAAAAAAGCTGAAATGATAATCAAAGAAGGCGAATTGAATACAAGGAAAATCAGACAGGATATAGAAGACGATATACTTTCAAAAAAGCAAGAACTGGAAGATATAAGACAAAGGAATGATAAAATAATGGAAGATATAAGAAATTTCCTGGGAGATAAACTTAATGAATTAGAAGATTTTATGAAGAACAAAAAAATCTTTAAAATGGAATTTACTAATCTATCCAATATTACAAGTGATTACGAAGGCCTCGAGGAACATCAAGATGAACCTAAAGAGGAAGAACCTAAAGTTATTAAAAAAGTGTTTATCGGCGGTTCAAAATCAGATAAAGATTCTTTTGAAGATAGCTTTGAAGTTAAATAGTTTATGAGGCAAAAAATTAAGCATACTTCCGATTTTATTAAAAATATAACTGATGATGAATATGATGTCGGAATAATATTGGGAACTGGTTTAGGCGGACTTGTAAAGTTCATTAAAAAAAAGCATGTAATAGATTATTCCGATATTCCGAATTTTCCTGTATCAACCGTCGAATCCCATCACGGCAAACTTATCTTCGGAGAACTATCAGGAAAAAAAATCATTGCGATGCAGGGAAGATTTCATTATTATGAAGGATATTCCCATACGAATGTTTCTTTTCCCGTGCATATAATGAAAGAACTCGGCATTAAATATTTAATCGCATCAAATGCCTGTGGTGCATTGAATCCCGAATTCAGAAAAACAGATTTAATGATTATAACATCGCATATAAATTTGCATTTTACTTCCCCGTTAATTGGTTCTAAGATTAGCAATAAAGTAAATACAACTCATTATTATTCAAAAAGATTAATAGAACTTGCTGAACAAACAGCATTCGAAAATAATATAGATATTAAAAAAGGAGTTTATGCAAGTGCACAGGGACCTACACTTGAAACAAAAGCCGAATACAGGATGATTCGTAAGTTCGGAAGCGATGTCGTAGGAATGTCGACCATTCCGGAAGTAATTGTTGCACATAAACTCGGAATCGAATGCCTCGGGATTTCGATAATAACAGATGAAGGTTTTCCCGATACAATCGATGTCGCTATACTGGCAAATATACTGAAAGCGGCAAGCATAGCAGAACCTAAGATGACTCTTTTAATTAAAAAATTAATTGAAAAATTATAAATAATTTATTATGACAGAACAAAGAAAAAAAATATTCGAAACAGTTGCTCACCTGAAAAAGCATCTTCCTCAAAACTTCAGGGCAAAACTTGCTTTAATTGTTGAAGATAATTATAAACTGCCGGATGGTTTTAAAATTTATATAAAAATTAATCTTAAAGACGTTCCTTCTGCTTATGATAAAACCGTTTATGATAAATTATTTTTCCTGTTACTTGCTAAAGTCGGCAGCACTAATATTCTGATATTAAAATGCAGATTACATTACTTCGATGGAGTGGAGATGAGAGACATAGCACACTTTATTTATACTTTAAAATATCTTGGAGTAGAAAAAATAATATCGGTTGATGAAGTTGGAAATTTAAATCCGCGTTTCAAATTAGGAGACGTAGCGTTGGTTTATGACCATATTAATCTTATGGGTGATAACCCTCTGATTGGAGAAAACGATGCGGAATTGGGAATCCGGTTTCCCGATATGAGCAACGCTTACGATGCGGGATTATTTGAAAAAGCAAGTAAAGTTTTCCTCGATAATAAAATTAAAATTAATGAATCTGTTTACCTCGGGATAATCGGTCCTGAAAGCGAAACAGAAGCAGAAGCAAGATTTTACAGGGATATCGGTTCGGATGTTCTCGGTTACTCGATAATTCCCGAAAA
>JGI20214J51650_10002155_pt1 | contig 12459 bp, 7 predicted proteins | sample WetSurMetagenome_FD_51650 | JGI IMG/M metagenome (IMG submission 51650)
TCCATTAAAACCATCGAACATACTAAATGGAACATTTAATTGTGTCCATGTTAAACCGCCATCAGTTGATTCGAATAATGCACCGCCATTGTCGAAAGAATTATCCTCGGTAGCGATGAATACTCTCTGTGATGTTGGGGCGCCAACACCTCTTACATCAAGAAATGTTGGGACAGGACTTTGCGTATTCCATTGCGCTATAGCATTGAAGTTCACCTGAAATAATATGAATAATACGATAGGGGATAGATATGTACTGACTCGGATATTTCGACCGGCAGTTAACCAACTTTTGGATTGCATTCGCATAATTGAATCCTTTTCTATTAAATGATATTTATTCATAATAGTGTCGGAGCAATTAAAATTAGTGACATATCTCTAAAAAATTACAAAAAAAAATATAGTTAAAACTAAAAGGGGACTAAAAAGTCCTATTATAAAAAAATTAACAAGATTGCCTTTTGGGCTAAACAGAGATAGCCCTTTCAACGGGAATTCTGAGAGCGGTGGAGAGCTGAATTTTCACTCTACTTTGTAAGGATCATCTTCCTGGTTTCAACAAAATTACCTGCTTGAATTTTATATAGATAAACTCCGCTTGAAAGATTAGAAGCATCAAACTGTAATTCATAAGTTCCCGCTTGTTTTTCTTCATTTAAGAGTGTTGCGACTTCATTCCCTAGAATGTCATAAACTTTTAATGAAGTAAATGCAGATGAAGGGATAGAAAATGAGATTGTTGTTGTTGGATTAAATGGATTCGGATAATTTTGTGAAAGTTCAAAATTATTAGGTGCAACATTTTCATTTTCAACTGATGTTGGGTTTTCTATTACTTTTAATACTGCAATGCCTCTACCTTTACAACTCATCCATAATTCATAACCGCCGGCAATTGCTTTATACTCTAGTTCTCTGATATTGCTATTTGGCAATCCGCCCCATTGAGGAACACCGCCGGGTGATGACGGAAACACTCCAACATTAACTCCATCATACCAGCAAAGTCCTGCTTCAGTGGATGGATATTCGCTATCATAAATCAACCAGAGTTTTCCATCAGGTGTGACTAATCTAGGATAAACATGCTCACCAGGAAATGGCCAGCCAAGATCGTGTTCAAATGTTGTATAATTTCCTGTGTTGGCATCAAGTCTAATAAGTGTACTGCCTGTGCTTGTAAATTGAGAGTATGTACCAATCCACGCAATGCCGTTGGTATCTATCGCTAATTCTGTAAACCAAGCTGCAGATCCTGGAAATTCTCCGATTGAACGAGAAAACGAAGTGGTTCCATCAGTACGTAAAATTTCATAATCTGTTGATGCCCAAATTGTTCCTGGTAAAGTTTTATCACGAATAATGCTTTTACCTGATCCAACAATTGGTACATCAATCCAATCTGGAATATTTTCATCAAAGTATCTTAAATTATAATACTCACCAAGACTCCATAATCTACCTTGCGAATCTTCAGTAAATCCTTTTGATGTACTAAATGAGTCTTCTAAAGTAAAATAGTTAGCCCCATCCCATCCATGGATTCCATGAAATGTAGGATTGAATACGACTGTACTATTTGATGGTCTGTAAAATATTGCCTGTGTATTATCTGCATCAAAAGGAAAAGGATAACCCAAACCATAGGTGTATTGATTAAAACCAGTCCATCTTTCGCCATCAAATTTTTGAAAGCCACCAACTCCTGTACCTGCATTTCCAGTCATCCAAACATTTCCTTGATCGTCTATAGAAATATCTTCTACAAAATAGTCTATCTGAGATGTATTGGTTATTCTATAACGCTGCCAATTACCAGTTGTAGCATCGCGCTTTGCTGCGCCTTCAATACCACAAACCCATACATTACCTTGCTGATCAGAGTCAACAGAGAGCGTAAATTCTCCGGGTCGCCATGTTCCATAATTTTGCCAGGATGTACCATCAAACATCCAGGTTTCACCTGTAGTGGTAACTAATAAAGCTTTACCATTTCCAAAAGCTTTAAATGCATCAATATAAAAACTAACATTCGCATAAGGTGGTGTGGGATAAATCCAAGCTCCATCAGGACGTTGATACTCAAGCGTCTCCCAATCACCGGGATTTGCCATACGTAACGCCCAAAAATTTCCTGCATCATCAACACAATCTTTTCCTGGCAATCCAGCGATGTCTCCAAATGCTGAAGGAGTATAAGTTGATAATTGATTTGTTGCACTATTATATGTGAACACATATCCAAAATATATATCTGCCGACCAAACCAAATAACTGCCATCTTGTTTAGGCTGAACGGCAATTCTAGTATTTCCCTCTTGCCAATTCGTCCACTGATTATCTTCAGGATTAAACCGAACAAGACCGCCACTAGTAAACCATATGGAGCTATCTGGTGCTAAATCAACATCAAATGTAAATCCTTGTAAACTTGAATTGTTCGGCCCGTAATTTTCTAATGAAGATACTCCAACTTGTGGATTGAATTTAACGGCACCGGCATAATTCCCCATCCAAAGATTATTGTCATAATCCTCTACTATATCTAAAATTTGTACATCGGCATTATCAAATGAGCCAAGCACAGGATAATCTACATTTGAGTAATTAATCCATTTGTTTTCGCTCTGGAGGAATTTTGCAAAACCACCTTCACCCCAACCACCTGTAGCAGCAGCAATATATGGAGCTCCATTTTCATCTATCCATAATGCTGTTGCCTGGTCTCCCTGGATTCCAGTATTACCTGGGCGATAGTAACGCCAGGAATATGTATAGGGATCCTGAGGAATAATTTCAGACATAAAAATTAAAAAACAGCCAAGTGTAATTACGATATTTTTCAAGAGTTCTCCATATAATGGTTTTTTATAAATAACGGGGCAATGGGTTTTTACTTTATTAAAATCATTTTCTTTACTTCAATGAAACTTCCGGCACTTAATCTGTAAAAATAAGTTCCGCTTGATTGTGAATAAGCATTAAATGTTACCGAATAATTTCCTGTTGGTTTTTCTTCATTCAATAATGTTGCAACTTCATTTCCAAGAATGTCATAAACTTTTAGCGAAGTAAATCCGGAAGAGGGGATTGAAAATGAAATTGTTGTTGTTGGATTGAATGGATTTGGGAAGTTCTGATTAAGCACAAAATCTGTTGGAAGACTTTTTGTTTCCTCCTGATTTGTAACAGAGGTTATTACTTTAAGCACCGCTACTCCTCTGCTTGCACAGCTTATCCAAAGTTCATATCCATTTTGAATATTCTTAACCTCAAGATCATATATCTGAGCATGCGGCAATCCGCCGGTTTGCTGCTGAGGGAAAATTCCAAAGTTTGTTCCATCAAACCAGCATAAACCATAAGTAGAAGTTGATGTGCTTCCAAAATTTGCAAACCATAATTTGCCATCGGGAGTGACCGCCAAAGGTGTAATGCTCTCACCAGGAATTTGTGAATTAGAGGGCGAGTAAAATTGATATGTGCCTGTGTTTGCATTTACTTTTGCCAGTCCCTGGTTTGTGCCGACCCAAGCAAATCCATCAGGCAAGGGAACTACCGTATTAAGAAAATCGCTTTGAGGATTAAGCTCAGAAAAATCATCAACAACTTTTGAAAAATTATATGGACCATCGGTTCTCAAGGCTTGATAACCGGAACAAGCCCAGATTGTTCCCGGTCTCGTCGGATCTTTTTCTATGTTTGTGCCCGATCCAATAGCCGGAACATTAATCCAGTTGTTGCCTGCTTCATTATAATAAGAAAGACTATAGTAATCACCAATACTCCATAATCTATTTTGTGAATCTTCTATAACTCCTTCGGATCTATCCAGCGGATAATTTAGAGAAGTATAATTACTGCCATTCCAGGCATGCAAATAATTATACATTGGATTGACAATTATATTTCCATTTGAAGGACGATAGTAGATAACTTCTGTATTATCCGTTGGGAACGGGAAAGGATATCCTAAACCATAATTTTCATTATTGAAACCTGTCCACCTAACTCCATCAAATTCTTGAAAGCCACCAACTCCAGATCCGCCATTACCCGTCATCCAAACACTGCCCTGATCATCAATTGAAATATCTTCGACCCAATAATCTATCTGAGAAGAATTAGTGATTCGATATCTCTGCCAGACACCTGTCTGTGCATCTCTTTTTGCAGCACCACCAATTCCGCTTGCCCAAATATTTCCGTTAGCATCGATATCTAAACCGTAAGAATAACCGCCATCCCGCCAGATTCCAAGATTTTGCCAAGATGTTCCATTAAATTGAAAGACATTACTGTTGCCATCAATCAGTAAAGCTTTTCCGTTTTCATAAGCTTTAAATGCCCAAATATCATTTTCGTTACTTGATATTGGTTGAGGTGGTGTAATCCAGTTCCCTTCAGGAGTTCTATAATCGAGCGAATAAAAAGTTGCTGTACCGTTATATCTTAAAGCCCATAGATTATTTGCATCATCAATACAATCGTTTCCGGGCAATGAAACAACTTCTCCCGGATCAAGATTCTGCGGCAGCAATGTAAACAACTGAGTATCGCTGTCAAAAGTTATCATTGTATTCCAGCCTTCACCATCAATCCAGACAACATAACCTCCGGCAGGTTTTTCCTGTATCGAAACATTTTCACAATATCCAATTAAACTTGGCCAGTTATTAGCAGTTGATCCATAATACCAGTAACGCCATAGATTTGTTGCCGGATTATAATTTACCAGACCGCCACCTCCCCAAGTCAGAGATATTACCACTGCCCAAATTGAACCATCGGGTGCAATAGCAAGATCCGAGGTTCTACCTCCGGGGTGAAGTGAGTTATTCGCACCCCAAAATTCTAAAGAACTTCCTCCAACAGCAGGATCAAATTTTAATATTCCCCGCCAGGTTGCCATCCACAATAACCCATTTGCATCTTCTTCGATATCACTGATTCGTGATGAGCCAACATCATTTATATTTCCGATTACAGGGTAATCAACATTCGAATAATTTATCCATCGATTTTCTGATTGTATAAATTTTGCGAACCCACCCTCTTCAAAGCCGGGAGTGTAACCTGCTATGTAAGGGTCACCATCATGGTCAATCCAGATAGCTTCAATGTAATCGCCTTGTATTCCTGTGTTGCCGGTGTTGTAATAACGCCAGGAATATTGTTGTGGCAGTATGAAATTAAATGCCGCGCTTATTAAGACGATAATTAAAAGAATAAAATTTTTCAAGAGGTTTCCCTGATTTTAGTTGGAAATATTGATTTAGGTTTAGTAATTACAAAAAGTTTCTGGTGCTTTAAAGTTATATAAAATTATGTTAGTCATTTTTTTGTTAAGTTTTCTTAAAATTATTGCTGCAAAAAATATGCTCCTTAAATCACCCTACTAACAGTTCATCTAAAATTGTTGAAGGATTAAATGTTAGATTCCAATTGTAAAATGAGGATTCTATCAAACAGAATATTTTTTCACGAAATTATCATTTTAATAGTACCATTCATTTTACTTCGTGGAGGTTATCAGTCTCTATACTAATGCTGTTTCAGTTATCTAGAGCTCCGTTATCAATCCACTTTGCAATTGAATCAATCACTGCATTTGAAAGCGGAGTTCTATTAAATGGCATTCTCGGTGTAACTTCTCCCTTTAGAATTTTTATCAGAAGACTATTTGTACTATTATTTGGTTCGACCCGTTTAAATTGTGAGAATAAAACACTCTGAACATTTACGAGATTTGAAAATGAATTTCCGTTTGTTAGGAATAAATTGGCTTTGGTGCTTGTCGATCCGTGACAACCCGATAGTGCACAGCTTACATTAAATACTTTTGTCTGAATATCACTGAGTTTGCTTGACGGTGCCTGGTTACCTGTATTCTGTGGCGGTTCAGTTGGATTATCACTGGAACAACTCCAAAAAACGATTGAAAATAGGAGCAAGCTTAAAGCGAATATTATTTTGTTTATCATTTTCATCCTGATTAAATATTGAGATACCACACTTAAATAGTAGTCAGGATATAAATAAAGTGACAACACAAAATATTTAAAATTTAAATGTTCTACGATGTGAGTTGATGAATAGAAAGGTTTTAAGACAATCTATGCTGAGTATAAAAATTTCATTTTTTGAAAAATGGTTCTATATGAACTAATACATCGCTTATGTTTGAATATTCTTTCATCAATTCGGCTTTAACCTGATGAGCAATTTCGTGACCTTTGTAAACCGGTAAATTTGCATCTACGAGAACGTGTATATCTACGAAATAATCAAAACCCATTTTTCGAACAAAACATTTATCGATGCCCATTACATTCTCGACCTTGCCGGCAACACTTCTCACTTTTTGAACAATCTGGGTTGGTGGAGCTGTATCTAATAATTCGAATAATGCTGGTTTGAAAATTCTATAAGCATTAATAATTATTATAACTGATGCAAAAAGCGCTGCAAAATCGTCTGCGGATTCATATCCTTCGCCGCCTATGAGTGCTATTGATATTCCGATAGATGCAGCTGCTGAAGTTATAGCATCACTGCGATGATGCCACGCATCACTTTTTATGGCCACGCTATTCACTGTTGTTCCAACTTTAATTACAAACCTGAATAATGTTTCCTTTGTTATGATAACAACAATGAGAACAATTAATGTAAATGGCGCAGGAGCGTGATGAGGTGTTATGATTTCATAAACACTTTGTATAACAATTATCATTGCTGCTATAAAAATCCCAAATGATACAGCTATGCCAGCAAAGGGTTCTGCTTTTCCGTGACCGTACGGATGATCTTCATCAGCAGGTTTTGAAGCGAAGTATAAACCTGTCAAGACTATCGAAGAAGTGAATATATCAGTAAGAGACTCTATACCATCTGCAATTAGTGCATATGAATTACCAACTATTCCAGTAAAAATCTTAATTGCTGCAAGGAAAACACTTGCAATTATTCCAATCAGCGTAGTTTTTATTCCACGTTTAATTGAAGACTTACTATTTTCTGATTGTGATTTCAACAGAGTTAAACATTAATGTTCTTGCAAAATTAGAGATTTGAACTGAAACTATTTCAAGTGGTTTTATTAAAGAAAAGTAATATGTACAGAAAATGAAATTAATCGGAAGTTTATTTTAGCAAGATCATTTTCTTACTAAATATTGTCTGATTGCTCTCAAGAACAATCAAATAAATTCCTGAGGCTAAATTTTTTCCATTAAATGAAACGGAGTGAATACCAGTACTTAATTCAGCGTCTACCAGTGTCTCTATAGTTTCTCCCAGAATGTTGATTACTTTTAGTTTTATGCTTGATGCGTCAGCTAAGTAAAAAGAAATTTTAGTTGTTGGGTTAAAGGGATTGGGATAGTTTTGATATAGTTCAATATTATCAGGAAATATTTTATCATCTTCAACTTCAGAAATAAAAAAATTTAAATTAATTCCGGTTATTTGATTGTTAAACGGATCGATGATTACAGTTTGACTTATAGCATTATCAATTCCGATTTTTTGTGCAACCAATTCATAGGTGCCAAATGGAATATTAGTTACAGAAAAATTGCCAAGTTCTTTCCCGAAATTATAGGAGTACAGAGCGCCATTATTAATATTCTTTGCTAAAATCGTTATCCCCTCAAAGTCGCTTTCATCGGAAGGAGTTGAAAATGTAATTGACCCACCTATGCCTCCGGCTCCATATGAAGAATCTCTGATAAGAGAAATATTTTTATCAGTGATGTTATTGTCAATCAAAACAGAATCTGCATTTTGCCAGAATACAGCCGGAATGCCTTCGTCGTTATAAAATCCAGGGAGGAAATAGTTTGTGTAAGCTTGTAGATAGTAGTAGTCCTGTACTTGTACATTAACTAGGTATGAACCATCCTCTTTAATAAATCCTGCGAATACATCTATTGTATCGAACGCTACTTGATTATATTGAATCTTTGGTACTGGAACATGGGTTCCGGTTCTTACTATTATAATCCCCTTATTTGCATTAATTCCATTTATCGAATCAATTATCTGTCCACTAACCGAAAGATTACTATTTTCGATTTTTTTCAGGTTAAAGTCTATGGTCTTAACATCACCCGAATCAAGTTCAACTAATTCAGCAAAGAATGGGTCATAAGTGCTATCATGAAATAAAACGTAATATCCTTCCTTTTCGGTACCAATTGTGTAATCTCCCTCCGGCAAAATGATTTGATAAAATCCAGATGAATTGGTTTTTGCTGTATCAAGTAAATAAATTCCATTATAAAAAAAGTAAACTGTTGCGCTGTCAACCGGGTTCAGACTGTCTCGAACTGTTCCATTGAACTCTCCAAATTCATCTTCAAAAAATCTAATCCTTACTTCAAGAGGCTTAGGACTTTCGATTCCATCATTGAAAACATACATTGTATCTGAAGAATCACTTATTGTAACCTGATAAAATGCACTCAAAAGCACATTCATTCTGACAGAATCATCCGGAAGAATTGTGAATGGCGGCAGTAAGTTATTTTCATAATCAATTATGTAAATCGAATCATTATATGCGATACTGTCGATTGTTAGTATCTCATCACCCTTGTTAATCAGAAAAACGTAATCAAACCTGTTGAAAAGATCTTCAAATTCAATTCTATTTGGTTTAATATCCAGCTCGGGTTGAGCAAATGCCCCGACACTAAATAAGATTAGAAATGTGATAATCGTAAATTTCATATGTTAGAAGTTTTTCTACTTAGTGTCAAGTTTAGTAATTTCGTGACAAAAATAAAGAGAGAAAAAGATAGACTATCTAAACATCTCAGGTATTGAACTTGACGATCTCCTAAAAAATTCAAAGGCAGGAGATTCCAAATCATTTTCCAAGCTCTCAAGCTATGTCAGGGAAATATCCTTCTCATATTATCAATCCAAAGTTAATCAGAAAAGATTGTTAAATATTGATGATGCAGAGGATCTGACGCAAACTGTTTATTTGTCATTTGCTGAACAATATCAGAATATTCTGGAAATAGAAAAATGGCTAAGAAGAGTGCTTTTCCTGAATTTTGTAAAGTGGTATAAAACCAATAAACGTAAGAGTACTTACCAGCTTAAAGAAAACATTCCTGCCCCTGATTATTCAAATGAAAGTTCAATGTTAGTTGACACTGATACTATTTTATCCGTTCTTGATACTATGAGCGAAGAAAAACAGGAAATTGTAAAACTGAGATTTTGGGGAGATTTAAAATTTGCAGAGATTGCTGAAAAGCTGAATAAAAATGAAGCGGCTGTCAAAAAAATGTTCTACCGGACACTTCTGGACATAAAAGATAAATTGAAATAAATGTCACGAATAGTATAATTGATATACTAAATGGTTGAACAAATAAATAAATGGTAGCAATGGAAAATATCGACAAAATACTCGAACTTCTTCAAAAGAAAAATCTTACTGAGGCAGAGAGTCAATTATTAAAAGAATTTGCCGAATCAGACGCAGAGATCAGATCGTTTATTAATATATATGGTGATCTGAATTCTTTTCTTGCTGACTCAAAGCATCTCCACACTGATTTACTTTCTTCCTACATTTTATATGAAATGGGAGATGACCCGGAAAATAAATTGATTCCCATTATCAGGAATAAAATAAAAAAGCATATTGATGAATGTTCAAACTGCAGAGAGGAATATGATTTATTAGTTAATGATTATAATGCTGTTAAGGAACACATAAGCAAAACAATTAAAAGGGATGCCAATCAAGAATATTTGAGTGAGAAAAATTCATCTTTCATTCCAGCTTTCTTAAGACAATCAAATTTTAGATATGCATTTGTTACGATGATAATATTAATCGCCGGATACCTGGGCTTATTCTCGGTTTCATCAGTTCTAACTCCTTATTATGAGAGGAGCATTTTCTCTCAGGGAGAAGACGAATTCTACACTACCCGGGGAAGAACTTCCGTTCTATTTCAGCAAGGGCTTAACTCCATCGAAAACGGCGAATATGAAAAGGCTATTAAATTTTTAAACGAAGATATTCTTGAAAACAAAAATGACAAATCAATTTTCTATTCCTACTACATTATTGGCATTACCTATCTCAAAGCTGCCGAATCAGATTTTATTGGTCTTTTCAAATCATTTGATAAGCAGGATATAGAATTAGCCATTTCAAATCTTAGAGAGTCAATCGATAAAAATGATTCGGGCGATTATGATAATCTTAAACTTGATTCATATTATTATATCGGTAGAGCTTATCTCCTGATAGATGACAATGATTCTGCCCGCTCAAGTTTTCAAAAGGTCATAACTGGCAAAGGAAAATTTACCGGAGAGTCAAAAGAATTAATTGGGCAAATGGAGAAGAATTGATTGATGTTTCTAATAAAAGAATTCATTCTTGCCACAGCTATTTTGATATCTGCCTCACTTGGTTTATTTGAGATTTCGAAAACTTACTTGGGTGACCCCGACCAAACCCAATCTCAAAACACCATCGAGCAAAAAAATGATTTCTATTATGATGAACAAAAATTGTCCGCAGAATTTTATTACTACCAGGACCTAATTCAGAACAAACCACTCAATAAAGAAAAAACCAAATCCGAAATTAATTCTCTCAGCTCTGCATACGAAAAAGAATATTTATCCGCAGTGCTTAAGAAAAGAGAAGGTAAATTTGAAGACGCGTTTAATCAATTACTCCCCCTTTTGAAAGATTCACCTAAACAGTTTAATTATTACGAAGAAATATCTGCACTCGGTAAAATTACTGGTAATCTTGAAAAGCTTTCAAAATGGATAATTGAGCATAGAGATACATCAGATTATTTTAATCTTTACTTCAGAAGCTTAATTGATAAGGAAAAAGGATATACTTCCAATTCTATTTCAACTTACGAATATTTAATCAACAAAGGATTTGTATCAAAAGAAATTTATTATCAGCTCGCTCATGTCTTTCGTACGATTGGAAATTATAAAGATGCGTTTATTAATCTTACGGATGCTGAAAAAATCTGTGCGAAAGAAGACCCATTTCTCGAAAAAATTATCAACCTCAAAGGAACATTGTTTTTCTTATCCGGGGATTATGAAAAGGCCAGGACTGAATATGAATCAGCTCTAAAATTAGCCAAACAAAATGGGAATACTGTTGAAGAAATTAAATCTTTAGCAAACCTGGCAATAATTAAGGATATGTACGGTGAGGTTGACGAAGCAAGAAAAGACTTTCTTGCCGGAATTAAAATGGCTGATGAAATCGAAAACACCGAGTTACTTGCTTTCCTATATTCAGAGCTTGGGGTTTCATTCACATATACAAATAACCTCGTTGAAGCTCGTCACAAATACGAGCAAAGCTACTCTCGGTATCAACTCCTGCATAATACCGAAAGACTGTCCTATCTTTCTGCAAATATCGGCTCTCTCTTTCTGCAAATTTCTAATTATAAATCTGCTCTGAAATATTATAACGATGGATTGAACTATGCCGGAGATAATAAGCTCGGTAAAATCCTGAATCTGACTGGAATTGCTGACGTGTACTCTAATGAATCCAACTATTCTAAAGCACTCGAATATTATAATAAAGCTAAGGATGCTGCGGATTCGATTAAAGACATTCCATCAATTATAAAAATAGATGAAGGAATTGGTGCACTATATTATAATATCAACCGCCCATTGCTGGCCATGGAATTATTAAGAAAAGCTGATGCTATAGCAAGTATGCATCAAATGCTATTCGAGCAAGTTAAGTTGTGTTCTAATATCGGAACAGTTTTAACATCGATAGATAGCATAGATCAAGCAGAAAAATATTTTGAAAGAGGTTTAAATCTTGCAGAAGAAACAGGGGATATTTACAACTCTATTTTATTGAAAACTGAGCTCGCTTATAATTATTATGTTCAGGGAAAATATTCTGACGCAAAAAATATTTTGAGTGAAGCACGGGAGTCCGCCAGAAATTATGATCTGACACAGGTGATGGGTCAGCAGGATTTGTATTGGGGTAAAATTTACGGTGCGTTGAAAAATTATAATCAAGCTATTTCTAGTTTTAAAAATGCATTTGGGCTAAGCAAAGACGCCAATGACTATAATAATCAGATAGAGGCTGCATATTATCTGGCGAAATGCTTTGAAATTGTAGAACAAAATTCGGAAGCAGAAAAATGGTATGTCACAGCCGTGAACTTAATAGAGAAACTATCTTTCCCGCTAACATTAAATCAGGAAATTCACATTGCACATTATTCGGGATTTAACGAGATCTATAATTCATTAACGGATTATTACTTAAAACACGGAAATGAAGAACAAGCATTTATTCTTCTTGAAAAATCACGGGCAAGAAATACCAGGCAAAACATAAACAAGCTCAGGTTGGTTAGCGATTTAAATGATTATGATGAATTAAATAAATTGATT
>JGI20214J51650_10002156_pt1 | contig 12457 bp, 9 predicted proteins | sample WetSurMetagenome_FD_51650 | JGI IMG/M metagenome (IMG submission 51650)
AAAGCGACGGGAGACATAGTTGCTTGGCTGAACTCTGACGACTACTACTTGCCTGGAACGCTCAAGATCATCGCTGATCAAGCTTTCCTTAATCCTAATGCCGGAGCTTGGGCCGGGGGCGGGCGACAGCTCGATCCGGAGACCGGTAAGCAGCTTTGGGAGCGTCTCCCTCCTCCCCTCACTCACAAGGAGATTCTGAACTGGAGTCAATACTATCTTCCTCAGCCTTCCTGCTTCATGAACCGGAGAGTTCTTGACGAAAGANTGTATGTCAATGAGCACTATCACATGCAGATGGACTTTGATCTTTGGTTGCGTATTTCCAAGGAATTCGAAATGATTCCGATCAACCGGGTCCTCAGTGCCAATTACCGGCATAGCATGGCAAAGACAGGCCGCGCAGATTTAGGATATCGCGCTATGGCCGAGAAATGGACGATCTGCCTCGAGTACGGGGGAATTGAGCATACAGCAAATGAAATTGAAAAGACGCTGCGGGGGGATATCGAACTGCTTGAGAAGCTTCGACGGGTTTCTCAGAAAAGAATGATTCATCCTTTTGTTCCCTTGCTCAAGCGCGTTTTGAGGAAATATATTTGAGATCTTTTAGGCGGCAATAGCTAGAGGATTCATGAAACTCTGTTTACTTACAAATGACTACCCCCCGATTGAAGGGGGAATATCCGCTTACGTAAAAGGATTGCGTCACGGTTTTGATACCCTGGGTCATCAGTGTGAGGTGAGGTTCTTTCCCGTGAATGCAAGGGTCCCTTTAGGGGAGCCCGATGTCCCGACATTTCCGGTAAAAGGAAGATGGACCTTTTCGCGGTTTCATTCCGCCAAGAAGGCCTTGGGCCGAGCTGAGGATAGGCTCCGGGATGCTGACCTCGTCATTGTTTCGTCTTGGTCCCCTTTGGGCGCAGCCTACAAAGCGGTCCTGGGGAAAAGAAAACCCAAGTCTGTTCTGCTGATATACGGCAACGATGTGCTCGAACCCCTGAGGTCGAAAAGACAGAGCAAACGCATGAAGGAGGTCTTTGAATCCTTCGACTTCCTCGCAGCTATCAGCCGCTACACAGCAAGCTTATGCAATAGAGTGACCAAAAAGGAAGTGGCCGTCATCGGCGGAGGATTGGAACGGAAATTCCTTCAGGACAAGGCCGATGTTCACACCAGTGGACAGGACAGGGAGTTCACTTTCCTCTCCGTTGGGCGACTGATTGAACGAAAGGGTTGTGGTTTAGTCATCGAGAGCCTGGCTCGAATTCGTCATCTCCTCTCCAATTGGCGTTATGTCATCATCGGCAACGGCCCCTATGAAAGCGTGTTGCGGGATCTGGCGCTGAAGCATAACCTGNCTGNAAATGTCCAGATCATGGTCAATGTGGGTTCAGAAGAACTTCTTGAGTGGTACCGTGNCTCGGACGTCTTCGTCATGGTGAGCAGAGAGATCCCNGATAAGGGAGAAGTGGAAGGGCTGGGNCTGGTGTATATGGAGGCGGGCGGTGCGTCTCTCCCTGTCATCGCAGGAAGAACAGGGGGAGTTGTTGAAGTAGTCCAAGAGGGAGTGAACGGCTTTCTCGTTGAACCCCTTTCAGTGGAACAGCTCTCAGAGGCGCTCCTAAAGCTCTATCGAGACCCATCCCTCAGAGAACGGCTCGGGGCCAAGGGCAGACTTCTTGCCGAGAAGGAATGGAAATGGGAAAAGGTGGCACAAAAAATCATAGAAACAAGTATGAAATCCTGATCACAAGGAGGGCATCGGGAACATGAGCCTCAGCGTGACTCTCGCTACAAAAGACGAATCTGTGAATCTCTCCGCTTGCCTGAATTCGATAGCTTTTGCAGATGAAATCATCGTTGTCGATGATTGCAGTTCGGACAACACGGTGGAAATCGCGAAAGGTTTCGGGGCAAGGGTGATCGTCAGGAACAGCGGCGGAAGCTTCCATGAGAACAAGAACCTGGCAATTGATGAGGCCTCAGGCGATTGGATCCTCTCGCTCGATGCGGATGAAGTGGTCAGCGAAGAGCTTGCCCAATCGATTCGCGATGTCTTATCCCTTCCAAGAAGCAATGGCTACATGGTGGACCGGCACAACTATTTCCTTGGGAAATGGATCAAAGGCTGCGGTTGGTATCCCGACCACATCCTCCGCTTGTTCCGCAAGGGTAAGTCCCGCTGGCCACTTGAGATCCATGACACGCCCAAATTAGAAGGAGGGAATCAACACGCCCTTTTCTTGAAAGGGCCTTTGATTCACTATAGTTACCGGACCTTGGAGCAGTATTTTGAGAAGTTCAATCGGTACACATCTCGACTGTCGGTAGAATACACAGGGCAACACCAGTCTATGATTGGGCTAAACATTTTGCTAAATCTGGGCTTACGCCCCCTTTACTGGTTCCTCAGAAAGTACGTTGTGCTCCGGGGGTACAGAGACGGTGTCCCGGGATTCTTTATCTGTTGCAGCGCAGCTATGACCATTTTTGTCTCTTACATGAAACTTTGGGAGAGTCAGGCGAAATTGAGAGTTGTTTCTAAGACTACCTGACCTTGGTGAACGATTGATCGCCTGAGCAATGCGCCCGTTGGAACTAAATTGTGTCTCAACACCCTGAAAGTGCAGGGGGCTTCTCAACACGGGGTTTCTTTTGAATAGGCGTCTGTTGGCCATATCTAATCACGGGGTGCTGCTGGGCGGAGGGGAACACTCATTCACTGATCTCCTCTCGCGAATCGCCCAAAGCGACTGGAACGCATTAGTAGTCGCGCCGGAAGAGGGAGAGCTTATAGCTAGGCTCCGAGCTTCGAGCCTTCAAGCTCGAGTGATCTCTCTTTCTTCCATGAAGCCATGGCGTCTTATTCCGATGATCCGCACTCTTAAGGAGTGTCTGGCGCTTTCAAAGGCCTTTCAACCCACTGTTGTCTATGCCAACGGTTCGCGGGCCGCATTCTATGGAGGACTGGTCGCTAGGATATCCCGAATCCCTATGGTTTGGCATTGCAGAATCGCTGATCCTGACTTCTTGCTGGACCGGATACTCTCTCGGTTCAGCATGCGTATCGTTGTGAACAGCAACGCTACGGCAAGACGCTTTAGGACCTGCTGGCCCGAGAAAGTTTCCGTGGTTTACAATGGCATCGACTTGCAGTGGTTCGCCGAGGATTCTGCGAAAAAGCCTGACTGGATCCAGCCGGACTGGATCGTCATCCTGGTTGTAGCTCGGGCATCCAGGAGGAAACGACATGACCTAGTCTTGTCTGCTTTCGAAAAGATCGCCGGNTCTTTTCCCAGTGCGCATGTTCTGATGGCGGGCTCAGCCGACCCATTGGAGCCGGAATGGTTCCAAGAGCTGCAGGGCCGGTCTAGTTCCTCGCTTTTCTCGGACCGTATTCATTGGGCAGGACATACCAACGATGTGCGACCATGGTACAAAGCTGCTTCAATCCTGGTTCTAGCGTCCGAGAGTGAGTCTTTCGGAAGAGTGCTCGTCGAGGCAATGGCTTGTGGGGTTCCCGTGATCGCGACCAAGAGCGGCGGGATACCTGAAGTCATCCGGGATGGGGTTGATGGAATTTTGATTGCGCCGGGAGATGTCGAAGCTTTGGCCCGGGCCATGTCAATGCTCCTGCAGGATGACCATTTGAGGATTTCACTTGTTCAATCTGGCAAAGTTAGAGCACAGCGCTTCAGCCTAGATCGACATGCTGAGGAAATGCTGATGATCTTCGATCAAATCGCTTTTCACTCAGCCCAGAGGGGAGGTCGGCAGGCGGCACTCTAATGCCCCCAAGAGAAGCAACAGACCGCAGCCTCTCAAAGCGCTTATCAGATATGGACAAACCTATCCGCGATCACTCTTCATGGAACGATCCCTTTTTCGAGAAGGCCACGGTTGCGCTCCTGCTTGTCCTTACCTTCTCGCTTCGCTCCTTCGCCATGGGCACTCGGGATCTGGGGCTGGACGAAGCATTTTCCTTCTTGTTGGCTCAGGATTGCACCTATTCCCAGCTTCTTTCTCCCCTTTCCTCTCCCCTTGGATATGACGCCCATCCCCCGCTGTACTATGTGCTCACAAAAGCGTGGTTGAACACCGGGTATCCCTTTCTACATTCCCACGGCCTTTCTCAGGAGTACTCTTTTCGGATTCCTTATGCCCTGATGGGAACAGCCACAATGGTGGTCCTCTATAAAGCCGGTAAAAGGCTTCCTTCCAAGGCTGCTGGTTTATGGATGGCCGTGTTGTATACTCTTAATTCGTTCTCAATCCAGGTTACGCATCAATCACGGATGTACCCGGTGGTAGAGTTTCTCGCTGCTGTCCTGTTTTGTTCGTGGCTCAATTTGAGAATTGGGTTTTCACGTCGGCAGGGTATGCTCTTTCTGATCGCTTCGGTTCTCGCTCTGTTGACGCACTATGCCACCGTTTTCTATCTCTCCGCGCTCTTCATGACCTTGTTTTTGTCACAGCGACGCAGTGCAGGACCGCTTTTTGGGATTCTTACCCTAGCCATCCTTTGCTTTTCATGGTGGCTGCCGGCCCTCTTTACCCAAATGAGGCATGAGACCCTTGCAAACACCTTCGCAGCGTCTACAGGGGTGATCGTCCTGTTGACTCTGTTCCATTTCTTTACCGGCGACCGCAGCTTGGCTCTCGGTGGCACCGCCCATCTTTCTTCCCATCTCTATACCCTCGTCTCTTTTTCGACCGGCATGGTCCTGGTCAGTTACCTCCTCTGGAAGAACAGGAAGGAGATAGCCTCGTTTTATCTAATCGCTATTTGCCTGCTGCCCCTCGTTCTGAACTGGTCGGCGACTTTAGTAGTTCAACGAGTTTACAATGCAACCTACTACGCTATCTACTCCCTCCCAGTATTCCTGGGAGTCGTCGCTCAAGCGATGTCTCATAAGGACTCCTCATTCCTCTACCTTCGAAGGGCTCTCCTCTTGATCATTGTTTTGGTCAATGGCGTCACCCTGGTCAGCTTTTTTCGGAACACCCTGGTTCCCTATGAACCCTGGAAGCAGGTCTGCACGGTCTTAAGAGCCTTTGANCCTACCCGGGTGTTTATTTATCCATCCCATATGTCGGCGATGCTTGCTTTCTATGGCGGGGATCTACCTGTCGAAGGTATTGACTTCCATTGCAGGGAACAGGATGCGGAGACAAAAGTTGCTTCTCTGCTCGAAAAGCTGAAACCCGGGCACACTGTTCTGATCTTAAGCCACGACTGGGGAAAGGGTGAATGTCTGATCACCTATTTTCGACAAGTTTTGGAGGATGAGCCTAGGGAGTTCTCATTCCCCAACATACGATTGTTCCTTTTCAAGAATCTCAATGGATGACAACCATGACGCGACATGTGTTTGGAACAATTTCGCCACTGGCTCTTAGGGCTGAGAGGGGCTTTCTGGAATCAGAATGAAAAGGATCCGGATTTTAATAGACGGCCGTGAATTTGTCAGTAACCGCGTTACCGGAATCGGCAGGGTGACTCAAGGGTTGGCTGATGCCTTGGGTAACTCGGATCTCGCGAATGAGGTAGTCATCGCGGTTCGAGGCACCGCGGCACTCCCTTCGATCCTCTTGAACCAAGAGAGAATTGTTATGGAGCGCATTCCAACTCGGTTCTTGCAATCAGAAAAAGCGCTGTCCCACTCGACCAACCACTTCGACATCTGCATCAGTCCCTACCCCAAGCTTCCCTTCTTCGGGGTTCACTGCCGCGCGATCCACATTATTCATGACGTTCTCGACCTGACACATCCTCTCTATAGAAAACGTTTTAAAACCGTTTTCGACAGATACAGACTAAGAAGGGCACTGCACCGTGCGAACATCACATGGTATGATTCATCGTGGAGCATGGCTGAAACTCAGAAGCACTTAGGGCGGTGCGGTCGAAATCCCAGGGTTCGGCATCCGGGGATTAACGATATTTTTCACCCCGAAAAGCAGAAGGAAGATAACAGTATTTTGGAGGCTTATGGCCTCAAACCGGGCTATGTTCTGGCTCTTGGAAACGGGCTGCCCCACAAGAACCTCGGAATCATTTTGGATATCGGCCACCAACTTGACAGAGCCATTGTTTTCGCAGGTGTCTCTGATAAGAACCGGCAGCACTGGGAATCAAGGCATTCGGGAATCCATGCCGTTTGGATCAGGCATGTTGAGGAACCGCACCTCCCCGCCTTGTTGAGGAGAGCTTTCTGCTTGGTCCAGCCTTCACTGGTCGAAGGATACGGATATCCCCCTCTTGAAGCAATGGCTTGCGGGAGGCCAGCCATCGTTAGCCGTATCCCTGTTCTTCTCGAAACCACGGGGAATTGCGCCTTGAGTGCCCCGTCGGATGACCCGGTCGCTTGGAGGGACGCTTTAAAAAGTCTTGAGGACCCTTCTCGTTACGATGATCTTTCGCAGCAGGGACTAAAGTGGATTCAACCGCTACGGGGGCGCAGAGCGTGGGAACCTTATCTCGCAGACATCGAAAACCTGATGAAAGGCAGTTAAGATGAAAAAAGCTTTGATTACCGGAATTACTGGTCAAGACGGCAGCTATCTCTCAGAACTATTGATCAAAAAGGGATACGAAGTTCACGGGATCGTAAGGCGGGTGGCTATCGAGCATCCCCAGGCACGCATGTGGCGCATCAGGCACCTTCTGGATCGGATCAAGATCCACAGCGCTTCCATGGAAAGCTATGCCTCCATCTTCGACATTGTAGCCGACGTGAAGCCTGACGAATGCTATCACCTGGCGGCCCAGAGCTTCGTGTCCTACTCGTTCGAAGATGAGTTTTCGACCATCAATACCAACCTGAACGGCACTCACTACGTCCTTTCCGCCATAAAGCGGCAGGCTCCTCAATGCAGGTTTTATTTTGCTGCATCGAGCGAGATGTTCGGAAATGCCGCGAAAAGCCCTCAAAATGAAGATACCCCCTTTCATCCTCGCTCCGCATACGGGATCTCGAAGATGGCGGGCTTTGAGCTGACCAGAAATTATAGGGAAGCTTATGGGTTGTTCGCTCTCTCGGGAATCTTGTTCAATCACGAATCGCCGCGGAGAGGTGGAGAGTTCGTGACAAGGAAAATCACCTCGGGAGCAGCCAAGATCAAGCTGGGTTTCGAAAAGGAGATTCGCCTCGGGAATCTTGAGGCCCGAAGAGACTGGGGCCATTCAAGGGATTATGTGAAGGCGATGTGGATGATGCTCCAGCAGAAAGACCCTGAAGACTATGTTATTGCGTCAGGGGAATCCCATTCGGTCCGAGAGTTTCTTGAACTCTCTTTCGAGTGCGTTGGATTGGACTACAAGAGATTCTTGGTCGTAGACGAGAACCTCTACCGTCCCTCAGAAGTGAATATCCTGCAGGGGAACGCCTCAAAAGCTAGAAAGAAGCTCGGTTGGTCACCAGAAGTGCCCTTCAAGAACCTCGTCAGGGAAATGGTCGACGGCGATCTTGACTGGTATTCCTCCGCCCAGGGGAAACCCCTATGATTGATTTGGAGGACATCAGCCCTGTTCAGCATGGATAGATCGGAAAAAAGAGATTTGGCACTGGTGATGGCTGTCGCTTTTCTGGTAAGCCTTGCGTGGTGTCTGACCAAAGGCCGCATGGTGGAAGGCGATGACGCGATCATGGGGCTCATGGCTTTGAAAATCAGCAGAGGAGAGGAATTCCCTGTCTTCTTCTGGCAGGCTCACTATAGCGGGCCCGTCGCGAGCTATCTGGCTGCTCCTCTTCATTGGCTCTTCGAACCATCTCCGCTCGTGCTTCATTCCGTCATTATTCCGATTCACACATTCTACAGCGCCGGCATCTATTTCCTGGCCAGGCCCTGGCTAGGGCAAAGGGAGGCCATGATCGCAGCTCTTTTCGCAGCTCTCCCCGGTCAGCTTTTCCCGTATTCGGCACTCGGAGGTTTCACCGAATCCATGGCTTTTGTCCCGTGGCTCTTGCTCCTCTGCCTCGGCGAGAGCGAGCGGAGCAAAAGGCCGAATCTGCGATTGCTATGTGGTGGGTTGCTGTGCGGGTTCGCTCTCTGGGTATTTCCGCTCGCTTTTCCGCCTGTCCTGGCATGCTTCATTTGCCTATACAAAGCACATGGAGGGAAGGCCGTGACGATCAGTCTGGCAGGATGCTTCTTGGGGCTGCTCCCGGCCATCGGCTACAACATTTCACAGCCAGGCGCTTCGCTTCTTCGGCTTTTTGCCAGGCCTTTAACCCTCGATCGGCAAGCCGCCAGTCATATGCTGAGTTCCGAAGGAATCATTTCATTCTTCCTCCAATTGCTGGGAAAATGGGCTTACAGTTCATATCACGCTTTGCTGAGCATCCCGCAGTTCACCCTCTCCCTGTTTGGATTTGCGCCCGATGCAACGGTGTGGGGCAATATCAGTGGTTTGATCGCGTTCTTCGCTCTTTTTTTTGGTCTGTGGACCTGCTTCCGACATCGAGAAAATGAGAAGACGATCCCTCGTGCCATCCTCACAACAGTCATCATCACTTATTGCTTCCTGGTTTTGTTCGGGCTAAATAGAGACCGGTACCTTATCCCGATCTTCTTGATCATTCCCCTTGGATTGGCCTCCACGATTCAGAGACTCACTGATTCCTTGGGCAGGCGTGTCAGCACCATAGCAGTTGTATTCATTCTCCTCATAAACTGCCTTGCCAATTTCTGGGATACCCAAATACGATATCCTGATTATCAGGGACTCGCTCGGTTCCTGCAAGCCAACGGTCTGATTTCCGGATATGCGAATTACACGACCGCCTATCCCTTGGTCTACCTGAGCAATGAGCGGTTGATTTACACTCCTGCTTTTAATGATTCGCAGTACGACCGTCACGCAGAATACACGGCTCGTGTTGCCCAAGCCGAAAACCCAACGTTTGTCTTTGCGGATCAAAGGAGCGCCGATCGATTCAGACGGGGGCTGGGTGCTCTGAATACCTCATCGAAAGAAAGAATCTGGGGCCCCTTCAGAGTATTTCACGACCTGACTCCTCAGGTGGACATCGAGCGACTCCGCTCGGCAGCAGACAGACAGGCGAATTGATCGGATAGGTGCTGTTGCAATGGTGATAGCACAAACAGAGTGATACAAAAGGGTGTGCAATCTGATGCGAGTTCTCGTGCTAGCGGACGTTTTCTTCCCCGACACTATCGGGGGGGCAGGAAGGGTAGCGTACCACCTCAGCCATCAACTTTGCAAAAGAGGACATGAAGTCCATGTACTCACACGCAATCCGGAGGGAGTCCTCCCGTCCCGCCAGGAGATCGAGGACAATCTGTTCGCATATCGATTCAAAGTTCCCGCAAGGGAAGGATTGGCATTCTTCTTCTCTGAAATCACGAACGCCTATAGCTCGGCCAAAAGAGCCAGCCAAGAAACCAACTTTAATCTCGTTTGCGCTCATCAAAGCTTAGTCGCGTCGGGATCCTTTCTTTCAAGTTCTATTCATAAGACACCTTTCGTGCATTGTTTCTATTCACCGTGGCATGAAGAGTACTTGATAAAGAAGAGGGACCTGAAGGGCGAAACCCCCTGCTCTGCGAAGGCCGTTGCCTTCTTCATGAGAAAGATGGAGAAACGAGTTCTCTCCAAGGCCATGAGAATCTTTGTCCTGAGTCGCTATTCGGCGGATCAGATCTCTACGATCCATCACGTGCCCAGTGAAAAGGTGGTGATGATTCCGGCAGGCGTTGAGCTGGACCGGTTCTGTCTTCCTGGAAGCGGAAAGAACGTTGTGAAGGACGCGCTTGGTATCGCTCCGGANAAAACCGTCTTTTTCACAGTTCGTAACCTGGTCCCGCGTATGGGCATTGAAAACCTCATTGAGGCGTTCAAGCAAAGCAGTGTCCTGAGAGAAAAAGGGCTTCTCCTGATCGGAGGGGAAGGATTTTTGAAAGAATCCCTTCAGGCTTTCGTGAAGGAAAGCAACATCTACGAATCAGTCAAGTTCCTTGGCCGCGTTTCAGAAGAGGATTTGCCTCGGTACTACCAGGCGGTTGACTTCTTTGTTCTTCCAACGCGAGAACTGGAGGGGTTNGGTCTCGTGATTCTCGAGGCAATGGCGTGCGGGACCCCCGTGCTGGGGACACCGATAGGCGCGATACCAGAGACGGTCGGCTTATTTGACAGGGACCTCCTTTTCGAGGGTATCCGCAGCGAGGACATGAAAACAAAGCTCGAGGATGTGATCAATCGACCTGAAAAGTATCGGTTCGACCCTCAAGCTTGCAGGAAATTTGTTGAACAACGATACTCCTGGGAGAAGATGGCGGACGCCTTTGAGAGGGAAGTGATGAGGCTAATCAAATAGCGGTCTAGCTGGAAAGATTCCTTTCCCATCCTCCGTCAAACCTGTGTTTTCTACTTCCCAGCCAGTTGCTTCAAGACCTCCCGGTTTTTCTGGGTGCGCTTGGCATCGGCTCTGCGATTCGCTTTGTTGGGCTTTGCCTTGTTTTTCATGATCTTCTTTCGTTTCTGTGTGTTTGATGCCATGAGTGATTCTCCTTCCAAGAAATAGACGCTAGCTTTTACCCCCCCGGCAGTCCCCTGTCAAGAAACAAGTGAAATAATAGAAGACAGAATACAGAAGACAGTAGACCGAAGGCCGATCATTCCTCTTTTCTCTTTCTTTTCCACTCATAGAGAGCGATGCCGGTGGCGAGTGCCGCATTAAGGGATTCCACACCTCGCTCCATGGGAATGGAAAGGGATTTCAGATGGCGCAGATCCGGCGGAAGCCCAGGCCCCTCAATGCCGGGTAAAAGGGAGAAGCTCTCCGGAAAGGCAAATTTGCGGATATCCTCGCCCTCGGCGGAAAGCGTGATAATCGGAAATATCGCGCTGCCCAATTCATGAATGGACGGTCCCTCCAAAATCGGGACTCTGAACAGAGCGCTTCCTCCCGCCCTCGTCGATTTGTAGTGAAACGGATGGGCAGCCTCCTTCAGCACCACCAAATTCACGACCCCAAATGCGGCAGCTGAGCGGATGACCGCTCCCACATTGCTCGGATCTTGAAACGGGATGAGGAGCGTGCAGCCATCAAAGGACGCACCCGCATCCCATACAGGAAAAGAAGGCACGCGAACGATCAGAACCGGGTGGTTGGTTCCAAAGGCGTCAACCTCTCTGAAAAGCTCCGCAGAGAGAGAATACGGTCGAAGCTTTCGGGAGGGAATGTCTTCCGGTATTTCGTGCTTTGTACTGAAAATGAGCCCTTCGCAGTGCTCCGGAAATTCTGTCAGGATCTCGCTCACCTGCTTGGGACCGGAAAAGAAGGCTAGGCCCTGTTTCTTGACCCCCTGCCCTTTCAGGATATTCAAGAAGGCCTGGAAATCTCGATTGTGCCGGCTGTTGATCTCCTTCACCTTCATAATGTCCCGGTTTCCTGGTGAGACCTTAACGCCAGTGCCTTTGTTCTCGTGTGTTACGCGGCAGAGTGGCCGCCTCTCTGTTGGGCCTGCTCTTTAGCCTTCTCTTTCAATCTCTCTTTTTTCCGTTTGCGCCGACGGTCAATCTCCCGTTTGCGTTCCGCTTTCTTGTGTTTTGCCATGCAAACCTCCATAAGTTGAAGAAGACAGAAGTCAGTAGACAGAAAACAGTCGTTCCGACATAAGACTGAAATCCGCTAATCAAGTAACCTTTTTAGAATATCACCACTTCTCCGTCAATGAGAAAAAGGAGTGCTGAGAAAAAGGAGTGTACAGACAGAAACATAATGGCAACCGGATAGCACGGTCGCCCCGGCCGCCGGTCCTACTCTCTGCTCTTTGTTCTTCTTGTATTGCAATCTTTTTTTTGTTGGTTGTCCAACTTTAGGCATTTTAGGCACTTTAGCGCACTTTAGGCACTACTTCTTGCTCTTTGCTCTCAGCTCTATGCTCTACACGATTCACATTCATATTGACCCCTTTGCCAGATTTCCGTATATTTTCGCATAAGAAAGACGTTTTGATTTCTCATTCAGGGTGGTGACGCGATGGCAAGAGCGACCAAGAAACGCAAAGACCTGGTATCCCTTGAACCTAAGAAGGATCAGTTCATGGGCTTCTGGTTTCAGGACAGCATTGAATTTGTGCCCGGCTGCACCCTAAACGTTAAGATTAAGGATTTTCTGTGCCGCACCCGTTCCAAGTTCCAGGACATATGGGTTGTGGAAACACAGGGGCTTGGAAGAATGCTGGTGATCGACGGGGTCACCATGCTCACGGAGTTCGACGAGTTCGCCTACCACGAAATGATCAGCCATGTCCCTTTGCTCGTTCACCCGAAACCTTCTCGGGTCCTGGTCATCGGCGGTGGAGACGGAGGGGTCGTCCGCGAGGTTCTCAAGCATCCAGAGGTAGAATCCGTTCACCTCTGCGAAATCGATGAAGAAGTCGTGAACGTGTGTCGTGAGTACCTGCCCTCTCAGGCTGGTTCACTGGG
>JGI20214J51650_10002158_pt1 | contig 12446 bp, 6 predicted proteins | sample WetSurMetagenome_FD_51650 | JGI IMG/M metagenome (IMG submission 51650)
TGCCATTTGCGTGATCATTCCGTGGAGGCTGTATGATTGAGCGCATTATCGACTGGAGTTCGAAGAACCGCTTCTTCGTTATCCTGGTTTACGCTGTTGTGAGTGCCGCCGGCATTTACGCCGTCAGCACATTGCCCGTGGACGCCATTCCTGATCTCTCGGAGAACCAGGTCATTGTGTTCACCGAGTGGATGGGCCGGTCCCCGGAAATCGTTGAGCAACAGGTCACCTATCCAATCTCGTCCGCCCTGCAGGGTTTGCCGGAAGTGAAGGCGGTCCGGGCAACATCGATGTTCGGCATGTCCTTCGTGTTTGTGGTGTTTGACGATGGCGCGGACCTCACGCTCTCGCGCAGTGCCGTCACGGAGAAGCTCGCGCTTGTCCGGGCCCAGCTGCCGCCAAATGTCACCCCCGTCCTCGGGCCGGATGGAACAGGCGTCGGGCATGTGTTCTGGTACACCGTTGAAGGAGACAACTATGACCTGGCCACGCTCCGGTCAATCCAGGACTGGTATCTCCGCTACAAGCTGGTATCGGTCGACGGGGTGGCGGAGATTGCCAGCATCGGCGGTTTTGTCAAGCAATACCAGGTTGACATCGATCCCTTCCGGATGCGCGCGTACAATGTGACCGTCGGCGATATCGCCAGTGCGATTCAGCGGAACAACAACGAAGTCGGGGGGAAACTCCTGGAGATCAGCGACGCGGAGTACTTTGTGCGCGGACAGGGTTACATTACATCGCGCGACGACATTGAGAGTATTCTTGTGAAACAGGGAGGCAATGGCGTCCCCATACTCCTGAGAAATGTCGCCACTGTTCAACTTGGTGGCGACATCCGCCGCGGTCTCCTTGAGAAGGACGGCAGGGGTGAGGTGGTTGGCGGCATCGTGGTCATGAGGAGTGGTGCAAATGCCCGCGAGGTGATTGCCAGGGTGAAGCAACGGATAGACGAGATATCGCCGGGTCTTCCCCCCGGCGTGAGGGTGGCCGCCTCCTATGACAGATCCACGCTCATCGAAGCCGCCGTTGGCACGCTCAACCGTGCGCTCATCGAAGCGAGCATCACTGTGGCAATTGTCGTGGCGATATTTCTTCTGCATTTCCGTTCTGTGGCCCGGATTCTCATCGAATTGCCCGTCTCCGTTCTTCTCGCGTTCGTGCTGATGTACGCGTTTGGGATCACATCCAACATCATGTCGCTGGGTGGCATTGTGCTCGCCATCGGCGTCATCGTGGATTCCTCGATCGTGCTTGTGGAGAATGCCTACCGGAACATCGCCAACGCCCTTGAGCAGAAAGGTCGCCTCACTGCTGAAGAATACCGCAGCATCTCCATACGCTCGGCGAAACAAGTCGGCCGGGCGATCTTCTTTTCTGAGCTGATCATCCTTATCGGCTTTCTCCCCGTCTTCTTCCTTAGCGGGCAGGAAGGGAAGATGTTTCATCCTCTCGTGTACACGAAGACGTTCGTGATGTTGTCATCGGCCATTGTGGTAATCACATTGATTCCGGTGCTCATGACGGTGATGATGCGTGGCAGGTTCAATCCGGAGCAAAAGAACCCGGTGACCCGGATGCTGACAATCCTGTACCAGCCGACCATCCACTGGGTCTTGCGACACCGGAAAGCGACAATCATCCTTAATGTCGTTGCGCTGCTCATTACGGTGCCGATGATTCTTTCGGTAGGCTCGGAATTCATGCCTCCCCTGGACGAGGGGTCACTCCTTTACATGCCGGTCACGCTGCCTGATGCATCGGTGTCCGAAGTTGCCCGCATTCTGTCCGAGCAGGATCGGATCATCCGCAGCGTTCCGGAAGTGCAGCATGTTCTCGGGAAGGCGGGAAGGGCGGAAACCGCAACGGACAACGCCCCGACAAGCATGATCGAAACAATCATCCTGTTGAAACCCAGGCAGGAATGGCGTTCCGGGATCACAAAACAGGAGATCATCCAGGAGCTCGATGTAAAACTGCAAATCCCGGGAACACGGAATGGATGGACGCAGCCAATCATCAACCGCATCAATATGCTGTCGACGGGTGTGCGAACGGACATCGGATTGAAGATCTTCGGCGACAGACTCGATACCTTGGAGCACTATGCCATTGAAGCCGAAGCAATATTGAAGGATGTGCAGGGTGCTGCCGATGTAGTGGCAGAACGGATCGGAAACGGCTACTACATTGACGTGACTCCGAGAAGAGCGGCGCTTGCCCGGTTCGGCTTGAGCGTTGGTGATCTTCAGGATTTCATCGAAATCGGCATTGGAGGCCAGAATCTCGGCCAGGTTCTCGAAGGGAGGATGCGATTCCCGATTCGCGTACGGTTTGAGCGCGAATACCGCGACAACATCGATGAACTGAGACGGCTTCTCGTTCCTGTCGGCAATCTCAAGGCAATCACTGGAGGTGCCATGGCCGGCATCGCTCCAGCTGGGATAGCCGGTCGAAAACAGGCCGGGATGAGCGGCATGGGATCAGCCGGGCAGACACCACGGGTTGTTCAACCGGCAGGACCAGCTGACGTTGCAGCCTCGTCGCTCACCGGGCGCGAATCCGCCGACATGATCTCCTACGTACAACTGTCGGAGCTGGCTGATGTTTCCGTCTCGACGGGTCCTCCGATGATCAGCAGCGAGAACGGGCAACTACGTGCAATCGTCTATATGAATGTTCGCGGAAGAGATCTGGGAAGTACGATGGAAGACGCCAGGACCGCGATCACCCGCAACCTCCACCTGCCGGCGGGATATTCGTTTGCGTGGAGCGGGCAATATGAACACAAGGTCCATGCCCAGGAGACACTCACGTACATCATGCCTGTGGTGTTTCTCATCATCTTCGTCCTGTTGCGCTTCATCTTCAGAGACTACGTTGAGTCCATGGTCGTCATGCTCTCGGTCCCGTTCGCCCTCATCGGCGGCGTGTACATGATCTACATTCTCGGCTACAACTTCTCGGTTGCCGTCTGGGTCGGATTCATAGCACTGTACGGCATTGCAGTCGAAACAGGTGTCGTGATGGTTGTGTATTTGCACGAGGCCCTGGACAATCGCATCCGTGCCTTTCAGCGTGGTGAGCGTGGGGCGATTACCGTACAGGATATTCACGACGCGACTATCGAAGGATCCATACTACGCCTGCGGCCAAAGATTATGACCGTGGCGACAAGCATGATGGGCCTGATTCCGGTGATGTGGTCAACTGGTACGGGGGCTGACGTGATGAAACCGCTGACCGCACCGATGATCGGAGGCCTGCTCACTTCAGCCATCCATGTGCTTGTGGTGACCCCCGTGCTCTTTGTGATCATGAAGGAGCATGCATTGAAGAAAGGGAGGCTGGGCGTGTCGAAGATGGCGGAGTTCATCAAGGAAGGAGGTTGACCATGCTCATCAGGATCATGAGACTCACGCTCATTACTGGCACGATGTTGTGGACGGCGAGGGGGCAGTCCGTGGATGCACTGATTCGTGAAGGTCTGGAAAAGAGCTCGCAGTTGAAATCATTCGACCATCAGATACAGGCGGCCGGATTCCGGAGTGCTGCGGAAGGCGCTCTGCCTTCGCCGAACCTGGGTTTGGAGTTGAGTCAGATCCCGGCGAATGCGCGCAATGTCGTTAACGATGCAATCTCGAACAACATTGCGATTTCTCAAATGTTCATGCTCGGCGGAAAACTCTCGGCGATGTCAGATGTCTGGACCGGCAAGGCCAGGGTGCTCGAGGAGAACCGCAGAGCTATGGCAGTGCAGCTCCGCGCGAAGATCCGGATGAACTACGCCCAGCTGTGGCTGTGGGACCGTCGGATTGAGATTCAGGAGAAGTCAGCAGCAATGCTCGAGGAGCTCTCCCGGTCCATGGCGATCAAGGCGCAAACCAACAGGCTCCCCGTCGCTGACCACTTCGCAATACAGGCGGAGGTCCTGGCAACTCGCGCCAAACTCGTGGATATGCGGTCGAAGCGGATGGCAACCCTGTATGCTCTGAATGCGGGTCTCGGTAGGGATGATCTTTCTGCTGGAGTGACGCCGGATAGCGACCTCTCTTTTCCGGCCCTGCCGCTCAGTGAACCGCAGCTGGCGGGTCTCCTGCGAACGGACAATCCATCACTCGCTGCCATGGAACGGATGAAGGAAATGAACGCTTCGGAGATCTCCGGTGCCCGGCGCGAGTTGTTCCCGGATCTCATGGTGCAGGCAATGGCAATGAGAATGCCAAACGGCATGCTGCTTACCGGCGGTTCCCGTTCCGTCGAGATGATTCAGGAAAGTGCAATGGGGATGCCGATGCAGAAAACGGAGTGGATGTACAGCCTCATGGTGTCGATATCATTGCCTTTTGCACCATGGTCGGCTGAACGGTCATCCGGTAGGGCAGAGGAGATGCAGGCCATGAACCTTAGCCTTGAGGCCGAGAGGGTGGGGATGCAGCGTGAGATGCTGTCGGGGCTTCGTACCGCTGTGGCCCGCTATGGTGCCGCCGATTCGCTGGCCCGGCTATATGCGGACGCGGTTGTGCCGACGTTGCAGCAGGCCGCTGGCGCTCAAACGGTTGCGTATTTGGCCGGTCAGGCATCGATAGCGGCGGTTGTTGATGCACGCCGCATGGAATTGATGAAGCAGGACGACTACCTCATGGCAGCAGCCGACCGGGAGATGGCGTTCGCCGAGATTGAGATGATGGTCGGCTCTCCCCTTCGCTAACAGGCATTGGAACAACGAAAGACAAATACCATGAGAACACTCCTTGCATTGCTTTCGCTGACAGCGACGATCACACTTCTGTCGTGCGGCAAATCGACGCCGTCACACGATGCGCACGGGGAACATTCATCAGCTGATGTGGCAGCAGATTACTACACATGTCCGATGCACCCACAGGTCAGGTCGGACAAACCCGGCGTTTGCCCCATTTGTCACATGGATCTGGTCAAAGCGTCCAATGGCGGGCAATCTGACGATGTGTCACCCGATTCACTGGTATCGCTGAATGACAATGAACAGCGCATTGCGAACGTCTCAACGGTTGTTGTCACCTCAGAAGTTGTTGGGCAGTCTATCCGGGGGTATGGCGTACTTGAAATACCCGAGCCGAACAAGAAAGTCATCAGCGCCCGGTTCAGCGGGCGCATCGAACGGCTCTTTGCGAATGCCCCCGGGATGCGCATCAAGAGAGGGGAACCGCTCTTCGTTGTCTATAGTCCCGACATTATTCAAGGGGCACACGAATACCGGCAGGCCCGATCGGGCAGTGGTCCGAACCACGAGTCGCTTCTGAACGCTGCACAAGTGAAGCTACAACTGTTCGGTCTCAGCGGCGGACAGATTGCTGCGCTGGATACCATGGAGTCGCTGCCACTGGTCATGGAATATCTCTCCCCGGTTTCCGGAATTATCATGGAGAAGAGAGTTGTGGAAGGTATCTATGTAACGGAGGGAGCTTCGCTCTTCGAGGTATCGGATATATCCACACTCTGGAACATCGCAGAGGTGTATGAAGCCGATGCAACTGTTGTCCGGATCGGCGACCGGGCAACCGTCTTCGCCGGGGGCCATTCGATCCGGGGTCAGGTCTCGTTCATCTATCCGGTTGTGGATCCGCAGACGAGGACCATCAAGATCAGAGTCACGGTGGAGAATCCACGGGGGAATCTGAGACCCAACATGTACACGGAGACGGTCTTCCAGCGTCAGCAGGGGGTGTCGTTGGTAGTTCCTGTGGGGGCTGTGCTCATGACCGGAAAGCGAAACATCGTCTATGTTCAGGCAGGGAAGGACGGCCGCTACGAGGCACGGGAGATCGGTCTGGGGGCCCGCATTGACGACAACTACGAGGTCACGTGGGGGCTTTCTGAAGGGGAGAGAGTTGTGCGTGAGGGTGGGTACCTGATTGACTCCGAGAGCCGGTTGAAGATTGACGGTGGAACGGCGCATCAACACGCTGTGGCCGGAGAGGGGAATGGCAAGGGAGAAAATCTCACGGGCGGACATCAACATTGAATGCGACCGGGCTGCCGATGGGGGATGGTGTCGTGCTTTCCCCCTGCAACGCGTGTGTGTTGCAAAAGATACGTCATGTAATATATGAAACAACAGCTATTTGAAATGTCTTCGTCGCTTTGTACACTGTGAGCAACCTCATCCACCTCCCCAGGAGTCAACACGACAATGCGGCACTTTGACACACTCGCTCTTTCGGAAAGTCATGCGATCACATTCGGTACAAGTCCGGCGCCTGTCCGCTGTGGTTTTGGTCTCACCATCGGGGGCGGGCAGGTCTACCCCGAGTTGAATTTCACACTTCCTCCCATTCTGATTGAAGAAGCGACATGGAAAGAAGTGAAGGGACACTACGAGGAAATCGCAGTAATGATTGTGAGGGCTGCACGACGGCTGCACCTGCCGGGCCTTGTCGTGGAGTTTGAATTGCTGCCGCCTATGACCGAACAACCGGAGTGGGGGGCAGAGATTACGGCGATTCTGCACGGCGCGCTGAAGCAGGCACATGAAGAGTACGGACTCCCGTCGGCGCTGCGTGTCACCCCCACAGACATACGCGAGCGCATACGGCCGCCGGTGTTGCGATCCGGTGATGCCTGGGAGACGCTCTGTACGTCGTTTGAGCAATGCGCCTCATCCGGGGCTCATATTCTCTCCATTGAGTCAGTGGGTGGTAAAGAGGTGCACGACCAGGCGCTGCTGTACGGCGATGTGCGCGGAGCCCTCTTTGCACTTGGGGTGCTTGCGCCGAGAGATATGGAGTGGCTCTGGGACAAAATCGTCTCAGTCTGCAATGCGCACAAGGTTGTCGCAGGTGGGGACTCTGCATGCGGCTTCGCCAACACAGCGATGCAGCTGGCCGGACAGGGCATGCTTCCGGAAGTCCTGGCGACGGTGATCAGGGCTGCAAGCGCAGTGAGGAGTCTGATCGCGTTTCAATGTGGAGCCGTCGGGCCATCAAAGGATTGTGCCTACGAAGGTCCTGTGATGAAAGCAATTGCGGGCGTGCCGATTGCCATGGAAGGGAAGTCGGCGAGCTGCGCTCACTTTAGTCCCGTTGGCAACGTCGCCGCGGCCATGTGCGACCTTTGGAGCAATGAATCGGTGCAAAATGTGCGTTTGCTTTCCGGTTCCGCCCCTGAAGCGTTTCTTGAACTGCTCGCCTATGATTGCCGTATGTTCAACAAGGCAATTGAGAAAGATGGTGGTAAGCAGTATCGTTCGCTGTTGGTTGAGTCCGATGTCGACCTGAGTCCCCAGGCGTTGATTCTCTCCCCGGAATCCACAATCCGCATTGCGCGCGCCATTGTTGCGGCAAAAACTCCGTACCGGCAAACCGTTGCGGCTGCGAAGACTGCAGTGGAGATTGTCCGCGAAGCACTCCGTGGACCTCTCTCGCTCTCAAAGCGGGAGCTTACGTGGCTGGAGAAGATTGAAGCAGCAATCGACGATATGCCGGCCGACGAGCAGGAGCTTCTCGCGGAAATGAAGGAAACATACGGTCATCTGTTCGCGCCGGAGAGTTATGGCTTGGTCTAGTGTCGTGTCTCAGAAATTCCTTTAAGAAGTCGAGGCCTGCTTGCCTTGAGGACTCACCCCCACGGACCGACGTAGAGTCTCACTAGTCTGACTAGTGAGGCTGACAGCATCTTCGTTGAGGACCCTCACCCCCGGCCCCTCTCCCCAACAGTGGGAGAGGGGTGGTGGAGTGATGTACCAGTTCTGAATTGAATTTATCCTGGCTTTGTGAGCCCCGCTCTGCGGGGCGATACTTCATTGTTGACCCCACCGATCATTATGCCAGACTTCTGAGGAGCTGGGGTCAACATAGTTCTCAATTGCACTGGGGCTACCCGAGAGTCTCACTAGTGAGGCTGACAGCATCTTCGTTGCATTCGAACGTCGCGTCACGGGAGCGGGAGCCTACTTTGCAGCTGCCTCCGGCATCAGTGCAGCGTCCTTGCTTCTGTATCTCCGGAACAGTCCGGAGGGCTTGCTGAAGAATGCGGGGACGGTTTCCTTCCATTCGTCGACCTTCATGTAGACCACCGGCACAACGACGAGCGTCAGTACGAGGGAACTCGACAATCCGCCGATCAACGCCCACGCCAACGCCGACTTCCATTCGGATCCCGAAGACGTTGAGAGGGCGATCGGGAGCATACCGAAGATCATGGTGAACGTCGTCATGAGGATTGGGCGGAGCCTCGACTGAGCGGCCTCCAGCAGTGCGTCGTACACGGATAGGCCCCGCTCCATACGGGTCTGATTTGTCCGGTCCACAAGGAGGATTGCATTCTTCGCCACCAGACCCATCAGCATGATGATACCCAGGATTGTGAAGATGCTCATTGCCTTTCCGGTTGCAGCGAGAGCGGTCATTGCGCCTACCATCGCCAGCGGAAGTGAGAAGAGCACCACAAACGGGTATACATACGAGTCATACAACGCCACCATGATCAGATAAATGAAGAGAACTCCCGTGACCATGGCGAGGAACAGGTTCGTGAATCCCTCGGAGCGCATCTTCTCCATACCGAGGTAGGAGAGTGTGATGCCGGGAGGAAGCTGGACTTTGGCGATCCTCTGCTTGAAGTCTTCCATGATTGTGCCAGTGGGGCGCCCGAGTGTTTCGCCCAGGACGTTGATGATGCCGACGCGCTCGCGCCGCTCCAGCTTTGTGGGTCCAATCCCCTGGGTGATCGTGGCAAACTGCTTCAATTCCACCTGTTGACCGCGGGAATTGACGAACGCGATATTGCCGATCTCGTCCGTCCGTGATCTGTCGAACTGGTCGAACTGGATACGGATAGCATATTCCGTGTTCCCCTCGCGATATTTTGATTCATCGTCGCCCGTCAACGCGACGCGCAGCGTGGAGCCGACATCAGCGATGGAAAGGCCCAACTGCGCCATCTTCGCGCGGTTGATCTCCACCTGCATCTCCGGTTTGCCGATTTCTGATGAGAGCCTGACGTCGGTGGTGCCGGGGACACTCTTCAGCACATCGGCGATTGCGTTCGCTGCCGCGGTGATTTCGCCAAACTCCGTGCCATTCACCGCAATCTGCAGCGAAGCCTGGTTGGCGGAACCAAAGAGTCCTATCGGAAGTACGTACACCTTCAACCCCGGAATCTCAGCCAGCCTTCGCTTGATTTCTTCACCGACTTCGGTCGTTGACTTCTTCCGGTGGTTCTTCGGGACCAGCGTGACGTTGAGCTGTGAGAGGTTGTTGCTGCCCAGCATGAGCGCCCCCGATTCCTGGGCGCCGACTCCCGTGAAGACCTTCTCGATCTCCGGCATGCCGCTGAAGATCCGTTCGATGCGGAGCATCATCTGGTTGTTTTCTTCGATCGTTGTTCCCGACGGCATTTCGATGGACACACTGAACTCTCCCCGGTCGGACTGCGGCATGAACTCATTGCCGATCAGTCCAAACACAGGGAAGAGGAGGGAACTCACGAACAACAGCGCTGTTGCAATACCGACTTTCCCTTTATTCACAAGCGCCCACTTCAACGCCTGCTGATAGAAGTCAGACGTCCTGTGATAGTACCGCTCGAACGCCAACGCAAATCTGCCGAGCCACGTGCGGTCGGTCAACCGCTCGAGCTTCGCAAACCGCGACGCGAGAGTCGGCGTTATGGTGAACGAAACAAAGAGGCTCGTCAGGGTCGATCCAACGACCACCAGTGCATACTGCCGCATGATCTGGCCGACGACGCCGCTGACAAGTGACAGCGGAAGGAAGACGACGACGTCGACCATGGTGATCGACAGCGCGGCAAAGCCGATCTCGTTTCGTCCGCGCAATGCCGCAACCGGCGGCGCCTCTCCCTTCTCCATGTGATGGTAGATATTCTCGAGCACCACGATCGAGTCATCCACCAGAATGCCAATCACAAGTGACATACCCAGGAGCGTCATCAGGTTCAGCGAGAAACCCATCGCGTACATGAACGCGAATGTCGTGATGAGCGATGCGGGGATAGCCACGAGGACGATAAAGGAATTCCGAANACTGTGCAGAAAGAAGAGCATGATCAATGCGACGATAGCAACGGCAAGGGCAAGATCCTCCTTGACGGCATTCGCTGCGTCCAGGGTGAAGGTCGAGCTGTCTTCCGCAATGTTGAAGGAGATGCCCTTGTCTTTGTAGTCCGCCTCGATTTTCTTCAGCTCTCTGTGGACGAGCTTGCTGACCTCCACAGCATTGGCATCGGATTGCTTGACCACCTGGATGCCAATGGACGTGACACCATTGACCCGGTTGATGAGTTCGTAGTCCTTCATGCCGTCCTGGACTTCCGCCACGTCCTCCAGGTGGATGTCACCACCCTGGCGGGAGCGGCCGACGATCAACTGGCGAAGTTCGTCAATCGATTTGAACTTGCCCGCGACGCGCACGACGAACTGGCGGTCCGCGTCCTTGAACTTGCCGGTCGGGAAGTCCATGTTTGCGCTGCGCACCGCGCCCATCACCTGAAGTACCGAGAGACCGTACGCGCGCAGCTTGTTGGCGTTCAGGTTGACTCTGATTTCGCGCTCGTCGCCGCCGCTCATGGAGACCTGCGCCACGCCGGCGATCTGCGAGATCCGCGGCTGGACGCGATCCTTCATGAACTGGCAGAACTCGCGGGAGTCCATGGTGCTCGTCACGCCCATGCGCAACACGGGTATCTCATCAAACGCGATCTTGGAGACCGTGGGGGTCTTGACGTCCGAGGGAAGCTTTGAGAGCACCGCGCTCACCTTGCGCGATGCGTCCTGAACAACAAAGTCGATGTTCGCATCCTGCTTGAACTCAATGATGACGAGCGACATGCCCTCGTAGGAGTTCGCCCGGACATTGTCGATTTTGTCGATGCCTGAAACCGCATCCTCAATCACCTTACTGACATTGTTTTCCACTTCATACGGCGACGCACCGGGATAGATCGTTGTGACGATCACCACGGGAATGGACATCTTGGGGAGAAGTTCGTAGCTCAACTGGTTGTAGCTAAACAGCCCCAGCACTGCCAGCACCGTGAAAACGACGACGACCAGCGATGGGCGTTTTATCGAAAGTTCAGTAATTGTCATTGGTGTTGTTCCTCGCGTTCATCACTTGCGGACCAGCACGTGCAGGCTGTCCGAAAGGTTGTTCTGGCCATCGACAACGACGTTCTCGCCTTCATGGACCCCACTGGAGAGCGCGACCTGTGTCCCGATCTGCTTCACGGCAACGACGGGGCGGAGCGTGGCGACATTGTCCGACACCACATAGACCTTCGGTTCCTGCATGCTGCCGACAATCGCCATCCGCGGGACAAGCAGTAAGGGGGCTGCTTCCGCCGGATGGAATGTCACGCGGACGAACATTCCCGCCTTGAGCTGATGGTGCGGGTCCGCAACGATGACTTCCACGGGATACGTATGCGCGTCATCGCACTTGGAGGAAATGCTGAAAATGGTCCCTGCGAACGTTAGTGCAGGGAATACGTCAGATGTCACCTCCACCGCATCCCCCTTGCGAAGTTTGAAGACATCCTGCTCCGCGATGTTGACTTTTGCTTTGAGTCTGGACAGATCCACAACATTGGCGATTTGTGTGGCCTGTGGCGCTCCCATGACCATTGTGCCGAAGTTTACCGGGCGCGCAGTGACGATCCCGGCGATCGGCGATGTGATCTTTGTGTCTGAAAGCTGCCGGCGGGCAACGATGTACTGGGATTCCGCTGACTGGTATGTCCAGCGTGCCTGCTCGATCTGCGCGTCGGGGATCGAATGCTCTTTGTACAGTGCTTCGTACCGCGCCAGGTCTTTCTTCGCTTTCTCGTAGCTGACCTCGGCAGCCTTGAACGCGGCCGCCTTCAGCTCGCTGTCAACTTCGACGAGCACAGTGCCGGCTTTCACCATATCACCGACTTCGACGTTGACCTTTACGATCCTTCCCTGTGTTTCACTAAGAACGGTGACATCATTGAACGCGCTGACCGTCCCGATGACCGGGATACGCTCGTTCAACATTTGCTTGGCCACCGGTGCGACGGCGACGGACGGCGTGGTATTCATGGAAGACCCGGCCGGCTGTGCACTCATCGTGATCTTGTTTCTTGCGATGAGGGACCCCAGCAGCACGATGACCACTGTGGTTGAAAGTATGACCTTTGTTTTCGTACGCATGTGCATGGTTCCCGTCAGGAGTATGATGTAGAGTTATTCGCCGGTTGCTCTGACAAGCTGGGCGATAGCGAGTTCATAGTCGACCGATGATTGCACAAGATTGAGTTTGGCTTGCAACATTGCTATTTCCGCGTCAAGCAGTTCGGAATTGGCGATGAGTCCCTGGGTGTATTTGCCGTTCATGATGCGGTAGTTTTCCTCCGCCTGCGCCACGCCGCGCTCCGAGACCGCCTTGCGCTCCCGGGCCTTCGTGATGCCGAGGTAGCTCTGC
>JGI20214J51650_10002159_pt1 | contig 12440 bp, 9 predicted proteins | sample WetSurMetagenome_FD_51650 | JGI IMG/M metagenome (IMG submission 51650)
TGGTATCCTCCAATAAGTACTTCCTGCCCGGTTGCAAGCGGTGGGACTGATCCAATGTCGCCGTTTGACACAGCCCATGTCATATCAGACGAACCGGTAAGTGACTGGTCAGAATATCCCACGAAGGAAACACCGACCACTGCAGCCTGGGTCGGGACTGCAGTCATTGCCAGCCCTGCCACAATTGCCGCGAATACACAGCCCCCTATAACTAATTTTTTCCTTTTCGTAAGGCGATTCATTTTCATTCCATTTTTCCCGAGCCCTTGATGAGCCCGTATTCGATGTCGTACCATGCAGACGGGACCGTGATGGTGTACGTGTCCAGCCGTTCAACTTCTGCCTCCGCAACCTGCCGTAGCAGGCTCTCCTGCTCAACCGGTGAGTGGTCGAANGTCAGCCACCGTTTCGTGCTGTCGGTCATTTTCCACGACCGGCCCGGGACCACCGGGGGTGCAGAGGTTACGGTGTCGTCGGTCGGGTCGAAGTAGCTCAGCACCTTGCCTGTTGCCGTGTCCGCCTGTTGTGCCTTCCTGTGCTGGATCCATGCAATAAGTGCGGCGAGCAATGTCAGCCCGATCTCAATGATGTTAATGATCTCCTGTTCCATGATGTTTCTCCTTAATTTTGTCGTGCTCTTCCCGTAGCGCCGTGAATTCCACGCAGATCAACTCGTACTTCCCAATCCGTTCGTAGATGTAGAAGAGTGAGGGGTACAGCGGGAGGACAACGCCGAGGATGAGAGCGGTTGTTTCCAGGTCCATAACGAAAAATCTCCCGAAAAAGGGGAGTGGTACCGGGGCCCCGGTTCCCCTTGATTCCTGCCCGGTTGCATGCGTATTTATTGCATACTGCACCAGGGACAAAAGGTGAGGTGGGGTAAAACCCGGTCCCAGGGGTTGTTTCCCCTTATGCAAGTGCGGGCTTTGTGTTCGCCCAGGTATTCACGCGGGCNACAATTGCACTGTCCTCGTAGGTGGAGACGGTAATGGTCTTCCGTGTAAAGGTGACCNGGTAGTCCTCGCCGTTCGGGTCGTGGCACTTCAGTGATACCGAGTAGCTTTCATTCTCTGCATCACGGATTGCCGTGCCACCGATTGCTGCAGAAAGTGCGTTATCGGCGAGAATAGCTGCAGCCGCAGCGTTGAGGCCTGCAACGGTCTTCGCTTTTGCCGAGGTATTCCCGACATTTTTAGCATTCGCATCCTCGTAGAGGACCTTCACCGTGTAGGACTCGGTGCCCCTGGTCACACCCGGGACCGTTACGCCGGCCCTGGTGAAATTCACGCACTGGAATGCGTTTGTGTCGATCACGCCCTGTACAAGGGTGTTCAATGTTGCGACGTCAGGGATGGGTGTCGTAAGGTTACGCACCGAACGCCTGACATTTGCTGTCTGTACAAAATCTGCCATGTTGCTGATACTCCTGCCCTTCACCTGGAAGGGCATACTATTGTTGCAGAACCGGGGGGATAGCCATTGGTCGGGGTTGACTATCCGGGCTACTATTGTGCCAGATTACGGAAATTGCGCCGTCTGGTGGCGTGGCATAACGACCGTGAATGTGACGGGGGATATCCGGCCCGTTTCATATCCCCAGACCCTGCCTGAATAATGCTGGATGAAAAAATGGAGGCTAAAAGGAGGTTAGCACCTGGTCAGGGCACCATGTAACCGTATCCGCTGAATTGTACCGTGGCTCCCCGGTTGGATCGAAAAAGCGTTGTTCTTCAATCCCTGCCATGAGTTGTTAAATCGCCGGAGCAGCCGTTAATCTTCCGTTCAGTAAACCGGCACCAGTCCCCTGCTCTCGCCGGTAATGCTCCTCCCCCCGCTGCGGGTGACGACAAAGGTATTTTCGATACCGACAAGCCCGACATCAGGGATTCCCTTTTTGGGCTCGATGGCAAACACCATCCCTTCCTGCAAAGGCTCGCCAAATCCCTCTGCAATAACCGGCATCTCATCTATCCAGAGCCCGATCCCGTGTCCGAGGAACTTCACCGCGTGGTTCCCGAATCCCATAAAGTTGGCCAGGAATTCCGGTTCAAGGTCTGCCATTACTGACCGGTAAATTTCCTGTGGAATAGCGCCCGGTTGTAACATTGCTGCAATCCGGTCCTGGATCTCCAGGCACTGGTAATGGGTCTGCACTGCTTCCTCAGGAATTGAACTGCCGAACATGTAGGTCATGGTCTTGTCTGTCTGGTACCCGTGGTATCCACACCCGATGTCTACAACAACAAGGTCACCGTTCCGGAGTTTCCGGTCCCGGCATCCCATCAGCGGGGTTGAAGGGTGCATTCCATAGACCCCGCCGGGGGTATTGACGCAGGTCGGTGCAATGGAACTGGTACCAAACCCGATCTGGCCGAGCAGCATCTCGTTGAACATGCCGAACCGGATGATTCCCTGGTGCCCCTCCTTCACCATCAGGGAGTACAGGTCACAGGTGAGGGAGACCTCGCAAATGCCTTCCCGAAGCATACCGGGCACACAGTCTTCCAGCACATGCCGGTGGATCCTCCCGGCCTGTTCCATCAGGGAGAGTTCGTAGGGGCTTTTCACCGCCCTGACTGCTCCTACCTGCTCATCGACCCCTCTTATGTCAGTGAACGGGAGGTATTTCTGCAACCGCTCAAGCTGGGCAAGAGTCATGATGTCTGTTTCCAGGTATACCGAAGATGGGAGATTGCCCATACCGGCTGCCACGTCACGATANCTCTTCATCTTCCTGATATCAGGGAAAAGTGATTCGTTCTGTGCCCGCTCGAAGCTCTGCCTGACCCAGAAAACCGGTTCTCCCCCGGCTGGAATAAGCAGGAGCCCTTCCTGCATGGTCCCTGTGAAGTAATAAAGCGGAATTTTTCCGACAATTGCCACGAGCTCCCAGCCCGGGCGTGCGTAATCCATCCTTGCCCGGAAACGGTTCATACGGTCTTCGAGCTCACGGAACGGGACGTTATCCTGCATGTACCTACAATGTCTGAAGATAGTCATGCATAATGGTTCCCGCTCTGGTTAGTACAATGGAAAAATGGAAAAATCTGCTCCGGTTAAAGTACCGGGGTATTCGATGCCCGGTTACCGGGAAAACGAAAACCTATTATCCGGGAAGCTTAACCGGTTATATTATGCCCGGAGACCCCTTCGACAAGGTGTGGCTGAAAAATGTTGAACTACGAAACCGGTTTGTATTTGCTGCGGCTGCAAGCGGGGGAGCTGCAGATTCTGCAGGTGTCATTTCCCGCGACGAGATTGAGCGCCTGGTAACGTATGCAAAATGCGGTGTTGGCCTCATCATAACAGGGGCCGTCGGCATCTCCCCGTATGCCTTATCCCATGCGGGCTCCTCACTCCTTGTAAATGACGCGCATATTGCCGGATTTTCAAAACTTACCCGGGCGGTCCATGAACAGGGTGGAAAAATTGCAGTAGAACTCTGTCATTCCGGGATCTGGACCGGGGGTTACCTGAAGGAACTGGACCGTGAGGCTATTGCCCCGTCACGTATCCCTGACAATCCCTATATCACCCGACCGGGCTTTATCGCCAATTACCATGCTGCATCAGAACAGGAGATCAAAGGGGTCATCTCATCGTTCGGGGATGCAGCGGCACGTGCGAAAGAGGCAGGTTTTGACGCGGTCGAAGTCCACGGGGCCCATGACAGCCTGCTCTCCCAGTTCCTGTCCCCGTTAACGAACCAGAGGAGTGACCGGTGGGGCGGGTCATTGGTAAACCGTGTACGGGTCCACTGCGAAACAGGAAAGGCGATTCGCCGGAGTGTTGGTGATGATTACCCGGTAATACTGAAGATTGGGGTGGCCGATGGCATTTCCGGAGGTCTCAGGTCTGCAGACGGCAGGAAGGCTGCGGGCCTGTGCCGGACAAGCGGGTTTGATATACTTGAAATCAGCCAGGGGCTCCAGGGAACAAAGTTCTCCGAGATGGCACTGCGGAGCCCGATCAATTCAATTGACCAGGAGGGGTTCTCCAGGACATGGTGCCGTGATATTAAAAATGACGGGGCTACCACGATCATGACCGGCGGGCTCCGGTCACTGGAGCTGATCGAGGAAATCCTCGAAAATGGTGAAACTGATTATATCGGTCTCTGTCGTCCCCTGGTCCGTGAACCAGGACTTGTCCATCGCTGGCAGGAAGGTGACCGGGGGAGGTCCACCTGTATTTCATGCAATAAATGCGGCTTCGCCATTTCTAAGGGCCTCCCGCTTGCATGTTACGTGGATAAACCAATTATCTGAACCTTGTGTGGTTACCGTGTCCGGGGTTTCCGGGATGTAGGAAAGGTAATGCCGTACAGCCTGAATTTCACGGGTTGTATTTTATCAGGTGATTCGCGGCCCGTACAGGGGCAGGAGGAGGCGTTCTGGAAGGGTTGGAATGAATATAGAGGGCTGGTCGCCGCAGAAAGGTGTTACCGCCACCTCCCCTTCGGCACCGTCATTTCAAACCGGGCTCCCTTGCCGGGCTCACCTGTTTCCCTGATCGTTATACCTGTTATTGCAAGGATCTCACGGGAAAGGAACAAACCAAGCCCTGTATTTTTACCAAATCCGCGCTCAAAAATCTTTTCTTTCTCACCGGCAGGGATCCCGCTACCGTTATCCTCCCATATAATCATCAGCCCCGCATCAGAATGATTAGAAGAGACCCGGATTTCCGATACATGTTCCCCATGCCGGATGGAGTTATCAAGGAGGTTGGAAAATACTTTTTCAACCATCATGTCTGCATAAACTTCAACCAACGTTACATCAGCATTCAATGTGATTGTTGAAGGGACTTGTGAACGGGGTAACGCCATATCCAGATTCTGCCACTGTGGTTCCTGGCAGCCAATTTTCTTGTATAGTCTCGTGAATGCGATCTCAGACTGGATCGCATTTGTTGAGGATTTTATCTTCGCGAGATATTGATCAATTTCAGAATTACTGGATTTGTTCGCTGCGATGCTGAGGTACCCGAGAATAGTCGTGATCTTATTATCGATATCATGCCGGGTGATGCTTTCCAGGAGGTTAAGCTGGCGTTCCGTCCTAAGACGGATTTTTTCAGCCTTTATACGTTCGGTAATATCGCCATATGTGATTACAACGCCGTATCCCTCGAGAGGTACAGGCGCAGCTGTGACAGAAATCCACGTAGTATCCTCGTTGGGTTTGACAATACCCATCACAACATTTGAAATCAGGCTTTGTTCTTTTAATGCACGGATGCTGGCATACTTTTCCGGAGGCATGGGTGAACCATCCAGTTGGATTATTTTCCATTCCCTTCCGTCAATCTGTCTTTTTTCATGTTCTTCTTTGGATAATCCCAACAGTATCTCGGCGAACCGGTTGCTCTCGATTATATTCCCCTCGCTATCAGAAATGGTAATCCCCATGGGAAATGTATCAAAGAGTGTCCGGTATTTGGTAAGACTTACCTGGAGTTCCTCGTCCGCCCGCTTACGTTTGGTGATGTCATTAAAGGTAACGACGAGTTTATCTGCAAGGAACATGGCGTACAACTCGCAGATACGTACCGAACCATCGCGGCAGGTAACCCTGTATTCTCCCGTGTTGACCTGTTGTCCGGATAGTTTCGCCTTTTCAAGATATGGTTTCCACCGGTCAATGACATCCTGCCGGTAAGCGGGATCCGGGTATGCCAGCTGATACCACTCAGCCGCGGTGGGAGCAGTATGCCCGAAAAGGGTGAGGGCACTGCGACTCCAGTAATTAATGTTGTTATCCTGGAGATCGACTAAAGCGACGGGGAACGGAGTTGCATCGAGAATTGCACGGAGATTGGCATCGCTCTCCCGCAATGCCTGTTCCTGACGGGACAGTTCAACCAGATTGCTACGGAGTTCCTCTTCTGTTGCTGTAATCTCCTCATAGGTGGCATGGAGTTCTTCGTTTTTCCTGAGGATCTCATCTTCCCCCCTTTTTAGTTGCGTAATATCCCTGGATACACCAAGAACCGATCTGACTGTTCCATCTTCAGAAAATTCCGGGGTCAGCTTCCAGTCGAGAACAACCCGCCCCCCGGGACTGTCCCATGCAAACTGGGTCTGGAACGGTATACCCGTCTCGAAGACTCTGGTGATCTTCTCTTCATAGTAGCGGCTCTGGGTTTCATCAAACCCGCTTTCCCGGTGTGTTTTACCGATTATCTGCCCTTCGGTAAGTCCTGAAACCCGGAGTGCCGCCGGGTTCATGTAGGAATGACGACATTGCCGGTCATACCGCATGATATAATCCGGGCTGCTTTCGGCAAGAGAGCGAAACTTCTCCTCGCTCTCCCGAAGTGTTTGCTCCACGTGCGTGATGCCCGAGATATCCGTGAACGCGATACGGACGGTGGTTGTCCCATCGCTCCCGGTGATCCGGATCCCTTCCAGCCTGGCCGGGAACTCAAAGCCATCACCCCGTGTGAGTATAAAAGTGCAGCTCCGTTTTTCATCCTGGTTCAGCACATTCATAAAAAACCCGTGCCATTCATCAGAATCTTTTTTTGCAACAAATTTACTGAACCGTGCCTTATCCAGTCTGCCCCGTTCAACACCGAGGAGTGTCGCACCGGTAAGATTTACCTCTGTAATCAGTGCTTTATTGCTGAGCGTGAGATAGCCGACCGGGGCAAAATCATAGAGGTCAAGGTACTTGTCCCGCGATTCTTCGAGGGCGTGCGTGGCTATCCTGAGTTCGTCTGCCTGTGCACCAAGCTCGGTCTTGTGGCTCAGGAGGTCTGCTTCCGAACTCATAAGCTGGTTCCGGGATGCCCGGTCTGCTTCTTCGGCCCGCCGGCCTTCAACTGCTTTTTTGATCTTGTGCGAGAGTTCGGCAAACTGTGCCTCTGGTTCACCGCCTTTCTGGAGATAAAAGTCCGCCCCGCTGTTGATCGCCTGGATAACTACCTCTTCACGGCCCTTTCCGGTGAACAGGATGAACGGGACCTGCCCAAAGCGGGTCCGCACCTCAACAAGGAACTGGATGCCGTCCATCCCCGGCATCTGGTAATCGGAGATGATGGCGTCAAATTTTTCGTGTTCGAACAACCGGATTGCATTGGTAGCGCTCAGTGCGGTCGTTACGGTGAAATTTCCGGACTCCTCTAAAAACAGCCTGGCAATGTCGAGCAGGTCGGGTTCGTCATCGACATAGAGGACCCGGATTTCTGCAGCCATTATGTACCCTTCCTCTCGATCCGCCACGCTCCCTTCGGCACCGTCATCTCGAAACGGGCACCTTTGCCTGGTTCTCCGTTCTCTTTGATCGTAATCCCCGTAATGTCGAGGATCTCCCGGGACAGGAACAAACCCATACCCGTGTTCTTCCCGAATCCCCGCTCGAAAATCCTCTCCTTCTCCTCACCAACCACACCATCGCCATCATCTTCACATATGAGGACCTGATCGCCACCGTCTTCCTTAACTGAAAAACGGATGGTCGTAATCCTTCCGCCGTGACGCACCGCATTGTCCATCAGGTTATAAAAGACCTTGACAATCAGCGGATCGGCAAAAACTTCTATTCCTGCAGGAAGATCGTTCTTCACTATGACCTGCCCGAGCAGGGCCTCCTTTTCAGCAGTGCCCACGAGTGTGCGGCAGTCCTGCCATGCAGGTGCCTTCACGCCGATCTCCTCGTATTCCCTGGTGAACTGGATCATAGCAGAGATCCGTTTACTTGCCTTTGTGATCCGGATGAAAAAGTCCTCAAGTGTTGGATCGGGAACTTTTTTGTGTAATAACTCAAGAAAACCATTCACTGACATCAACTGGTTATTGACATCATGGCGGGTGATGCTTGAAAGAAGATTTAATTTTTTGTTTGCCAGAAGGAGTGCATTTTCCGCCTTTTTGCGTTCGGTGATGTCGATGATCGCGATTCGTACCGTGTTCGCCCCATCGCTGCCTGAAGTAAGGATCGCTTCCAGCTGAACCGGGAACATTGCCCCGCCTCCACGTTTGAGCATGAGCGAGCAGGTCCGTTTTTCCTTCTGGTTCAGCACATTCATAAAAAACAAGTGCCATTCATCAGAATCTTTTTCTGCGACAAATTTACTGAACCGTGCCGTATCAAGTCTGCCCCGTTCAACACCGAGGAGTGACGCACCGGTAAGATTTACCTCTGTTATCAGTGCTTTATCGCTGAGCGTGAGATAGCCGACCGGGGCAAAATCATAGAGGTCAAGGTACTTGTCCCGTGAATCCTCGAGCGCGAGCTGAGCCCTCCGGAGTTCTTCAGCCTGTATCTCAAGTTCGACCTGGTGTACCTGGAGTTCGAGGATGAGCTGTTCAGGGGTCTGCCTGTCCAGGCCGGATGAACGTTCCGGGGAACGTATGAGTTGTCCCTCTGCATCATCCCTGAGCGAGTGCCCGGTCCCCGGGGAATCCGTGCTCTTCTCTTCCGGTTTCCTGGTACCCTGAGCCATTTAGCCCCTTCTTCCGTCACGCCGCCCTTGTTTGTCCGTATGTTCCTTATTACCGGGGATCGGGATTAATTCCATGGCCAGGAGTATGAGGTGGGGGGTCCCCTCATTCCCGATAATCTCCCGGGCGTTTAAGAGCATCTTTTTCTGCCCGATGCCTGGGAAATCGTGTTCGACTTCGAAATTATCAAACGACCGGTTCTTCGGCAGCACCTTCTCCAGCAGTTCATGGAGCTTGGGGATATCCCACTGACGGTTACCCAGTGTATAGAGCACGTTGCCCTGGGTCTCTTCCGTCGTCACATCGAACGTAGTGTAGAACGCCCGGCTCGCAGAGACCACTTCAAACGTACCGTTCAGGACCACCAGGGGTTCCCGGACTGTATCCACGATACTCTGGGCATAGTCGCGGGCAAGCCGGACTTCTGCATCCAATTTTTTTATTGCGGTGATCTCGGTAAAGGTCATCACCACGCCATCGATCACATTCTCCAGCGTACGGTAGGGAATGATACGCACGAGATACCATTGATCGTCTGCCGACCGCACCTGTTTCTCCCGTGGGATAAGTGAATCAAGGACCTCCCGGGCATCTGAAATAAGGTCCTCATCCGGGATCAGGGACCTGATATCGGCGAGGGGGCGTCCGGTATCCGACGCAGCAAGCCGGAAGACCTTTGTTGCATCATGGGTGAACCGCCTGATCGAGAGGTGATCATCCAGGAATATCGTCCCGATATTGACATTTTCCAGGAGGTTCTTCATATCATTCTGGATATCCATGAGCTGCTCGATCTTTGCCTGCAGTTCCGCGTTCACGGTAATGATCTCTTCATTGACTGACTGGAGTTCCTCTTTGGAGGTCTCAAGTTCTTCATTCGTTGACTGGAGCTCTTCGTTTGTGGACTGCAGTTCCTCGTTCGTTGACTTGAGTTCTTCGTTGGCGGCCTGCATTTCCTCTATCGTAGCCTGCAGGTTCTCCCTGGTGTACGCAAGGTCCTGTTCGAGTTCATCCACACGTTTTGACTCGTTTTTTCCGGTTACCTGCTTTCTGGTGGTTTTTTTCTCCGTTTGATGAGGCACGGCATCCTGGAAACTGATGAGCAGCAGTTCCCGGGTTGTCTCCGGGTCGGTAAGGGGCCGTACCGTGAGGTCTACCCCGTGAATGCCACCGTTTGTCCTGACCTGCAGGTCTTTTACAATAAATGGTCTTTTTTGTGCCGCAACGTTCTGGATGGTATAGCGTAAGTCCAGCTGCAGTCCCTCGCGTGCCATGTCAATGATATTGTTGCTGGGCTGCCCCGGTGCCGGCTGGAGGTATTTCCCGGTGTTGCCGTGTACGTAGATAATAGTCCCTTTCTCATCGGTTATGACGGACGGGGGGGCAAACGAGTGGAGGAGTACGCGTCTGGTGAACTCGGCATAGTTGGTCTTATGGACCTTTTCCTCCTTGCCGGCGTCCTCAACCGGTCCCTTTCCTGCCTGTTCACCGGTCCACGCAAAGCGCTGGGCGACAAGTGTCCGGGCTGTCAGTATGGAGGGTTTGACCCGGTAAACCTTCCACTTCTTATCTACCGGGCCGAAGAGATCGGTGAAATTTCCTATGCCCTCTGAAGGGCTTAAAAAGAGTAGACCCTCCGGCCTGAGCGCGTAATGGAATGCAGGGATCACCCGGTTCTGGAGTTCTGCTTCAAGATAGATGAGCAGGTTCCTGCAGCTGATCAGGTCCATTTTTGTGAATGGCGGGTCCTTGATCACGTTCTGGATGGCAAAAACGACCTGTTCCCTGATCTCTTTTTTGATCCGGAAGCCGGTCTCTTCCTTGGTAAAGAACCACCGCAGCCGGTCGGGTGAGACATCGAGGGCGATATTTGCCGGGTATATACCAGCCCGTGCGGTTGCGATGGCATCGTCATCGATATCGGTCGCATAGATCTGGAGCTGGAACTCCCGTTTGATGCTCTCCATGTATTCATGGAAAAGCATGGCAAGCGAGTAAGCTTCCTCTCCGGAGGCGCACCCCGGCACCCAGATCCGGAAGATATAGTTATCAGGTTTATCTGCAAACAGCCGGGGTAGTGCCTCTTTAAACAACGCTTCAAACGCTTCCTTGTCCCTGAAGAAACTGGTGACATTGATGAGCAGTTCCTTAAAGAGGATCTGGACCTCTGCAGGGTTTTCCTGGAGGTACCGGGCATATGCGTCCATGTCCTCAATGGCATGCACCACCATCCGCCGTTCTATTCTCCTCCGGATCGTGCTTTGTTTGTACTGCGAAAAGTCGTTGCCGGTTTTTGACCGCAGGAGCATCGCGATACGTTTCATAGCACTTAATGCCGCAGGGGCCGGCGGTATCGGGGGAATGCCGGTATCCACTATGGTCCTGACATAAGCGACCAGCTGCAGGGCGATCTTATCAACCGGCATGACGTAGGTCGCAAGACCACTCTGGACCGCACTGGATGGCATGCCGTCATATTTTGCCGTGGTGGGTTCCTGCACAAAGGAGACGCCCCCGGCACCATGGATTGCCCGGAGGCCGAGCGTGCCATCTGATCCGCTGCCAGAGAGGATGACACAGATCGCCCGTTCACCCTGGTCCTCGGCAAGCGACCGGAAGAAGGAGTCAATAGGAAGCCGCAGCCCACGGACCTGTTCCGGGACACTCAGGTGGATGGTGTTGTGGAAGATTGCCATGTCCTTTGCGGGTGGGATGATATAGACGTGGTTGGGCTGGATGGGCATCTGGTCCCCTGCTTCGTGGACCGGCATCGTGGTGATCCGCTGCAGGATCTCGGAGAGCATGCTCGCATGGCCCGGGTCTAGGTGGGGGACGAGCATAAATGCCATCCCGCAATCGGCCGGGATCGTCTTAAAAAAAAGTTCATATGCTTCGAGACCTCCCGCAGAGGCGCCGATCCCGACGATGGGGAAACTTGGTTCGCTGGCGGCAGGATCTGCCGGAGTTGCGTGTTCCGGCTCGCTCACGACTGCCTTCTTTGTTTTTCTCATCCGTTTTCATCTCCTTGTAACTGGATCCGGGAGGTACCCATGGCCGGTATCCCTTCAGGATTCCCCTCCACTCCCGTGCGGTGAATGGGGCGGATGCGGGTGAAATGGTTAAGACTATTAGCCCCTTGCTAATCCGTCAGGACCAGTACGTAATATGATAGGAAAAGGTTTTCACGGTTATAAAGGTAGTCACACAGACTGTGGGACATGAAGGAATCCGGTACCCGGCTCCATGCCTGCTGACGCTATACCATTAGTATCCGGGACCTGGCCTGGCCGGATATGCATGGTATTCGATTTGTTGAAGATATTCACGAAAAAACCCGGGTTTTAGTCTTTTTCAATACCTGTATTTTCACGGAAAATCAAAAATGGGAGATCTGGGCTGGACATTACCCGGTTGAATTTGTGCGGTTGCACACCTGATCAACAATGCCAGGGCCAGCCTCTTTCATTTCACGGCGGATTAAGCCTGGTTTTCCGGCTGGTGTTTTGTCGTTTCCCCGCCATAATGCTTAAATAACGAGAGGAGGTAACTGTCTGACCGGTAGCTGAACATGACACTAAAGGAAAATATTTTGAAGGTAATTGCGGGACCTCATGTCGCCGCTGTTGCAACGCTGTCAGAAGGAAGACCTGAAGTGAGGTTTGTCGTCCTTGATGGGCAGCCGGACCTGAGCCTTGTCGGGGCGACGATGAAAGTAAGCAGGAAAGTCGGTCAGCTGAAGAAAAACCCGGTTGTGGGTATTTCAATCTGGTCCGGCAAGGAGTTTTCAGACCCCTATATCGTATTCCGGGGGAAGGCTGAAATTCACGAGGACCTCCCTACCAAAAAGAAGCACTGGAACCCGATGTACGAGCAGTATTTTAAAACGGTGGACAACCCCGATTACGTTGTAATAGTGTTTTTACCGGCCGAAATCGAGTATATCGCACAGGGCAGCATGCAGCCCGAAGTGTGGAAACCCTGATAACCGGGA
>JGI20214J51650_10002162_pt1 | contig 12432 bp, 8 predicted proteins | sample WetSurMetagenome_FD_51650 | JGI IMG/M metagenome (IMG submission 51650)
ACTTGCTTTGTCAACGGCTTCAACTATTGTTACGTTAATTGTTTCACGTTCCTCAAATGTCCTGTCGAGCTCCAGTTTTCCGATTACGCTTCTCATTGTAGTCTGAGCGATCTGAATTGAAGCAAATCTGTAATTGTCGATTCCGTAGGATGCCTTCTGAGGATCCAATACCTGCAGGTAGAGTATACCGTCAACCTCCACAGCTATATTATCGCGCGTAATACAAATCTGTGGAGCAACATCAATTGCCTGTTCTTTAAGTGTGTGTCTGTACCTGACTTTGTCGAAGAAAGGGATCAGAATCTGGAAACCTGCTGAAAAAGTTGCCCTGTACTTTCCGAGTCTTTCAACAATAATTGCTGTTCTCTGAGGAACAATTTTTATCATAGATGCAATCAGGATAAATCCTAAAAAGATTACACCTATGAGAATAAAAGTAGTGCTTGATCCTTCCATTTTAGTTATTATTTAGGTTTAACTATTAATTTAAAACTCTCTTTTTCAACAATTACGACTCTTTGTCCCTCTTTAATATCTTCCTTCGACTCAGCAGTCCAGGTTGTGCCTTTAAACTCGACTTTCCCGTTTTTTATACCGCCAAAATCGGAGGTTGAAAGAGCCTCTTTTCCTGTGAACTCATCCTCGACTTCTTCCGACTGATTTCCCTTGTTAAAGAATTTTTTCTGAATGATACGTCTCAAAAGAACCAGAGTGAGGACAGAAGTAACTGCAAAAATAATTATCTGCAGATTTGTTCCGGGTTCACCGATGAGACAGACAAGTGCTGTGACCCAGGCTCCCAGACCAAAGAAAAATATAAAAAACCCAGGAACCATTAATTCCATAATGAACAGAACCAGACCGGCAATGAACCAAAATAGTTCTGGTCGGTGAAGAATGTTTTCAATCATAATGAATAGTTTAAAATGTTTGCGAGGAAACTGATTAGCTGAAGTAAAGATATAATAAAAACAGAATATAAATCAAAAAATATGTTTGAATCCCTATTTTAAATGATGCTTAAGGGAATTTACAACAAGCAGAAAAGTCTAATTATTGTTTATGGAATTCTTGATTTCTTTCATCCACAGGACGACCTTTTTGGAATAGAAATTAAGATTTTCGCAGGTAAAGTCACCTTCCATTTTTACCAGGTACCCTTTATACTTTCCGGTACTCTCAGAATACATATAACATATATACTGATATGAACCGGCATCCGCAGCAACATTTTTTAAAGCTGTAACCTTGCTTGATGCGATATTTTTTATGTAACCGGTATATTTCTGAAGCTCTCCCTTTGGCAGTATTTTATCTGCACGGGTACATTTGCCTATGTTTTCAGTAACCTGGTTTTCAATCAGACTAAATTCCGTGTCAGGAAAATTCCAGTTCTCCGGATTGCTGTATTTATATATGTTTCCCTGGTTGTCAATTATAAAACCATTATGATCGTACCCCCACGCATAGTTTATGTAATCAAACTGAAACAGGATGGCCTGCTTATCACTAATTGTATAATTTTTTTTACACCCTGTTGCAAAAAGAATGAAGAATAAAATAGAAATCAGGCTTACTGTTGAGGTTTTCATAAGATGCAAGTTAATAAATATACTTCAAAAATCAGACCATTTATCCTTTTGTCAGGCCTGTCAGGGTATCTCTTTAAGTGATATTCCTGATAACAGACGGACTAAAATAAATTTTACTGATTCAATTTTTTTTCGTAATTTATATGGTCAATAATTCTTAAGGAATTGCTCTGAGATAATCAATGTCTCATCCGTAGTTAAAACGGGGTAAGTAATTCATTCACAGGTTATAATATGCTCTGTATGACAGCATCTTAACTTAAAGGTCAGGAAAGGGAAAACTAAAATGGAAAAGTTTTTTGATTATTTTGATGGTCGGTACCGCGATTCTGTCTTAAATAAGCCTAAATCCGAAGATGGTCCCGTAATTACTATCTCACGATTGACCGGATGTGACGCCCGCCAGGTTGCAGCGTTACTGGTAGATGACCTTAACCATAAGTATAGTACAACCAAATGGAGATGGGTCGATAAAGATATAATATATGCGATCGCGAAAGAGCTTAATACCGGTACTGAGCGGGTTGAGAATTTTTATAAGGGTATTGAATTATCCAATCTTTCTGAGATGATTATGGCTTTTTCAGGTGGTTTTGTGAGTGATCTCAGAGTAAAGAAAGCTGTTAAGGATGTTGTCCTGACAATGTGTAAAGAGGGATTCATCATTATTGTAGGGCGTGGCGGAGTATCTATAGCCCGTGATGTGGTAGATGCCCTTCATATCCGTCTTATTGCACCTTTTTACTGGAGAGTTGAAAATGTCATGAAAAAGAAGGAGATGGATATTGAAACTGCCGAGGAATATGTTGTTAATACTGACGAAAAAAGATTCAACCTTATCCAGACATTTCTGGACAAGAAACCTCTTAATCTTGATTACCTGTTTGATGCAACAATAAACCGAAGCTCCTTTACAATAAAAGAGATATCAGAAATGATTGTATCTATGTATGAAAAAAAGGTTTGCAGGCAGATGGCTGAACGGAAAAAAGGCAACAGAATCTGTTAATAATTTAACATACTCTCTTTTACCNTAATGCCCTCCTTCCTGTTTCTGTAACTCTATGTNGACNTACATATCGCTGCAATCAGCTATTTTCTTAATATGNTCACTAAGCCTTTTATCGAGNCTTTTTTTGTATGCATCCCAATCGGTTATCGGATACTTGGCAACCCCGCTGTCCATAGCTGCTTTAGCCACTGCAGGAGCAACACAGGATATGAGTCTGGGGTCGACAGGTTTCGGAATAATATACTCTCTGCCGAAAGTAAGCATCGGGACATTGTAGGCTTTTAAGACAGATGAAGGTACCGGTTCTTTTGCCAGATCTGCGAGAGCTTTTGAAGCAGCAAGCTTCATCTCTTCATTTATTGTTGAAGCTCTGACATCAAGCGCTCCGCGGAAAATAAACGGGAATCCAAGAACATTATTTATCTGGTTAGGATAATCAGATCTCCCTGTTGCAAAGATCAGGTCATCGCGGGTTGCCATTGCATCTTCATAAGAGATCTCAGGATTGGGATTGGCCATAGCAAACACGATAGGGTCTTTTCCCATGGATGCCAGCATTTCTTTCGACATCATGCAGGCTGCTGAAAGACCAAGAAAAAGATCCGCACCTACAACTGCCTGCTGCAGAGTATCAAGGTCCCTGTCAGTAATAAATTCCTGCTTATATTTATTGAGATCTTTTCTTTTCCTGTTAATAACTCCCTTACTGTCGCACATCACGATGTTTTCTCTTTTAACTCCAAGGGCAACATACAATCTGGAGCATGAAATAGCAGCAGCGCCGGCACCACAGACAACCATCTTTATTTCACCGATTTTTTTCCCGGTAATTTCGAGGGCATTCATCAAACCGGCACCCGATATAATTGCTGTTCCATGCTGATCATCATGAAATACAGGTATATCAAGGATCTTCTTTAGTTCTGTTTCAACTTCGAAACACTCCGGAGCTTTAATATCTTCAAGATTTATGCCTCCAAAAGTAGGGGCAATCTGTCTGCAGAATTCAATGAGTTTTTTTGGATCTTTTTCATCTACTTCGATATCAAATACGTCGACATCGGCGAATACTTTGAATAGCAATCCTTTTCCTTCCATAACAGGCTTACCGGCCATCGTTCCGATGTCTCCAAGTCCGAGCACAGCAGTTCCGTTTGAAATGACTGCAACCAGGTTGCCTTTTGCAGTGTATTTATAAACATCCTCAGGTGTTTTTTCTATTTCAAGACAAGGAAATGCTACCCCGGGAGTATAAGCCAGGCTAAGGTCAAACTGCGTACTATATGGTTTTGTAGGAATTACTTCTACTTTACCATGACGACCTCTGCTATGATAGAGAAGCGCATCTTCTTTAGTTACTTTTGGCATGGTGTGATAATTTAGCTTAATTTTTATTTACTGAAAAGTCAGGAAAGTTGTTCTAAATCTAGAAATTTGAAATATGATAATAACGAATCTGAAATTTGATTTATCGAAATTACAACTTTAATATATTAAATTCCATGAGAAATATCATACGATGAAATGCAGCGTGAATCAGCTTTTAAAAAGCAACATGATGATTGTGATCAGGCAAATTCAAGCATTTTCAGGGGTGAGCTAATGTTTAATGTTAAAAGACTAAATCCATTTCCATTCCTGAGGATATGAAAGAAAAATATTTTATCATCACATTTTATTTGGCAGTAATAACAAATTTGAATATTTTCAACAACAATTTAATACTGATATTCATTCAGATTTAATTCTTATCAAATAGTATGAGTAAAAGCATCGCAATAGGTACAGATATCGGAGGTAGCCATATCAGTTGTGCCGCAATTGATCTTGTTTCAGGAAAGATCCTCCGGGATACTTTAACTGAAAGGTTCGTTAATAATCAGGCACAGGCATGTGAGATAATTTCGATCTGGGCTGATGCGCTTTCCACTGCTTTAACCAGCGTTTCTATGGACAAAGTTAAAGGAATCGGATTTGCTATGCCGGGTCCATTCGACTATGTAAAAGGAATTTGTTTTATCCGTGGTGTTGCAAAATATGAAAACCTTTACGGTTTTAATATTTCTGATGCAATCGCGAGCAGCCTCGATGTTCCCGAAGATTTTCTTATAAGGTTTATGAATGATGCATCTGCTTTCGCTGTAGGTGAGGCATGGGCAGGAAGCGCCTCAGAAGCTACCCGTTCACTGTCAATTACATTTGGGACAGGTTTTGGATCTGCATTTATTGATAACCGCATACCTGTTGTTGATGGTCCTGAAGTACCAAAAACCGGCTGTATATATCATCTTCCATACAGGAATGGGATTGCTGATGATTATTTTTCCACACGCGGATTGCTCGGAAGATATAAAATTGCAACAGGAAAAGAGTTAAGTGGTGTGAAGGAGCTTGCAGAACTTGCAGCTTCCGAACAGTTAGTAGCAGATCTTTTTACAGATTTTGGAGATAATGCTGCACTTTTTCTGGCTCCATGGCTTAAGAAGTTCAGGGCTGAAATACTCGTTATCGGCGGAAATATATCGCATGCATATAATCTGTTCGGAGATGTTTTTGAGAACAGGTTAAAAAAAGAAAACTGCAATTGTAAAGTTGCTATCTCAAAATTAAAGGAGGATGCAGCTCTTCTTGGCAGCGCATATATGCTTGATGATGATTTCTGGAAATCAGTTCAGCATGCACTGCCATTAATGTAAATATTAAAATGGAACAATTCTGACACCTGATGCCATAAATTACTAGGCTTCAGGCTTCGGGCTTCGGGAAGAATTAATTAAAATAGTTTTAAAATATAATCTTACAAATATGAACACACAAAAGATAAATATTTCCAAAATTGCTCCAGTCCTGATGGCATTCTTTGTCATGAGTTTTGTCGACCTTGTCGGTATAGGAGTTGACCGTGTAAGTAAGGACATGAACCTGAGTGCCACGCTGGCGCAGTTAATTCCTTCAGCAGCTTTTCTATGGTTCCTTCTCCTTTCTGTCCCGGTAGGTGTGATGCAATCGCGGCTTGGTAAAAAGGTTATGTTAAACATAGGTATGGTGGTAACGGCATTAGGTTTACTGGTGCCTTTTTTCTTCTATACTTTTTCTATGGTTCTTGTCGGATTTGCATTGCTGGGAATTGGAAACACAATAGTCCAGGTTTCCGCTAACCCTCTTATGGTATATGTGGTTCCCACTAACCGGGCTTCAAGCTTCCTAAGCTTTTCACAATTTGTAAAAGCTATCGGATCTATGATCGGAGCTCCGCTTGCTGCAGTTTTTGCTGCTCATTTCACCCATGACTGGAAACTTTTATTCCTGGTATTCGGTATTGTTTCTATTCTCTCTGTAATATGGTTGGGTCTGACAAAAATTGACGAAGGAGAACTGGCAGAAAGTAAAGCAACATTTGGTTCGGCATTCAAACTACTGGGCACCGGCTTTGTTCTGATGATGGTTGTTTCCATTTTCCTCGTGGTAGGGATAGATGTTGGTTTTAACTCAAATTCCGGACATTTCCTTATCAAACAATTCGGTATTGATTCGACTGCTGCAGAATCGGGACGAAGCGTATATTTCCTGGGGCGTATGATTGGCACTTTTGCCGGAGCTATTATGCTGACAAGCATTTCCTCGCGCAAATTTTTTATGTGGACATCAATTCTTGGAATATTAAGCCTGGCTGCAATTTTGCTAATCCATTCTCCAGTGATTGCATGGGTGCTTGTATTCATGATAGGACTTGCTGTTGCAAATATATTCCCACTGGTTTTCTCTATTACCGTTGAGAAATATCCAACACGTAGTAATGAAATTTCAGGGCTTATGATGATGGCTATTTCAGGTGGTGCTGTTATACCATTATTAATCGGCTGGGTAAGCGATCTTACAAATGTCGCAATTGGAATGTCAATTCTGATAGTATGTATGGTATATCTTCTTTCAGTTTCAGTGTACAGTCTGAAGAAATAAATACAACTTCTTACAATACTCATTTCATTTTTTCAGGAAAGGCAGGCTCGAAAGGACCTGCCTTTTTGATTCTGATCATACAGGTTATTATTGTTCTGTATATACCGGTTATCAGATTTTGATAGCAAATGATTATTGTCATGCTTCATTAATTCAGAAATGGTGTTAGTACAATAACAGAGATAGTTCATACAATAACTCTTTATATAATGAGATTTACAGTCATATCAGACTATTTTAGTACTGTTTTTGATAAACTGACAGGTCAATGCAAAAAGACAAACTGTGATATAAGTAGTTTTAGGTTTATTCTCTTCTGTTCCGGGGCTCCCCTTTCCCCATCTTCCCTAACGCCCCGGAACATTATATCCCCCCTCGGTAAATGAGGGGGGTTCTTTGTTATAAAGGAATGAGGTGTGAGGAGGAAGAATGTATTATGTATTATGTATTATGTATTATAGACGATATATTTTACATGATCTTTTTGCTTCTGCCTATTTCTAAGTATTTCTATGTATATCTCAGTGTAACTAGTTATTAAAACTTTTCTTTCCCCTTTCTCCTTTCTCCTTTTGGGTAAAGATTACATCGCCTATCGCCTGTCGCTATCGCCTGTCGCCTATAATACATAATACATCCTTTCTCCTTTATTCCAGGTTTACCAAAAATAGAACTTCTTCTATTTGCATTTTGATACTAAAACTCCCAAATTGCATAGTTATTAAAATCAGGAAAACCAGATATGTAGTCGTAATTCCTGATTATTGCATTTACACAAAAACTAATAATATGAAAGAAGTAGGACTAGGCAGACGCAATTTTCTTAAGAGAACAGGCGCAGCTGTCATTGCTTTTACGATTATCCCGAGGCATGTGTTTGGAAAACAGGGATATATTGCACCAAGTGACCAGCTTACAAAAGGCATTATTGGTGTAGGTGGCATGGGACGGGGCCATTTTGAATATGAAGGTACACGGTTGCTGGCAGTATGCGATGTTGATAAGAACCATCTTGATCAGGCAGTAGCTGCAGCCGGAGGAAACATCCCGGGATATCACGATTTCCGTGAACTTATTGCCAGACCGGATATAGATATAGTACATATTGCAACTCCTCCCCACTGGCATGGTATTATTGCCAGAACAGCTGCAGAAGCGGGTAAAGATATATGGTGCGAAAAACCAATGACTCGTACAATCGGTGAAGGAATTAAGGTAGTTGAAGCTGTTCAGAAACATGGAAGAATGTTCAGGCTTAATACCTGGTTCAGGTTTAAGGATCAGTTTTATGGTTTGGGAACTACAGTTAAACCTCTCAAAAAACTTGTCGACAGCGGCGTTCTCGGTTGGCCTCTTAAGGTTACTGTCAGCGGGATTACCGGCTATGACTGGAAATTTTACTGGAGCGGACTTCATAACCTCCAGCCAATGCAGGTACCGGCAGAACTCGATTATGACTTCTGGCTGGGCCCGGCACCTTATAAACCATATAATCCTGAAAGAGTGCATGCAAAATTCCGTGGTTACTGGGACTATGACGGAGGCGGTTTGGGAGATATGGGTCAGCACTATCTCGATCCTGTGCAGTACCTTCTTGGAAAAGACAATACCGGACCTGTATCAGTTGAGATTGATGCACCGCAGCAGCATTACGATGCTGTAGGTTCATGGAGACGAATAACCTATACATATCTTGACGGATGCCAGATTATTCTTGATGGCGAAAACCGTGATAAGGATGCTGCCTATATTGAAGGTCCTCATGGTAAAGTATTTAAAGGTTTCAGATCGGATATACCCAACCTTGAAAAACTGATTGATTCACTTCCTGATCCTGCACCTCAGATAGGAACCTTCAGCGAATCGGTCAGGACAAGGAAAAAATTCGCGCTTAATGAATCAAATGGCCACAGATCATGCTCAATAGTTAACCTTGGGGTAATTGCTTTGCGTCTTGGCAGGAACCTGAATTACGATCCTGTTAAACAACAGTTCATAAATGACGAAGGAGCCGACAGATTGATAAATCCGCCGATGCGCGATCCATGGAGAATCTGATAACCACTATTAATTTTAAAACCTGAAAATTTGAAAATATGAAATTCCGGAAATTAATTTTCATAATTTTTTCTCTGCTTCTTTTATCAGCAGTTTCCTTCTCACAGGATAAAAGGACAACTGAGACAAAAGTTGCTGACCTTCTTGCGCGAATGCCTGCGAACGACAATCAGTTTACCGATAAATTAATGGGCGATATGCTTTTACTTGGTGAAAGTGGTATTAAACAGATTTGTGATCAGATTATACCGTCAGGTACGGGTGACGATACACGACCAAGGTTTGCTGTTGAGACTCTTACACGTTATTTGTCGCAGAAGGGAAAAGAAACAGAAAGAGCCGCATGGGAGAAAACCTGCATAAGTTATGCTGTCAACCAGAAAGACTATGGTGTAAAGGATTTTTTTATGAAACAACTCCAGCTTATAGGTGGAGATGCTTCAGCTGAAGCTGTGAAAGGTTTCCTCGACAGTAAAGAGATATGTGCTCCTGCACTTGCAGTTATAACAGCGGCTGGCGGGAAAACAGCCGGGACTATCCTGGCCGGATCACTTAAAAACAGAAACCTTCCCTGTGCTGCAGCAGTAATGAATGCTCTGGCAATAATGAAGTCACAGGCAGCAGTTAACGAATACATTATGTGGGCTTCAGATAAAAGTCTGAATATTAAAGCCTCTGCATATAACGCACTTGCTCAGAGCGGTAGTCCCCTTGCATATCCTGTTTTGTCGAAAGCGGCAAAGGATGTGGCTTATCAGTGGGAAGTTACCGGAGCTACTGCTTCGCTGCTTACTTATGCAAGAGTCATTGCCCAGCATGGTGATATAAAAACTATGGACAAAATATGTAAGCTTGTTATTTCTAAATGTGTTGATAACCATACAATTCAGAACAAAACCGATGCTCTCGATACCTATGTAAGTTTCCATGGCATAGATGCAATGCAATACATAATCAAGGCGGCAGCCAATACTAACCCACAGTACCGAACAGCTGCCATGAAGATGTCGCTGGCAATTCAGGGACAAGAGGTTATTAAGAGATGGATAGCTCTGTTTCCAAAAGCACTTCCGGCTGCAAGACCTGAGATCATAACTATGCTGGGAATCCGTGGAGATGAAATGGCACTTCCACTTGTTAATTCTTCATTATCAGATAAAGATCCAGCAGTAAGAAAAGCAGCAGCTGAAGCTATCGTTAAGATAAGCGGAAATAAGGCTGCCAACTCACTCATAAATTACATGCTGATGTTTAATAGTGCTGATGATCAGGAAGCTTCAAAATCAGCACTTATGAGTATTACCGGCAATGACAATATAGCATTTCTGATACCTGTTCTTAAAGAAGGACCATCTGCCGCAAAAAAGAGTACAATTGAATTGCTTGCATGGAATAAAGACAATAAGTATTTTACAGATATCCTGCCTTACGCCTCTTCAACAGATGAACCGGTAAAAGCCGCAGCAATAAAAGCACTTGCGAGTCTGGCAGGTCCATCTGACCAGGAGAAACTTATCGAACTTCTTGCTGTTACTGAAGATAATGGCTATATTTCTGATATTCAGGAGGCTATTGCAGATGCAGCTAATAAGATTTCAATCCCTGAAAAAAGATCAACCGTGCTTTTAAATTCAATGGGAGGAAAAGCCCCGAAAGAAAAGATAATACCTGTTCTTGCTAAAACAGGTGGGAGAGATGCTCTGAAAGATGTTTTATTCGAATTTGAAAATGGAAATGCAGGAATACGGGATATCTGCTTTAAGGCACTAACAGGCTGGATGGATTATTCTGCTTCATCAGCATTGTATGAGATCTGCGCCTCCGGGAATAAAACATTTGAAGCTCCTGCTTTTGAAGGATATATAAGACAGATATCTTCAGCAGCTATACCAGATGAAGAAAAACTGCTTCTTTACAGGAAGATCATGCCATATGCACTTAGCTCAGAACGTAAAAATGAGGTTCTGACTGAAACAGGAAAACTGAAAACTTATCAGTCGCTTTATTTTGTTGCAAACTGGCTCGATGATCCGTCAACTTCTGCAGCCGCAGCAAAAGCTGCTATGTACGTTGCACTTCCTTCAGTAAGTTCAAAAGCCGGAATGTACGGAGATTTAGTAAAAGATATACTTGTTAAAGCTACCGGAAAACTTAAAGGTCAGGAGAGTGAATATGATAAAGAAATGATAAACAAATACCTGGCCGGTATGCCCGCAGATGAGGGTTTTAAACCGATGTTCAATGGAAAGGATCTTACAGGCTGGAAGGGACTTGTTGAAAATCCTGTTGCAAGAGCTAAAATGAGTACTGCTGATCTGGCTAAAAAGCAGATTGAGGCAGATAAGAAAGTTGCCGGAAACTGGAGTGTTAAAGACGGATGCATATGGTTCACAGGGAGCGGAGATAATCTTTGTTCAGTTAAGGAATATGGTGATTTTGAAATGCTTGCGGACTGGAAGATTTCAAAAGCGGGTGACAGCGGTATCTACCTCAGGGGATCACCCCAGGTCCAGATATGGGATACTTCAAGAGTCGAAGTAGGTGCACAGGTCGGATCCGGTGGCTTGTACAACAACGAGAAAAATCCTAAAAACCCGTTGAAAGTTGCTGATAATCCCGTTGGTGACTGGAACACATTCAGGATTGTTATGATTGGGGAGAAAGTATCGGTATGGCTTAATGGTGAACTAGTTGTCGATAATGTGACTCTGGAGAATTACTGGGACCGGAATATACCGATCTTTCCGAAAGGAGCGATTGAACTCCAGGCTCATGGTACAGATCTGGCATTCAGAGATATTTACGTAAGGGAAATCAGTGAAAAAGAGTTTAATCTTACTGCAGAAGAAAAATCACAGGGATTTGTATCTCTTTTTAACGGAAGAAACCTCGATAACTGGGTAGGGAACAAAGTAGCATATGTTGTTGAAGATGGAATGATTGCTATAAAACCGGCTGACGATTCAGGAGGTAACTTATATACTGTAAAGGAGTATTCTGACTTCGTTTTTCGTTTTGAATTTCTTCTTACTCCTGCAGCAAATAATGGTCTTGGAATCAGAGCCCCGCTCACTGGCGATGCAGCCTATGTCGGAATGGAACTGCAGATCCTTGATAATACTGCACCTGTTTATGCAAACCTCCAGCCTTATCAGTATCATGGCTCGGTTTATGGTGTCATCCCTGCAAAGAGGGAGTATCTTAAACCGGTCGGTGAATGGAATTATGAAGAGGTGAGTATTCAGGGTACAAGGATTACAATAACTTTAAACGGGACTGTTATTGTTGATGGTGATATAGCTGGTCCGAGGGATAATGGTACAATGGATCATAATGACCATCCGGGATTGAAAAACACTACAGGACATATAGGATTTCTCGGCCATGGATCAGTTGTGAAATTCAAAAACATCAGGATAAAAGAACTCTAAAAACTCAAATTAAAATCTGTTTTTGCCATGAAAAAATCTCTCTGGTTGTTAATCTCGTTTTTTTCTCTGCTGGCCTGTTCAAAAATTGACCCTCCTCAACCCGTTAGCCCTGTTCCATCCGAAAGGCAGCTTGTCTGGCATGAAATGGAGTATTATATGTTTATTCATTTTACTGTTAATACTTTCACAGATAAAGAATGGGGTTATGGTGATGAGAAAGAATCTGTTTTCAATCCATCTCAGCTTGATTGTGACCAGTGGGCAAGAGTAGCCAAAGATGCGGGAATGAAAGGTATTATAATTACTGCCAAGCACCACGACGGGTTTTGTCTGTGGCCCTCGCAGTTTACAGAGCATTCGATAAAGAACTCTTCCTGGA
>JGI20214J51650_10002163_pt1 | contig 12430 bp, 8 predicted proteins | sample WetSurMetagenome_FD_51650 | JGI IMG/M metagenome (IMG submission 51650)
GCTCTCAATTAGAATCTTTGCTTGACGCTTTGTCAGATGTTCAATGACGTCGAAAGCTGCTACGCAATCAAAGCAATTATTCTTCAAAGGAAGATGAGTTAGATCTGCAAGAACATAATCCTTAAAATAACCACTTTTTTTGTTTGCCAACAAACTGGGTAGATGTGCATCGATTCCAACAGCAAAAATATTTTTTGTGAATTCAACGGCTGGAGATTTAACCCCACAGCCTAACTCAACGAAGCTTAAACAGTCTCCTAGTTCACGCTTGAGTTTCGATTGCATTAAATTAAATCTCTGTTTATAGGGTTGAAATGAGCTTTGATGGGAACCGACCTGTGAGCGTTTGGAAGTAGCATTCATCTTAAAGCTTCACTCTCTCGCTTACAGGTTTTCTTAAAAAGTTTTGGATCCTGTCTCTTATGAGATAAAGATAAATCGCAAAGATCACGCCAAATGAAACTATCGATATTATTGAGTAATAAATGAACCACATTTGGGGTTTATACTCAATTATAACGTCAAATTGACCTGTTTGTTTGATTTGGAATCCAGAAAAACCCAAATAAATCGGAGAAGGCTTGATTTGTTGACCATTAACGGTGGCTACCCAGGAATCATCTAAGGTATAAGATGTCGCTAAAACGAAGGGTTTGTTTGCATTTACTGTTGCTATAATCTTTGTTGGATTAATGGTTTGAACTTTTAGAACTGTTGCGGTCTGGTTTTGAATTTTTTCATTAAATAGGCTATCAAGTGCACTAGCGTTTAAGAAAGGTATATTCCCCGTGATATTGAAATTTTCAATTCGACTAGTATAATTTTTGGATTCATCATAACCTATGTCAAACCATATTTGAGTTTTAAAAAACTCTGTTTCATTTCGAGGTTCAAAACTTAGATCAATGGTCCAACTCCGAGTATCATTTTGATCTTGAAAAGTTGCGTTTCGATAAACTGAAGTGGTCTGCAAAGTATTATTATCTTTTCCAAATTGAACAATTTTTGCATGAGCGTTAAAGATCTCTCCTTCTGCAATACCTGTGCAACTAATTGAATATTTGCTACGGTATTGCGTTAACACTGATGGTGATTGGATTATTTTCCAGATACCAGGTGCACCAGTTAAGTTAGTGTCTGAATCATCTTGTTTTAGTGGTAAAGCTGATTGATTTGGAAGAAATTCCACCCAATTATTGAACGATGATAGATTGCTAATAGTCCATTTCTCTTGTAGAGTAAGGTTTGATAGAACAGCAATGCTGGATTCCTGTGAAGGAGTAAGAGTTGAAACATAAAAAGATGGTTTTGAGTCGACATATTCGTAAATATCTAGAAACCCAACTGTTTTTTCGAGCTGAAGGTAAGACTGAACTGCAAAGAAGTTCTTCATGTCAGAGGGTGACATTATAGATCCTTCAGATACAAAAGTCCCGTCCTGCAAAACATTTCTACGCGCCATGTAGTTGGTCCCGTCTTGCAAGGCATTCGCATCTGCTACAGTATTATCGATGTCGTTACGTTGCAAAATATATTTAATGCCTAGTATGTCAAGGAAGTTCTTGAATTCATCAACCCTTCCGCTTCTCATAGCGTAACCAAGTTCAACCAAAGTTGCTGCTGTGTCATTGTTAATCTTGTAACCGCTAAGAATGTTTGTTGAAATTATCGGTTTGTCAATTAAACTATCGATTAATTGGTCGGTGCCATAATACCCATCTGTCCAATTGTATGGCATTTGATAGAAATCATCTAAAGGTGTTAGCAGAACTTTTCCATCACCGGCTTGACTGTTAATCCAATCTGTTGCTTGATTCCAGTAATCAGGGATTTTGACGTAAGAAGAGTAAGGTAATTGGGGAGTTTTGGATTCAATAGGATAATTATAGACAATTTGGCAATTAGCATTAGTAGATATAATTAAAGGTTGAACGGCGACGAGAAAAATTAGCATTAATACTGATAAAATTAAGATTTTGCTCGAACGGAGACTTAATTTCGGAAGTCTAAGAGCAACTATTTTTTCAGCACCAAACCCAATAAGCAAAGCCAAGAAAGGAATAATTAGCAGAGTAAACTTAGAAACAGGTTCCCTAAACATACTCATAAGTGGTAGTCCGTTAATCAATCTATTTAACAAAGTAGGAAAATCAGGGTATAAGCCCTTTGCAAGGAACAATAATACGAGAACTGTTGCCATTATATAGGCATTGAAGCGTGTTCTTTGGCTTTTAAAAAGCAAGGCTGATGCTGCAATAATAAAGGGAGCGAAAGAAAAAATTATCAAAATTGGGTTCAAATACGAGGTTGGATCATTCAAATTAATAGGATCATACCGATTGATGTATGGAACATATTCTGGTAACCAGCCCCAGAAGCCGTTTAGCCAAAAAAGATTCAAAAACGAAGATCGCCATTGCGTCCATGCCCAAGCATCAGCACTGACTGTTGAGTTAAAAACTTGATTGGAGAGGAAATAATAGCTTAAAATGGGGATTATCCACCATAAATTAATTGGAACTGATATTCCAATTAGCTTTCCTAAGGATTTGAATAGCGGAAGTAATTGTTTTCGGTATTTAACTAAGTAATATAGGGCCAAAATTGCTATGCCAAAGAGACCTAGGGCTACGTTTGCGGGGTTTATTGCAGCAAAAGAAAATGCAACAACAGACAATAGAGAAAAATAAATGATGTTTTTATTTGCAGATTTATTATTTTTCTCATAAGTCAATTTTACCGTTTTGGCAAACAGAGCTAAGAGAAGGGGGAGAAAAGCGTAGATCCAAACAAAACCTATATTTTGTCTGGTAGTGAGCGCGAAAATATTAAACATGTAAAAAAATCCAGCCACAAATGGAGCTATTCTTAATTCTGGATAAATTGTTTTTGAGAAATAATACATGGACAAAGCGCCAATAATGAACAGAATGACTTGATAAAAAATCTGGATGTCTCCTATACTGAGTCCAATGTAGTTTAGAAAAATTGCAGGGTATTGATAAAAAATGTAAGCAGGTGCTGGGGTTGAATAGCCGAGAAAATCGTGCGACCATAAATAAGTGCCAGTGCTCAAAACATGCTGAGGTTTTAGGAAAAGAGGGAAGTTGTCTCCGTTGCTTATTATATATCCTTCTTTCAACCATAGAAGCGGAAGTAGCCCTGCGATAATAAGTATTGCTATCTTTATGGCAGTTATTTTTTTCATCATTAAGATCTTTTCAGTGTGCACTATTAACTTGTTTTTATGTTAATTCTCTATAAGAAGGTTAAGCTTTGGATTGATTTAGAGATACTCTTTAGAAAAAAACAGATCTATTAAAAAAAAATCAGTTCCTTGTGAAACTTGGCAAGCCGACGGCTCTAAAGACGCTAAGCTTGCAATACCCAGATAACATTTTAGCTATGAGTTCATCGTCCTTAATTCGCCTTAGGTTTTGAACCGTTGTTCTTTGTTTAAATGTATCTGGAAGAATCTTGAGATTCCAAAAAATCGCCTTTATAATGTTTTTAGATGTTTCTGGTTTAAGAACGAATAGCCAAAATATAGTTTCGGAAAAAAGCAATGTGACATAAAAAGGAACAAATTTAATCAAGTTAGAAAAGTTATAATTTTTTATAAGCGTTCGGATAGTATTTCTCTCTCTTAAAAAAACTCGCTTGGCAGAAGTTTTGTAACTGGATGTCTTAATGACGCCGCCAGAAATAGTGCCACCGCTTGCATGATAAATTTTAGCATTTTCATTCAGTATTATTTTGTACCCTGCTAGCTGGGCTCTCCAGCAAAAATCCAAATCTTCAGCAAACATAAAATATTTTTCATCAAATAGACCAATTCTTATGATTAATTCTGATTTAATCAGCATAGCGCAGCCTGAAACAAAAAAAACGTTGGAAATACTATTCTTATTTTTTATTGCAAAAGGATATCCAAATCTATCGATAGACACGCCCATTTCCTGAATGGCCCCAGTATTTTTAAGATCAAATATCTCAGGTCCCACAACGCCAACTGAATCATTACTTTCAGCTATAAGAATTAACTTTTCAATCAAATCTTTGTCAGTTTTTGTGTCGTTATTAACCAATAAAACATAATTTGCTTTGTTATCAAGTGCAAACTTTATGGCTAAATTGTTTCCTTCGGCAAATCCGAAATTCTTTTTCCCCTGAATCACTTTAATTCTTGGGAAATTACTTTGAATAAATTCTACCGAAGTATCTGTAGATGCATTATCGAAAACAATTATTTTGTAATTTTGGTATGATTGTTGTTCGAGTGAAGAGAGACAAGTCTTCAGGTAATTTATACCATTATAATTTACTACTATTGCAAAAACAAGAGGACCATTAATCATGGACAATCAGCTTAATTAATTCTTCAGCTGTCTTATCCCAAGAGAACTGTTTTGAGTAATTTAAGGAGTTTAAACTGAGTCTTTCTCTTAGCTGACTATTAGACAAGANGCTAAGAGTTTTTTGCGCGAGGTCTTCAATGTTGCCGCTCTTTACAAGCAATCCTGTTTCATTGTTCCTAACACTATCACATAGTCCAGGCACATCATACGCAACCGCGGGTATACCTAATGCGTTAGCTTCGATAACGTTTAGTCCCCACCCTTCACGTATGCCTGGAACTATTAAAACCCAACTTTTAGACAACAAAGCTCTACGTTCAGAACTACTTAAGTTTCCAAAGAACCGAACACCTGACCCCGCAATTTGTTCAAGGGTTTTCTTAAAAGGGCCTTCACCGAAAACCCATAACTCAGCATTCGGTATCGTCTTCTTCACTATGGCAAAAGCTTTGATCGCATGGTCAGGACGCTTAGCACGCTTCAAGCGACCTGAGAAAGCTACTATTGGTTTAGGGTTTTTCTTAGGTAAATCCTGAAGAGGTTCAAAATTCAAGCCTTCAGACACAACTGCTAAATGCTTAAAGCCTAAGGCTACCAAATCCTTACGTGTGCTCTCAGAGACTGTTACTGTGGACACATCAACGTATTGTTTCAGCCATCGGTCCTCAAGAAAATGATAACCCACTTGACTAACCAGGAAGGGAGTTTCCAAGAACCAAAATTCCCTAGCTAACTGGTGAATCAAAGCTACAACCTTCTCGTTGTTCTTCGCGAACTTGAATGCAAAAAAAGGTTGAGTATTAATCTCATCAATAATAACGTCATAACCTTCCTTCCTAAAATGCTTGGAATAGATTTTTTTGGCCTTACCATAAACTGCAAATCGTCCGCCCGCTCTGACGATTCTTACTCCATCAACGGTTTCTTCGTCCTTGCAGCCTCGAAATTTGGAAGTAAACAAGGTTACCTCATGTCCAGAGGCAACCCAGCGTTTAGCAACTTCGTGAGTGAAAACTTCAGCGCCGCCCATTGCGGGATTAAGCCAACAACGCCAATTCAGCCAAAGTACTTTCATAAATTTCACATAGAAAAAGACTATTTTCCCAAATTACTTTTGGGTCTAATTTGACGTTGGTACCATTGAATTATTCGCAACCGGTAGGCAATTCCGAGCAAATCTATGAACATACGCCGTACATCTGTTGGCTTAAAAGAAGAATCTATCTTTAGCTTGACAGGCATTTCTACAATTTTTAAGCCATATAGGTTGGCTAAAGTTAGCAATTCAACATCGAACGCATAACGTTTCACCGATAACAAAGGAAAAATTTTGTTCACGGCGCTTCGTTTCATTACTTTTAGACCCACTTGGGTATCTTTGAGGTTGAATCCCACGAGAATTCTTACTAAGACGTTAAAAGTTCTGCTAAGCATTTTTCGACCAAACGGAATAAATACCGTTGAGTTCGGATGGCACTTAGAGGCAATAACTATGTCAGCATTCGCTAGGGCATTAACATACTTAGAAAGAGTATTTAGGTCAATCTCCATATCCCCATCAAGGAAGACAACCACGTCTCCTGCCGATTCCATTACGCCAGTCTTAATGGCGAACCCTTTTCCAGCGTTTCTTGCATAACGAATAACTTTTACGTGACCATTTATTTTTGCATATCGTAACGCTTTGGTGAAGGTTTCGTCTTTACTACCGTCGTCCACAACCACGATTTCATACTGAACCGTTTTTTTCTTAATAATCAAATCCAACGTCCCAAGTGTATCTTCTATGAAAATCTCTTCATTATAAGCAGGAATTACAAAGGACAAATCAACTTGACCCAACAAAACCGTCTCCGTTTTTCGGCTTTTTTCTACTGAAACAAATAAGCTGCAAGATAACACCGACAACCAAAGCAAAATAGGCTACATTTGCGGTTATTTCAGCAATTGATGATGACCCAACTGCCAACAGAACGGCTGCCCCAAAAAGTATAATCAAAAAAGCACCTATAAAAGGAAAACCCCAATTATTCATAACTACACTCAGAGTTCTTTCTCGAATTTGCCTAAGCAAGGACCGAAATTTCATCACAATAACTATCAGACTGAGACTTATAACATGATTGAATTTAAAATTTGCCCATAATCGAAAGAAAGCAGCAAATATCAATCGTCTTTATAGTAATCTGGCCTAATGGTTTGATGTTTGGTTCGTTGTTGTATATTGGTATATAGCGATGTTTCCGCTATGGAAGAGTTCCGTAAATACTGAGGGAACTGATGGTTGGCCATACCATCCGGTTCCGTTAACCCACCAAATTAAATATGCATGGTTTACGGAGCCATTCTGCTGTAGCGAGTTGACTACATCCGTTAGATTTGAGAAGAAATAAGGAATTAATCGGTTACTATCAAAACTCAACAATGCCCAACCATAAAACGCTTCATGAACCAGCAGATGTCCGTCGCTAGACATATTGTTTTTTGCCCAAAGTAATGCGTTAACAGTGTCCTGGCAGTCGCTAAACTGAATTGTGTTCTGTAACATAGATTTAGGCACATAAGACGGGTAGGCACCTAAGTAATTGATGGCGCTCATGTTGGGTAGAACCATAAAACTAATACTCAATACTGCGATGATAGCGCCTACAATTATTTTGTAGGATACTCTGAACCTAGTCCATTTGAGGGTGAAAAGACCTTCCACGGCGATAAAAGATAAAGGGTAAGTTAGAAGTAAAATCCAGCGAAACGGAAGAACGCCCCCCAAGAAAAAAGCGCTAGAGCTAACAACGACTAATAGTAGGATAATAAAAGTCCAGAGAATCCAAGCTTTAATGTGAATGTTACTTTTAAAATGCTTAAAGCCAAAAATAAGCAAGGGTACCAGCGGTAGATAACAGAACACAAGAAAACCAAACGTATTGATTACTAAATCAAGATGCGAAGCAGAAGCAAGCACCTCGAATCCCGCTGAATAATTAACTGAGTACCCCAAAACAGGTGACGAAAAAACGAAGTAATTAAGGTATATGATTAAGAGAAGCAGGAAGGCAGATGGAACCGAGCAAATAATAATTCTCTGCAATTCGACTTTTTTCTTTCTGATGAAAAAACTAATGGTTGTTGCGATTATTATCGCAAACATTATGATTCCGATAAGTTGGTGCGAAAAAACGACCAAGGCCATAGCCAAAGAAAGTAAAACGCTGTTTCTGTTACTGCGCCAATTTTTTTGAAAAATAGCTAACATTAGAAACAGGAAGATCAGGGCAAGTTCGCTTCGAAACATATCCCAAGAAACTCTTAAAGCAGTGAAGTAAAGTGTTGATAGAATTGCCACAATTAGACTCTTTTTAGGTGACCATGATAAACCCTTGTTAGCATAGAAATAAGAGGCGTAACCCAGAAGACCAAGAAGTGTGGGCCCCAAGATTTTGAGTGTAATAATCAGTGGAGCTCCTGCAATTGTGATGCCCATTAATAGTAAGTAGAGTAGAGGAGCAGATGATACAAGTGCTCCAAAACTAACTCCATGTCCTAGCCACATTAGGATATTTGGAGCATAGTACCCAATAGTGTCAAATCCAACTAAATAGTTCCCCATCAACAGTTCAGGTATGGTTCGCACGAACAGAGGAATTGCAAACGCCAAGACTGGAAATAAAATGTACCCATTTTGGTGAAACAAAGTTTTAGTCATATTGCGAGCATGAGTCACTTTTTAATCTCCGGAGGGGGCAACTTGACAATTGCTGCTTCATAAGCTGGTATGCGCCAGCCTAAATGTATTATGCTTGTATGCAATAAAATGTGCTTTAAATTTGAGTCACCTGCAACACCAATTAGGGGTAATTTTGTAATGCATATTTTGCGGCGGCTAAAATTAATCCGTTAGAATTTAACCCCATGCGTGTAAGTTGAGCACCATCTTCAGTGACACCCTCACAGTACCCATCTGAGGGAGCGGGAAGAGCCTTTTCAAGATAAACGTTCATGTTATAAGCGTATGTTGTGTTATAGATAGCAAGAAAGCCCAAAGCTATCTTTGTGTAAATTATAGGACTAATGTTAAAAGGCTGATTTTTCTCATCTAGAATAACCCAAGTTCGATTATCAGGTAAAACTGTCCATTCATATGCCCAATGGTCCGAAAGAGAAGGACCTTCGCTAAAAGCGCGGTAAACGCCTGTAGCGTTGAAGTAGGCTTCGTGAGCCAAATAAACCTGGCGCATTATAGTCATAAGCTTAGAATTATTGTTGTTGAGTTCAAAAACTGAGCAGAGTAGTGGATCACCTAAAATCGAAGAGACAGGGAGAGTGACATTATTAGTTGTAACAGTAGCCGATGAAAGTATGTTGTTCAGGATTCTGTTTGGAACACCTGAAAGTTGGTCAGGCCAAAAACTTGCATACCCGCATCCGAAGTAGTAAGTGTAAATACTAGTTGAATATTGGCTTTCTGCTAAGATGTTAGGAACTAAAGCAGCGTAATTTGATCTGTGAAAAACTATGTTGGTTATATTTTGAGCTAAACTAGCATTAAATATTCTAAGGTTGTTGAGTGCAACAAATAATCGCCCAGTGTCAACACCATCAACAGGGTTTGTAGCATAATCAGAATTTGCACGATAATTTTCTCCATCAGATTGGTAAAACCAATATGGATAACCCGTTGTAGCGTTAAGTTCTCTATTTTCTAGAAAGTAAACAACTTTTTCCAAACGTGCACTTGATCCCCAATCGCCATCAGTGCTAATCAAACCTATTTTCTGTGCNTCCATGACTGCTTGAATGTAAACGCCCAAGTCCCAATCAGTAAAACAGGGAACATTAATACCTGAAAGGGGAAGACCTGTATTGGAATCTACCCCCATGGAAGGCTGGAAATACTGCCAAGCAGATGCTGCCACCTGCTGCCATACAGTCTTATTCATACCTTTAGAAGATTCTATAACACCTGGAGATTCAGGAGCAATAACCTGCACTACTTTATCACTAAATCCAGTCAATAGATGTGAAATTTGGGAAAATGGGTCAAGTGCACTTGGTTGGCTATTGTTCTGGGGGACAACTGTCGGCGGAGTAGTTGGAGTATTAGTACTAACTGGCGTGATGGACTCACTTGTATTTTTTTTGGGGATAAACGCAAAAACAGAAACCAACAAGAGTAATATTATTGCAATCGACAGTATAGATTTTCCTTTCATATTTAATTTCAGTCGGTTTAGACCAAACATTTTTCTTTTCGTTTCGTTGCCAGAGGGAGCCCTATAGTGGTTACCCATAGTAAGAGAAAGAAGTTTTATTTTGTTAATTGATTTGAACTTCATTCTGAGTCTTTTCTCTTGAAATTTGGCTAAGATTTTCCTGTTTTCAACCAATCAATGGGATAACAATGTCTAAGCTTAATTTATAAGTATGGTAAAAAGAATCTTCAGTATCGGCATTGAATCATACAAATGTAATTTAGATAATAGAATTTTGATAAAAAAAGGTTAGATCCTTAACTTTTTTTAGAAAGATACTTCGTTCTTAATTTAGGTGCGTGCTACCATTTTTGGCTGTTTTTGTCCAATCTCTTTTTGTCCTAAATACGAATTTTAGGAATGCCCAACCTGCAATGAACATCTGAAGGAGCCAGTAAATGTAGATGAAAGGTATCCAGAGAATGTTTTTTATTTTTATGGGTTTTTCGGATGCAACTAAACCAACGCCAATTGAAACAAGCGAAACCGCTGTCAAGGCTATTACTAATCCAGTAAAGTATATAACCGGGTTGCTTTGGGAGAGAAACAATGCGACGAAGAACCAGTTAATATAACTTAAAAGTGACACAACCATCATAAATGGTCCTGCCATGGAAATTTCAGCATCGATTGTTCTTCTATTTAGGCTGTCGAGGAGGCGCCCATATTTTATGGCTGTCTCCATGTATCCGCGGTACCAACGAACCCTTTGTTTAAACAGTGGACCTAACTTGTTTGGTGTTTCCTGTCCAGAGCATACATCTGGAGCATATTTTACAAGATGTCTCTTTTCAACTAGCCGCAAAGCTAATTCGACGTCTTCGGTTAGTGAGTTCTCGTCCCATCCGCCTAATTCTTCAAGGATTTTGGTTCGAACAAACTGGCAACTTCCATTTAGCGGAACNAATAATTGAAGTTTCTCTCTTCCAGTTAGTAAGGCTTGGAACCAGGCTTTCTCTTCCATTGCGATAACTCTTGTGAGNGCGTTGTCTTTTTCGTTAATCGAGGTTGTTCTACCCTGGAGCGCCATTATTCTTTCATTATTGAAGTAGGAGGCGACTTTTGATAGCACATCTTTTTCAGGGAGGCTATCAGCATCAAAAACACCCACTATATCTCCATTAATATAGGGCAGGGTGAGGTTGAGAGCTGCTGGTTTGCCTTTAGCTCCTTTGTTTTCGTTGATTAAGCTGAAAACTTGTGGATACTTTGTTACGAACTCAGAGCAAATTTTGCATGTGGAGTCAGTTGAATCGCCATCCACGATTATTATTTCCATTTTTTCTTTAGGATAATCCAAATTTAGAAGACCGTTTAGACAACGACCAATAACCACTTCTTCGTTTTTGGTTGGAACAATAATTGAAAACTTTGGAAAAAACTCATCCTTAGTCGAAGTTTTAGTTTCGGTTTTGGCTGCGAGACTCCTGCGTTTGCTCCGTATACCTACATAAATTATTNANCCGTTATATACAGTCCAAAAAAGCAAAATTGAAAGCAGAATAATAGAGATAATATCTGAAACTATCATTTAATGTTCTGCCTCAATTATTGGTCTACTGGTTATTAAAAGGGTACTTTCTAACCGCGAAATTTTAAAAACACCTGTGGAAAAACGTGCGTGTTCCAACCCAATTGATGCTTGAATGTTTACTGGGTTATTCTTCCGAAGGAAAGAATGAGCCATCTTTATAACAGTCACATAAATGTCTTCTAACTTTTTAAGTCTTGTCACCCTTTACTTGTTTTTGATTCCAAGTTTAGCGCGTGCGAAATATATTTTTCAGTAAAACAAGCTGTTACCATACAAACTCTTGTCAAATTCTGGATATCCTGATTTTTCAAAAAAGTAAATCGAAAGAAGGTTGCTTGAGGGTAATTGCTGAAAACTCGCAAGAAAGCTTAAAGGAGTCAAATTTCTTTCAATATATTAGAAAATTATGCGCCACAGTTTCTTCTTGTTATTGTTATCGGCTTTGATTTTCTTGCTATTGAACATCAGCCTAATTAGCGGAGTTCAGGGGGAAAGCGGAGCCAATTATTCTTTGGGTATTCAAGGACTTGCTTGGAATAGGATGACACTGAATATCATGGTTGTTACACCGGGTAACGAATCATGGTGGAACCCAGTTTATCTTAATTCTACCCTTCGAGCAATAGGTCAATGGAATGAAGCAATAAGCTACTTTGCTTCAAACTACTCGCAGTATTCATACATATCTAGCATTAAAATGCAAACAGAAGTTTCAAGTATGGCCCTAAGTGGTTTTGATGTTTACCTTAATTATACACAGTTTCCATTAGCGAATACCAGTAACGAAATTGGGTTGGAAACATGGACCAGTCAAGCAAACGAGATACTAAACAGCAACATTAGCCTTGCAACACACACCAGCCACGGAGACTCACTAACAGACGGGGACATGCAAAACGTCGCCCTTCACGAGTTAGGTCACAGTCTAGGGTTAGGGCACTGCAATTACACTGGTGACACAATGTACCCAGCCTACAATTTGCTTAGTCCACCCAGATTAATATCCACGCTCGACGTTTACGGGGTAGCAACTGTGTTTGCTTGGCTTCAGTATTCAATCACTTTTGCACCAGTTAGTGCATGGCTGCAAGCTGGACCCGTGACGTTGCCGCCTGATATTTCCTATGAAAATTTACCTGTATCCCCTCGATACGCAATACCTCAAACACTCGCTAACAACCCAGTTTTACAGACGTTGAATTTGCTCTTCGAGCTTCTGATCCATCCAGAAATACTTGCGATCATTGTAGTTTTGATAATAACTTTTACAGTTATTGCCATTTATCCAA
>JGI20214J51650_10002164_pt1 | contig 12430 bp, 8 predicted proteins | sample WetSurMetagenome_FD_51650 | JGI IMG/M metagenome (IMG submission 51650)
AGAGCGGAAAGCGGAAAGCGGAGAGCGGAGAGCGGAAAGCGGAGAGCAGAGAGCGGAAAGCGGAGAGCAGAGAGCGGAAAGCGGAGAGCGGAGCGGAGAGCAGAGCGGAGAGCAGAGCGGAGAGCGGAGCAGAAAGCGGAGAGCAAAGAGCGGCGAGTATTAAGATAAAAGGAAAAAGATAAAAGTGCTTTATTAACTTCTATCCTTTTTCACAACAGACGACACAGATAAAAAAGCTGATAGTATCTAACTCTTCTTTTCAATCTTCTCCTGAACAATCTGTACCCTGAAGGGTAATTCACCTGAGCGAAGTACAATTGCCAGATCCTCTGCCTCTTCCAAAGTGAACCTGCAACTTATCTCTGTGTTGCCTCTTTTAATTTGCGCCATAACTTTTGGGCAATAAATAACATAACCGTCGAGAGCGATAGCAATGTAGCGGTCAATATTTTCATAAGTCATCCTTGACCAATTTTCTGCATCCAAAGGATTCATTGAAATATCCAGAACCACCGAAGAGCCTCCGGATTTTGCTGAAGCTCTTGCTGTAGAGATTGCCTTTCCATTTATAGGGGCCTCTCCATTATGTGAATTTGCTTTTATAGCATAAAGCTCATAAAGTATTTTATCTCTTGTAGATGGAAATGGCTTCATCCCCCACATTAACTTCACATCTTTTGGAAACACAAGTTTAATCTGCCTCATTCTCATATATGTGTTAATCTTAGCCGTATCTTCGGGTGAGGCGTAACCAATTACAGGTCCCGGCAGTGGTTCTGCTTCACGGCTAATATTTGGCGTCAATATTCCGAACAGAGGATTTTTGATTCTGAATTCCCTCAGATTGTCTGACACAGAATCGTGAGATTCCGCTTCACTGATTTTATCAATCAGAGACTCCTCACCTTTATTCGTTGCTTTCGTATCCTTTTTTACTGATTTCTTTATTACAGCCGCCGGAGTATCCTTAAGGAAATTATTAGCATCAAACAGACAGCTAATAAGGTCTTTGTTTTCATAGGTTTCCCAGAACCCTAACCTGCCAGGTTCGATGAGAAGCCTTTTGACTCTTTCAGGGTCGCTGATAAATGATAATTTAAGATGAATCAGATCTTCATTAACATTTATAGCAATGAATTTTTCTGAAATCCCATAATTTATCAGCCTTTTTCTGAGGATTCCGGAAGTAAGATTTATTGCGTTCTTAATTTCTCTCTGAAGCACTGAGATAACCTCTTCATTAGAAGAATTCACGTTAATTTTGTCATTAAGCTCCCATGTACTGAAAATGGGCGCAAGGCGTGCATTGGGGTCAACCTCCAGGAATGTTTTCTTAAAAGTTTCCAGGAAATCAGATCCCGACTGCTTATTTAGAATATCTGTTTTAGTAAGTGCCTCTTTAAAAGTCTTATCGCTGCTATTATTTGAAAGAGATATAAGGATGTCAGTAAAAGGAACTTTAATTGTTATATCCATATCAGAGCCCTTCTCCGAAGTGAGACACCCCATACAAAGAAGTGACAATGACAGTAAGGAGCCAATAAAAAATCTGTTCAATTTCATTATTTCACTATATTATTGCATTGCAAACTATTCACTAAAATTAGGTATTTCATGACTAAAAAGCAAGATATCATAAAATCAGTGATGTGTGCGAGCATGAGCAAGAACGTGTGACAAAAGCGAGAGGGGAAATGCATTCTTCTATGGTATCAAAAGTTTTTATAAGCCAAATAATAAGTTAAGCCGGATTCACAAATCCTTCCGGATATATTGCATTGTGCTAAAACAATGAAGAAAACCGGTCTGTATTCAGGTGAGGTGGCATTTTTGCATGCTACTATGTCCTGGATTCTTTGAATAATCATTGATATAAACATTAAAACTGAACCTCTATAAATCCTCAAAAACTTTGAATGTGCATTCGGTCATTTTCAAATTTCCAAATCTTCAAATTTCCAAATTTTCAAATCTTCAAATCATAATCCCCTATCACCCCCCTGTCAGTGAAGCCATTAAAAAATATTGCATTGGGCTTTCTGATGGATTAACTTTGACAATGCAATCAGGTATTTTATCGTTTGTTTAATGCAAGTCTGACAATTAAAATACGCGGATCATCTCAGAATAACATAATTACAGGTAACTCAGTATTTACTTAAATCCAAAGTGTTATGAAAGCAAAATTACTGTTTCCCTTCATTGTGTTGCTGATTGGATGCACTACCGGCAACAGGCCGCTCACTGAAGCTCAGAAAGAAGCTGTAAAAAAAGAAGCTGTACCTGTCGTAAAAGGCTTTTATGATGCCATGACAGCAAATGACACTGCAAAGTTTTTGTCATCAATTGATTTTAATTCCGACCTGGTTGACGTTAGCCCCTCGGGAATCTTAAATTCAAGTGAGATGAGAAAAGTTGCCAGTCAATACTTTGCAATGGTTGAAAAACAGACATTTGAAACAAAGTATGAAGTGTATACTGTTGTTAATCCGGGTTGTTTTATTTATTCCTGGTATGGTAAGAATGGCGTTTACATCAAGGGTGGCGAACCAGTCATTTATGATGATCTTTTAGGATCATACACTTTCAGAAAAACAAATGGCGAATGGAAAATAGTTCACGTTCATGAATCAACAAAGGCTCCCGAAATCTCAGACCCGGTAAAAGAGTTCACAAAAATTGAAGTGGACTGGGGCACGGCTTTGATGAATAAGGACGGAAAAGCTCTTGAGAGTCTTTATGCCGATGAATACATGTATATATCCCCTAAAGGGAGGACATACAACAAGCAACAGGATATTAGTGAAATTGTTGGACCTACGTATAAAGTTTTGGCTCCTTTCAAAGTAAGCGACATTAATGTACAAATGTATGGTACAGTGGTGGTTGTCACTGGTGTCACAACCTCACAATCAATACTCGATGGTAAAGATATAAGCGGCAGCCACAATTTCATGGATATGTTTACCTACCGCGATGGCCGCTGGCAATGTATATTGACACAGTCCATCCCTAAACCACAGAAATAAACATAACCGAAATTATATCAAATCCGATGGATAGAGCCATACCCGGGGTCTTTGGCCCCGGGTTATTCAATTATTGACTACTGCAATTACTTTCGCAGGTTCCAAAAGCAACTACATTTCTACTTCATCTTCAAATCTTCAAATCTTCAAATCTTCAAATCTTCAAATCCTTACGACGCCGGATCGCCAATAAATAGTTCTCTCATAGAAAAATGCAGGTCTTCCGGGTCGTAGTATTCGTCATGCCATTTCGTCTTTGATCCTGAGAGATCATCAAGGAAAAGTGTTTTGACCTTAAGCTCTTTATTCCTCCAGTGAAAATGTTCTGTGAGTCTGAAGGCCTCGATTGCGAATGCTGTCACAATATCCCTGTCGCGTATCTCAATCAGGTTATCACCGTTTTGCTGTTCCGGGGTGAAAGCCAGGTTACTGCTCCCGCAATAGACAGTAGGGTTTGCTCCTTTGAAATCGACAACAACAAACTTATGATGAATGGCATAACCATCTATCTTAGGAAGGTCGCTGAAAGGCTCCGGCAGCACGTTTGTCACACCGGCGCCACGGGCCGAAACACGCACTCCTCTCTTGCTGTGTGGTTTGTAAAGCATTACTGAGTCCTTATCCTTGTTTATGATGTCTGTTATCCCATAGGTAAAAATATTCTCATTGCTCACCTGTGATCTCACGGCATCAAGAATACTGCTCTTGCTTGTATCTTTCATAATGGCAAAGAGAAGGTCGCTTTTTGCCCCTTTGATCCTGTCAGTGACCGAGGTAAACAAGTCAGTAGCTTCCTGTTTGCTATGAGGCGAGAAGTGGATGGTCATGTCAGGTGTGGGGGCATTAAAGACAAAGTCATCTTTAGCATATTCGGTGGTATCAAATTCATTCATCATTTTCTGGCCGAAGCTGGCGCTGAAGACTTTTGAGTACAGTTCTGCCACATCCGGATCATCAAAGATGACAACATGGTTGGCATTCACATATAGACCGTTTGTAGAGAAGTTTGTTGATCCGGTAAGCACCTTTACTGCCTTACCGTTTTTCTTCTGTATCATTATCTTTGAATGGCTCAGGGCTTTGAACTTGCCACGTACAATAGAGCTCGGGCCCTGGGCCTTGCCAGCAAAGAGATCCCCGAACTGTCCTTCAAATCCATCCGGATCGCCATGACTGCCTGCATTGTCAAGGATTATTTTCAGTTTGCCTGCAAAAGCCAGATCAAGCATCTTTTTTACAATCTCAGGCTCATTCAGGTCATAAGCAAAAACCTCAAGCGACATATTATCACCTGCAGGCGCATTCAGCACCTCATCCATAAGCTCCATTACCCTTTCACGGGCCTGCCATCCAAGGTACTTATGCTGGTCTTCATATGAGTATTTGTATTTAACAGTTTTCTTTTGTGACTCATCATATATCTCAACCTCATCAGAGGTGTCTTTGATATTAAAAAGAATCTTGCCGTCATCAGGGCGCACCTGGTTATTCATTCCAAAGCGTCTTACATATGCCTGTGAAGATATGAATGCGCGCGCAAATCCCAGGGTGGTGTTTTTCATCTTAAAGGGAGATACCTCAATAGGCAGCTCCACCGACAGACCCGGATCAAGTGGCTGAAGTTTTTTGTCTGTCATATACCTCGGGGTAACGGTATAGGTATACTCACCAAAGAATGGTTTTGAGATGTTATGATCAGTTGAAGGGACATGCACCCAGTAAAACTTCTGAAACGGCGAGTATTCACTGCTTAGTTTCATTTTATCATCTATCCCGTTCATATCCAGCACATCCTGCGTAAATGTAAGCTGGTTATAGAGGTAGTAAGACAGTTTATACCTGTCATTCACCTTGTTAGCCTTGATGTGGATGCTGAATCCCACAAAATCCTTTAGTTTGCTTTCATGAAGGTCAAAAGAGAGGAAGGTCATGGCGTCTCCCCTGTAAGCCCTGACAGAGACTATCTCTGTTCCGTTTTCCTTAACAGATTCTTTCTTGTCCATAGCATCGTTATGTTAGTTGAACAATATCCGGAATAATTAATATGGAAGAAATCTTCAGTACAGCAGAAGGAATAAAATTAAGAAATTGAACGGATCAGAGGCCATTCACATGTCTGAAAATTAGATAATAATAAAAATATCCGGTGTTACAGAAGAGACGGCTCCGCCTAGTAGCCATTCAACCCCTGCGGAATCAATCGACTGAATAACCACATGACCGTATGACTGAACGACTGAATGACTGAATGACTGAACGACTTAACTAATATATTCGTTCTCTCCTTTCGGCCACCTTCTCGTCAGAGATATAATCGTCATATTGCGTCTCGAGATCAATCATGCCCTTAGGTCCTATCTCAATAATGCGGTTACATACGGTCTGAATAAACTCATGGTCGTGTGATGACATCAGGACATTTCCTTTAAACTTGATCAGAGTGTTATTGAATGCCTGGATTGATTCCAGGTCGAGATGGTTGGTCGGTCCGTCAAGAAGCATCACATTGGCATTACGCACCATCATTCGTGAGATCATGCATCGCACCCTCTCTCCTCCCGAGAGGACATTTACCTTTTTATATATCTCCTCGCCCGAAAAGAGCATTTTACCCAGGGTGCCCCTGAGGTAGAATTCGCTGGTATCCTCAGAGAACTGTGCGAGCCAGTCGACGAGGGTGATATCTTTTGTAAAGAACTTCTCATTTTCAAGCGGGAGATATGCCTTTACAATGGTCTGGCCCCAGTTAAATGTGCCATGGTCAGGCTGATCATGGCCCTTCAGTATCTCGAAGAGAGCTGTCATTGCCCTCGAGTCTCTTGAAAGAAAGACTATTTTGTCGTCCTTGTTTACTGTAAAGTTGAGGTCTTTGAACAGCACTTTCCCGTCAACACTCTTGCCCAGTCCCTTCACGGTGAGGATTGCGTTTCCGGGTTCACGTGCCGGTGTAAAGATGATGCCCGGGTATCTGCGTGTTGAAGGCTTTATCTCTTCAATATTAAGCTTCTCTATCATCTTCTTGCGGCTGGTGGTCTGCTTTGATTTAGCCACGTTGGCACTGAACCTCTGGATAAACTCCTGCAGCTCTTTCTTCTTCTCCTCGGCCTTTTTGTTCTGTGCCATCTGTTGTTTCAGTGCCAGCTGGCTCGACTCATACCAGAAGCTATAGTTACCGGAGAAGAGCTGCACCTTGCTAAAGTCGATGTCAACAATCTGGGTGCATATTGCGTCAAGGAAATGGCGGTCGTGTGAGACAACCAATACTGTGTTGTCAAATTCAGAGAGGTAATTTTCAAGCCAGCTCACAGTCTCAAGATCAAGGTCATTGGTAGGCTCATCGAGGAGCAGGTTATCCGGTTTCCCGAAGAGTGCCTGTGCCAGGAGCACCTTCACCTTCTCTTTACCGGTAAGGTCTTTAAGCAGCTTATAGTGTTGGTCCTCTTTTATTCCCAGTCCGCTCAGCAGGTTTGCAGCATCGCTCTCGGCGTTCCATCCCTCCAGTTCGGCAAACCTCTCTTCCAGCTCAGAAGCTCTTATTCCGTCAGCATCAGAAAAGTCACTTTTTGAATAAAGCAGATCCTTCTCTTTCATGATGCTCCATAGCTGGGAGTGGCCCATCATAACCGTATCCAGCACAACGCAATCGTCAAAGGCAAAATGGTCCTGCTTTAAAACAGATAGTCTCTCTCCCGGTCCGAATGATACCGATCCAGTGCGATTCTCCACCTCACCGTACAGCATCTTCAGGAATGTTGATTTGCCGGCGCCGTTGGCACCAATGATGCCATAGCAGTTCCCGGGAGTGAAGATCATATTGACATCCTGAAAAAGCACGCGTTTCCCAAACTGAATACTAAGATTTGATACTGTAATCATTTACCTAATTATCTGATTGAAATTGTAACCACCCTGAATATGATTAAAGGTCTGCAAAAGTAAACAACTATTTGCATGTACAAAAATATAACCTTTTAACCGGGAATAATCATTACCGCCAATACCAAGGTTTGGTAAAGGATAGAGGCAAAGAATAAGATAAAAGATAAAAGGAAAAAGATAAAAGTTAAGATAAAAGATAAAAGGAAAAAGACAAAAGTTAAGATAAAAGTTAAGATAAAAGATAAAAGGGAAAAGACAAAAGTTAAGATAAAAGATAAAAGGAAAAAGATAAAAGTTAAGATAAAAGATAAAAGGAAAAAGACAAAAGTTAAGATAAAAGATAAAAGGAAAAAGACAAAAGTTAAGATAAAAGATAAAAGGAAAAAGATAAAATACAAAGGATTGAAGAGATCAGGCTAAAAGTCATTTAGAAAGTGTAATAGTATAAGTTTCCCCTCCTGATCCCGATAGCTATCGGGAAGGAGGGGTGCCCGAGAGAAGCGAGGGCGGGGTGGTGTGTTTATGTTTCTTAATATATTAATACCGTATAACTCTCAGATCACCTCCCCTACCGGTTTTTGGTAGTAGCAATATAGAGATCCTCAACTTTTTTCCTTGCCCATGGCGTTTTGCGTAAAAACTTAAGGCTCGACTGTATGCTGGGGTCATTTGTAAAGCATTTTATCTTCACATAATTGCTTAGTTTCTCCCAGCCGTAATAATCGACAAGGTATTTAACAATAGACTCAAGTGTTTTCCCATGTAAGGGATCTTTGCTTATCTGTTCGCTCATAACTGAATAAATGGCTTGTCAAAAATAAGCAAAAAGCCATGTATACAATGAAACCTTTTTGGAGAATACCAAAGGCATCGCAGATTGTCAAATTATTGTAGAATAAGATCAAAACAATAAAAACGGATCATCACAGATGATCAAATAAAAAATTATTCGATGGTCCACGACCATCTCAAATGTTTTGGTTGATTCATTTTCTACAATAATCAGATGTTCTACGAACATCAAAATATTCAATATAATTACCTTTACCGCAATGTTTTAAGCTCACTCCAAAACCACATCTTTCAACCTCCTTCATTTTCAAATCTTCAAATTTTCAAATCTTCAAATCATTCCGATGCCTGAGGCCTCGCAGGTCTTTAGCACGAGGCATCCTCACGCGATCCCTCCGACCCCGACGGGGTCGCACAAACCTGTGATCCCGTCGGGATCAGAATTTTCATTTTGGATGCATCATTCTACAGACCTGCGATCCCTTCAGGATCGGTAAATGCCATTTAACAATAATTGCACGACCGCATGACCGCATGACTGAATGACCGCATGACCGCATGACCGCATGACCGCATGACCGCATGACCGCATGACTGCACGACAAAACAGCCGCATCGCGGCGGAATCTTTGTAGAAAAAGGCAAAACCAGGAATCAGAGCCACGGCGTGGCGATATCTTGTATTACATCTTTAATTTATTAAAATTAGTCAGATCCGGCTTCTTTTTGCTTAACCGTCAGTTTAATGGCTTAATCCTCACTGAAGACATTATCTGATAAACTTCAAAAACCCGGTTTGAGAAAATACACAAATCGTTATTTCACCCAATGTTAAATTGCAAGGTGAAATAAGTTGCATTAATCGGAATACCTCATTGAAAAAGGCTTATTGCTTGATTTTAATTATTAAATATGTGAAACTTTAACATATTGTATAGTTAATGCTATTGAAAGTTATATGACATCTTATATCTTTGTAAAAGATTAGTTTTTGCATAGAACCTGTCTTACAACAGGTAGTTTAATTGCGGGGGACCATTTGGTCCCCTTTTCTTTAGCAGGTATACAGTCTCAATCTTGTTATTCCTTATTATACAATGAAAAACGCATTGAGTATTGATGATCAAAAAACATCCCGGAAAGAAGGGAAAAGATTAAACAAACCATCAACATTTTAACAGCGATGCCAGCTTTTTTAATTTGTAATTAATTCTGATTTCGGATGATCTGGCTTCTGAGGTGACTTAACTGATTGTCTTTACCGGTTAAAGGAATTTTGCAATAAAAGGTATTATCATAATTGTCATAAACAACCTTTATTTCAGCATTAATTAAATTGCCATACTCCTTAATAAGGATCAAAGCAACCCCTAATCCGTCAGCAAATATGCTTTTCATTGTTTCATTCTCATTTTCATCTTCCTTTATCCGGCTGATAATGCTTTTGCCTCCGAAATGGGAGCTGCTGTTTGAAACATAAAAAACTACATCACCTGCGTCATCTGTCAATAAATATCCAATATAAATACATTTGTTACGGAATATGTTTATTGAATTTATAATAAAATGAAAGAGTATTTCAATCAGCACTTCCTTGTCTGTGCTTAGACACAAGTCATCAAAATCCTCATCAAAATAAATTTTTATGTCACCATACCGGTTTGCAGTTGTCTGAAAATACTTGTCCAGGCTGCTGAATATCATGCTTACATAGATGTCCTGCGGCCTGATGCATTCTTTAATGCCTGATTGAATTAGTGCAAGCTCTGTAAGGTTCTGCATTGTCAGGAGAAACCGGTCTGTGCACTCCACAATAATGTTGCCTGCCGCTTCTTTATCCAACAATATCTCTTTGTTTTGTTTAAGTAACTCAACAAAGCCTACAATGCCATTTAAAGGAGTCCTTATCTCATGAGAGAGATTCTCCAGGAAATTGTTTTTAACTTTTTCTGCAGAGGTGGATTTATTATTTGATAATACAACTTCCATCTGCAATTCTTTAAACACACCATGTTTCTCTACAACACCAACAAATTCATTCTCAATAAATACGGGTAAAACTGTTGTCTGATTTTTCTCAAACAGAGCGATAGTTGATGAAAGAGTGTCGTCAACAGATATACCATCTTTCGGTGTAAGGCAATCCGCCACTATCTTATGAGGTCTCAGGATTAGATCCGGGGGAGTAAGAACACCTTTATAATTATTATCATCGTCAACAACTATGAGATAGTTATTTTCTATAAGTCTATCTCTTACAGTGTTTATTCCTGAATAATAACCTACCGTAGGATATTCCCTTATAATAAGTTTATCTATTCGCATTGGATATCTATTTCAAGATTATCATAAAAAACCCTCAGCTTAAAATCAACCTTTAAAATCTCAGAGTCAGAGACAAACGGGAATATTTTTTCCTCCAGTATAGGTAGTATGTATTTTTTATCCAGTTTTTTAAGAATGCGTTTGTTCACAAATACAGCCTCAACAACCGGGTCATCAATCTCAAATAATTCAAATTCATTTGGTACCAGCAGCTCAAACGATTTGGACAAACCGATTTTCCCCTGAGGGCATTTTCTTCCTATTATAAGGATATCTTCAAAAGGGGGAAGGCTGACTTCTTCAAATCCCAACTGAACAGAGAACTTCCTTGATTCAAAGTCTTTCATTTGCATTCAGATTAATAAATAATAAAAAACGAATAAAAATGCGCTTAATCCCTACAGTAGCTTGATTGCACGATTTAAAAATAACAAATAGTCGCATTCCTCGTCAACATTTAAATGTTAATTTTTCTCCATCCTGCCAAATATTCGTCCGCTGGTGTGTTAATAAAAATCTTAAGTGCCATAGTGTTTGCAGAATACAATGGTTTCGACTTGTTCATTTCTTCTGGGTTAAAAAGTTCCCCGTAGAGAGGCTTTTGATGACGGGTTTAAGACTTCCCCGTCTTTTAATGGATCAAAAGGCGGAAGGGCACCTGCGGATAGTGACTGACAAACACCAGGGGGACTTTATTTTATTAATCGTATTTACATTTTATGCATATCTTGATAAGATAAGTATTAAAACCACTGATTATTAGTAAAATAAATTTGTTTTTTCTCAGAATTTGACTATATTTGCTTTAGTCATTTCTGCATTTTTTGTCTGTTATTTAATTTTTTGTGCGTAATAACTGCATTGTTTTATTTATCAGCCAGAACATAATTGTTGCTAACTGACGGGCATTGCCGTATAAAGGCACATCGGAACTTACCAGGGCCAACACTCAGGCAAATCATTAATAAATAATCCATTACAATGAAGACGGATAAAGCCGATAACAATTGGTATGTCTTCTATACCCGACCCAATGCTGAGAAAGCAATCGTTAACCGGCTTCTGATGAAAAAGTACGCTGCCTATCTCCCACTGGTAAAGATATTACGCCACTGGAGAAACAGGCAGAATAAGTTTGTCTCCAGACCCCTGTTCCGCAGTTATGTCTTTGTCAGGACCATTGAATCTGAAATATATGATATCATAAGGCTACGCGGCATTCTGCGCTGCGTAAAATGCGGCGACCGCTTCAGCATTGTGCCCGACAAAGATATAAGATGCATTGAACAGATGCTGGCGCTGAGACAACAGATCTATGCTGAGTATGACTTCACCGAGGGTGAACATGTGAGGGTTATATCTGGACCGCTAACGGGTTACGAAGGTTTGCTGATAAAACGCAAAGGAAAAAACCGTTTTGGCATAGTGTTCGACGACATCAAACAATGCGCCTGTATAGATATCGATGTCTCCATGCTTGAAAAAGCCTGACAAATCCAACATAAAATCTTATGTCATGAAAATTTTAATGTCAAAATGCCGGCAGGTATTTTTACCTGCAGTATGTTATCTGTATATCCTGCTGTTTGCCTATGCGGCAATAAGCAAACTGCTCGACTTTGAGAACTTCCGTATACAGCTGGCACAGTCGCCCCTGTTGAGCGCCTGGGCCGGACTAATAGCCCCGGCAGTGATAGCCACAGAGTTGCTGCTATCGATGCTACTGTGCTTTAAACCCTCCCGCCTGACAGGCCTGTATGGCTCTCTCTTCCTGATGATAGCCTTCACGGTTTACATCTTCATCATTCTTAACTACAGCGACTTTGTGCCCTGCTCATGCGGCGGCATCATCGAAAAGCTGGGCTGGACAGAACACATGATCTTCAACATTGCCTTTGCTTTCATGGCCCTGTCAGCCATCGTAGTGACTGAAAAAGAAAAAGGCACAGGAACATTAATAATAACCCTTAAAACCGTTGTGCCATCTATTGCAACAGCAGGAGTTGTTGCGGCACTCTTCTTATCGTCAGAGCACATAATAAAAAAAGAGAACAACTTTATTCGCAGGTTTGCACAGCATCCCGTAAATGAAGAAAAGTCCTTCGACCTGGGTGTCAACTCCTACTATTTTGCCGGAATCGCCGACAGCATCATTTACCTAGGCAACAATACTACTCCCCTCCTGCTTACAACCGTCAATACCTCTCTTACTACAATAGCTTCATTTAAGATTCAACCCGATAACACCAATCATCAGTTTCGTTCCATACAGGTTCAGGTACAGCCTCCCCATTACTATGTGTTTGATGGTTATGTGCCAGTTATCTACAGGGGTCAACTGGGCCGTCAGTTCGCCCGTACCATAAGCTTTGATGATTTCTATTTCTCCCAATATCAGACAATTG
>JGI20214J51650_10002166_pt1 | contig 12419 bp, 10 predicted proteins | sample WetSurMetagenome_FD_51650 | JGI IMG/M metagenome (IMG submission 51650)
CAGTCAAAACTAAAGCGCAGACTGGAGTGGAGATGGAAGCTTTAACCGCTGTCTCAATTGCGCTCTTGACGGTTTGGGACATGACCAAACAATACGAAAAAGACGCCAATGGCCAATATCCTTCAACGGCAATTGAAAATATTCATGTTGTGAAGAAATTCAAGCAGGTATAATTATGAGTGAAAGTTCCAAACAGCACAAGGCAAAAGCATCTAAAAATCTGAATTTTGGTGTATACATCTGTAGCACATCACGTTACAAACAAATAGAGCTAGGTGAAAAAGAAGTCAGCGATATAGGGGGCGACACAATCGTGGAGTTACTCAAAAACGCAGAACAAAACGTCCTGTTTAAAAAAATAATAGCTGATGACCAAACGATGATTCAGGACGAAGTCATGTATGTTCTAGGTCTTTCTGCGTTGGATGTGGCAATTTTTTCCGGCGGCACAGGAATTACTCCCACAGACATTACTATCGAAACGGTTGCGCCGTTTTTTGAAAAAACCCTTCCGGGGTTCGGCGAGTTCTTCCGCAGAATAAGTTATGACAAAGTGGGTTCAGCAGCCGTTTTGTCGCGTGCCATAGCTGGGGTTGCAAAAGGAAAAGCCATATTTTGCATTCCAGGTTCGCCTGACGCTGTGAAAACCGCGGTGGAAATGCTTATTTTGCCCGAGGTTCCTCACATCGTTAAGCACGCACGTGAACAACGATGAGTTTAACAGACAACTGCGGTAGGCCCCTACTCAATCTGAGGATATCCATAACCCAGCGATGCAACAACCGCTGTGCCTACTGCCACCGAGAAGGCGAAGTACAACGCGCCAACCGTTCGGCAGAACTTATGTCGGTTAACGAAATTGTTCGCATCGCCAAAGTTGCGTTGAGCTTAGGAATAGTTCGAATAAAGTTGACGGGAGGCGAACCGCTTATGCGCGAAGACCTTCCTGAAATCGTCGAGGGCATTTCCGCGTTGAATGGCTTACGTGACTTATCTTTAACCACTAACGGGTTGTTGCTTGGTGGCGATAGGGCAAAGAAACTGCGAGACTGCGGGCTTAGACGTGTAAANATCAGCTTGCCCTCCCTAAATCCAGAAACCTACCACAAATTAACGGGCGGAAAACTTGAGGACTCACTGGCGGGCGTAAAAGCGGCGATTGAAGCTGACTTTTGTCCAGTCAAACTGAACACGGTTGTTTTAAAAGACATCAACGTACGCGATATCCCAGACTTAATCGAGTATGCTGGGCACAACAACATTGTTTTGCAGCTAATTGAGCTTGACCCAGTTAACGTCGGCGACAACTACTACAAAGAACACCACCGCAGTCTAGACGAGCAAGAAGTCATGCTCAAAGAAAAAGCTGTTTCCGTAGAGAAACGCCCCTTCATGCACAACCGCTTAATATACCACCTGCCAAACGCAATTGTAGAAGTCGTAAAACCCATTGAAAACACTGACTTCTGCATGCACTGCACACGCCTTCGCGTAACCAGCGACGGTAAACTAAAACCCTGCCTCATGAGAAACGACAACCTAATCGACATTTTGACTTCGATTCGTCAAGGAGCAACTGACGAGGAACTAAAACAACTGTTTGTAAAAGCAAACTCGCTAAGGGAACCTTACAATAAGGGAAAATAGATTCATCAAATTCTATTTTGTTGAGGAATACTGTGCTTTGAACTTTTTCTGNGCAGCATTGTATTCTTCTCGAATGGACTCGTTTACAGATTTGGGTTGAACATTTTTTTCCGGTTGTTCAGTGTTGGCTTTGATTTCCAGTAGTTTGTTGGCACAGGCTTTGGCTTCTTCGGTCCTGCCGAGTTTTGCTAGCATGATTCCTTTGCCCAGCATTGCATCAGTGAAGTCAGGTTTAAGTCTGAGTGCTATCTCAAACGATACCAAAGCTTTCTCGTAGTCTGCCATGTTTCCCCACATGACCCCTATNTAATAGTCTATTCGCGGGTCGTTTGGCATTTGCATCTTTGCCTTTGCATAACATTTGAGGGCATCTTCGAATCGCTTAAGTCTTTGAAAAGATGTGGCTAAGCTTAGGCGGAACTCTAGACTATTCGGGTCCAACTCAACTGCTTTTTCCAAGCATTCAACTGCTTTCTGATGTAGATTCTGGGTAGTGTAAACTGCCGCTTTTAGGCGCCAAGCATCGGAGAAGTTTGGGTCCAACACTATTATTTTGTCATAGCATTGGAGGGCTTCACTGCACTTACCAAGTTTGCTTAGAATTACTCCTTTAATGAGCCATGCATCAACGTAATCGCTTTGGATTCTTATCGCCTGGTCTAGAGACGTTAGAGCGCTCTCGTATTTGCCGATGCTTTCAAAAGTCATTGCATCTTTGAGTTTAACGGCAGCAGATATGAACGCTGACGATTCATTGCTTGTTTTTTGGTCAATCATGCCCTTCTGCCTCAGTTGAGAAGCGAGGTAGAAGTGGTTACTTGATTTATACCTAATCGCATTGAAGAATGCAAAAATGGCTTTGAAAAATCAGGGGTTTTTAAGATACATTGATAAAAACTGTTCTTGTAATTTTGATGGGGCAAAGAAAATGCCATTCCGAAAGGCTAAAAAACAGTCTTTTGGTATAAATGGTATGAGAAAAATATTTTCTATAGATAGATTTGCAGTAACACTTCGTTTATGAGTTTCTCGTTATAGACAAAGAGTTTCCATATGGATTTTGCGATTTTCTAGGGTACTTCGCCTGTCTTGTTGGCTATTTCTTGCAGAGTTAGAGTCTTTGTTTCTTTTTGCAGAATATCTATAATTTTTTTGTCTATTTTATTGAGCACTTTCTGCCTTTTTTGTTTAAGATTTGGCATATTAGTCACGCTCAAGAGAGCATAACGATGTTATGGGATTAAAAGCTTTTATCAAAATATCTCCCAAAACACATTTCTCCAAAAATCTGCAATCCACCAACCTAACGCATTCTAAACCTCAACGATTTCAGCCTGTTTTTTCATAGTATCAATCAATGCAAAGGTAGATTTTCCAGTTAGATAGCCACATAGCTCGCCCGGGTTTAACGCTAAAGTCTTGCCCCTTTGCTCAATACCCATGCTATGCGAGTGGCCATGAATTACAGCATCAAAATATCCGCTACTAATTATGACCGAGAGAAGTTCCGTTTCATGTCCATGTAAAAGAGCAATTCGATAGCCCTCCACCGTTACATGTGTGAATCGGTCGTGGATTGTGCAGTTAGAAGTTTCGCTAAATCGTTTTTTCAGCAGTTCGTGGTCGCCGTCGTTGTTACCGAATACCCCGATGAGAGGGCAGTTCAGTTTTGATAGCCGAGGGATAACAAAGCCTGCAACATAATCGCCTGCATGAAAAACCAAACCAACTTTCTGATCGTTGAGGCTTTTTACAGCTTTTTCTATCTTGGGCAAATTGTCGTGTGTATCAGAAATTGCGCCAATCAACATTCTTGTTCACAACTGGTTTTTCTCCCCTTGAGAAATAAAGGTTTTCTGTTTCCCATAACGAGGCTCGAATTTTCTCTAAAAATACGGCGAATTGGTCGATATGCTGAGAACTCGCAGAAGCATCCCAAAAACCGTTTCTTCTGAATAGACTCCTCCAAAGAAGATCTAACAGCGTTTAAGCGCCAAAGGGAGCTCTTTTAAAGTCTTAATGGTTTTGTCAGGACAAAACTTCTCGGAGGCTCGCTGTTCTCGACGCTCGATGTATATAGCTTTCATGCCTACGGCTTTGGAGCCTTCAACATCAGCATCAATAGTGTCGCCGACAAAAGCTGTTTCAGCCGCGGAAACACCTAAAGCCTTCAATGCACTTTGAAAAATCTCTGGACTTGGTTTGCGTTTGTTGACTGCCCCTGAAATCACGATTACATCAAACAACTCCTCTATGTTGTCACCGTTTAGAAGTTTGAACACGCATTCAGGTATGGCAAAGTTAGAAACTATACCCAGCTTATATTTCCCACGCAACTCCTCAAGCACCGATTTGGTATTTGGATCAATGCGGACATATTTCATAAATTCCGCACAAAACTCGTCCGTAGCTTTAGTTACAAGGGGACTTGAAACATCATAATTGTAGTCTAGACTTTTTAGGGTCTCTGAAACCCGAACGTTAAAGTGGGGTTCCTCAAAATTCAAATCTGCCTTAGCAAAAAGCCGGTCACGCACTTCAATGTAGGTTGCATCGAATTTTTCAAAGGAAACATCTATGCCGTTTCTTTTTAGGTACCTATACATCCGCATCAAGGATGGGCTATAGAACTCATGGTTTTTCTCTATGAGCATGAGCGTATCGAACATATCAAATAAGACAGCTTTAATCAGCATCGGTTTACCTACCTTTAACTTTTTTTGAACCTTAAAATTCTTATCGCACCCTAAAGCGTCGATTTCTCATCTTTCCGCATGAGCCTTTTATGCAGCACATAGTAAAGTGTTCCAACTGCCAAGAACACGACCCCAACAATCCAAGCCAAGGTCGACGCTAAAAGAATAAAAAATAATAGCAAGATACAAGTCGCCAAACCCATTAACGGTATAATCTTGTACAATTTATTGCCATTTTTTAATTTGTAAGCCGCAATGTTAGTGATAGAATAGTTAAAGACGAGCGCAAAAGTGCTAATCGCTACAACCCGTGTTAAATCCACGAACAAAACCAGAGTCGCCATCAAAACACCTGTCAAAATAATTGCTCTATACGGTGTCAGAAANCTGCCGTGCAACTGCGCCAAACCCGAAGGCAAGTCCGCCCTACGTGCCATGGAATAGGTCATACGGGAAACTCCAAAAATCGCTGTTAACAACACGCTAGCTGTTGCAACTAAACCGCCGACGGAAATTATTTGGACAGCTAAAGTGTTCCCCGTAATCCCCATAGCGGTGCTTAGGGGTGAACTGGAATTTGCCAATGCTATAGGACCTGCTAAACCTACCGCAGTCAACCCCACTAACACGTAAACCACAACCGAAATTCCAAGCGACAACAAAAGTGCACGCGGCACGTTTCGGTTTGCATCTTTAATTTCCTCGGCTACCACTGATACTCTTGCGAAGCCGCCGTAGGCGAAAAAAATGAAGAATGTACCATATAGAACCCCGCTGGAAAGTGGAATAAACGGATTAAAGTTGGCAGTGTTCACGTTTAGAATGCCGAAGACCACAAAAAATGATAGAATGGCAAGTTTGACGACGACTAAGACGTTGTTGACGTTTGCTGATTCTTTTGCGCCGATTAAATTTAATGCTGTAAAGCCGAAACAGAGAACCGCAGCGATTACGGAGACTGCAGAGAATATCGATACATTGCTTGGCAGAATGGGGATTATAGCCGTTAAATAATAAGCGAAGCCCAATGAGACTGCTGCACCCCCAAAAGTGTTCATGATCAGCCACATCCAACCTGCTACGAACCCAGCATAAGGAGAAACGAGTTGACGTCCGTATTCGTAGACGCCGCCTTCTACAGGTTGCCAAGCCGCCAACTTTGCAAAGCTCCAAGCGGTGATGAAAGCGATGATGCTGGCGATGATTATGGAGACAATGAGTGCTGAACCCGCATAACCAGCTACGATGCCTGTGACAACGAAGATTCCACCGCCTATGATTGCACCTACGTTGATGGCGACAGCGCTCCACAAANCNATTGAACGCTTAAGCTTTCTCGGTTCCTTTTCCACTTAACTCACAGCTAAACCAAAACTCAAGCGCAGTTCCTATTAAAACCTTGCAANCATCGTGCGCTATTTATCCCAGAATTCTCTTGTCCGCAAATACTGGATCTTCGCCTTAAGTAAATCCATGTAGAACTTTTCTTCTTGAGGATGCATCTTACCCAAAATCCGCGAAGCCGCTTCAGGACCCACGCCCTTCACTTGCAACGCTCGTACAGCCTGCTTTCCATAGCTTAAAATTAAATCAGCCTTCCTGCGTGCTTGACTGAGTTCTTTTAGTTCTTCATCAGTTAACTCTTTGCCTTCACTCCTACGTACCAAAGCATCCTGCAGGTGGGCTTGGTCCTGTGAACGGTAAAGCGGCGCCAGTAGCCCTGAGCCACATTTTCCGCATTGAGGTTGTTCCGGTAGGTCTTTGATTTTTTTGTGTGTTGTCCATCGGACGCATTTTATGCAGAGTAAGGTTGTTTCACGTGCATCTATTGACATTTTAAGTTTGTCGATATTATTAGCCACGACTGTCTCAGGCGCCATCAACTCTGTGACATCAGCGAATTGGGATAAGATGTGGTATGCCAGCGGCGAGGGTTTTTCGTGGCTTATGTAGGTTGTTACTTTGATTTTGCCTGCTTCAATGTTATGCATGATTTGTTTGGCTTTATCTAAATCTACTTTTTCCATCATGGCTTCGCGGATGGTTTCGCGGTAAACAGGCGTATTATCAAAATGTGCTTTGAGCTCTGCTTGCCGTTGATGGCTCATGGTTTTTCCACGAGGCAACACGCCGAAGCGTTCAGCTACAGCCTTCATCTTGTAACCGAAGGGAAACTTGGCATCCAAATACTTTTTGAAAGCAGAATCCACAGCTTCATCACTTAATCCAAAGAGAGTTTGGGGTAATTCGGCAAGTTCCATTTTGTTAAGTTTTCTTGGTGCCTCAATGAGGATTCTGTAACCATCTGTCCACCAACCGCTAATAACTTCACTTTCTGATAGGATGCTATCAAAGATCCCGCCCAAGGTTTTGTTAACCAATTCGCCAAAACACGCGTGTACGACAATATATCGGTCGTATACTTCGAGGACAATATGGTCTTGGGTTGGCAAGGGAGCATTCTGTTTTATTTGCACATCGACTTCTGAGATGGCGTTGAGCANGCTGTCTTTATCGGAGCCTAACTCTTTAGCCAAAANCTCCGATGCAACCATTACGTCGCCGGTTTCCTTTAGAACATATGCAATTCTTTGTCTATTCTGCCCTGTTTGCTGCGCCAGTTCAAAAGAAACAGGCAGGATTTCGCCATCCCAACCCGGAACCGACGCAAATGGATCTTCTGAAGGTACTACATGCACGGTTCCTGCTTCATCCTCGATCTGAACGATGCGCCAAACTTTACCCTTCATAATAAAATTTAAGCCAACCCTTGCATGCAAAGCCATGAATTCATCGCCTAAAGTGCCAATTCTTCGGTCACTAATGATATTTATGACTGGGTATCGGCGTTCGTCTGGAATCATAGACAGGTTGCTGTAGTAGTACTCGCGGGTTTTGCGGGTTTTAGTCAAAACTTCTTCGTCCTCATTGAATCTTAATTGGCTGAGGCTTTCTAAAAAATGTATAAGGTCTAGCAACTCTGCTTTTTTGATGTTGCGGTATAGGTAGGCTTTATGGATTAAATGTGTCAGTTCTGCCAAGGTTAGGGATTGTTGGTCCATAAGTAACCCTGCGATTTGATGTGACAAGACATCTAGCGCCGCAGTATGCATTGGAACGGGTTCAATTAGGTTTTCTCTGGCGTTTTTTATTGATGCTAACGCTTCAAGAGCGTCATCGGGGTAAACAGTTATGATTGTTCCTTCTGATGATTTATCTAGTCGGTGTCCGCTTCTGCCAACCCGCTGGATCAAGCTGTTAACTTGCCTTGGCGACATGTATTGTACAACCAAATCTACATTGCCGATGTCAATGCCAAGTTCCAGGGTGCTTGTGCAGACGATTGCTCTAAGCTGCCCACTTTTGAATTGATCTTCTACAGCTATTCTTTCCTCTTTAGAAATAGAGCCATGATGCACAGCGACGTCGTTTCGGTTAAGCTGAGCCAACTTATGGCCTAGAACCTCCGCGACTGTGCGGCTATTGACAAAAATAAGAGTAGACTTATGCGAATCAATTAGCTCCAGGATGCGGCGAATTCGCGAAGCTGCTTCAGGGGAGGTTTCCAGTTTTCCAGCCAACTCATAATCTTTCTCTGTGGGTGATGGATGTTCAACGTTGTAGCGGTAACTTTTCTCTAAAGTTGCATGGATAATAGTTATTTTTCTGCGAGTTCCCGCCAGGTAATTGCCGATTTCCTCTGGGTTTCCGATGGTTGCAGACAACCCGATTCTCTGAACTTCTCTGCCCGTGAGCAACTGCAAACGTTCCAATGCAATCGACAATTGCGCGCCTCGTTTGCTTGAAGCTAAATCATGCACCTCATCCACTACCACATACCTCACATTCTTTAGATGTCTGCGCATCTGTGAACCAGGCAAAATTGCCTGCAACGTTTCTGGAGTTGTAACCAAAACCATTGGTGGTTTCTTGGCTTGTATTCGCCTTGTTTTCATTTCTGTGTCGCCATGTCGAACCTCCACAGTGATGTTTAGTTGTTCTCCCCAAAACATCAAACGCTTAAGCATGTCACGATTCAAGGCGCGAAGCGGTGTGATATAAATTAGTTGGATGCTTTTTTGTTCGGGGCTTTTCTGCTCAGCCAGCTTTGAGAAGATTGGGAGGAGGACAGCTTCAGTTTTGCCTGTGCCTGTTGGCGCTATCAGAAGAACGTTTTTGCCTTCCAGAATTGGTGGAAAAGCCAAGGTCTGTGGCATGGTGGGCTTTGAAAATCCAAGCGTTGTTAGTGCTTTTCTGATGGGTTTGGCGAGTAATTCGAAAACAGAGCTTGAGCCTTCGACTTGCATTTTTCTTCTATTCTAAGTATCCGCGGAACGTTTGCTTTAACCCTTTAGCTTGAAAAGGAAGATTAACCTTGTTTTCTATGTTTATCTAATTCTGGCGGGTCTGTACAAAAAATTATTTCTTTGATATTTAACGATGTCAGAACAGGGAATTTTAGAACAGTTAGAAGAAGAAAACATTGTTGTTGCGCCAGATTTGTCCCGAATATTGGCGCTCCTGTAACCGATTAACAGAAAAAACACGGCTTATCAAATTTTTTGTGGATTTAGCCCCGGAACAATTCAAACCACTAACGGCGACATAAATTGCATTTTTACAGAGTCTGATAGAAGAGATGCTCGAGTTTTTTCTGGGGTTTAGGTGTGTTGTTGGGAGACTCTNATNTGATTTGGTGTTTAAGGCTTTCTCTTAATAGAAAATTAAGCTCGAGTTTGATGCAAATTTGACAAGTTGGCATGGGGAAAGGAATATGGAACAAAAATTATATGCAATAAAGAACCCAAGTCAACGAATCAAACAATATCCAACTAGTTGTATTTGACCTAGACAAAAGCAAACGTTACCCCCTAAACTTTATCTGCATCCTACCACGGTACTTCCGGATCTTAGAAAAACGTGACAACAAATTTGCCAAACTTTTCGGGGAAAAAAGCCATGCTACGGCAAAGAACTCTTAGCCGATGCTTGCCACAGTGAAAAAGATCCAGAAATAAAAGTGGTTATAAGAAAACGTATGAAAGACATCGAAACAAAACAGGAATCCGCGCCCATTTAGGGCTTACCTGCAGCAAACAGAAGCGAAATCAAATATATATTCTCTACACATCCAAACGCGCCTTTGCTTGCTGAAAATTCATCAAACATTTTGACACCATCGGGTTTTATGTTCGGTGAAGCAATGGTGAAAGGCACCAGATCTCGAGAGTGGGTGCCGATGCTTATTGGCGTTGGATGGTCGGGTAGGATAGCTATCGCGTAGGGCTCCTTCAAACCCTTTATAATTCTGCCGAGGAGTCTTTTGTCGAAGTCCTCGATGGTTTTCACCTTCAACTTGTAGTCTTTGCAGTGACCAGCTTCATCGGGTGCTTCAACGTGGACACATACAAAGTCGTTGATCTCAAGTGCCTTTAGGGCAGCGTCTGCTTTGCCCTCATAATTGGTGTTTGATAGACCTGTTGCACCTGGGACTTCTATTATTTGCATGCCTGCATAGCTACCGATTCCCTTAACTAAATCAACTGCTGAGATGACTGCTCCCTTCATCCCAAACTTCTCTTTTAATGAGGGCATGGCTGGTTTTTTGCCTCCTCCCCAGAGCCAAATCAAATTGCCAGGTCGTTTCCCAGCTTTTTCACGGGAAATATTGACTGGGTGAGAACGCAGAATTTCTCTGGAGCCCTCAATTAAGCTTATTAGGAGTTTGGCTTGTTTTTCTGCCTTTGGAGACTTAGCTTTAGGTAAAACCTTCTCGACTTTTACACCTATTGCGTCATGGGGTGGAGTACATTGGATCTGTTCTGTATTGGCGAAGTTGCGAAGAATCAAAAAGTGGCGGTAGTCTAAGCCCGAGTAGAACTCGATTTGGTTCGGCTTATCAAATGCTATTTTCATTGCTCTAATAAGCTGCGTTGCTTCTTCAGTAGTTATGTGCCCAGCCGAGTAATCAGCTATAGCGCTATCTTCCTCGGTTATTAAATTGCATCTATAGGCTGCATCATTCTTGCCTAGTCTTATACCTCTTGAAGGCACCTCCAAGGGTCCTCTGCCAGTGCAGTAAACTTTCGGGTCATAGCCTAAAATCGAGCAAATGGCAACTTCGGAACCTGGAGTTAAATCGTTGGGGACGTTTTTGATTAAGCCGTTTCTACCTCTGGCTGCAACAGCGTCCATGTTAGGTTTGTACGCGGCTTGCAGCGGCGTTTTGTTGCCTAGTTCTGGAATTGGGTAATCAGCCATTCCGTCTCCAATAACAAGTACATACTTCATCCGTGACACCGGGTCTGCTTCTTTGGCAATCTGGAAGCTTATTGTTTTACAGACTAAGGCAATCGCGTATTTATCTGCTATCTTCATTCGTCAAAGGTAGTTTCCTTCAAGTTTATTTTTGGTCCTTTAGTTATTTTGACTTATGTTTCTGAGCAACCACAATAACAAACGCAAAAGGGTGGATGCAACCTTGGATAATGCGTTTCAACAATCAGCTAAACGTAAATAAGTCGGCTAATTTTCTATAGGTTCGGACGATGAGAAAATCGAGGTACGATGAAGCTGAAGGTGGGGAAATTAAACGCTGGAGGCTTGTGAAGTCTTTTTCCGCTATTGAGTCCACTACTAAGAATTTGATCAAGCTATGTTTGTGAGTTTGTCGATGTCTCATAGATGAATCACGCGTGGAAAAAATTTTTTGAAAAGTAGGCTTATTAGTTGCCGACTTTCCTCTTGAAGGCAATGAACGAGTACGCTCTTCATTCAGAAATCAAAAGAATTTACTCACTTCCCGGCGACCTCTTTGAAGTAAAATTAGACAACTATATAGTAGATATCTTGAGAGGAAAATTAGTTATCGAAGTTCAAACCAGAAATTTTTCAGCCCTCAAAGAAAAACTCCAAACGCTTACAAAAAAATACCAAGTGCGGCTAGTCTATCCTCTACCCGAAAAGAAGTGGATAACCCACATTGCAAAAGACAATACAGTTATACGCAAGCGTAAATCCCCCAGAAAAGGAAGACTGACTGATTTGTTTCGTGAGTTGGTCATGATTCCACGAATGATAGGAGTAGGGAACTTTTCTTTGGAAGTCTTATTCATAGATGAAGAGGAGGTAAGGTGTGGTGATGGTCGAGGAAGTTGGAGAAGAAGAGGCGTTAGTATTAAGGATAGAAGATTGTTGCAGGTGAACGGCAGAATTCTCTTCCAAGATAAGAATGATTACCTTAAATTGTTGCCCGATAGTCTAAATCAAGTTTTTACCAACAGAGAATTCGCCGAACTGGCTAAAATTCCGGTAGGTACTGCAAGGCAAATAACTTATTGTTTAAGAAAAAGTAACATAATTCGAGTAGCTGGAAAGAACGGAAGGGCACTCAAATTCCAAATGATAAAGGACAAATCAACTTAATTTGGAGTTTTTTTTGAGCATGAATTCTCAATTGGACAAGTAGGCTTTGAATCAAGACAATAAGTAGAAACTGCCCAAAATAGAAGCCAAAGGAACTCTACGAGTGCAAAGAAAGGATAGACTGTCGTTTTGAGGGATAAAGAAAGAGGTTGGGAGGTGGCTCTTTTTTAATATGGATCTTTTTTGCCGGTCATGTATGCCCATGCGCCGACTATTGCAACAGTTAAGACTGCACCTGCAAATCCTGCAACCATGAAGCTTGTTAAGCCAGCTAGCGATGGCAAAACTACGATTAACCATGGAATAAGGTAGGTTGCTGTGACTTGTGCAATGACGCCTGCTACGAAGCCTAAAAGAGCTATTAAACCGAATACTTTCAATCTGCTATTCATTCAATTCACCTTTTTATTTTAGCAGTTAGTTAGCGCATCATTTTAGTCTAACTTACACGTTTCTGTATAAACAAACAAGCGTCAACATCATGTTTAACTCTTCTAGTTAAAGGGCTAAGCTGTTTTTCCTATCATGTATATCTGTACATATATACGAGCATATTTCCAACATATTAACAATGTATAAGATTAATTTCTGCATGTTAGGCTTGCAGAGGTAATCAAATTGTCAGAAAGATTCGCTAAAAAGTGGGAAAGT
>JGI20214J51650_10002167_pt1 | contig 12412 bp, 9 predicted proteins | sample WetSurMetagenome_FD_51650 | JGI IMG/M metagenome (IMG submission 51650)
ATCCTTGCCAATAATAACATCCTTGATATCGCTATCACCAACGGTGATCTCATCGAGGTGACTTCTAAGAAAACCGATCGGGCGGTCATTAAATCGATTCTCAATGCCTTGGATGTGTACGCGGTCGGCTGGGGGAATGCTGCATTGACCATCGAGGGAAACGTGTTGAAGCTGTCCAGGAAATCAGAAGCGTTTTCCAAGGTTATTTCAAAAGCAGAAAGCCTCCGTGAGATCCTTGAATCAAAAAAGATTGATGAGCGCGAAAAAAGCGGGATTTATCTTCCAGAGGATGAGTTGAGGGCTTTTGCGAAGGAACGTGGATTTGACGGGTTCTGGGAGAATGTGTTTCAGGAGATACATGGGAACGACATCATGAAAAAAGTGATTTCCGCAAGCATGTTTTCGACCTATAAAGAACCGGTGCATTCCCTGATCATTGGTGAGCCAGGGAGCAGTAAAACAATGGCCAAGGAAATCATCACCGAGCAATTCTCAGATATTACGACCATTGGGGCGAACACGACACGCTCAGGTCTGGTATGCCATCTGGGGACCGGTGATTTGGGTGCGTTGCCCCATGCGAATCAAAAGCTTGTCCTGGTCGATGAGTTTGATAAGATCCCGAGTGAGGACATCGAGTATTGTTATGAGCTGTTGTCGAACGGGAAATGCAGTGTGCATTCTGCAAAACTGCATCAGAACATCGAAAGCGAGTTCATCATGATTGCGTTTGCCAACCCTAAATCAAAAGTATTTGGGAAGAATGCGCTAAAAGATATCGGATTATCCCCACTNCTGATGAGCCGGTGTGCACTAGTAGTGAAGGTCCAAAACATCGGAAAAGAGGATCGTTTGAATCTTTTCCGCAAAAAATTCTATGGAAAAGGAGAGCTGAAAGAGAAACATGACTATTACGATCAGTGGGTGAAACTCGCACGACGATATGAACCGGCAATTTCAGCTTCTGAGAAAAAAGTCAACCATTATCTGAACGTGATGAATGACATCGTGGAGGATCATTACAACACGACGTTGCGACGGGACCTTCGGATGTCTGATTACCTCCGCAGGATCCCTTTTGCTATTGCTCGATCTTCGTTTAGCCCTGTTGATAACAAGGTCTTGCTAGCGGCAGAGTCCTTGATACAGGAATCAATTGAGACCTGGGGGAAAAGTGAAGCATGATTGATCTGTCCATTCATCCAGAAGATGTGTCCACCATACTACAAGAATTCATTAAAACCTATGTGGAAAGCTCAGGCTGTATGGGTGTCGTGCTTGGTCTGTCTGGTGGTGTGGACTCCGCGGTGAGTGCTCTTTTATGTAAGGAAGCGCTTGGAACTCGCAACGTGCAATGTGTTTTTCTCCCTGATCAGACCACACCAGCTCTTGATCGTAAACACATTGAGCTCTTTGTCAAAACTGCTCATGTCCGCTGTAAAGAAATCGAAATCTCCCCCTTCGTGGAATCATTTCATGAAGCCTTACAGCAAAAAAAGAAAATGACGTTGGCAAACATCAAACCAAGGGTGCGGATGATTCTGCTATATGAGTACGCAAATGAGGCAGGTAGCTTGGTCTGTGGCACGTCCAATAAATCCGAGATCCTGGTCGGATATTTCACGAAGTATGGGGATGGTGGCGTTGATTTTCAACCGCTAGGTGATTTATACAAAACCCAGATTTACCAGCTTGCAAGATACCTGAAAATCCCTGCACCGATCATCAGAAAACCACCAACCGCGGGACTATGGGTTGGACAGACCGATGAAAAGGAGCTCCGCATGAGCTATCAGACCCTAGATCAGATTTTATATGGATTGGAACTCAAGCTTGATGACAGTGAAATACAGAAAACCGTACATGTCTCCAAAGACCAAATCGGGCGTATCCGAAACATGCGGATAAAAAGTCAGCATAAACGCCGGACTCCCTTAATCCCAAAGTTCGGGATCAGAACCCCTGGTCTTGACTGGCGTTCCCCTGTTCAAGACGGATGACTGCGTTTTAGAGAAACTTCCACATAATAAATTGCCTTGTCGCATTATGACCAGCGGTGTCATAGGCAACGACTTTTATGGTATGTCGGAAGAACGCTAAAGTATTCCATGTCCAGCTGTACGGTTCGGTGATGTCGGTTGACCGGAGCGTGTTGTCGACGTAGAACTCCACTTTATCGATACCATACTCTTTACTGACCGCGGAGGTCTCAATTGTGATCTTACCGATACTCAACGGTGCTAAAAACGGGAGGATCTTTTTATCGTTGATGTAGAACGCTTTTTCTGGTTTTGTTATCTTCATTTGCATCTGGGTTGGGATACATAGTGTCGGATCACCGAAAACGACCATGCCGTAGTACCATTCTTTCTCCCATTGCTGGTAAGGGGCTTGGGCGTCGAACCATTCACGGAACGCTTCACCGATGCTTTTTCCTTCGCTGAGCGGCTGGTTAAAATCATCAAAGTTCAGCATGCTTCCGCTCTTTGAGGACGCAACCGAAATCAGCCCATAGGTGGTGTGAAACACATAGGACCCTGCTAGATAGTTTTCATCGGTGAATCGTCCTGGTCCGCAGGCAAAGAGGTTATAGAATAAGACCGGTGGGTCACGATCCTGAATGTCTTGCGACAGCACCCAGGCGCCACGATCATAGAAACCGCCGATGTTAAACGGGTAGCCGTTTCCGATGCCTCGCTCCCAGATGCCAAGCGGAGCAGCATCATTCTGGTTAGGTGTCACGTTTCCTTCATCGCCGAGATAATCAGTGCTTAACCGCGTTGCTTTATCTGGGTTGACATAAGGTCCGTTCACCAACCAGGTGCCTATGTAAGTGAGTGGTGTTGGCTCAGGGTCATAGGTAAGACCAGTTATTTCTCCTCCCTCCGGGGTGCAGAAACGGGCGCTGCATCCATGGTCACCCATCCATTCTGATATTTTTAGAAGAAGCTTGTTTTCCCCGGCTTGAAGAGTGACATTGACTTTTGTCATATCTGCCTGGAAACCTCCATATCGGTTGTCGTACAAGACTTCGTTGCCGTTAAGCCATACCCGCGCGCCATCATCATAACCCATCCAGAGCTGACAGGTTGTCTCCTCAGGGGCGTACACCCGGGCAAAGGCGTAGCATACCCCGTAATCAGCATTACCACAGTATTCATCCATATTGATGTAGGGATTCCCTGAGTCATATCTGGTCCATGTTTTATTCCCCGTTAGGTCTCCTTCAGTAGGGTTCATGGACTCTTCGTTGACACCGAGGTAATTCGTCGTGAGATATTCCCAGAAATTATCTGAGGTGTCCTGATGAAACCCGTTAAGGAGGAAACTACGGATGTAATCTGCCTCGCCCCCATGCTCTGCAGGGTCATTGAGCTGATACGTGAGATCATCAAACGTGGTGCCGTTCCTATCGCTTATTTGGGCGGAGAGCCGATAATCCCCTCCGTCTTGGCTGACCTTGCATAACAGTCGATTCCATCCGGCGTTCAAAGAGAAATTTGCCGAATATTGATCTGGGGTCCATCCGCCGTACCTATCCTTTGTGATGACATTTAGACCGTTCACCCATGCTTTGACTCCATCATCGCTTCCAAGACGTAGTTTCGCCTGTCTNGTCGAAGGGCTGTAGACATATACATTGGCGTAGGCCGCTGACTCGGTTGGACGGGTACTAAAATAATGACCACCTGAATAGCTGTGCACACAGACCTGTACGAAATGTTGTCCGAGGTCCATTTGATTGAGATAATCCTCTGCGGTGGTGAAGAATCCATAATCATACCTCGTCACGTTCGTTCCGTAAATAAGGTCGAGGTTCACATCCATGTCAAACCAGTCTTCTTCCACATACTCCAGTCCCCGCCATGGCTGCGTCAGTTCACCGGTCCGATAAGCGTGTACTTTTGCAAAATAATCGTTGACCATAGTTACTTCACTGTCATAGTTTAGGGTAGAAGCGTAGATGCGACCGACGTAGACTTCAGGTCCCATGTCGCCTGATCCTGCTTCATGGGTCTCATAGACCCCATCAGCGTCAGTNTCCTGCCAGGTGCCATCAAGGTCCATGTAGAACAGATCGCTGGGGAACACATCCCCGGAGACCTCAGCCCATGCTGCGGTCACATCACCAATGAAAAGAATGCCGTTACTCCCAGTGTTATATCGTGTTTGTATCCATAATTTAATATCTGATGGAGTCCCGCCGGAGACCGTTTGCAGAAACGTGCTATATCCCTCTAAATCAAGATCAGCAAGATAATGAGNAAGACTGGTCTGAATGGCTGGGTATAAGGTTTCATTNACAAGGATGGCTAATGAATAATTCTGAGAAGAGCCCTTTGCATTTGAGACATCCGGTGTTGAAAAACGAGCAGAGGAGATAGGATGATTCTTCAAGTAGTCAGTATAGGTCCCTGGTAGTTCTCCATTCGGTGAGTACCATTGCAGTTTTTCGAGGTATCGTCCATCTTGCTTGCCAGCACCACTATCGCTGATACGAAATTTATCTTGAGTAGTAGTTCTGGTTGTATCACCCTGTATTAGTGCCGCTGGTGTCACTAAAAGCATAAGGCTGAAAAATACCAGTACTGTTAATTTTTTCTTCATGAAATCCCCCTATTTATAGATATTATCAAATATCTATTAAGATGATGTCTTTTTAATCTTTTGTCTTTTTTTCTTGAATACCTGAGAAAATATCAGTACCGGTGATCTTTTTTATGAAAAACGAAATTTCTTTCCCGTAATCTTCTCATAAGCCTCTTGGTATTTCCTGGTGGTTTCATTGATGACTTGTTGTGGCAGGTTTGGTGGGGTTGAATTATGGTCCCATCCGGTTGAGTTCAGATAATCACGGACATACTGCTTGTCAAAGCTTGGTTGAGAGATGCCTGGTTTGTAGCTCTCTGCAGGCCAAAACCGTGATGAATCAGGGGTCAGCGCCTCATCTATCCAGATGATCTCATCGTGGTACTCCCCGAACTCAAACTTCGTGTCCGCGATGATGATCCCATGTTTTCTTGCGTAGGCAGCGGCGGTGTTATAGATCTTAAGAGAATAGTCTGTTATGGTATTTGCAACATCTGGTCCGATGAGTTTTTTCATCTCAACGTTTGAGATGTTGATGTCATGGCCTGATTTCGCTTTTGTCGATGGGGTGAAAAGTGGCTCAGGGAATTGATCTGATTCCTGCAGGCCAGATGGGAGTTTTAGTCCGCAGACCATTCCATCTTTTTTATAGGAGCTCCAGGCTGACCCGGAGAGATACCCACGAACGATGCATTCGATGGGGACGACCTTTGTTTTTTTCACCAGCATGCTTCGGTAGGCCAGTTGTGCTCGGTGCGGTTGGAGCTCTTTAGGGAATTCAGCAACATCCGTGGAGATCACATGGTTAGGGATGCTTTTTTTTGTGTAGTCGAACCAAAATTTCGACAGCTGGGTGAGACAGACGCCTTTTGACGGGATCGGGTCTGGTAAGACAACATCAAAAGCAGAGATGCGGTCTGTTGCGACCAACAGGATATTATTATTCACCTCGTAGAGGTCCCGTACTTTGCCTTTGTTGAGTATTTTTACTGGTAGATCTGTATTGACGACGATCGGTGTATTCATGATTTTTTCTCCCTAGGACACTTTCGCGCCTTCCGCTACTTTGCGGTCGGTTGCGATGATAATGCCTTTTGTTTTAAGTGGTTTTCCGTTATACAGCACATCTCCTTTGGAGTCCACCGTCAAAGGTGCTTGTTTGAATGCTTCGAACTCGAGCTCATAGACCGGTTCTCTGGCGATACCTTCGATCCCGACCTCAGCACCAGGGCTGCTGTCCTTTGGGTTAAGTAATGAGACGACCTTGTCTGCATCGGTTGCTGCAAGCAGCATTCCTTTTGATTCCACACCGCGTATCACTGCTGGTTTGAGGTTTGTCACCATCACGATCGATTTTCCAATGAGTTCTTCTTTTGGATAGTATGGTTTCATACCTGCGACGATCGTGCGTTTTCCCANTGGCCCGAGGTCAACCTGCAGAATATACAACTTATCGGCACCAGGAATGTCTGCGACGTCGAGGATCTTGGCGACCCGTAGATCTAGTTTGGAGAATGGATCTGAGGTTGTCACGATATCTTTAAGCTCGAGTTTTTTAAAGATAGGTGTTGGTGTTTCAAGGGCAGTTCCTGGGCGTAATTCAAGGAGTGCATCATCCCAGTGTTGGATCGGGTGTGTGTGTCCAAGCATTTTCCAGACGCGTGCTGAGGAGAACGGAAGATACGGCTCCATGCAGACCGAAAGCGCCTGCACGAGTCGTAAGCAAACATGTAACACAGTTTTACAACGTTCTGGATCGGTTTTTAGGAGGATCCATGGTTGGTTGCGGTCAAAATAAACGTTCCCGTATTGCGCAAGGTTCATTGCCGCGCGCAGTCCTTTTTTAAATGAGCATTGGTCGAGTGCTTCTCCGACCTCTTTATGGGCATTTTGTATCTTCTGTAGGGCTTCGTTGTCCATGTCATTCAGGGTGCCTGCTTCCGGGATGGCTTTGAAGTTCTTACTGGCAAAGGTGACCACACGGTGGATAAAGTTCCCATAAGTCCCGAGGAGCTCGTCGTTATTTTTTGAGACAAAATCGTTCCAGGTCCAGTCCGCATCCTTGTTCTCCGGCATGTTTATGGAAAGATAGTATCGAATGACGTCAGGGTCGAATCGCTTCAGGATATCAGGGACCCAGATGCCGACGCCTCTACTTTTTGAGAACTGCTCTCCTTTTAGTGTGAGATATTCGTTGGCCGGGATGTTATACGGAAGGTTCAGTGTCTCATCATAGCCCATGAGGATGGACGGCCAGATAATGGAATGGAACGGGATGTTGTCTTTGGCAAGGAAATAGTAATGTTTTGCTGCTGGGTTCTTCCACCATTCCTGCCATTTCGATGGTTCTTTGTGTTTCTTTGCCCATTCTTTGCTGGCGGACAGATACCCGATCACTGCGTCAAACCAGACGTAGATGCGTTTGTGTTCAAACCCGAACACCGGGACCTTGATGCCCCAAGTGATGTCACGGGTGATCGCACGGTCATGCAGTCCGTTCTGCAGCCAGTTGTTGGTGAATTTCAGGACGTTTGCCTTCCAATATTTCTTGTCTTTTAACCATTCAATCAGCTTTGGTTCAAAGATGCTTAAGGCAAAGAACAGATGCTCTGTTTTTTGTGAAACCGGTGTTCCACCACATACCTTGCATTTTACGTTGAGTAATTCAAATGAATCCAGAAGTTTCCCGCAGTTGTCGCATTGATCGCCCCGTGCCCCTTCTTTATGGCAATGCGGACAGGTCCCTTCAACGTATCGATCAGGGAGAAATCGTGTACAGGCCGGGCAGTATAGCGCATCAATACTTTTCCGATTGATGTATTTCTTCTGGTAGAGGTCAAGGAATATCTCCTGGACCGTCGCCTCATGGTTCGGGGTCGTGGTCCTGGTGAAAAGATCAAAGGAGATGCCAAGCTGTTTCATATTATCAGTGTGTTCTATATGGTAACGGTCCACGATTGCTTGCGGTGTTGTTTTTTCTTTGTCAGCGGTGATCGTGATCGGGGTGCCGTGCTCATCGCTGCCTGAAACCATGAGAACGTTATTTCCGTTTAGTCGGTTGTATCGAGCAAAGATGTCCGCGGGGAGATAACAACCAGCGATATGCCCGAGATGTAAGGATCCATTTGCGTATGGCCATGCAACGCCAATAAATATTTTTTCGTCCATGAAAATCCTGACTGAATACCAAGCACAACATTTAAATATGACGCAGGTTCTATCCACTAGTATTAAGTATCAACTTAATGAAAAATGGTACTTTATAACCTTAAGATTACCGATTTACTTCCTCTCGAAATATATGCAAAAAGAATAACCAGATTGGGAGAAAAGAACTAGACTTCTGCCCTTCATGCAGAACCAGGTGCTATTTTTCAAAGAGTTGATGAAAATTGAGGTGAATATAATGGTCATTGACCCATCAACTACAAAATACTTGATTAAGGCTAAAATAAAAGCAGATGGAATCATCGAAAAATCAGATGTCGTCGGAGCTATCTTCGGGCAGACCGAAGGGCTTCTTGGTGATGAACTAGATCTTCGGGAACTACAACGATCAGCCCGTGTCGGGCGCATTGAGGTTGAGCTTGATTCGAAGAACGGGAAAAGCGACGGTATCCTTACCTTGCCGACGTCGTTGGATAAGGTAGAGACGGTTATTCTCGCAGCTGCGTTTGAAAGCATCGATCGTGTCGGACCATGTAAGGCGACGATTCATGTCGAGGAAGTCGAGGATGTGCGCGTCTCTCGACGTAAACAGGTCATCGAGCGAGCCAAAGCATTGCTAAACGATGTGATGGAAAAAAGCAAGACCGACAGCGAAAGCATCGCGGAGAACGTTCGACAAGCTGTTCAAGTCGAGGAGATCACAAGTTACGGTCATGATCATTGTCCTGCTGGACCTAATATCAATGATAGTGATGCGATTGTCATCGTCGAAGGTAGACGTGATGTGCTGAACTTGTTGAAGTACGGTATTAAGAACGTCATAGCGGTCGGTGGTACGAATGTCCCGCGGACTGTCGTTGATCTTTCAAAAGAAAAAATCACGACTGTTTTTGTCGACGGTGATCGTGGCGGGGAGCTCATATTGCGTGAGTTACTGCAGGTCGCTGATGTTGATTTTATTGCCCGGGCACCGCAGACTCGAGAGGTTGAGGAAATCCCACAGAAACTCATCATGAAGTCATTGAAGAACAAGATTCCTCGTGAGCAGTACATGGATATGTACAATATTAAGATCGAGGGAAAGAACGGGGAAGAAAAGCGTCAGGAGAACGGTGATAAACAACCGCAGAAGATGAAAAAAGAATTCTTCTCAAAGAAAAAAGAGCAGCAACAGCAGCAGCCGCAACGCAAGGAAGATGAGGAGCGACCGGACGTCGTCGAAGAACCGATTATTACTACAGAGAAGCAAAAGACCTACGAGACCATCCTGAATGAAATCTCTGGTTCACTGAAGGCAGTGTTGTTAGATGCGAACGGCAAAGAGATCCGGACTATCCCGGTCCGTGAGCTCACCGATGAGATCAAGAAAGGCGATAATGTTTCTGCAGTAGTTTTTGATGGTATTGTCACCCAGCGACTGTTGGATATCGCGAACAATAAGAACGTTCGGGAAATTGTTGGTATCAAACTAGGCAACGTCGTCAAGATGCCCAAAGCAGTCAAAGTGTTGACAAAAAATGACTTTCAATGATTTTATAACATACAAAACAAGTTAACATTCGTGTGAGTGCTAAGCAGTTGCATACGAAGCAACCGTGAAAAAATATAAAAAGTCTTTATAGTATTCTTGGCACAGGAAAGGCAGTAACGATGCAGAAAGACGAACTTATACAACTCCACACGTTTTTGTATCAGATGCGTAGTCAGCTTGAACAAATCTGTGAACATAATGGATGTAACCACAGTGATTATGAGAAACTCGAGATTACACCGTATCAGATCCACAAGTCAAAACGGGAACATAAGCTTGCGGTGTTTACCTTAAGTAAGGACATCGCAGGGATTCTTTCTACGAACAATGGTGATCCTGGGTTGGAGAAGATTGCGAATCGTCTGGATCAAATGGCTAACCGATTCATGACTGAGAAAGAAAAAGCGGATCATCGGTCATAGTTCTTTACGCATACTGTATGCGTTTTCCCCGTTTTGATAGAACTGATGGAGAAGTCCTTGGTGGCTAAATCCTTGTTTTGTGTAAAACTTTACCGCGTCTTGGTTGGTGGTGCGGACTTCAAGGTCTATCACCGTGACATTTTGATTTTTCATCTCTAGGAGGAATTGCGTAAGGAGCGCTGAGCCGATGCCGTGTCGTCGATTTTTTTCGTCGACGGAGAGCATGAGGATCCGTGCGGTAGTTGGTGTCGTTTTAATGCCGATGAGAAAACCGATGATTGTGGTATCATTGAGGGCGATGAGAAAACCTTCAGGGAATGATTCGTAGAATTGGCTGAAGATCGACGGGTTGTATCGTTCAGGTAAGGTGTCAAAAGCAAGGGCGATCACCGGGAAAATATCGTTGGGTTGTACGCGTCTGATTTTCAGCACAAACGGTGAACAGAACTATGGGTATAAAGGGTTAGCGGTATGTTTAATAATGTTTTGGAAATATGGGTCGGTGCGAGGTGTTTATTATCAGTATCGATGATGTCAGAGTGACNCGAATTATCTTTGANCGTTTTTCTAAAGAATTCAGTGATAGCTTTGATGTGGATGTCGCTATCGCTGGCGCTGGTCCAGCAGGGTTGACCGCTGCGAAATATTTAGCGCTCGCTGGAAAAAAGACCATCTTATTTGAGCGGAAGCTTTCTGTGGGCGGTGGCATGTGGGGTGGGGGGATGACGTTCCCGGTCATCGTCGTGCAAAAAGAATCCAAGCGTATTTTAGAGGATGTTGGCGTGCGGGTGAACGACGAGGGAGATGGGTATTACAGTGCTGATTCAATCGAGGTTACGACGAAGCTTTGTTCAGCGGCAATCGATGCGGGTGTGCGGATATTTAATACGATTTCTGTCGAGGATGTGCTGGTGAACAAAAAGAAGGTCAACGGGTTCGTCATTAATTGGAGCGCAGTCGAGATCGCTGGTCTGCATGTGGATCCCCTGTCGATTCGTGCGCAATACTGTATCGATGCGACCGGTCATGCTGCCGAGGTCTGTCAGATTGTGAGGCGGAAGGTCGGGGCTCTAAATACACCCAGTGGTGATCTGGAAAAGGAACGGTCCATGTGCGCTGAGATAGGAGAGCGAACTGTAGTAGAAAACACCAAAGAAGTGTACCCTGGTCTTTTTGTTGCCGGGATGGGTGCAAATGCCGTGTATGGTGCGCCACGTATGGGTCCGATCTTTGGCGGGATGCTTCTGTCTGGTGAGAAAGCAGCGAAACTGATCCTAAAAAAACTCAAATAATCACCGATGGGTCAACACTGTTTTGTGTTTTTTCTTTTCTTTTGGTTAAGGTGTTGTGCTACCGAAGCTCAGGCATGCTGGTATTATAAAAATTTTATTGCAAAAGAATTAAAAAGATAAATGTATATATGTTCTCATATCAAATATAATTAAGTCGGGAGGTAAAAAATGAATCGAAAAAATTTTAGTAGAAACGACAGTGGGGATGTATTAGGCATCCCGATGTATCTGATCATAATCATGATTGTTGCTGTCGCTGTGATCGCAGCAGTCGTCTTTATGATCCCGAAAGGAACTCGAACAATGAACGCCCAGGTGACCGGCAATGCGCTTCTCGCAGAAAGTCCGGGTACTGATGGTGGAGGATCGTTTACGTTTTCGAAGACCTACACGATCTGGGTGAAGGTAGCTTCGAATGATCAGCGGGCNGATCCGATTTCAGGTGCCACGGTGACACTGGTTGGTGCTGGGGATGCTGGTCAAGGAAAAACCCTGGATAATGGTTCTGCGAAAATCACCGGATTCAAACCTATCCTGGATGCGAACGTCAACGAGGCGTATCTGACACTGACCGTGAAGGCGACTGGGTATGAGGATTTTATTGATACCAAAGCTGTCAGTGTGATACGGTTAAGCTAGGGTTTTTCAGAAAAGTTCTCGGTAGAGAATCGATAGTTCAATACAGTACCGTAGAAAAAATTAGAGGTAGTGGGGGAAAAACAATGTTAGTGAGGAAACGAAAGGAGAATTTACTAAAGAAAAAAGGAATAGCTGAAGGATCTGATTCAGAGGAAAATCTACAGACGTTACGCAGCTGGATCCGGAAGATTGAGCAAACAACGTCAAGCGTGAGCTCCCGGTTATCTGCCGTTGAGAAACGATTATCCGGGGGAATGTCTGAACCTGATGCACGAAATCGTATCGGCATGGAAGGACCGGTTGAAACGCTTTTTACCAATGTAAAAAAGAAGAACGCTGGTCAGCTTGTACGCGTGCTTGATTCGGAACTTGCTCTCCTGCATAACGAAGCGGCAGCGCAGCAGCAGGAGACCTGTTGTCTCAAAGAGCAACTTGAGGTAATCGAGAAAAGGAGCACGACGATGGTTGCAGAGCTTCAGACGGTGCAGGCTTCCTTATCGGAGATAAAAACTGCAAGGGAACTGCAGGTGAATCGAACCGAACGATCTGAGCCGTTTGTGGTGCACTTGGGAGCACTAGAATTTCCCGTTGAATTTACCGGTATCATCGGTGGCCTGCTTGCTTTTGTCATTGCCATTCTAGTTCTGGTCGATCAGAAAGCGGTCCTGCTCTCCCCGGTTTTTCTCTTCCTTGTCGGACTTCTGCTCATAGGATTTGCTTTGGTAAAGATGGTCCGGTCTCGCTCTAAAGCTCCACTATCTCCTATCTTT
>JGI20214J51650_10002168_pt1 | contig 12409 bp, 8 predicted proteins | sample WetSurMetagenome_FD_51650 | JGI IMG/M metagenome (IMG submission 51650)
GAGGAGTTCCTCGGTGACGGCGCGCTTGAGCAGGTACCCCTTCGCCCCGTTCCGGAGCGCCTGTCGGACGAAGGTGTCGTCGGCGTACATGGACAGGATCAACCCGCGGGTCTTCACGCCCAGGCCGCGGAGCCGCCCGACGGCCTCCACCCCGTTCAGGTGCGGCATCGCGATGTCGAGCACGAGGACGTCGGGAAGCAGCCGCGCGACCAGATCGAGGGCCGCCTGGCCGTCGGCTGCCTCCCCGACCACTTCGATGTCCCCCGCCTTCTCCAGGAGGGCACGGAGCCCCTGTCGAACCAGATGGTGATCATCGGCGATGACGACGCGGATCATGGGCCCTCCGGGAACGGGATGTGGGCGACGAGGCGGGTGCCCCGGCCCGGCCGCGAGACAATCTCCAGCCGCCCGTGGAGCTGCTCCATTCGTTCACGCATGCCGACCAGCCCGATGCCCGTATCGGATCGTCGCCCGGCCCACGCGTCCACATCGAACCCCACACCGTCGTCTTCCACGACGAGACGGACCATGCCATCCGTGTTGCCCAGCGCGACCCGGGCTCCATGCGCGTGGGCGTGCTTGCGCACATTCGTCAAGGCTTCTTGCAGGAAACGGTATAGGTGGATGCCAACCGTTTCCGGCGGCAGCGGGAGGTCTACGCCCGAATACTCGACGGCCAGATGGGTCCGTCGGCCGAAGTCGTGACAGAATCCCCCGAGGGCGGCGTTCACCCCCAACGCATCCAGGGCCGGAGGCCGCAGCGCCTGGGCCATCTGCCGCACCTGGTCGGCCACAGTATCGGTGAGGGCCGCGGCCTCGCCGAGGCGCTGGCGGAGCGTCGCCGGCTCTGCGGGCGCCTCGTCTTGCGTGAGAGACAGCGTGATCCGGAGCGCCGTCAGGGCTTGGCCGGTGTCGTCGTGCAGTTCGCGCGAGAGGCGGCGGCGTTCTTCTTCTTGCGCCGCGACGACCTGCGCGGTCAGGCCCAGAAGACGTTCTCGGCCCTCCCGCGTTTCGTTAAAGAGCCGGGCATTCTCCAGGGAGATGGCGGCCTGGGCGGCGAGCGCTTGCAGGAGATGCACCTCCTCGTTCGTGAAGACATGGCGACGGCGGAGAAACACGGACAGCACGCCGATGACCCGCTCGCCGTGCAGAAGCGGGAGCAGAATGCCCGCCACGAACCCTTCCGCTGCCGCCCACGCGCGGTTCACGAATCGCGTATCCTGCCCGATGTCGTCGCAGATCACTGGTTGGCGAGTCGCGGCGGTGATTCCGGCAAGCCCTTCCCCGGAGCGCAGGCGCGACACGTGTCCGAGTTCCGGCTGCTGCAGCCCGATGCTCGCCACGACCCGCAGCGTCTCAAGGCCCTCTGCCTGTTCGAGCAAGCGGCCCGCCGCCCCGGGAAACAACATCGGGACCCCCTCAAGAATCTTCCGGGCGACCTCCCGCGGGTCTAGTTCTGTGGTCACCGCCAGCGCCACCCGGTTCAGGGTCGCGAGTTGCTGCGCCTGCTCGACGGCCATCGCATGGAGTCGGGCGTTTCTGATGGCGATGGCGGCATGATCGGCCAGCCGGAGGAGCGTGCGCTCGTCCCGGGCGGTGAACGCGCGCGGCGACCGGTTGTCGACGAAGAGGACGCCTTCAAAATGTTCCCCGGCCCGGATGGGCACCGCCAGTTCCGCCACCACGCTCTCGGCGCGCGTGTTGGCCAGGTAATCCTTCGTGATCCGAGGGTCCCCCGCATAGTCGGCGGTCCGGAAGGGCTGCCCCGTGAGCAACACTCGCCCCCCAGCGCCCTTCCCTCGCTCGATGCGATGCGCGTGGAGCCGTTCCGCATGCGCCCCGGCCCGGTACCGAAAATCCAGCGTATCCGACGGTTCGTCCCAGAGGGCGATCTGGGCCAGGTCGCTCCCGACCAAGCGGCGCGCCGCCTCCACGACGTGCTGCAGGACCACATCGAGATCCAGCGTCGCAGTGATGCGCTGGGCAATCTCCGCGACCCCCTCGCTCTCCCGCCGCTGACGCTCCGCCTCCTCGTACAACCGGGCATTCTCGATGGCGATGGCCGCTTGGTCGGCGAACAGGCGCAACAGTTGCTGATCCTCCTCGGCGAAGGAGCGCCCGGCCGCCTGATGATTCACCACGATGACCCCGACCAGCCGCTCCCGGAAGCGCAGCGGTTCGGCCAGGACGGCGGCCAGTGGCGTCGCGCGCAGGAACAGGGGGTGGGCGTGCGGGGACGTCTGGTAGTCGTTGACGATCATTCCCTCGCCGCGCTCCGCGACCGCCCCGCACACGCCCTCCCCGGGCGACAGCGCCAGCGACCCCACGCCATCCGGAATGCCGTGCCACACCTGCGGCAATAGTCGCCGCGCCGGCTCGTCCCAGAGGAACAGCGATCCCCCGCTTGCGCCCACCAGTTCCATCGCACGCCGGTGGATCAGGTCCAGGAGCGCCACCAGATTCAGCTCCCGGGTGACCTCGACGCTGATGCCCCGGACGGCTTCGAGCTGCGCCGTCCGTCGGAGGAGCTTCTCCTCCATCTGCCTGTGGTCGGTGATGTCGACCCAGGCTCCGAGAAGATGCGCCTCCCCGTCGTGGCCCCGGGAGAGGTATACCCGGTCGAGGAACCAATGGTAAGTTCCGTCGGCACATTGCCAGCGGTATTGCATGGACGTGGAAGAGTGCTCAGTAAGGCCGTCGTAGGCCCTGAGCACGGCCTCTCGGTCGTCGGAGTGCAGCCGGGAGGCCCAGAACGACGACTCCCCTGTGAACCGGCGGGCGGCAAACCCGGTCAGCAGTTCGACGTTCTCGCTGACCCACATGCCGTCATACGCTCCGGCCGCCTTGGCGCGGTACAGGACAACCGGAACGGAACGGAGCACGGCCTCCCGCTGCACCTCGCTGTCGCGAAGGGCCGCCTCTTCGCGTTTCCGCGCGGTGATGTCCTCCAGAATGCCCAAGACACCGACGATCTGGCCTGCGGCATCCCGCATCGGAGCCGTCCAGAGGCGCACATCGATCAGGGCTCCGTCCTTCCGTTGCCGGCGCAACACCAACCCGCCACGACGGTCATCGCCCCTTTCCTGTGCGCCCAGCATACCGAGCCCTGCCCGCATCTCCTCGGCAATATAGGGGGGCGGCTGGGCCAACACCTCCGCTTCGCTCCACCCGAGGATGCGCTCGGCGGCCGGATTCCACATCGTCACCTTCTCATCGCAATCGATGGCAACGATCGCCAGCGACGATGCCTGGATAATCGCCCGAAGTGTGCCATGGGATTCGCGGAAAGCGTCGTACATACCTCTAGGACCTCGTCAAGCGAAACGCGCTTGCCGGCGAGCACCGCCGTACCGCGCCGGGGCCGCAATCACGACGAGCATCGGTATCGTGTTGCGGTGTTGCCTTCCTTTACTCACAAACGGCCCCGGTTGGCCGCGAGGCGCGGCGGCCCTCCGGGGTACCGCCCGTCCGTTGCGCACCAGCGAGCCACGTAGTTTCCGGCACATCTGCAGGGCTACTGGGGCTACCGAAGACAACACCCTTTACGCATCAACCTACCGATTCAGCGCGACGTATTTGCCGGTGCTGCGATCGTAGCAGGGTGCGCGCAGATCGCGCGTCGCAAAGGGTTGCCCCTCCTGGGCGGCCTTGCGCATCGGCTCCCGCGCCTCGTCGCAATAGCCGCGAATGACCAGCGCCCGCGCCAGCATGGCCGTGGCGTTGACCCGCAGGTCACGGACGTTCTGCGCTTCGCTGCCACCGGCGGCGGTGCGCATCTGTTCGAGCCGCGGCACGGCCTCGCGCAGGTCGTCGATCGTGGCCGCCCAGTTCTGGGAGCGCGCCATGGCCAGCCCGCGTTGCGCGAGGGCAAAGGTTTCCTCGCGAGAGCCCCCCGGCGACACGACAATGACGGCGGTGAACGCCGCCGCCCGGGCCGTCTCTGTCCTCGCGCGGGAGGCGGCCAGCACAGCGTTTTTGTAGTTGCCGTCGCATACGATCGACCCCTCGCACAGAGCCCTGTTGAAGTCCACGGCGCTGTTCCAGGCCTCGACTGTCAGCGGATAGATGATGTTCGGACTGGAGACTCGTTCGAACGCGACCCGAAAGTCCTGGGGGTTGACGAGGAGGCCGCCAGCGGCAGCATACGCCTTGAGGAATCCATCGTTGGTGCCGAACATCTGGAGGATCCGGGCAGCCACGTAACCCGCGAGCACGCGTGGCAGCCGTTCGCCGAAGAACTCGCCGTGGAAGATCTCGTCCTCGGGCAGGTTGCCGTGGACGCTGTAGACGAAGAACGTTGCCGCCGCCTCGACCGTGTCGGGCCTCGCGGAGGTCACGAGAACCCGCCCATCACCGTCCTTGCTATACCAATCGCTTGCGGCGAGCCGGTAGTCTCCCGTCAGGGGCACCAGTGTGGGCGTCACCCAGACGAAGGTGGCGAACAGGTACGTCGGCGAGCGCAGTGTGGTCGCGGAGAAGCCCGTCCGGAAGTCAGCCGCCTTCGCGAGCACGGCATCGAGATTCGGCGGCGGCGCGTACGGGCGCAACAGATCCTCGCCGAGTGTGCTCGTCCAGAACGTCGGATCGAACGGGGTGAGGGGGCGACGGTTGTCGGGGTCCTTGGGATCGACCGGAACGCGCGCGCACAGATGGGCATCATCGTTGACGGACTGCGCCGGGCGGGGCATCAACTCGAACGCCCCCGGCCAGGTGAGGATGGCCGGCCTCAACTCCTGGGAGAGCGTCGAGGTCACGACGTTGACGAAGCGATCCTTCATCCCCTCGATCTTGCTCCACCAGCGCCGCCACACCTGGTCGTTGCGAAGCGCAGTGTTCTGCGTCGGCTGGACATAACCGGCCTGGATCATGCGCAGCATCTCGCAGCTGCCTTCCAGGGGGGAGCCGAGCNCGGCGACGGCGATCACACGCCTGTCGCCGAACCAGCCGTCGTGTGTGTAGTTCTGGTGCCAGCTCCACGTCACCAGCCCGCCCATGCTGTGGGCGACGATGATCAGGGCGGTCGCGTCCTTGAGGTCCGGATGGGTCGTGATGCACGCGTGCAGTTCCCGCGCGCCCCACCGGATGTCTCGTCGCCAGTCGTACCCGCACGCGACCACCCGCTTGTCCGCGATACCGAGCTTGCCGGCGCTCTGACGGAGGAGACGAAACGCCTCGCGATACAGGTCCACGGGACCGAGGGAGAGGGCGAGACCGGTGGTAACATCCGACGGCGCGGTCTCGTCGATGAGCGGGGGATCGAGGCGCAGGGCGTCCTGATCCGGGACACCGAATCCCCACAGCTTGCCCCTGCTCGCGGATTCGAGCGTCGAGCCGAGAATGCCGGGCACGAACACGATCCCGAAGGACGCGCGCAATCGGGCCAGTTCGGTCGCCACGCCCTCGTGGCTTGCGCCGACCCTGTCGAGCGTCGCGAGCAGGTCGCGAATGGTCGAGCCGTGGTTGAGCGTGTTGTTATTGACGAGATCCCGCGTGGGGCCTTGTGCCGACGAGAGGGACGACAGCACCAGGAGAGCGAAGAGTGTGAGCCATGGTCGAGACCACGACACGATCCTCATCGTCGCCTCCGTCCGCGCGACCTGCGCCTCGACCGTGCGCATCCATCCAGCACTTCGACTGCCGCACCGTCCGCGCACGCCCAACCCGGGCGGAGTGTCCCGCGAACCGGATAAGGCTGTCAAGGGCTAAGCGGGATGAACATATGCGGGATAAACAACCGTGCACCCGATGGATCAGGTCTGTCGTCAGGAAGGGAGGGAGATGAGAAGGGGGACGTCCATAAATCTATAAAAATCTCCTCTACCCTTTTTCGCGGGGAACACGCAGCAGCAAACCCCGGAATAGATTCTCTTGCCCCGTGCGGGTCCTGCTGCCGGCACCTCCGTTCATCTTTGGTTCTTCATTCCGGCGATGGGGCAAATGTTTTATACTTTTATGGACGTCCCCTAATATTTGTGGAAGGAAGAGGGACGTCCATAACTCTATAACATTCCCCTGCCCATTATGGTAGGGACCGTCCGGAAACGTACCGCGGAAGGATTAGTACGTTTTGGGGGCGTCCCCTCTGGATTATCCAAGAGGTCGGTGGTTACTTTGTCCGCGCGCGGAGGGCGAGACCGGCGCCGGCGATGGGGATGGCGGAGCCGACGAGGAAGAGCGTTTCGAACCCGGTCACGTTCAGGAGCCAGCCCGCTCCCGCCGCCCCGGAGGCGATCCCGAGCTCCCAGGCGGTGTAGAAAGTCCCCATGGCCTTGCCCCGCTCCTCAGGCGCCACCCGATCGGTGGTGAATGCCATCAGCGCGGGTTGCGCGCTGCCGAACCCCAGGCCCAGGACGGCCGCGCCCGTCAGCATGCCAACTGGGCCCGATGTCATGCCCAGCACCAGGAACGATACGCCGGTCAGGATCATCCCGGGCAGGATCACCGCCGCCCGCCCGCGCCGGTCCGACATCTCCCCCGCCTTGGCCCGCACCAGCAGCATGGCCACCGCAAAGACCATGTAGAAGAGGCCGGGGTTTTCCAGCCCGCGCGATTTGGCCACCAGAGGGATGAAAGCGACCACCGTCCCATAGGGGATGTAGAGGAGCAGCAGGATGGACGAGGGAAGGACGGCGGCCCGGCTGAAGAAATCCGCGGGGCGCGGCGGGCGGGACGCTCGCCTCGGCCGCGACCCGGCCGGCACCAGGAAGATGCACGCGAAGCCGAGTCCGGCCACGCTCGCCGCCAGCAGAAAGAGGACCGAGAACCCCAGGTGCGCCGCGATCCACGGGCCCACCACCGGACCGACGACCAGGCCGATGCTGTTTGTGATGCCGAACCAGCCCATGGCCTCGCCCCGGCGCGTCGGGGGTGCCAACTCCGCGATGACGACCGTGGCGGCCGTCGGGAAGAGTCCCATACCGATTCCATGAAAGAGCCGCAGCGCTAGGATGGGCTCCACGGTGCGCACGGCGATGTACCCCAGCGACGCGAGCAGGAATACCGCCATCCCGATGAGCAAGATCGGTCGGGTCCCCCGACTGTCGATCAGCCAGCCGGACGGGGGCCGCATCAGCATCGCCATGGTGGCAAAGAGCCCGATGATGAGCCCGATCTGCGAGGAGGTACCGCCCAGACTGGCCACGTAGAGCGGCATGACCGGCAGGATGAAATAAAAACTGAGATAGAAGCAGCCGGTGGCGAGGCAGATGAAAAGAAACGGCCGGGTGAAGAGCGGGGCGGCGACCGGAATGGATCCGGGCACCGATCCGGCCGCTGCTCCCGGTGTGTGGCTCAATTCCCGGTGTCCACCAGGTCGCCCTGGTCGCTGAACGCGAAGGGATGCGGGCCGCTCAACACCTCCAGATCGTTCCGCCCCTTGATCTCCACAAGCAGCGCATCCGAGGCGTAGAGGTATTCCAGGTCCAAGGTGTTCTTGATCCGGGCAACCTTCGCGTCCGGCGGCTCGGTGAGACCGATCGTCTTGAGCGCCCCCTCGATGGCGTCCTTGTCCGTCTCGAAGATGATGGGCAGCTTGCTGCGCATCGGGGACAGGCCGGTCAGGGCGTTGGTGTAGGTGTACTGGAAGTTCACTTGTTGGCCAGGCGCCGCGTGGCGAAGTCGGCCAACCCCATGCCGACAGCGTTCCCGGCCGTCTTCTCGGTGAGGTCGCGGACCAGGATCCGGATGTAGCGCGGGCTTTTCGGCTCCTCGTTGGGCGCGAAGTAGAGCCGGCCCAGCACGTTGGGATCCATTCCCGGTACCGCTGATCTCCTTCCCCATCTCGTCCACGATCAGGAGGTGGAGGAAATCGAAGGGGATCCGGGCGAAGAGCGCCCAGGCCTCCTGGAGCAGCCGGGTCTCGGTGGCCTCCAATACCTCCGGCAGCATGGCTTCGACCTTAGCAGTCTGGTGCCGCACGTTCTCGACCGTCCCCAGTCCGAACAGGATGGGAAGCTTCGACAGGGAGAAGCGCGCCACCTCGGGGATCGCCCGGGGCAAGCCGACGTCCACCGAGGCGCGGTGGGCCAGGATCGCCCCCTGGTGTTTGCCCAGCCCGATGACCAGCATCTTCATCAGGCCGCTCTCCACGTGGGCCCGGAAGTTGGTGTGCGGCTTGACCCGGTTCACNAGGACGATGTGGTCCGCTTCGTACGCGTGCTTGTCCACATGCACCGGGAAACCCCAGGGCATTTGGCCGATTTCCACCGTCTCCATGGACGAGAGGATCGGGACGTCCATGCTCTCCGGCGTGATCCCGTAGCGCGCCAGTACCTTGAGCTGCCCCTCTGCCGTGGCGCCACCGTGGCTTCCCATGGCGGGGACGACGAACGGCCGGGCCCCCAGCTCCTTTAAGCAGTCGCAGGTCGTCCGGAGTATGATGGCGATATTCGCCACGCCCCGGCTGCCGCCGGTCACGGCCACCCGGGCCCCCGGCGCGAACCGGCCGGCCAGCGACAGCTTGCCGATCTCGGTGCGGACCGCCGCCGCCACGTCGGCCACCACCGGCGGATCAACCTTCTGTCGGATGCGATACATGCGGGGCAGCGTCATGGGATTCTCCTGTCCTCCGAACCGGAAAAGGCCGCGCGGCGACCACACCCGGGTGGCCGCCGCGCGACGGGGACTCGAACCGCTACTTCTCCAGCGCCTTGACCAGCTCGCGGCAGAAGGCAGGCAGATCGCCGGGCGTCCGGGAGGTGATCAGGTTGCCGTCCACCACCACTTCCTCGTCCACGTACTTGGCGCCGGCGTTGATCAGGTCGTCCTTGATGGCGAAGAAGCACGTCGCCGTCTTCCCCTTCAGGATCCCCGCCGAGGCCGGCACCCAGCCCGCGTGGCAGATGGCGGCCACCGGCTTGCCCTGATTGAAGCAGTCGCGCACCAGGCTGAGGATGGCGGGATAGCGGCGCATCATGTCCGGGGCGTACCCACCGGGGATCACCACGCCGTCAAAGTCCTTGGCCGAGACGTCGGCCGCGGCCACGTCGGCGTTCACCGGATACCCGAGCTTGCTCTTGTAGGTCTTCTTCTCGGGTGCCACGATCTTCACCTCGGCCCCCTCTTCCTTGAGCCGATAGTAGGGAACCCACAACTCCATCTCCTGATAGATCTCCTCCGCCAACACTGCCACCTTCTTGCCCTTCAAACGCATGGCCGATCCTCCTCCCGGTGTCCGGGCGTGTTCGTTAGGAACCGTGACGAAATAGCTTGTCCATTTACCGCGGGTTGCGCGCCAAGAGCCGTGCCGTCGACTTGACCTCGGGGTTGACGAGGTACTTGGGGAACTGGCCGCGAATGACGGCGGCGGCGTTCTCGCCGGTCTTGCGCTGCAGCTCTTGGTAAGCTTCCTCCGTGTAGGAGGCATAATGCGGCGTGAAGACCACGTTGTCCAGTTTCAAGATCGGGTCCGCGGGATCCGGCGGCTCCTTCTCCAGCACGTCCAGTCCGGCGCCGGCGATCCAGCCCTCGGAAAGCGCCCGGGTCAGGGCCGGCTGCTCGTGGATGGGGCCGCGACCGAGATTGAAGAAGAAGGCGGAGGGCTTCATCCGACGAAACGCCGCCTCGTTGAACTGGTGGCGCGTCTCGTCGGTCAACGGCGCGTGCACCGAGATCAGGTCCGATTCCCGGAGCAGCGTGTCGAAATCCACCAGGGTGACCGGATACTCCCGGACGCGCTCCGGGGTGAGATACGGGTCGCAGGCCAGGATCCGGAACCCGAAGGCCGCCGCCTTGCGGCAGACATTCCGCGCGATGTTACCGAAGGCGAACAGCCCCAGCGTGGCCCCGCGGAACTTGTGAACCGGCCTGGCCACCTCCTTGTTCCACACNCCCTGATGGATCAAAGCGTTCACCCGGTGCACCTTGCGCGGCACCGACAGGATCAGGCTCATGGCGGTGTCCGCCACCTCGTCAAAGCAGAAGTCGGGGACGTTGGCCACGATGATCCCGTGCTCCGTGGCGGCCGGGATGTCCACCGTGTCCACGCCCACCCCGTACCGGCAGATCGCCAGAGCCTCCGTGAGCTCCCCGATCACCTTCCGGGTGATCTTGGCCGAGGTGTCGAGNACCACGTGGGCGTCGCGGCAGGCCGCGATCGTCTCGTCCTCATTCTTGCAGACCGCACTGACGACCGTGCAGTCGAGTGTTCCCAGGACCTCCAACTCCTCCCGCAGCGGGAAGAGATGGGTATCGGTGGCGACGACCTTGAATTTTTGATGGTTACCGGACACGCGATTTCTCCTTTGGGCGCAGCTCCGCCAGAACCTGGCGGCTGCGTTCCATGAGCAGCATGAAGTCCGCCCCGTAGATCAGGAAGCGCATCCCGCGCCGGAGCCACGCGCGGCCGTCGTCCACCGTGGTCACGAAATTCCCCGGCACCACGCCGTACCGCTTGCAGCCTTTGAGGAACGTGTCGATGGCCCGCACCATGCGGGGGTGATTCACCTCGCCGGGAATGCCCATAGAGGTGGAGAGATCGTACGGGCCGATCAGTGCCACATCCAGGCCCGGAACCGAGAGGATCTCGTCCAAGTGCTCGAGGCCCGCCAGTGTCTCGATCTGCATGATGAGCATCAGTTCGGCGTTGGCCTGCCGCAGGAACTGCTTGCCATCCACCGCCCGGTAGTCGTTGTGGGCCGACCCCAGGATCACGCCCCGGTCGCCGGTCGGCGGGAACTTCGTGTAACGGACGATCTCCTCCGCCTGCGCCCGGCTCTCCACGCGCGGGATCATGAGACCCAGTGCTCCCGCGTCCAGCGGCCGGCTGAGCAGCGAGCGCTGCGTTTCCGGTACGCGGACCAACGTCGGCAGTCCGACGGCGGAGGAAACATGGAGCAGGTTGGCGACGGTCTCGATGCTGAAGCTGGCATGCTCGGTGTCGATCAGGATGTAGTCCCAGCCAGCCTCCTTGAGATAGCGGGGCGTGGACAGGGACGCGCATTCGAAGACGAACGTGCCCCACACCGCCTCTCCCCGCGACAGCTTGGCCTTCAGTGGATTTCGAATCGTCACCCTCCTCTCGGCGCTCTGCCTGTCACATTCGTCAATGAGTCAATCCGTCAATCGGTCAATTGGCGAAAGCGACGGACCGAGTTGACCAGTTGACTAATCGAACGATTGACGTCTACTTGTAGTCTTCCCGGTGAGGATAAAAGACGTCCAGCGCCTGGGCACCCTCTTCGAGCGCGCGGACCGCGTGTGTGACGCCGCCCGGAATCATCCAACCCTCCCCACGCCGTACGATGCGGGTCTGGTCGCCGATGGTGAACTCCATGGCCCCTTCCAGGCAGACGCCGCCCTGCTCGTGTGGGTGACTGTGCAGCGGAACCACCCCGCCCGCCTCCAGCCGCACGAACGAGAACATGAGATGCTGACCCCAGGTCACCCGGAGCTGGACGCCCGGCGCCAGCGTCTTCCCCGGCAGTTTCTCCGGATCGATGAAGTACTCGGCCATCAACGTCCCCCTTCCGCAAGGTAATTGGGCGACTGGGCGATCGGGCGACTCGGCAATTTGGCAACTCGGCAATCAGGAAGACTCCGACCCGGGGTGCGCCGACCCCTGATTGCCTCGTTGCCAGGTCGCCAGATTGCCAAACTACCAGATTACGTACTCAACTCGTTCAAAACGCCGTCAAATTTCCCTGCGCGTCGAAGGTCATCGCCGCCGGCGCCGTCGCGGGGGTGAGCCGCTTGTGGGCTTTCACCTCGGCCAGGAGCGCTTCCGAGCAATCGATCTCCGTCAGGTGGAGCGTGTTCTTGATCCGGACGACGCGTGCTTGCTCCGGCGTGGTCAGGCCGATCATGCCGAGCGCAGTCTCGATGGCCTGGCGGTCCGTGTCGAACGCCATGGGCACCTTGGCCGCCTCGGCCACGCCGGACGTGATGGCATTCATGTGCATGGCGGCATAGTTGATCTTCCGGACCAGCCGCTTGGTGGTCATCTCGGCAAAGCCGACGCCGATGGCGTTCCCCTCCGCCTCCGGCGTGATGTCGCGCACGAAGAGTATCCGGATGTGAGGCTTCCCGGCGGGCTTCTGCACCGAGGCACGTCCGATCACGTTGGGATCCATCCCCGCGCCGCTGATGTTCTTTCCCAATTCGTCTACGATCACGACGTCCAGCGTGTCGAAGGGCAACCGCGCCATCCAGGCCTTGGATTCCTTCAGGAGTGCCTTCTCGACCGCCGCGAAGTCCTTGGGCAGGACCGCCTGCACCTTCGCCGTCTGGTCGTGGCCGTTTTCCACGATCCCGAGACCGAACAGCACGTGACCGCTATCCAGGACGGCTTGGCCGACCAGCGGGAAGATCTCGGCATAGCTGTAGTGGTGGCCGGCGCGATGGTAATTCTCGGCCCCGTGCTGCTTCCCCAGCCCGATCGCCATCATCTTGTAGAGGCCGCTCTCGATCTCGC
>JGI20214J51650_10002171_pt1 | contig 12399 bp, 12 predicted proteins | sample WetSurMetagenome_FD_51650 | JGI IMG/M metagenome (IMG submission 51650)
GGTGGGATTGGATCCTCGCACTCCATGAAATCTCACAAGCATCGGACTCATCCTCGGACTGCGCAGGAGAGGCCCCCGTGCCTGCCAGGGGATCCAGAGGTATGGTGCGTAACCGCCGCCGGAATGTCAAGCCGGCCCGCCGAGCGACCCGCGCCGTGAGGCGTGGCGGGTCGCTCGGCCGACCGGCCGTTTTCAGTGCGCGCGTTTCAAGAGAGCCTTGGCCGCTTGCGCGATGTGCTTCGCCGTCATCCCGTACTTCTCCAGGATAGCATCGTTCGGGCCGGATTCCCCGTAACAGTCCTGGATCCCGTGGATCTTCATCGGCGTGGGGGCGTGTTGCCCGAGGACTTCGGCCACTGCCCCGCCCAGACCCCCGATGATGTTGTGGTCTTCGGTGGTGAGAACCCGGCCCGTCTTCTTCGCCGCCGCCACGATTCCCTCCACGTCAATCGGCTTCAGCGTGTGGACGTGCACCAGGTGGGCGCTGATCCCCTCCTGCGCCAAGAGATCGCAGGCCTCCAGGGCGCGGACACTCTGCACGCCGGTCCCGAAGATGGTCACATCCGTGCCTTCGCGGAGAGTCACCACCTTGCCGAAGACGAACCGGTAGTCCTCGCCGAAGATCACCGGGGTGGCGTCGCGCGTGAGTCGGAGATACGCCGGGCCCGGCATGTCGGTGAGAGCCAGGGTTGCCAGGCGGCATTCCACGCCATCCGCCGGGGCCACCACCACCATGTTGGGCATGGCCCGCATGATGGCGATGTCCTCCACGTCGATGTGCGTCTTGCCCGTCTTCGCCGTCAGGATGCCGCTGTAGGAGCCGCCCAGCTTGACATTGAGTTTTGGCTGGGCCACGGTCACCCGCAACTGATCCAGGGCCCGATTGGCGAGGAAGCAGGCGAAGCTGCTGAGCCAGGGGATGAGACCCACGGTGGCCATCCCGGCAGCGACGCCCATCATGTTTTGCTCGGCGATTCCGAGGTTCAGAAAGAACTCCGGGGCCTCGTAGGCCACGGTCTGCGCCATGGTGGAGCTGGCGAGGTCCGCGTCCAGGACCATGACGTTGGGGTGCGTCTTGGTGAGCTCCAACAGGGCGTCGCCCCAGGCCACTCGCATCTCGATCGTTTTACCCATCAGATCCTCCGTATGCCCACAGGAGCGGGCGCTGCACGCGCGACGGGTCGTGACCACGGAACAGTTCCCGCGATGATCGGGAACCCATCAGGCGCGCGGCCGCTGCGCCTCCAGTTCGGCAAGGGCCTTGGCCAGTTCGTCCTTGTTCGGCACCTTGGCGTGCCAGTTGTAGTCGCCTTCCATGAAGGAGATGCCTTTCCCCTTGATGGTATGCGCGATGATGCAGGTCGGCCGCCCCCGGGTGGCCTTGGCCTCCTCCATCGCCGGGACCAGAACGTCGAAGTCGTGGCCGTCCACCTCGAGCACGTTCCAGCCGAACGCGCGCCACTTCTCCGGCACCTGGGTCCACGGATTGATCCGGTGCTTGAGGTTCCCGTCCTTGGGAAACCCGAACTGCTGGACCTTGTTGTAGTCCACGATGGCGGTGAGGTTGTCGACCTTGTAGTAGCTGGCCGCCCAGGCCATCTCCCAGACCTGGCCCTCCTGGATCTCGCCGTCGCCCAGGAGCACCCAGGTGTGGAAGCTCTTCTTCAGGCGCTTGGCGGCCAGGGCCATCCCCAACGGCGGGCTGGCGCCGGTCCCCAGCGAGCCGGAGGCCATGTCCACCCCCGGGGTCTTGGTCATGTCCGGGTGCCCCTGCATGCGCGAATTGATGGCGTCGAAGGTAAAGACCTCCTCCACCGGGAAATATCCCTTGAGGGCGAGCGTTGCGTACAGGGCGATGCTGGAGTGGCCCTTGGAGAGGACGAACCGATCCCGGTCCGGCCACTGCGGGTTCTTGGGATCCACGCGCAGCATCTTGAAGTACAGAGCCACGGCGGTCTCGACCATGGACAGGGGGCCCCCGATGTGGCCCGCCCCCGCGGTGTGGACCGCTTCCAGGATGAGCTTCCGTACCTGGACCGCCTTCTCTTGCAGTTCCCGTTTCAGGGCCGAATCAATGGGCATGCGAACCTCCTTCCGTCTTTCGTGCCAGATGACCGAAACGACCGCCGAGGGGAACCACGACGCACCCCCTCGTTAGCCATTGCCATTTGGACAGTGTTCACTCCGCCGGTCAAATCCCGAACACGTCCTGCAGATAGCGCCGATTGCGCCGCGCGGCCGTCAACGGCGGATCGGGCGACGTGTCCTCCTCGATGACCATCCAGCCGGCGAACGCCGCCTGCCGCAACCCTTCCACGAACCCGGCCAGATCCACACTCCCCTTGCCGAGTCCACAAAAGATGTAACGCTTCAGGGCGTCCAGGAAGCCGATCCCCTGCGCCTGACACGCGGCGAGGACGTCGGGATTCACGTCCTTGATGTGGACGTACCGGACGCGCGAGCCGAACGTCTTGACGACTTCTACCGGATCGGCCCCGCCGTACACCAGGTGCCCGGCGTCCACGCATAGCCCGAGGGCCCGGGGGTTAGTGCCGTGAAGCAGCCTGTCCAGCTCCTCCCGGGTTTCCACGTACGATCCCGCGTGGGGATGGACCGCCAGCCGCACGCCCAGCGGTTCGCAGGCCGCGGCCAAGGCGTGGATGCCGTCCGCCAGGGCATGCCACTGTGACTCCAACAGGCCGGCGCTTCCGTCGGAGGGAACCCGACCGGCGAGAGCGATGCGCTCGCGACTGCCCCGTAGGCCCAGAATCAGCTCTTGCACCCGCATGGCCGACAGGGTCCGGGCAACCGCCAGCGCCTGGGCGATCTCCCCTTCGTGGGCGCGGCGGTCCTCCAGGGAGATCCAGCAGAAGTTGGACGCCAAAGCCAAACCATATCGCGCGAGCAGCGCGGTGAGCGCGGTCGGGTCGGGCGGTAACCCCACGCCGTACTCCGTCCCTTCATAGCCCGCTTCGACCATCTCCGCCAGCACCTGCCCGATCGGGACCGGAGGCCGAAGGTCCGGCAAGTCGTCGCTGTTCCAGTTCATCGGCGCCGTGGCCACCCGTATCATGCGTTCCCCCTCCTCCACGTTTTGTCCTCCGGCGGTCCGCCCAACAGCCCGTGCGCTCGGTTGTCAGAGACCGCCCAGTCCGCCTCGGCAGGCTGGTCATGAGTGGTACAGGGTAGCCGAAGTAGCGGCGCGGCGCAACATCTCCCTGCCCATGCCCTCGTGGCCGGCGGCACTGATGGGTCTCGGACTGTTAGCGTTAACGTTACGCAAAGAACACAAAGTGCGTACGCTGCCACTCCCCCCTTGACAGCGATCGCCTCTGGCGAGGAAAGTAGGGGCAGGAGTGGTATCCATGGGTCGCGCGTCCGTCCTCGAGGACGGGACAAGAAGGAGGAACGTCATGAAGGCATTGGTGCTGGATGCGAAGTGGGAACCGAAGCCCGGCTACGTCGTGAGCGAGTTCGAGAAGCAGACGGGTAAGGCCGTCACGGGCAACAGCGTCTACAAGGCGCCGAGCTTGGCGGTGCGCGAGGTCCCGGTCCCCAAGATCGGGCCCAAGGACGTCCTGCTCAAAGTGAAGGCCTGCGGGGTGTGCGGGTCGGACATCCACATGTACGAAACCGACGCGCAAGGCTACGTGATGTACCCGGGCCTGATGAAGCTGCCCTGCGCCACCGGCCACGAGTTTTCCGGGGTGGTCCAGGAATTGGGCAAGGAGGTCCGCGACCTGAAGGTGGGCGACATCGTGACCGCCGAGGAGATGATCTGGTGCGGTGAGTGCACCCCCTGCCGGAACGGCTACCCGAACCAGTGCGAGCGTCTCGAAGAGATCGGCTTCACCATCGACGGCGCGTTCGCCGAGTATCTCGCCATCGGCAGCAAGTACTGCTGGAAGCTGGACACCCTCTCCGAGCGGTATCCCGATCCCGACACCGTGTACGAGCTGGGCGCCACCGTGGAGCCGACCTGCGTCGCCTACAACGCGGTCTTCATCCGGGGCGGCGGGTTCAAGCCCGGGGCGTACGCCGTGGTCTACGGCGGCGGGTGCATCGGCCTCTCCGCCATCGCCATGATCAAGGCCTCGGGCGCCGCCAAGCTGATCGCCTTCGAGACCGTGCCCGAACGGCGCGCGCTCTGCACCGCCATGGGCGCCGACTATGTCTATGACCCCGTGGCCCTCACCAAGCAGGGGACGCGGCCGTCGGAGGTGGTCATGGAGCTGACGCACGGCGAGGGGGCCAACTTCCAGCTCGAGGCGGCGGGGGTCCCGACCCTGACCTTCCCCGAGATGGAGCGCTCGATGGCGGTCAATGGCAAGATCGCCCAGGTCGGCCGGGCCGCCGATCGGGTCCCCGTGTATCTGGACCAGTTCCAGGTCCGCCACGCGCAGTTCTTCGGCTCGCAGGGCCACTCCGGCGACGAGATCTTCCCCAACGTCATCCGCCTGATGGCCAGCGGCGCCGTCGACAACCGGAAGATCATCACCGCCCGGTTCAGCCTGGACAACGTCGTGGAGGCGATCAAGCAGTCCGGCAGCCGCTCCGACGGCAAGATCCTGGTGAAGCCGCGCTAACCTACGCCGCCGCCCCCGCACCTGCCTGAGGCGGACCGGGGAGGAGGGAGATCCCATGAGCGTTTCGACCCCCAAGGGGCTGCTCGCCACGAAGCAGCCTGACCTATTCTTTGAAGACAACGCCGTCGGCCGCCTGAAGAAGGAGATCTGGGAGGCCTCCGACGCCCAGATCGACGCCTGGCTAGCCGAGTACGGTTTCCCCGCCCCCGGCTGCGAGTGGGCCAAGCCCGGCGCCTATGTCCAGACGACCGTGCGCCACCAGGTGGAGGCCAACCGGCGGAAGAACGACATCATCCTGGTCCCGGTGGGCTGCACCGAGAACCACGGCCAGCACATGGTCAGCGCGGCGGACACGCTGTACGTCAGCATGATCTGCGAAGGGGTCCGCCGCTTCACGGCCAAGCGCGGCGTCCCGGTCAACCTGGCCCTGCCGCCCTTCAACTACGGCGGCCATCCCTACCACCACCTGGGCATGCCCGGCACGGTCATCCTGCGCGAGGAAGTGGTGCGGGAGCTCCTGATCGATGTGATGCTGGGGCTGTGGAACGACGGGTTCCGGAAGCAGATCTACGTCAACAATCACGGCCACCTCTGGATGCTAGAGTCGGCCCTCCAGGAGTTCTGCAAGCGCTATCAGCTCCCCGGCATCTACCGGGTGATGGACTGGCACCGGGCGGTGCGGGAGTTCTTCCGGACCAAGGAGAAGGGCGGCGAGTACGACACCCCGTTCATCCACGCCGACGAATCGGAGACCTCACTCTCGCTCTACCTCTATCCCGAGATGGTCGACATGACCAAGGCGGTGGACACGGAGTCGGTCCAGTTCCTGCCGGGCGGCCACTTCGACACCTCGGTGGACATGTACACCCGGCCCCACCGCTGGAGCGAGGGGGAGGGCCACTTCGCCATCGAGATCAAGGGCACCCCGGAGGGCGTGGTCGGCAAGGCCACCCATGCCACGGCCCAGAAGGCCAAGCGGCCTTTGGTCGCCATCCTCCGCTACCTCACCCTGGTCCAGGACGAGATCCTGGCGGCGTTCCCCGCCGGCAAGCTCCCACCGGTGGAGAAGACGACGCTGCGCGACCCGGCCGAGCTGGCCCCGTACCTGCTGGAGCCCATGAGCCCCGGCTGGAAGTCGGTGTATGGCCTGCCCCTGGTGGGGCCGCGGTAGGCCGGACTCAGGAACAAGCGAGACGAGGGACGCCACCGAAGCAGAAGCTCAAGAATTTCGGGATCAAGGCGGATTGAGCGCCGAGAGCCTAGAGCCGAGGAGCCACAAGACGCACAAGAAGCACAAGGAGAGGGCGAGGGCCGCGAGCCTTGAGTCGAGGACCGAGCGCCGGGCGCCGGAATCCTCAATCCCTGTCGCTGTCCTCATAAGGAGGTCTACCGTGAGTGAGTGGACGCTGCCCCCGAAGGGCGGGCACATGGAGTCTGCCGACCAGATCTATCTGCAGAACATGACATGGAAGCAGATCGACGCGCGCCTGAAGCAGAACGACATCATCATCGTGCCGATCGGGTCCACCGAGGCTCACGGACCCCACGCCTGCATCGGCGAGGATACCTTCCTGGTGACCCGGATGGCCGAGGCGGTCGCCCAGAAGGTGGGTTGCACCGTGGCCCAGCCTGTCTGGTACGGCTCGCACCCTTACCACCACATGGGGATGCCGGGGACGATCATCGTGCCCGAGGAGATCTTCATCGGCCAGCTCAAGGCGATCATGGTCGGCCTCTGGAACATGGGTTTCCGGAAGCAGATCCTGCTCAACGGGCACGGCCAGGAGTACGTGATCCCGACGGCCATCCACCAGTTCGCCAAGACGTTTCAGGTGCCCGGGATCTTCATCAACCTGAACTGGTACCATGCCATTCAGGATCACTTCAAGACCACCAAGGAGGGTGGTCCGTGGGATACTCCCTTCATCCATGCGGACGAGGTGGAGACCTCTTGGTCGCTTGCGCTCTTCCCCGAGTTCATGCACATGGAAGACGTGGTGGACACGGAGCCTCGCGGCTACCTGCCAGATGGCCACATCGACAAGGCGGGGAACCTCCTCCACCGGGCCATCGCCTGGTATGGGCAAGTGGGCTGCGGCCCCATGGAGATCGCGGCCTACCAGCCCGGCGTGGTGGGCCAGGCCAGCAAGGCGACCGCCGAGAAGGCCTATCCGGGGGTCCGCGCCCTCCTGGACTACATGGTGAAGCTCCACGACGACATCAAGAAGACCTTCCCGCCGGGGAAGCTGCCGCCCATCGAAGAGGTCACCATGCGGCCAAAGGAAGAGATCGAGGCCGTCCTCAAGGGCCCCTTCGTGCCTGGCGGGCGCAGCATCTACAGCCTGCACTGGCCGTTCTGACAAACGGCAGGGGGACAGGGGTGNGGGGGAGCACGCTGCATGTTTGCAGTCTTTGGTCTCGTCTGACTGCTGATTGCTAGCCGGTGACCGCTAACCGCTGAACCCCCGCTGGAGGCCCCATGGGACGTTATCGATACTTCCTTGCAATCCAGACGCGGCTGCCGGAGGATTATCTGGCGAATGCGGAGTTCCGCCGGAACCTCGAGACATTGCAGCGGCTCGGGTTCGACGGCGTGGAGCTGAACATCGCGGATCCGGAGACCGTCAACCCTGCTCGCCTAAAAGCGTACCTGGCCGAGTTCGGTTTTGTGCTCTCGATGTTCGCCTCTGGCCTCACCGCCAAGACCTTCCAGCTCTCGCTGGCGACGTCGGATGAGGCGCGCCGCAAGGAGTCGCTTGCACGTACCGCACGCTTCCTGGAATTCGCACATGAGTTCGGCGCAGGGGTGATCGCCGGCTACCTCAAGGGCGCTCCCCAGGACAACGGGCCTGGGGCCCGGGAGCGTCTGGCCGCATCCGTGATAGAGCTGGCGCCGATCGCCGACCGGCTCAAGACCCCCCTGCTCATCGAGGCGGTGAACCGCTACGAGTCGCCGGTCGGCCATAGTCTGGCCGACACCTGGGACATCGCCCGTCGCGCGGGCAGCCCATTCGTCTGGATCCTCCCGGACACGTTCCACATGAATATCGAAGAGTCGAATATGAAGGAGGCGATTCGCGCGCACCAGGCGTGTTTCGGCTCCTTCCACCTCTCTGATAACAACCGGCATTTCCCCGGTTTCGGGGCCCTCGACTTCGGCGCGATCCTCGGGATGCTCGACGCGGTGGGCTACCAGGGCAAGCTGGCCATCGAGGGAAACGTGCGGACGAGCTTCATCGCGGACGTGGAGGTGGCGATGCGGTGCCTCGGGCCGATCTTGGCTCGGAAGACGAGCGAACGGTAGCCGCCCGAGGTCGTTCCGGACTCGTCGCCACCCCTTACATCACAACACCCGGCTCGCGCGCAGAGCCGGGTGTTGTGTTTTCACCCGTTCCAGCCGCCGATCACCGATAGCCGAGCAATCTTGGAATCACAAGAACTATCCAGGGAATGGTAGCTTGCCAGGCAATCGTTTCGCCTCCTGGTCGAAGGAGGCCGCTATCGCCCGATATATTTCAGCGGCTCCATGATGTTCCGCGGCGGCGCGAAGACGTCGATCAGCTTCGCGGGATGGTCCGACACCACCGTGGCGGAATGCACCGCGTTCGGCGGGATCACGAACGCCGTACCCGCCTGACAAAGCCGGCTCTCCCCGTTGATGGTGTAATGCAGCGCCCCTTCCGTGACGATGCCGATTTGCTCATTCGGGTGGGCGTGCGGGGGGATCGTCCCGTAGGCGGGGAACTCCAGGAATGATACCGACACGTTGCTCCCGTAGATCGCCTTGATCGTGATCCCGTTGACCAACGGAAGCTCCTGAACTTCCTTCAATTCGTAGAACGGCATCGCGCTCCTCCCTGTAGTGTAATCTGCTCCCGTTCCATCGGCGCGCCCGATGAGCCGGGCCGCGCCTGCGGTGCGACAGGCCCCCGTCTTCGGGCCTTCCAGCGACAACACCTACGGCGATCCGACCCGGCCGGCCGCCATGACGGCGGCGCCGATGACCCCCGCGTCGTTGCCGTGCTGCGCGAGCAACACGCGGACGTTCCGGTGCAGGGCCGGCCAGGTAAAGAAAGCCAGATGGCGGCGCACGGACTCCAGCAGGGGTCCCCCGGCGGCGGACACCCCCCCGCCGATGATACACGCTTCCAGGTTCAAGAGATTGACCATAATGCCGAAGGCCTGCGCGAGGAACCGGGCAACCCCGTCCACTGCCGCCTCGGCGGCCCGGTCACCCTGCGCCGCCAACCGAAAGACATCCGTGGCCGAGACGGCGTCCCGGTGCCCCTTTTCCTTTTCATACCGTTCCACGAAGGCCGCCGCGGACGCCAGCCGCTCCAGGGTGCCCCGGATCCCGCTGTAATTCCCGGGACCGTCGGGATTCAGGCACAGCGCACCAATCTCCGGCGGCATCCCGTCCGCTCCCGTCACCACCCGTCGCTCGATGACCACCCCGCCGCCGATTCCGGTCCCGATGGTGATCAGGGCAAACCGGGCGAAGGGCCGACCGGCCCCGCAGAGCATTTCTCCCAGCGTTGCGCAGGTCCCGTCGTTGTCGATGAAGGTCGAAACCCCGAAGTGTCGGGCTACGAATGCCGGAAGCGCCTGCCCCCGCAGAGCCGGGACGTTGTTGGTGCCGTCGATGAGGACACCCGTCGCGGGGTCGGCGTACCCCGGCGTGGCGAGGCCGATGGCCTCGAGCTTCCGATTGCCGGCGAGCCGCACCCCGGCCTCACACACCGCCGTCGCGATCTCCTCGAATCGTCGCGCGGGGTCGAAGGGGACCGCGGTCCGTGCCAGCACGGTTCCCTCGCGCGTCACCAACCCGAGCTTCACCGCGGTGCCGCCGAAATCGATGCCGAGCAGGGCGCTCATTGCGCCGACCCCGTCTTGATCCGCAGGCGTCGGGACAGGTCCGGATACCGCATGCGTTCCGGCGGCAGCCCCCTCCGCTTGGCCAACTCGCACGCCAGGAGCTGGAACGGCACGATGGCGCTGATGAGGTCGAGCTCCGGGCATTGGTCCGTCGCGGGCCAGGGCAACGGGAGATCGTAGGGTCCGGGCAGCGTGGCGGCGAGGTTCAGGATGCCCGTCCTGACGCCGAGGTCGGAGAGGACCGCGGCACCCGTCGTGGCCATTTCATGCTGGGCGGTCGTGGCGGCAACAAAGAGGACGACGCTGAACATGCCCAATCCATGAAAACGGCCATGGAACGCTTCCTCGGTATCGAATGCCGCGGCGGCGATGCCGCTCATCTCCGAAATCTTCAGGGATCCCTCCAGGACGGTGGCATAGTGCCGTTCCTGCCCCACAGCCATGCAGAAATCGGCGCCCTCGCACGTCTCGGCCAGCTCGGCCACCACTCCCCGGGTGTACGCAATCAGATGCGAGAGCTCGGTCGTGAAAGCGCCAGGGTCCAGCCTCTCGCCGGCCAGCGTCTGCGCCAGGAGCATCAAGGTCAGCAGGCTCGCCGTGTAGCCCTTGGTCTTGGGACCGACAGGCTCGGGGCCCACCGGCATGGCGATCAGCTCGTCGGATACCTGACCGATGGGGCTGTGCCGCACCGCCGTCAGCGTCACCACTCGCATCCCACGATCCCGGGCGCGCCGGACCGCCTCCACCGTGGTGGTGCTGGCCCCGGTCTGCGACAGAAACACCGCAAGCCCTTTCCGCTTGCGTAGCCGGTCCATCTCCGCCAGAAACGCCAGCGGACCGCGGATGCGCACCCCCGCGGGGACCAGGCGGTCGAAGAGCGCCTCCACCGCCACCAGGGCGTTCATGGATGTCCCGGACCCGACCAGATAGATGGGACCGCCGGACGCGATCGGACCGAGGGCGCTGAGCTGCCCCGGCACCTCCGCCAGGACCGCCTCCAGAACCTCCGGCTGCTCGGCGATGAATCGGTCAATCGTCATACGCTCAACCCTTGACGCCCGCGATCACACCCGCCTCTTTTCAGGCCAGGTCCCCGGCCGCGGCATAGCAGGCCTCCACCAAGCGGAGAACTTCCAGATTGTCTCGGGCTTCGGTGGCAAACGGCTCACCGGTGCGGAGGCCGCGCACAAAGTGCCGGATGGCCTCGGTGAAACACACCTGATAGGTCCCGGCCGGATCGAAGGCGAGCGTGGGTTCGGAAACCCCAACCAGGCCGAGGCGGGTGACGTCGTAGAGCAGGGTCGCGTGCGTGCCCACGATCTCCAGCCGGTCCACCGGAACGACGGGATAGCCCGGAGCGGAGAAATTACCATCCAGCACGGCGCGGACGCCATCCGGCCCGCGCAGAAGCACGGTGGCCACATCCTCGCCTGTCAGCGCGGGGTTGATCCTGAAGCGCGTGGCCGAGGCCACCGTCAACGGACCCAGAAGGCACCGCAAGACGTCCAGGTGGTGGATTAAGGCCTCGAATATCAGGAGTCGAGGAAACGTCCGGAGGTACGGTTGTCGCACCAGGATCGGGGGCGCCCCGCCGGCCACGGGCGCGAACCCCGAACTGCGCACGGTCAACCGGGCTTCCCGGACCGCTCCGATCCGACCCGCCGCAAGCCACTCCCGGACCGCCGCGTAGTGCGGTCGAAACCGGAAGTTCTCGTGAACCATGACGCGGATCCGCCCATCCACGTCCCGGACCAGCGCCTCGCCCTCCGCCACCGTGGAGGTCATCGGCTTCTGGACCATCACGTGAACGCCTCGGTCCGCGGCTGCCCGGGTGAGCGGTCCGTGGGTTCCAACCGGTGTCGCGATGTCCACCGCATCCGGTCGCTCGCGCTCCAGCATCTCGCTGAAGTCGACGTACACCCGCGGCACGCCGAACTGCTCGGCGCGGCCCCGAGCCTTCTCGACGGCGGGATCGCAGACCGCAACGACCTCGACCTGCGGCAGATCCTTCCATCCGGCAAGGTGGAACTGGCTGATGTATCCCGCGCCGGCCATCGCCACCTTGAGCGGTCTGTCCCCAAGAACGATCGCGCGACTCATCCCGCCATCTCCCCGCCCGCGTCCTCCGCCACCGTGAAATCCCCTGCCCGCCCGTGTGTGATCTCGATGAGCTGGTCGAAGGTCATCGGGACCCCCGAGGCGTTCGTCCCCGCCGCGGGGTAGATCGTCGCGTACTGGCGGAGCCCGACGTCGACCAAGACCAGGATGCCGCCATCGATGCCGAACGGGCAGACCCCGCCCGGCTCGAATCCGGTGGCGGCGAGCGTCTCGTCAGGCCGAGTCATCCTGGTCTTGACCCCGAGCGCGGCCTTGAGCTTCCCAGAGGACGCCTTGCGGTCGCCGGGGCAGAGCAGCATGGCAAGTCGCCCATCCTTTCCGACGAACAGCAGCGACTTGGCGATCTGCCCCACCTGGACCCCGAGCTGCCGCGCGGCCAGCTCGGCCGTGGCCGTGGTGCCGGGCGAAAACTCGATGGCCTGCAGGCCGTGGGCAGCGAGGCATGCGGCGACGTGCTGCGGGATCATGCGCGTCTCCGTGAAAGTCGGTGTGCAGGATGGCTCAGCGTGGCGGTGAATGTCAAGACCGAAGCGTGCGGTGGGCGGACTCAGCCGTGTTGGCGACGGCCGGCAGCGGCCGTGGCCAGCCCGACGGCAACCAAACCGAGGCCGGCCACAACGAACAACAGCTCGTACCGGCCTGCATCGACCAGCATGCCGAGCGCCGCCGTGCCGGCGGCGATCCCGACGAACAGGCTGAAGGCAAAGAGGGCGAAGGCTTTGCCGCGCGCGGCCGGACTGATTTCCGTGCCGCGCAACTGGAGGGTCGTATGGAGGCACACGAACCCCACCCCCATCGCGAACAGGCTCCCGGCGAAGAC
>JGI20214J51650_10002172_pt1 | contig 12398 bp, 12 predicted proteins | sample WetSurMetagenome_FD_51650 | JGI IMG/M metagenome (IMG submission 51650)
GTTCCAGCCAGCCGGAGAAGAGCTCTTCGGTAAATCCCAGTGCATCGCCTTCTGGTGTTCCGGTCTCAATGCGTTGTTCTGTCATGGTCAATCATTTCCGTTTATGCCGATCATGACCATTGCAGAAACCATCTTAAAAGGGAGATGAGGGGACGTGGTGAAAGTGAACGGTGCGGACCTGCCATGGGGGTGGCCCGGGGGGTCCGGGGGGGTCGGACGGTGTACTCAGGTTCCCGCCAGGAACGGAAGGAACCGTACATTATCTTCAGGAAAATCCGGTTTTTCCGGGCACAGCAGCCTCCCGTATTGCCAAAGTACACCGCCCGACCCCCCCTCACCATTCCGGGATGCGGGACAAAAATCCGCTGTTTTTACGAGAGAGAAATAGCGGTTGGCCCGGCAAAGCCGGGGAAGGGGGTCGGGCGGTGTACTTCAGGTTCCCGCCCGATAAAAAAGGCCCGGCCTGCAGATACAACCGGCACTACTGCATAGCATAAACCACCACGAATTAACAGGCCGGAAACCTACCTCCCTGCATGGCGGCGAAAACTGCATTCAGGACCACCCTCATCGCAACCTGCGGCATGGACTGCGCAATCTGCATGGCATTCCTGCGGGAGAAGAACCGGTGCGGGGGGTGCTTTTCAGCGAACTGTATGTGCAGAAGGAACTGCACCATTTTTTCCTGCGGGGATGTGCATGGCAGGTACCATCATGACTGCGGAAAGTTCCCATGCGACCGGCTCAAGGGGCTCGACAACCTTGCGGCGATTAAAAAGGACGGTATCCGTGCGTTCGTGAAATCCGAGAGGGAACGCTGGACGTGCAGGGCCTGCGGGGGGACGATCGATGTCCATCACTATCGGTGCTCGGCGTGCGGGAAGGAGCCTGAGTAAGACTGTATTGGATCTGGCTGAAGCGGGCAAAACAATTCGGAAAAAAGAATCCTTTTTTTTAGAGGTAAGATTCCGCGGTTTCAACGCCGCATCTTAGCAAGCAGCCGCAGGATCTCCAGGTAGAGCCAGACCAGCGTAACGAGCAGTGCAAACGCACCATACCATTCAAGGTACTTTGGCGCACCATGCTCAACTCCCTTTTCGATATAATCGAAATCAAGGATGAGATTGAGCGAAGCAATCACCACGACAAAAAGGGAGAAGACGATCCCAAGAAGCCCGCTCTCGTGAATAAATCCTACCGGCCTGCCAAAGAAACCGAGCGCAATATCCGCAAGGTAGAGAAGCATGATGGCCCCGGTTGCACCGATAACCACGAGCCGGAACTTTTCGGTTACCTGGATCAGCCGCGTGGAAAACACAATCAGGAGCAGGAAAAACACCCCGAAGGTGAGGATTACTGCCTGGACTACGATACCGGGATATGCCGCGTCCATAAACCCGGAAATACCTCCGAGAAAAACCCCTTCGAAGAGTGCATAGACCGGGGCGGTGAACGGAGACCATTGCTGCCTGAAAATGGTGATGAGCGCGACCACAAACCCCCCGATCATTGCCGGAAGGAGGAACGGGAGCACGACTGCATAGTTCTCCCACACGAGCGCTGCGGAGATGAGAACAAGGGCCAGGAGGAGCAGGGTCTTGTTGATTGTGCCCTGGACGGTCATCAGGTTATCCGTATCTGAAAGGAGGGAGCGATAGAAGATGTCGTCCCGGAGTGCTGGATTGGAAGAGCGATCCATGGTGTACCTCAGTAATGATCGATCCTGGTTGCTGGTCTCAGGAGGTCTGCCTGCCATTGTCCAATGGGGATTCCGCCAGGATGTTAATAGTACCTGTTTTATGCAGAATCAATTTATGATTTGCGCTGTATCCCGCATCCAGGTGCAATCCGGATGACACCTTGCTTTGATTGCAACTGAATGGATGAATAGAACTCACAGCAGTTCGATCAGCCGGTGCCCGCTGGTGCTCTCACATTTCCCGATATGTTTGCAGCGGACACAGGGGGCATTGAGGGGGTGGGCAGGAACATCGCCGTCATGGATTGCGCGTATTTTATGCAGGGCTGCAATCAGCTGCCGGCGGTCCCGGGGCTGGACGGTATGGAACCGCGAGACGCCATCCGGGATATATTCCACGTGGCCGCCGGTCACTTCATTACCGGTCATCTCCTCGAGACAGAGGGCAATCGTTGCAATCCGCAGCCGGTCGACCGCATAGGTGCCGGACGGCATTGCACCCGCAGCCCGGACTATGGAGAATGTACCGTCGGGTAAAATACGGTCGATCATGCCGGAAATCCCCTGTTTCTCCGAATGCACCCGTACATCCGTCTCCTGATCGGGCTGCCACTCACGCTTGTTGCAGGCAGTGATGCAGAGGTCGAGAAATTCATGGAGGGAGACATCAATCTCCGGGCGGACAACCATGATCTCGGCCCAGATCACCTCGGCATCGAGCAGGTCGCCGAGGTGATAGGAGAGCTGCTTGCAGACCGCGTACCGGTCGGACTCAACAAACGGGTCATCACGTTCATAATAATACCGGACCGGGCAGGTGTGGGCCCGGACAAGGTCCGAGATGGTGACGTGTTTTGCAGGAGCCGGCATGGGTGTTTCCTGCAATAACCTTTGGAGACAGGCCAGATTATACTTACGTAATTAATTCACTGGTCAAAGGAGACATGAACTGTTTTCTACCACAACAACCAACAAATCATTATGACTGCTCAGGAAATTTCGGTCAATATCCCCCCCACGCTCGATCCGGTCTACAGCAACATGATCCAGATCGCGTACAAGGACGACGAATTCACGTTCATGTTCCTCCACCAGCTCCCGCAGGTGAACCAGGCCCGGGCCAAGGCTATAGTCTCCATCACGCCCTCCCATGCAAAGAACCTGCTTGGCGTGCTGACAAAGACCGTAGCGGACTACGAAGGCAAGTTTGGGACAATCTCCCCGAAAGAGAATCCAGGTAAAGAGAACGTGACTGCGCTCAGCGGGTATTCATAATTTTTTAAGGCATAGATTTTATTAGCGCAAACACCGATATTGTGAGGTATCGCGCCGCCGTGGCTTAGCGGTATAGCGGCTGATTCGTAATCAGCAGGTCGGGGGTTCAAGTCCCCCCGGCGGCTCTTTTCATTTCCCTGCACCATCAGTGAGGGGGCATTTCGGGAGCGCGAAACGGGGTATCCCCTTACGGGCATGCCGGCGTTCTGAATGTCCATCGGGAACGAGAATACAGCATGGGCACCTGACCCGGCTGCCATAAAAAATGAGTGCGGCCGTTACTCTTTCTTCCGCCCGGATATGTCCCGCACCGTGCTCATGATAGCGGACATCCCGAAGTATTCTGTCATGCGGCTGGAGATCTCGACCGGAACCTGCGTGCCATCCTTCTTTTTCTGCACGGTCTCAAACAGGAGATGCCCCCGTGACGAGATGTCCTGCATCATCTCGCGGGTGAAGAAAGCTTCCGGGTTGATATCAACGTCATGCAGGCGCATCTGCATGAACTCCTTTTTCGAGTACCCGAGAAGACGGGTGGCGATCACGTTGGTCTCGTAGATCTTCCCGTCGAGATCGTGCAGGAAGATCGCGTCGCTTGCCCCGTCAAAGAGCGTCCGGTACCGGAGCTCTGACTCGATAAGCTCGTCCTTCATGCTCTTGCTCTCGCTGATATCCACGATCGAGCAGACAACCCAGTCCTCTTTTGTCATTGCGGCCGTTATCAGTACCCAGATGACCGTCCGGTCCTTCTTCCGCAGCGCGATCTCCATGTCGGTGATATGCCCGTCAGCGAGGATCTTCTTGACGAATTTTGTGTCCTGTTCCTCGTCAAACCAGAGCGTGGAGAAGAGCTGGGCACTCAGATCCTCCGGAGTATACCCGAGTATTGCTGCGGCCTGATTGTTGGTCTCCTGGATCTGCTGGAGGTGGAGATCGAACGTAAAGATCCCGGCCTGCGAGTTCTCGAAAATCTCCCGGTATTTCCGTTCCTGCAAAGACTGACCGGCGAAGGCGGTGATCATGATCCCGATAGAGACAAAGATGTAAAAGAACGCAAAACTCGAGGTATAGAGCCGGATATCGGCAGGCCCGTACAGGTACACGAGGGCGAGGAAGATCCATCCGAGCAGGACCGTGATGTACACGGAATACCGGGGGTAATAATAGGCGATCATGAGGATGGGCAGGATGTAGAAGTACGGGAAAATCTCATAGAACCCGTTCTTTAAGGAATAAATAGAGACCAGGACAATTCCGACCGTGAGCAACGCGGTAACTGAAAGCCAGAGGGTTCTCTGGGTTGATATGGTTTTCATCTGCACATCATCTCTGCACTATGTACTGGATGGTGTTTATTCTGGTCGTTTATTATTTATTGCATCCGGTCGGGATTGAAGGAGAAGGAACGGGAAGCCCCGCAATTTTTGGAAAAATAAGGTAAACGGGACCATACCGCAGGTCAGTCATTCCATCAGCCGGGTCACACAGGCCGGCAAAAACGAGAGAGAAAGATTATGGCTCCGTCATACCGAAAAGCAAGCAGGGTCATGCAGCCCGGCTTTTCATGATGAGCCACGCATTCTCCCCGCCTTTCCGGAAACGGATGAGGTTGTATTTTCCGGCAAGGTTCCCGCCGTGGAGGATGACCTCAATCCGGTCATCCTCCCACACGAGCGGGTCAAGGTCCCGGTGTCGCTGACTTTAACTTCACCGGCGCCGTAACCGCCTTCGGGAATGATACCCTCAAAACCGAGGTACTCCATCTGATGGTCATCCACCGCAATCGCAAGCCGCCGTTCGCCGCTCTTCCCCGGCAGGCCTTTCGGGACCGCCCAGCTCGCAAGAACGCCGTTATGTTCGAGCCGCAGGTCAAAATGGTGGTGCTTTGCGAAATGCTCATGGAGAACGAAACGTGGTTCCGGACCGGCTGTCAGCATCATGCGCTCTTCCTGCTTTCCCGGACAAGGTCCTTAAGTTCCCGTGCCGCTGCGGCAATATCCTGACGGGCGACAACGGCCGAGATCACGGCAATACCATCCGCCCCGGCAGCGATCACGTCCCGCACATTCTGCCGGTTGATGCCGCCAATCGCAATTACAGGAATGGATACGGCACGCTTTATCTCCCTGAGCCGGTCAAGACCATGGCCGGGCCCTGCATTATCTTTCGATGACGTTAGGAAGGTCGGGCTGAGGGCAACATAATCCGCCCCCTCGCGTTCCGCTTCTGCGGCCTCCTCAACTGTGCCGACCGAGACCCCGATGATGAAACCGGGCGGGGCAATCTGCCGTGCTGTGCCGACCCGCATATCATCCTGGCCAAAATGGACCCCATCCGCGCCGCAGGCCATGGCTACGTCAAGCCGGTCGTTGACGATAAGGTATGCCCCGGCCTCCCGGGTTATCACCGCCATCTCCTGCCCGACCGTTACGAGCTCTTTACAGGACCGGTTCTTATCGCGGAGCTGGATGATGTCAGCCCCGCCCAGGNCAGCCTGCCGTGCTATCTCCGCATGGGACCGCCCGCCGGCGATCGTCTCATCCGTGATAATGTAAAGGTCGTAGTTCATACCAGGCTGATCAGGCAGTCCGTATCCGTGCACCGGAGCCAAGGTCCTGCGGGGTCAGGTTCGCCAGCTCGTCGAACAATCCCATCCTGAAGGAGAGCGGCCCGTGCGCTACCGCCGCTGCCTTCTCTCCGGCAAGACCGAGAGCCGCAAATGCTGCCGCAGATGCGGTTACCGGATCTTTTGATTCCGCACAGAACGCACCGATCACCGATGCCGCCATGCAGCCGGTACCGGAGATGCTGCCCATCAGGGGGTGTCCATTCTCCACGAGCAGGGTATGCTTCCCATCCGTCACAATATCCACAGCCCCGCTGATGGCAACAGTGCAGCCAAGTTTCTTGGCGAGTTCGTTTCCGATCATGACCGGATCGCCGGCCATCCCGTACGAGTCCACGCCCCGCACGACTGCCTCAACACCCGCGACAACCCCGATCTCGGCCGCATTGCCCTTAAGGACCGTGATCTCCAGCATGTCAAGCAGCCGTTTTGTGGTCTCAGTCCGGAAGGGGGTTGCCCCTGCCCCGACCGGGTCAAGGATGACGGGAATCCCGCGGTCGTTTGCTTTCTTTCCGGCAAGGATCATGGACGCGATCTGAACCGCGTTGAGGGTCCCGATATTGAGGACGAGCGCACATGCGATCGCAGTCATCTCCGCTGCTTCTTCCGGGGCATCGGCCATGACCGGGGCTCCCCCGGCGCAGAGCGTGATGTTGGCGCAGTCGTTGACCGTAACGTAGTTCGTGATGTGGTGGACGAGCGGTCGTTTCTCCCGCACGCGTGCGAAGAGGTCAGTATAGGGATTCGTCTTCATGAAGGTGCTCCGTTTTCATAACAGGGTTATGATATACCGGGATACTATGGGAAGGGGAGAATCATTAAACCGCTGTTTCCGGAGTGACAGACAGGGATGGAAAAACCTGAGGTTCCCTTAAGGATGCTGGCATGCTCCCGCTGTTGTGTCATCCCCATAGTGCGATCGTGACGTAGTAGCGGTTAAGGAAAGTGAGTGTGGCCTGGTAAACAAGTAATGTCCCATCGCAAACGCCCCCGCCCCAATCGGGGGCAGGGATGGCGTAAGGGGGGGGCATCGTATCAATAAAAAAAGATGAGAGGGAGAAAATATCCTACCTCGTCATCTCCTCCATCGTTGCCACCAGCATGTCGATCTCTTCTTCGGTATTGTAGAGACCGAGGCTCGCCCGGATCGTGCCATCGGGAAGCCCGAGCCATTCCATGAGTGGCTGGCAGCAGTGGTGACCGGACCTGACAAGGATCTCCGCGGATTCGTCCAGCTGCTGGGCAACCTCGTGCGGATGGAAACCATCTACCGTGAACGAGACCACCCCGATACGGTGAGCGGGTTGTGGCGCTGCATAGATATGCACTCCTTTGACTTTGTGTAAACCCCCAATGAGCCGGGCGGTAAGGTATTCCTCATGGTCGCGGATCTTCTCCATGCCGAGACCGGTAAGATAGTCAGCGGCTGCCCCGAGACCGATACCCCCGGCAATGTTGGGGGTCCCGGCCTCGTACTGCTGGTAACCCTCCGCAGCAGTATACCCGCTTTCAGTGACCGTCTCTACCATGCCACCGCCGAGGATGAACGGCTCAAGGCAGGGCTCCTTCATCCAGAGGACGCCGGTGCCGGTCGGGCCGAGCATCTTGTGCCCGGAGCAGGCAAAGAAATCGCAGCCGATTTTAGAAATATCGACCGGTATATGCGGGACCGACTGGGCACCGTCAACAAGGAGCTGGACATTATGCTCGTGGCAGATCCGGGCGATCTCCTGCACGGGAGTAACCACGCCAAGGACATTCGATGCATGGGTCACCGCGACAAGTTTGGTTTCGGGAGTGATGGCTTTTTCAAGCGCTTCAAGGTCGAGGGAGTAATCCGGCCGGATCCCGATGACATCGGTTTTTACTCCCCGTTTTACAAGGTTTCTCCACGGGAGGAGGTTGGAGTGGTGTTCGAGAATGGTCGTGACAACACGGTCGCCGGCCTGCCACGGGAGCCCGGACGCGACCATGTTGATAGCCTCGGTTGTGTTCTTCGTAAAGACGGTGATACCATCCTTTGCCCCGATGAACTCTGCCACCTTCTCGTGGGCATGCCAGTAACGCTGCGTCGCGATCCGGGTGAGCCGGTGGACACCCCGTCCCACGTTGGAACGGTAGCTGTGCTCGAATTCAGTCATTGCCGCGATGACCGGTTCCGGTGAGAAACTCGTTGCCGCGTTGTCGAGATAGATGATATCGCCGAGGATGGGGAAGTCTTTCCTGACTTCATTCACGTCAAGTCCGCTGCCTGCCTGTTTCTCCATTACCGGTTTCATTGTTTTCTCCACGTTCTTATCAACCGTTGCCTTTACGGCCCTTGCCGGCCCGGTCGTCAGGGTAAAATCATCATTGAAGGCAACCCCTTTTTGCCGGCAGAGCTCGCGCATCTTGGGGGGGAGGGCTTTCCAGCGCCAGAGTCCCCATGACGAGAACGCTTCGGGGTAGCCTTTCCTTGCAGCCCACGATTCGAGGAAGGTGGTCCACCGTTCCGCATAGGCCGGCTGGATGGTTTTGAGTTCCTCGTACTCGCTCTCGAGCATGGCGGGGCAGAGATAGCAGCCAATCCGTTCGAGCCCCTTGTCATAGAGCGGGTTGATGGTAAGTTCCTGCCACCAGAGATAGAGGAACACCTCGAGCGCCCGCCAGTTCCTGATGGGCGAGATATTGAGCTGGAGGGGATTTGACGGGTTCTGGCTGGTCTCGTCGAGCCCGGCCCGGTTCCACGACTCATACCAGCGGTTGCCCTGAACGGTGACGCAGGGACCGACATCCGCGAGGTAGAGCTTGAGCGGGTGGAGCTTTAACAGTTTACAGCACCAGCGGTTGTCCTTCCCCGGCGGCCCTGCTTTTTCTGCCGCATTCCAGAAGTCCATCGCCTTCTGGATTACATCCACCCCCTGGGTGCGGATGAATGCGATGGTCTCGGGAAACTCGATGCCCGTGTCAATGAAGAACGCCTTTGTCACGCCGGCCTTCCGGGCGATATTCAGGACTGCCGTGCTGTCCTTGCCCCCGGAAAACGAGACATTTGCGGTCGGGCGGTCGGACAGGTGCTGCTTGATTGCCCGTATCGCGTTCCGTTCAAGGTTCTTTAAGTGGTATTTGTTCTTCTCAACAACAACATCCCAGCCGGGGTCCGGAAGGGTACGGGGAACGACCGCGATCAGCTCTTTGACCTTCACCGATCCGGCCCGGACCATGCCGGTGCCGTACCGCTGCCGGTATTTCACGATCACGGTCCCGTCAGGAACCGGTGTATTGAGTTTGAGCCGTTTCCCGCCAACCCGGCCTCCCTCCTCACGGATACCGGTCTCACGGTCAAGGTCCACGATCCCCTTTGTTGCATGGCTGACGAGGAACGGGAGAGCTTCGGGAGTAATATCGAGGCTGAAGGAACGATTCACCGGATCGAACGTCAGCCAACCGAGCCGCTCCCCGTTCATGATCACGAGATCTGCCCGGTCCACCCCGCCGGTCTTATTCAGGAGGAGGATCTTTTTGAGCGGGACGTTCCCGAATCGCTCTGTTATGAGCCTGCGGATAAGGGCTGCGTCCGCTGCAAGGGCCGGGCGGACATCGTAGGGCTGGAGGAGCTCGATCCGCTTCCCCTCCTTTTTGCAGGAACACGTCTTTCCGACCAGTGGCACGTTGCACTCTTCACACCAGTAGAGGACCTTTTTTACCGGCGGCTCAATCATCACACGTTATGATTGCGCGGCCGGCATGATAAGAGAAACGATCAGGGAGGGGGATACCATTCCGGAGAAAGGAGATATTGGTGAGAAGAATATGAGTGATGCTTCGAAATGTGACCGCCGGGAGCACGAGAATGGCGAGGGGCATCTGACCAGAAAAAGCTGAAAATCGCATCAGAGTTCTTCGACTGAACCGAAATGTTCTTCGAGCGGAAACGGATTGCAAAACAAAGTAAGGAGTATAGAGAAAACTGCACAATCAGAGTGCCTTGTTCTCCCTGAAGGATCCTTCCGGGATATATATCTCAAACCGGGCCCCGTTCCCGTGTATGCCGGTCTCGCGGATAGAAAACCCGGTAATACTCAGGATCTCCCGTGAAAGGAACAGGCCAAACCCCGTGTGCTTGCCGTATTCACGCAGGAATATTTTTTCTTTATCCTCATCTGCCACACCAAGACCGTTATCCTCGCAGATCACGACGCAGACGGAGTTTATGATACGATAGGAAAGCCGGATGAACGTAAGCTGGCTGCCGTGACGCATGGCATTTTCGAGCAGGGAATAAATCACCTTTTCGAACAGGGGATCGGCATATACCTCGAGGCGCCCGAGCTCATTTCTCAGGATAACATCGCCAAAATCGATCGTGTTGGCAAGGAGGGTTACGATATTTTTTAAGTACTGCCACTGGGGACGGTACAACCCGATGTCCTGATAGTCCTTCGTGAACTTGATCATGTTACGGATTGCCCGGGTGGCCTTCTTCTCGTGTTCTATATAGACGAGCATCTCCTTGTCATTGGAGAGTTCCCGGGTCACGCCGATATACCCGCCAAGGACGGTGAGCTCGTTGAGGATATCGTGACGCGTGATACTGTTGAGCAGGTTGAGTTTTTTGTTCGCCCGGAACAGCGCCTGCTCGGCCTTCCGGCGTTCGGTCATGTCGGTACCGAAACTGATGACGCCGGTGACAGTATTGTCCCTGTCAAGAAGCGGCTTGTTTCTCCAGGATATCCAGACCCGGGTCCCGTTCTTTTTTACATGCTCTGTCTCCCTGACAGTATAGCGATCGGTATGGGTCCCTATGTCCCGGACAAAATACCCCATGTCCCGTACCGGATCCGTGCCGATAGCGGAGATGATGGTATCTGCCAGCAGTTTCTCGGGCACTTCGTCATTTTTGAGGCCGAAATAATTCCGGGCATATTCGTTGATGAACGTGATCTTTGAGTCCTTGTCGAGTTTGAGGATGATAAGGTTCGCGTTTTCGACAAGCTCGTGATACCGGGCCTCGTTCTCTATCAGGAGGGTTTCATTCCGGTGGCGTTCAGCCGCGAGCCGGATCCACCTGGCAATGCGGAGGCACTGGTTATGGGTGTCGGGGGTTTTTACAAAAAAGAAGTCCGTGCCGGCATTGATGGCATCATCTTCACGGTCAGCGTTCCCGGCATCGGCAAGGATGATGAACGGGATGCGGCGAGTCTCACGCACAATACGCAGGAGGGTGATGCCATCCATGTCCTCAGGGGACAAATCCGCAACGATTGCATCCCCGTGCGATGTCAGGAGAAATGCAAGGGCTTCGCCACCGGAGGTGACGGGTTTTACCGTGATATCCCCCTCCTGTTCGAGCGCTTCCTGTACCAGACCAAGGTATACCGAATCCCTGCTGACACATACGACCGTGATCATGCGCCTGAATCCTGCCACTTCTGGAGCGCAGATGTGATGACGGATATATTGTCCAATAAAGTATAAATATACAACATTTCTTTCCGGTTCTGCCAACACAGGTCTTCCGGGTTCCGGTGCAGGTTATAATAAAAATCCGGGGCCCGCGATGGAGGTAAAACTATAATATACTGAAATTTCTATTGGAAACACAGGTGAAAAGATCATGGTAAAACTAACCGCTGACATGAAAGAAGCGTTCTTAAAGATGAAGGTCTTCCCGTTCGCAACTGCATCAAAGGAAGGCACACCGAATGTCATCCCCCTGGGAATTGCCGAACTCGTTGACGACGAAACCGTCTGGTTCGTTGACAATTTCATGAACAAGACACTCTCGAACATCCGCACAAACCCCAAGGTCGCGTTCTATATCTGGGGCCCGGAGATCAAGGGTTGCTTCCAGTGCAAGGGCATTGCAGCGATCAGGAACAGCGGTACGGAGTACGATGCCATGAAGGCTAAGATCAATATCAAGAACCCTGCACTTCCCGCACGCTCGCTCGTGATCGTGAAGATTACCGAAATCTTCGAGTGCAAGCCGGGAGCGACGGCCGGGGCGAAACTAATCTGATTTTTTTCTTTTTTTTAATTGACAATGAAAATATCAAACATGTCCATTGATTGGAGTATACGAGAGAAAACGTGCTCTAATATCCCAAGCGCAGGAATATTTCGGGAGACCAAACATAAATCAAAATCAACGCTAGAACGATGAGTAAAATGACAAATATTGCCTGTTGCTGATCATCCATGCCCAGCCATTTAATCTGGTTTTCCGGCTCCAGATTCATATTTTTTTGGCCTAAATATNCCAGATAACCAACGATTATCCCACAAAATCCCAGAATCATAACAATCAGGAGACTCAATAGATCTGGGATTTTTTTCAATTGGTCGAAAAAGGGAATATTTTTGAGGTTTATTTCACGCCCGGCTTAGACCCCGGTGCTGCCGCAACAACGCTGAGTGCCTCGACAAGTTCCGGCAGGATCTCGGCCGGGATACCCATGACCATCTCCCCGTCCTCAATACCGGAGAACTTCCTTGACCCGTCGCAGCCGAGCGAGAAGTTCACCTTCCCGTTGAGGTAGGTCTGGGCGCAGGCATCGGCACAGACGGACTGGATGCCGGCAAACTCTGCTTCGATCCTCCCACCTACGCGGAACATGGTGCTCTGGGAGAGCTTGAGCATCGCCCACGGGCTTGCTACGATAATGATAACCTGCGGATCGAATGGGGTCTTCTCGAGCGGGGCATACATGGTTGCATAGGTGTCTCCCGTGCCGAGATGGGCGACCCGGTCGATCGTCCGTTTGCAGGCCGCGGAACTCTCGAACTTCCCGAGCTTGTAATAGAAATCACCGTTCT
>JGI20214J51650_10002173_pt1 | contig 12397 bp, 12 predicted proteins | sample WetSurMetagenome_FD_51650 | JGI IMG/M metagenome (IMG submission 51650)
AATGGGGATTTATAATTACGATCAGCAACTCCTTCTCCAAGCAATTTATTGATTTCACTAGAAATTCCGTTATCAATTAACGCCGCTCCTAAATCTGCTGCGACCGCCGCAATTCCCCGACTAAATAATTGTGCCAACCGCCTATTCTCTTCTCCTTCAAGGCATTGCGCACCTGCTAAGGTAATTAATGCGCTTAAAGAAGAAAGTTTTAACGCTTCAAATATCGCTGCAAGATCTTGATTTTTATCAGTAATTTCAATAGCTTGCGCCTCATGATGATTTGCAAAGGAAATCGGTTGCGTGAGTGGCAAGCTAGAAACCGTATTTGAAACGTTTTGAATAGGCGATGTCATTAGAAAGTTCCTCTCAAATTAAAGATGAGTTTGCTTTAAAAAATCTCGAAAAGAGGCAGCAACTTCAGGATGTTTTAACGCATAATCCACTGTTGCTTGCAAATATCCCAATTTGCTTCCACAATCATAACGTCGTCCTTGAAATTCATGTGCTAATACGCGGCGTTCTTTTAATAAAGCTTCAATCGCGTCCGTTAATTGAATTTCTCCTCCCGCTCCTCGAGGAATTTTCTCTAAATGGTCAAAAATTTCCGCGCTCAATAAATAACGTCCTACCACTGCCAAATTAGAAGGAGCTACTTCAGGTTTGGGTTTTTCAATAATGCTTTTTACATCAAATACCCGTTCATATAAATTAGTAGGCTCGACAATACCATATTTATAAGATTCTTCTTGAGGAATTCTTTCTACCCCAACCACGCTACTTTGCTCACGCGAATATAATTTTACCATTTGAGATAAACAGGAAACATTTTCTCCATCGATTAAATCATCCGCTAAAATAACAGCAAAAGGCTCATTTCCAATCACTGGTTTGGCGCACAATACCGCATGACCTAATCCTAAGGCTTGTGGTTGACGAATATAAATGCAAGAAACCTCTGGTGGTACAATTGAATGCACCATTTGTAATAAGTCATGTTTACCACGTTCTTCTAATTCATGTTCTAGTTCTGCATTGCGATCAAAATGGTCTTCAATTGCCCGTTTGCTACTACTTGTTACAAATACCATTTGACGAATACCTGCTTCAATAGCTTCTTCTACGCCATATTGAATTAAAGGTTTATCAACAATCGGGAGCATTTCTTTTGGACTTGCTTTTGTTGCAGGCAAAAAACGTGTTCCTAACCCTGCTACGGGAAAAACGGCTTTACGAATTGGTTTCATTTTCAACGATCCTAGAAATAAAAAATTACTTAGTGGTAAAAGTGGTTACACCATCCCAATTAATTTCAGGTGGATGGCTTCTAAAATACATAACGCGCTCTAAATATATCTTATAAATCAATTTGTTACTATTTCTAGTAAGCAAAGTATTTAAAATGCTTTCTGCTTCGTCCCACTGTTGTTGACGATAGAGATGTAAAGCTTGATGATATAATTCAAGTTCTTGACGACTTGCACTGTCTTGTGTAGCGTATTCTCCTAACGGCTCAAAGATAGCAACAGGCTTATCTTTTCCTTTCACACGGACGCGATCTAATTCACGAAATGCATGATCTTTTACTTGTATTTTGACGGTTTCACTCACAATAATTGAAACCCCATATTGTTTTGTTAAACCTTCTAATCTTGAACCTAAATTAACAGCATCTCCTAAAACTGTATATGCCATTCTAAATTCTGACCCCATGTTTCCAACATTCATTACTCCTGTATTTAGACCAACACCAATATGAATTTCAGGCCATCCTTTAGATTTAAAAATAGGTTGTAATTCATGGAGTTTTTTAATCATATCTAATGCTGCTAATAAAGCATTTTTTGCGTGTTGTGGGTCATGTAATGGTGCGCCCCAAAACGCCATAATAGCGTCTCCCATATATTTATCAATTGTTCCACGATGATGGTGAATTAAATAGGTCATTGGGGTTAGAAAAATATTCATTAATTGAGAAAGTTCTTGAGGACTTAAACCTTCAGAAATCGACGTAAATCCTCGCACATCTGAAAATAACACTGTCATTTCTCGGCTATCCCCTTCCAACGAAAAAGTTGTTCGAGGATTTTTACTCATTTCATCCACTAATTGTGGAGGAACATATTGACCAAATAAGTTAGCTAATTGGCGTTTATGGCGAGTTTCTAAGAAATACCCTAGTCCCATATTAAAGAGAAATAACGTCCAAATCATTACTAACGTTGATGCCAATGGAATAACTAATTGATATTCTTTCCAAAACCACAGATTAGTCCAAACAATTCCTATACTTATCATAATCGCCGAGATAACCGACCATAAGGGATTAACCCAAAATACAAGGATAATCATAATGATAACGCTAATAAGCATTAAAAAAACTTCTGCACCATGAACAAACGCAGGACTAGCCAATAAGTAACCTTCCAACAAACCACTTAGCATATTAGCGTGAATTTCAACTCCTGGATAAATTTCCTCAACAGGAGCTGCCCGTAGATCAAATAAACCTTGTGCAGTTGTTCCTATAATTATGGCTTTGTTTTCTAAGTTACTTAGCGCTACCTTATGCTCTAAAACATCAACCACTGAGGAATATAAAAAACTCCTACTTTTTCCTCGATAAGGAATCAACGATTCTAATTTTTTATTAACAGGAATGAAATGATTTCCGAGTTTTAAAGTGTCAATAGCTTGATAATTTCCATTCTTAATGATAACAGGCTCAATAAAAGGTTCTCCTAAAAATACCTGTGCCATAGCTAAAGGTAACGATGGATATAACTGATTGTTATAAGAATATAACATGGGAGTACGACGAACAATACTATCAAGATCAGGAACTTGACTAAAGTGACCACCGGCAGTTGCAATCTGGGAAAAAAGTGGTAAGTTACTCGCAAAAGCTTCTGCTTGCATAGGTTGACTAATCCCTTGCAAATCGCTTAGATTTAAAATAGGTTTTGGTAATTCACCACTCGAAGTACAACCCCCTCGTTCGCACTCTTTATTACTAATCATTGTAAAACCTAAAACCACTCGCCGATCTTTAAGGCTATTTGCAAAGCGTTGATCGTAGTTTAATTCAGAGCGTAATTGATCCAGTTTCTCTAAAAAAGCGGGTTGATCTTTGAGCTGTTTATCAGCGAGTTTTTCTAATATATTCAAGCCCGAGCTTTGATCGGGTTCAGGAAACACAATATCAAATCCCACTAAATTAACTTTATAATAATCAAATAATTCATCGAGAAGAGTTGCTAAAATGCTCCGTTTCCACGGAAAACGACCTAAAGCTTTTAGGCTTTTTTCATCAATATCAACGATTGCAACCTTTGACTCTTTATTATCAAAAGATGGAAGGTTTAAATTCAGGCGAACATCATAAGCACGACGTTCTAAATATTCTAAGAATTCCCAGCGACGAATCTCAAGAGTGTGAACTAAAAAAACGAAAACAATTAAAATACTTATTAAAAACCGCAACCCATGTTGTCTGCAAAACTTCCAAACCCGTAACATTAGTCATTTATCCTTTAGTTTTAGGTGCTATATCCTAGCATATAAGCTTGTTTCTAGCATTAACTCTTAAAAATCGCTTATACTAAGTGCAATTTATATATTCATATATGATGAAATGGTAATTTTATTCACAGATTTTGGAATCGGTAGTCCTTATCAAGCGCAATTAAAAGCACAATTGTGGCGAGATGGCGTCACACAGCCGATTATTGATTTGCATGCGGATTTGGCGGCGTATCAAGTACAATATGCGGCTTATTTGTTGGCTGCATATGTTCGCCAGTTCCCTGAACACAGCATTTTTTTATGCGTGGTCGATCCACAAGTCGGAGGAAATCGGCGCGCGGTCGTGGTCTCTTGTTTGCAACGGTGGTTTGTTGGACCTGATAATGGATTGTTTCAAATATTAACGCAACACTTTGAAAATACTAAAGTTTTTGAAATTACCTGGCGACCCAAACATTTATCGACAAGTTTTCACGGACGGGATTTGTTCGCTCCAATTGCCGCCCAATTAAGTCGCCAAAATAAAAGCAGATTACAACCAATTTCAAATTTAAACTCAAATACCTATCAGTGGTCAAACGATCTGGAGAAAATCATTTATATTGATCATTATGGAAATTTGTTTTCAGGGATGAGAGCAAATACGCTTTCAAAAACTGCCAAAATAACGATGGATGAGCACCTATTTTCTTATGCAGAAACCTTTTGTAATGTTCCTAAGGGAACGGGACTTTGGTACGAAAATAGTATCGGTTTAGTAGAATTAGCAATTAATCAAGGAAATGCCGCACAAACTTATCAAGTTACTATTGGACAGTGCATTTCTTGTGAGTCATTTTTCATTTCAGGGGAAAATAATGGCAGTTGAGTTTTTTAACAATGGTCAACATAAATGTATTGGCTTTTATGATCTGGTTTCTGGAAATGGTGTTCAGGCAAATCAGTTTTTAGTCGTAAATGGTGGACATTCCGCCTTAATTGATCCAGGTGGAGATTTAATTTACCGCGATTTGTTCATGGAATCATATCGCTATTTATTTACTAAAAACCTTGAATATGTTATCGGTTCTCATCAAGACCCCGATATTCTTTCTTCATTAAATCAATGGATGTTAGGTTCAAATTGTAAAGTTATTGTTCCTAAATTATGGGAACATTTTATTCCTCACTTTGCACCTAAATTAGATTTCAAAAATCGTTTGATAGGCATTCCTGATGAAGGTATGAATATTCAATTGGGAGATTCCGTTTTACAGGCTTTGCCAGCACATTTCTTACATTCGGAAGGTAATTTTCATTTCTATGATCCGATTGCAAAAATTTTATTTAGTGGCGACTTAGGAACGTCATTAGTTGAAAATAACTTCTCTCGTCCGGTTGATAATTTCGAAGCGCATCTTCCGTATATGGAAAAATTTCACCAACGTTACATGAGTGGAAATAAGGCATGTCGTTTATGGGTAAACATGGTTCGTAAATTAGATTTAGAATGGGTCGTTCCTCAACATGGTCGTCCTTTTAAAGGAAAAGAAATAATTAGTAAACTTATTAATTGGATTGATAAATTGCAATGCGGGTTAGATTTATTAACCCAAGAAAATTATCAAATTCCATGTAGCGAAACCGGCGAGAAAGTTAGTCATGCTGCCCGTCGTCGCTAGAAATTATGGCGAGTTGAGTTATGTCTAACTCAAATACTAAAAGAGCTATGCAATGCTGCGTGGCTCTTTTTTTGTTTTTATTTAATATAATCAATGCATTAGCAAATGATAAACATAGAATTGTTATTAATATATCGAAACAACAATTGTATTTGTATGAAGGTGAAGAACTATTAAAAACTTTTCCTATTTCGACGGGAAAAGGAGGGGCAGGAAATAATCCAAAAACGGGAAAAACTCCTTTAGGAAAACATATTATTAGCGACAAACTTGGTCAGAATGCACCGAAGGGAACAGTTTTTAATCAACAAGGACGTTCGCCAAGAATTAAGAGAAATTTAAGAAGTGGAGCAGCAATGACTTCTCGACTTTTGAAATTGCGCGGCATAACAAAAGATAATTACACCACAGAGAAACGAGGTATTTTTATTCATGGCACTTCTGCAGAGCATCGGATCGGAAAAGCGGTTTCAAATGGCTGCATTCGCATGAAAAACGATCATATCATTTATCTCTTTGACCAAATTAAAATCGGCACGTTAGTAGAAATTAAATATTAAGGTAGTGATCAAATTGAGATGAAAGTAAAATTTATAACTACATGAAAATAAACATAAAATTTACAAAATCATCTCTCGTTTTTGATCACTACCCAGAAAAACCTCGATCTTGAAATAAAAGGGCGAGGTTTTTTATGTGCACTAAAAATAATCAAGGATTATCAAAATGTGCAAAGATAGCGCTTTTCTTTTGGTGAATATCAAGTATCTTGTTGATTTTTATGTAAAATGTTCATGGCATAACGGTTGCTCATAATGAAAATACAAATCCATAATCATAAATGGTTATTTTATGAGCAATTTTTATAATGAAATGTATGATGCGAACGGGACGGTGCGTCCGCATTATCAACAATACGCTAACTGGTTGAAAAATATACCCAATCACCATTTAGAAAAACGCCGCGAAGAAGCCGATACTTTGTTTCGCCGCTTAGGAATTACCTTTGCGGTGTACGGCGAAGGAGAAGGCACGGAACGTTTGATTCCGTTCGACATTGTTCCCCGCATTTTGCCTGCGAAAGAATGGGCGGATTTGGCGGCAGGATTGCGGCAGCGCGTCAAAGCATTAAATGCTTTCTTAACAGATATTTACCACGATCAAAACATTCTCAAAGCGGGGATTATTCCGCCCGAATACGTTTTATCAAATAATCAATATCGCCCAGAAATGCAAGGCATTGATGTACCTAATAATATTTACACGCACATCGCAGGGATTGATATTGTTCGAGCGGGCGAAGGCGAATTTTACGTTTTAGAAGACAATGCGCGAGTGCCGTCGGGCGTGTCGTATATGCTTGAAGATCGTAAGGTAATGATGCGTTTGTTTCCCGAATTGTTCAATCGTTATGCGGTCGCGCCAGTCGAACATTATCCTGATTTACTACTCGATACCTTGCGGACGGTCGCGCCTCAAGGGGTGAGTTCGCCGACGGTGGTTCTTTTAACACCCGGGGCTTATAACAGCGCGTATTTTGAACACGCCTTTTTAGCGCAACAAATGGGCGTGGAATTGGTCGAAGGGCGCGATTTGTTTGTGCGAGATGGCTTTGTGTTTATGCGCACCACCAAAGGGCCTCAGCGGGTCGACGTGATTTATCGACGCTTAGATGATGATTTTCTTGATCCTTTGGTGTTTCGACCGGATTCGATGTTGGGCGTACCTGGGCTGTTATCTTCGTATCGAGCGGGCAAAGTTACTTTAGCAAACGCGGTCGGAACGGGCGTTGCCGACGACAAATCGATTTATCCGTTTGTCCCCGACATGATTCAATTTTATTTGGGCGAAAAACCGCTTTTGAACAATGTCCCCACCTATCAATTACGCAAACCTGATGATTTAGCTTATGTTTTAGCGCATTTGGGAGAATTGGTTGTCAAAGAAGTGCACGGATCGGGCGGTTACGGAATGTTGATCGGGCCAGCGTCGACCAAAGAACAACTTGAACTATTCCGCAAAAAAATTCTAGCAAATCCAAGTAATTACATCGCACAGCCGACTTTAGCGTTATCGAATTGCCCAACGTTAGTCGACAGCGGAATCGCCCCGCGCCACCTCGATTTAAGACCGTTTGTGTTGACGGGAAGTGAAATTCGATTTGTCCCGGGTGGATTGACGCGGGTGGCGTTGCAAGAAGGGTCGTTGGTGGTGAATTCCTCGCAAGGCGGCGGCACGAAAGACACTTGGATTTTAGAAGGAGAATCAATATGTTAAGTCGGACGGCGGATCATTTGTACTGGATGGCGCGGTTCATCGAACGGGCTGAAAATACCGCTCGGATGCTCGATGTCAATTATCGGATGACTTTATTGCCGCAAAATGATCAACAAATTCAACAGATTTGGCGATCTACCTTATTAATCAACGGCTTACATGATACGTTTTTGCAAAACTATGATCGCGTTACCCCCGAAAATGTCTTAAAATTCATGGTCTTCGATAGAAATAATACCGCGTCGATTTTTGATTATTGGCGTTTGGCGCGAGAAAATGCCCATGCGGTTCGTGGATCAATTACCTCCGAAATGTGGGAAACCATCAACACGATTTGGCTTGAATTACGCGAACAATCCTATGGAAAACAAGATATTAGCGAATACCTTGAATGGGTAAAATACCGTTCACATTTGGTGCGCGGCGTAACTTTGGGAACGATGCCACAAGATGAAGGTTTTCGATTTGTGCGATTGGGTGGATTTTTAGAGCGGGCGGACAACACTGCGCGGATTTTGGACGTGAAATATCACATTTTGCTTCCCGACGCGAAAGATGTCGGCGGCGCGGCGGATTATTATCAATGGGGCGCGTTGTTGCGGTCGTTGTCGGGATTTGAGGCGTATCGTCACGTTTATCGGGATTTAATTACCCCGATTCGGGTCGCAGAATTATTGATGTTAAAAGCCGATATGCCGCGTTCGTTGCATTATTGCATGGATCAAGTTTATGAAGGAATTCAAGCACTTGGATCGCATCATACTTGGGAAACCGAACGTCGAGCGGGAGAATTACACGCGCAATTGCATTTTGGAAGCATAGAAGACATTTTTCAAAGCATTGGTTTGCATGAATATTTAACGTTATTCTTAAAGAAAATTAATGCTTTAGCCAGCCGTATTTCCAATGATTTTCTTTTACCCTCAACCACCAGTTCTTTTGTTTTAGAATAATTTTTTCTTCTAAAAAAATTAAACCTTCTAAGTTTTAAAAACCTAGAAGGTTTGAGAAATCGTAGAGCAATGAAATTTCACCAATCCACTAAACTTGAATGTTTTCAAATGCTTGAATAAAAATCCGAAAACTTGGGTCTTTTTGAGAAACTACATCGATGTTTTTAAGTTTTAAAAAGGGTTGACTGAGTATGTTATAGCAGTCGTAATTTTTTTCTACTGTTTTACTATTTTCACACTTGGGTAAATTAGGCAAACGGCGTAAAGCATCAAAACAGCCTTTAATTTTAGGTTTATTACGTTGTTTTTTATCATAAAAAGCATAAAACCAGCATTCTAATGAATGAACGCTAATCGCAAAAATAATCTTTTCAGCATAGTCCTCGTAAAGATTATTTTTTTTATTTATTATAGAAATTAGCTTGTTTTTTACATTTTCAATTAACTGTTCAACTTCAAGTTCTTCATTATTTTCATCGCAATGTGATATATTAAAATTTACATGTTGAGACTCATCTGTATCTATTTGAATAATAACGTAATCTACACTGTTTTCTAAGGCATCATAAAAATATACAGATTCCAAATAAGCAAATAATTCTTCCCAACCGCCAAAGTTTAGTTGCTTTCCATCTGTCTCATCTAATGATGGTTGTAATGAGTGTATTTGTTTTTTAGGGTGTAGATTTGGAAAACAACCACGAAGTATATTTTTAATGGTGATGTAGTCTGTTGCACCTTCATAAGCAATCCCAAATTTCATTTTTAAAATCCTTCTGGTAATCCGCCTAAATAGCCCCTTAAAAACGCTTCAGATAACTTTAAAGGTTCTGGACTATTATCTAATCTATTAAGAATTTCTTCTTTGGAAAGAAACGATTTTTCTTTAAATTCGTCATCATCTTTAAAAACCTTTGATAATCTAGTTTTAAGTGAAGATTTTGGTTTGTCTTTCAATGCAATTCGCTCACAACAGGTATGCCCAGTATCATCATCTCTTGAAACCACTAATAAACGTTGTTCTTCATCACCTAAATTAATGCCATCTAAAATCGCTGGATTATGGGTTGTTACAAACACTTGTTTATCATATTTCTTTGCTAAACGGACTAATTCTTTAATTAATTTAATACAAAGTTTTGGATTCAGAGAAACATCAATATTATCAATGGCAAAGATTTTTGGGGTATCGTCAGAAACCATTAAGGCAATATAAAATAAAACGAACAAAAAGCCTTCGTTTGCACTGCGTTGATCAAATGATTGGGTTAGATAACGATCTTTAATAGTGATTTTATTTTCATCTGAATTTTCATTTAATTTAAAATTATCATACCAATCAAATAATTGTAATGTTTTATCTATTTCTTGAAATTGTTCTTCTGGAGATTTGCTTTGAATCACTTTTAATAATTTTAATAATCCTTCGCCATTAATTCCTAATGGTTCAATTTGTCCTTCTCTTTCGAAGTTTCTTAATGTAGAATATTGAGGAGAATAAATAATAAAATTTTTTATTTCTAGCTCTTTATTTGCAATAATTAGATAATTTTGAATTTCTACATGATTAAATTGTTTACCATGCTTTCTTAATTTTATTGGTAAGCTATAGTAAGCTGCTAATTCACTTAGTAGACTAGGTTTTTTAAATGTTTTTCTTGATGTTTCTAAAGATAATGATTTTTTTAGCTTTTCTAGGTTTTTAGAAATTATTTCTTGATATTTAAGCCGCTCTATTAGCTCTGAATATTTATCTTTTAATCTAGTCCACTTAGAGTAAGGTTGATTATCATTGGTCAATATATATGGTTCTTCCATTTCTAAACCTTCAAAACCTATATAAATTTCTATTGGTTTTTCTGAGCTTTCATTATCGAATGAAGAACGCATTAATTCTGGTTTAGTATTTCTAATTCCTCTTGGAACTAGAAACTCATTATCTAATTTATCCGCAGCGGCTGCACCCGCTAAAGCAATGGCTTCTAAAATATTGCTTTTTCCACACCCATTTTCTCCAATGAAAACATTGAAACGACCCACTTCTAATGTCAGATCAAATAAGGATTTGTAATTGTTGATGTGCAATGAACGAATCATGAGGTTTTAATTTACCGATTGAAATTGATAATGAAAGCATAATAATATACATTAACTACTTTAAGCATTGCAAACAGTTAGTTTGGTGAGAAACTTCGTTCTTATGCTCCAACGTCACTGGCATTAAGTTAAGGCTCAAAATGGTTTATTTCCCCTCCTCGTAGGAAGGGATAAAGAGGTGGTGTTTAAATAATTTTCCATTATAAACACTCAATTAAAGGAAGTAATATTTTGATTACCCCCCTAACCCCCCCTAAAAGGAGGGGGGTTCTCCTAACTTAATGCCATTGACTTGATGAATAGAATTGTATTTTGGTAATTCTTCAAATACAAAATATTCTATTTTTTGTCGTATCTCATTAGGTAATTTTGCAAGATTTTTCAAAAAACTTCTTTTAAAAAGAACTTGCATTTTAATGACCTAAGCGTTGGTAATACAGTCTTGCATCTTCTAAACTAAGCACTTGATCATCATTATCTTCAACCATTAGTTGATACAACGCATAATTTTCAAGTACTTCTTCTATTTTTTCAAATGTTTTAATATCCATCTGAACAGCAATTTTGCAATTGTTTTCATCAACACTATATTGTTTATTTAGTTCCATAATAGACTTTTTCCTTTTTTAAAATAAATGATGCGGCGCAACCGCATCTTACGAGTTAAGAACAACAATTTGTTGTTCAATAATTTGCTAAGTAAAATTCACAAAATCATCTCTTATTTTTATATTGGGATAGATTCCCATTGTTTGATATGTAACCCACTGTTTCTAAAATTCATTACGGTATTCATTACATCTGCATGAGTTTCAGTTTGTTTCATTTGTTCAAGATATAAAATCCGTTGAGCAACTTGTTCTATTTGAAAACACCAATAAACAGGCATTAAAGGGTTAATCCACAATTTACTTTTAGCCGTTCGCGCATTGGTTTGATAATTACCATAATGTCCTTCTAATGAAGAAAGAATCGATGTTGAAACAATACTAATGTAATGTTCTGACATTTTTTGAAATATGCTTTGACAAGCCTGTTGATAAAGTTGAACTTCTGGCATTTCTTGCATGAGAGAAAACATTCCCAAGTATCCTTGAGAACGAGTTAAATCAGCAACCGCTTCTAAAAATTGCGCATGACAAACACCATGATAATGATCTACACCAAAACCTAAGCAAACCAACATCTTACGTTCAACTAATAATTGATTCACAGCGGTAATACTACTAATATCTTCCATTGGTGTTCCTAAACCTGCTTCATCTCCACGCATTAAACTATCTGTTCCACCATCCACTAAAATAATGGTATCAATTTCTAATGTTTTAATTAGCGTTTCATAGTTATTAACAAGCGGTTTTACACCCGTATTTTCAAAGCAATAAATCGGTGTTTCCATGCCTTGTTCCGAAAACCATTTGCAAAGAGAATACTCTGGAAAATACAAAGCAGGCGAAGAACGAATTTCAGAGGTAACTTTATACAAATAGGGCGTTAGCCAATTTTCAGGTTTTGTTTTCGGAGTGCGAGGTAAATTGGCAAAAGAAAGGTTAGCAAGGTGCACGTTTTTATCGGCGGATTTTAAAGCAAAATAAAGCGGCAAACCGCAATAAATATCAAATCCTCCGCCACAACCTGCTAAAAGAACGTTTTTTGCAGAGCGGAGTTTTTCAAAAAAAGGTAATTGCAACATAAAAAATCCCCAATTAAATCAATCTGTTTCTATCATGAGAACAAATAATTTCAATCGCACCAATTTACAACGGTATCTAATTTTCTAGCCATTTTAAAAAAGTAGATTCATCAATGGATTGTACGTTAAGTTTTTTCGGCTTTCGCAACTTCGCTGTCAGCATCATTTCCAACAACTAACCCCGTAAGATGCTG
>JGI20214J51650_10002175_pt1 | contig 12396 bp, 10 predicted proteins | sample WetSurMetagenome_FD_51650 | JGI IMG/M metagenome (IMG submission 51650)
TTTGTTGTTATTATTTCGGATCCGGCGTTCAGATATGCTCCGGCAATTTCAGTCAGATCTTTTCTGTGAGTTATGTTCCAGAGTTCGGGGCATTCGCCAGGNTGTATTCCTCTGTCCTGTAANAGAGTNCCAAGTGCACCGTCGGAAAGCAAAACCCTTCCCTGTTTCAGTTCGTTGAGAATGTTCATAGTATAAAATGGCTTGCGGTTTGCGATACGCGGTACACGGTTTTACAAATCACCGCGTGCCGCACGCCGTGTACCGGTAACCCATTTATAATTTAAAAGCCTTCTTAATTTTATCTACATAATCCAGTTTTTCCCAGGCAAAGAATTCAACTTTTTTCTGGTAGACCTTTTTCCCGTTGCCATTCACAGATTTTGGTTTGCTACCAGGTACTTCATAATATACATCAACAGTTTCTGAGTAGCTGTCACGTCCGAAATGTCCGTAAGATGCAGTTGGAAGAAACACGGGATTTTTCAGGCCAAAGCGCTGTACAATAGAATAGGGGCGCATGTCGAAAAGTTTATTGACTGTATGGGCTATCTCACCGTCGTGAAGTATATTACCTTTTTTGTCTTTGACTTTGGCAGTACCATAGGTATTTACATACAGGCCAACAGGTTCAGCAACACCGATGGCATAAGCCACCTGAATGAGAGCCTGTTCACAAACACCTGCTGCTACAAGGTTCTTAGCAATGTGGCGTGCAGCATAAGCAGCAGATCTGTCGACTTTTGATGAGTCTTTGCCGGAAAAGGCACCACCGCCATGTGCTCCATGTCCTCCGTAGGTATCGACTATTATTTTTCGTCCGGTTAAGCCTGTATCTCCGTGAGGTCCACCGATAACAAATTTACCTGTTGGGTTAACCAGAAGTTTATAGTCGCTGTTAAAGAGTTTCTGAATTCTGGCAGGNAGTGATTTTTTTACTCTTGGTATGAGAATCTTAACGAGATCTTCACCAATTTTTTGTTGCATCGCTTTTTCAGCAGCCAGTTCGGCTTTTTGTGATTTGTCTTTTGGAAGGACAAATTCATCNTGCTGGGTGCTGATGACTATTGTATCAATTCTGAGCGGTTTATTGTTATCGTCATACTCAACAGTTACCTGAGATTTACTATCGGGACGCAGGTATTTCATCAGCTTGCCTTCGTGTCGTATAGCTGCCAGTTCCTGAAGTAGCCGGTGTGCCAGCTCTATTGTCAGGGGCATATAATTATCCATTTCACGGCAGGCATATCCGAACATCATTCCCTGGTCGCCTGCTCCCTGTTCTTCGGGNCTATTTCTGACGACGCCCTGGTTTATATCACTCGATTGTTCATGAATTGTTGAGATAACACCGCATGAATCGCAATCGAATCTGTATTCAGCCTTGGTATATCCGATATTACGGATTACCCCTCTGGCACTTTCCTGATGGTCGACCCACCCTGTTGTACGGACTTCTCCTCCACATACTACCAGTCCGGTTGTTACAAATGTTTCACATGCAACTTTCGATTCCGGATCCCAGCGAAGGAATTCGTCAAGCAATGAATCTGATATTTGATCTGCTACCTTATCGGGGTGTCCTTCTGAAACTGATTCGGAGGTAAATAAATATCCCATAATTTAAATATTAAGTTATCAATTATAAACAATTAAAAGTTTGAAGTGCTTAAAGTGTCTAAAGTTCAAGAAATGAATTATTAACACTAAGTACTCTAGGCATTTTAGGCACTCTAGGCACTTTAAGTACTCTTTCTTTGGGAAGATTGGTAGATTGTAAAAAAGGAATAACCGCGGTTTAGCATTTTTTTCCTGTGGTTGCAATCAGCACAAATCTGTCCACTAATATTATGGTGCAAAGAAATAAAAAAAAAAGGGTATTAGGAAATTTAGCAAAAAAATAAATTGAAATCCATTAACCGCAGAGGGCGCAAAGTCCCGATAGCTATCGGGATTTCGCAAAGATCGCTAAGAACTATATGCTAAGGTTCAGTCTTTGCGTACTTTGCGTTTCTCAACTTTGAATATTACTTTGAGAGTCAATGGTTTAGAGAAGTTATTATGAAAGGTGCTTTGCGAGCTTTGCGTTTAAAAAATCTTTTTAGAAAGGCTGCAGTTTACCCATTAGTAAGATGCCTGAATACCTCTTCAAGATTGCTTTCCTGTTTACTGAGTGAAAGGACCGTCAGATTATTTTTTACTGCATAATTGAAGATTTCGGGTCTGATATCCTTTGTGCCTTCTGTTTCAATAAGCCATAAATTATTTTTAATCCTGATTACACTGCTGACATTCAGACTATCTTTTAGGGAGGAATCAGTAGTATCCTTATCAAACTCAACCTGAATTACCTGTTTTGGCTGCTTATATTTAGAATAGATATTGTTCTTCTCCTCATCAGCAACAATTACTCCATTATCAATTATAATAACTCTTCCGCAGATTGCTTCTACTTCCTGCATTATGTGAGTTGAAAGCATCACAGTCTTTTCCTTCCCGGCCTCTTTTATAAGGTTTCGTATCTCAACAATCTGATTCGGATCAAGCCCTGTAGTAGCTTCATCGAGTATCAAAACAGCAGGATTATGAATTAGAGCTTGTGCAAGTCCAACTCTTTGTCTGTAACCTTTTGAAAGTGATCCTATCTTTTTGTTCTGCTCAGGAGCGAGCCCGGTTAATCCGATTATATTATCAATCTGGGTTTTCTTTGATATTCCTGTCTTATAAATTGATGCCACAAAACCCAGATATTCCCTGACATACATTTCAGGATAAAGCGGGTTATTTTCAGGAAGGTACCCTATTTGTTTTTTTACTTCCGGATTTTCACCCTCCACAGAAAGTCCGTTGATAGTAACTTTTCCGGAAGAAGCGGTTAAAAATCCGGTAATGATCTTCATCATTGTTGATTTCCCGGCACCATTAGGCCCCAGAAACCCTACTATTTCTCCTGTTTTTACTTCAAAAGAGATATTATCGAGAGCTTTTTGTTCGCCATAAAACCTGGTGACTCCCTGAACTATGATGGACATAACCTGGATATTATATTTTCTTTTCCTGCCAGTGAAATGATGACGTGGATTTTTACGAGCCCCAGCCTCCCATGAACTGACCTACACTGGCAAAGGATGCTAATGGGTTAACACAACAAACAGGGATCTTTGAACTGTTGGCAATGATTTGTTGTTCAGAGGCACCTAATATATAATCGGCAAATGTAATATTCTTGGTTGTCACAATCAGGATAAGGTCGGCATTGGTCTTCTGTGCAAAATCTATTGTCTGATCAGCAATGTTACCTCTAGGCATATCGTGAATCTCATATTCTATATTGTTTTGTATCAGATATTTAATGGCGAAATTCAGGTTAATCTTCGTCTTTTTCAGTATATTTTTGTCAGTGCTGACTGATACCAGCATATGTATTTTTGATTCAAAATATTTTCCCATGAAAATAGCCATCTTTATCTTTTCCTTATTCTCTCCCCTGAAATCGACCGGGAAGACAATATTATGGTATCTCTCCTGATCGGCAGGAGGATCCTGAACAACAATAAACGGAACTTTGGATTTAACGATTACTTTCAACGCCCAGCTGCCGGTCAACTTTTGCATCCCTTTCATGCCATGTGTACCCATGACAACAAGACTGGCTTCTTTTTCATTTACATATTCGGCAATCGAAGAGAAGATACTGCCTTTAGAAATGTGATAGGTGATTGTGACTTTGTATTTATTGGTGTTTTCTTCAATTATCTTCTTCAGGCGTGTGGTTTTTTCTGAATATGCTTTTGGGCTTATGCCTGTTTCGACAATATGCAAAAGACATATATCATTGCCGACCATGCGGCTTATTTTAACTGCATGCGCCAAGGCGTGTTCTGCAACATGAGAAAAATCCCATGGTACAACTATAAGTTTTTTATTTTCTTCCATAACTCCTGTCGGTTTTCAATTTTATATTCAAAGTTATTCAGATTTTAGCAATATTCAAATCAATATATCAGTAGGGGCATTCTTCTGTGTAATAATTTCAATTAATCTGAACCAGATTGGGCAATTATTGATTTTCTTCGTTTACCCCGGCCCCAGGGGGAGCGAAGAACCGAGCCCCCGATTTATCGGGGCGAGTTCGGCGCAGCCAAAATCAATTTTCTCCCCCCTCGCCTTCGCGTAGCCGCTTCGGCGGAGCAAGGTTGGGGATGGGGTAAAAAAATTGATTTTCAAGCAACCATATACAGTTATTAAATATAATCCTTTAAAGTCATAGGAACAGGATTTTATTTATAACTCTTTTCCAGGTCTTTTATTATAGCTCAGGGTCAAATGGAGAGTAAAAAAAAGCCAGTTATGCACAAAAATAATGCCATAAAGAAATATTAGCGGGCTATTCTGCCTTAGCGGTCAACATTTTATTATTTTTGCACATCTGTTTTTTATGATATTATATGTACAATATGAAAAGAATTAAAGTAAAAAAGCTACTGTCCGGTCCGGTATTGGGTTCAGAGGTCCTGGTAAAAGGATGGGTGAGAACCAAGAGGGGAAACAAGAATATTCTCTTTATAGCGCTTAACGACGGATCAACGATAAACAATATTCAGGTTGTTGTGGAAACTTCCTCTTTCGATGAGATACTACTTAAAGATATTTCTACCGGAGCTTGTATTGGAGTCACAGGTAAGCTAGTTGAGTCGCAGGGACAGGGCCAGAATATTGAAATAAATGCTTCGGCTATAGAACTTTACGGAAAAAGTGATGCTGAGACTTACCCTCTGCAAAAGAAGGGACATTCGATGGAATTCCTTAGGGAGATTGCCTATTTCCGTCCAAGAACAAATACATTCAGCGCTGTGCTCAGGATACGTCATGCCATGGCATTTGCGATTCATAAATATTTTAATGATAAAGGATTCTTCTATCTTCATACACCAATAATCACCGGAAGTGACGCTGAAGGTGCAGGTGAAATGTTCCATGTAACCACAATGGACCTTTCAAATGTGCCACGTAATAAGGATAATTCTGTTGATTACTCAGGAGATTTTTTCGGAAAACCCACCAACCTTACGGTCTCAGGTCAGCTTGAGGGAGAGCTCGGAGCTCTTGCTTTAGGAGATATTTATACGTTTGGACCAACTTTCAGAGCTGAGAATTCCAATACTCCAAGGCATCTGGCAGAATTCTGGATGATCGAACCCGAGATGGCATTCTACGACCTGAATGATAATATGGATCTTGCCGAGGACTTTGTAAAGTATCTGATAAAATATGCNCTCGAAAATTGCATNGAGGATCTTGATTTTCTGAATAATATGATCGATAAAGCTCTTCTGGAAAGACTCAAATTTGTTTTGCAGAATGAGTTTGTGCGAATAACATACACAGAAGCCATAACAATTCTTACATCTTGTGAAAAGAAATGGGAATATCCTGTTGGCTGGGGCAGCGACCTTCAGGCAGAACATGAAAGATACCTCGTAGAAGAGCATTTTAAGCGTCCTGTAATCCTTACTGATTATCCGATGTCTATCAAAGCATTTTATATGAAGCAGAACAACGACGGTAAAACTGTGAGGGCAATGGATGTTTTATTTCCGGGNATTGGTGAGATAATCGGAGGATCGCAGCGAGAGGAGAATTATGAAAAGCTATTATATCGTATCAAAGAGCTTAAAATACCTGAAAAGGATTTGTGGTGGTATCTTGAGACAAGAAAATTTGGAACTGCTCCTCATAGCGGTTTTGGTTTAGGGTTCGAAAGATTGATTCTATTTGTTACCGGAATGTCAAATATCCGGGATGTTATTCCGTTTCCAAGAACACCTAAGAATGCTGAATTCTGATAAATTTTTTCCGGGGTAATAAATTCAGGGGAAGAAAATGTTAAAGCAAAGATTACAGCAGAAATTGCTTCAGAAGCTTTCACCGCAGCAGATCCAGATGATCAAGCTGCTGGAAGTTCCTACTTTGCAGATTGAACAGCGAATTAAAAAAGAACTTGAAGAGAACCCTGCTCTGGAAGAAGGGGCCGAAGAAGAAGAAATACCATCGGAAGCAGAGGAGGATCAGTTCGAAGAAAATGATAAGGACGGAGAAGAATTTACCCTCGATGATTATATTGAAGAAGATGAAATCCCCGAGTACAAGCTTCAGTCAAATAACTACAGTAAAGATGAAGAAAAGAAGAGTGAGATACCCTTTTCAGTAGGGTTTTCATTTCACGAACATCTAGAATCGCAACTGGGTCTCAGGGATCTCACCGAGAAACAAAAAATTCTGGGAGAGTATATCATTGGAAATATCGATGAAGACGGATACCTCAGGAGAGAACTGATAAACATTGTTGATGATCTTGCCTTTCTTCAGAATGTTGAAACTACTGAAAGCGAACTGGAAGAAGTACTTAAAATTATTCAGGATCTTGAACCGGCCGGAGTGGGTGCAAGAACTCTGAGAGAATGTCTTTTACTCCAGATTGAAAAACGCAACAATTCCCAACCTTCCCTGAAGCTTGCATATACAATTCTGGATCAGCATTTTGAAGAATTCACAAAAAGGCATTACGACAAAATCATTCTAAGGCTTGGAATAACTGAGGATCAACTCAAAGATGCAATAGACGAAGTTTTGCGACTCAATCCAAAACCAGGCGGAGTATACAGCGATCCGTTTAATAGAACATCCCAACCAATAATTCCTGATTTTATTCTGGAACTTTCTGAGGATGGTTTTGATCTTCATCTTAATTCTAAAAACCTTCCTGAACTAAGGTTAAGTGCAGCATATAGTGAGATGCTTCATTCCTACAGCAAGGATAAAACTCAGAAAAAAGAGATGAAAGACGCAGTTCTTTTTGTTAAGCAGAAAATAGATTCTGCCCGATGGTTTATCGACGCAATAAAACAGCGGCAAAACACTCTGCTTCTGACCATGAACGCTATACTCGAATATCAGCAGGAGTATTTTATTGACGGTGATGAGACAAAATTGAAACCAATGATCCTTAAAGATGTTGCTGAAATGACAGGTCTCGATATTTCAACAGTCTCAAGGGTCGCAAACAGTAAATACGTGCAAACTCATTTCGGGATTTTTCCCCTGAAATTTTTCTTTTCGGAAGGACTGCAGACTGACAGCGGAGAAGAGGTATCAACACGGGAAATAAAAAGGATTTTGCAGGATTGTATCGAAAATGAACAGAAGCGCAGACCACTTACAGATGAGAGTCTTACAGATATTCTGCAGGAAAAAGGATACCAGATCGCACGCCGGACAGTTGCTAAATACCGCGAGCAGCTAAATATCCCGGTAGCAAGGCTCAGGAGGGAAATATAATGACTAACAACAATTCTAAAGATTCATTGGATACAGCGGCAAAAATTATCTCCATAATTTTTCATCCGCTTCTTATGCCTGTTTATGGAATGGCAATCATTTTTTCAGCACCTACACTCCTGGGATATCTTCCATCTAATGTGAAGAAATTATTAATTCTCATAATGCTGATAAATAATGTTTTATTACCTATTTCATTCCTGCCTTTTTTTATCCAGAGGAATATTATCAGTTCGTGGACAATCACCGAAAGAAAAGAGAGAAATATTCCTCTTATAATTATTACTATACTCTATGGGATTACTTCCTATCTTATATTCAGGTTTTCTATTCCGGTCTTTCTGAAGACCTATGTTTTTGCTGTTGCGATAATCTCACTTCTCGTTACCGTGATCAATTTCTGGTGGAAAATATCGCTTCATTCTGTCGGTGCGGGAGCTCTTATCAGCCTTGTGTTCATGCTCTCATTAAAGATGTTAACCCCTCTGGAATGGTATCTGATCTCAACGGTAATTATTGGAGGATTAGTCCTTTCTTCCCGACTGAAGCTTAACATCCACAGCCCTCAGCAGGTATGGATAGGATTGTTTACAGGATTTTTTGGCTTAGCATTCTTCATTATCCTTTTGCAGCAACTCATTTAAAGCGGTAGTTAAAAGGTCTGAGCTTTGCCTGTTAATTTCATCATAATCCACGGTTTTTTCTGTAGTAAGTGATATTCCATCTTTTATTTCTCTCTGCTTATATGTACGGAACCATCCCTTTTCAGAAAGATAACCTGCCAGGTATTCCTGCTCTGTCTGGCCGGGTGTAGGGATGATAAGTGCCGTTCGGTTTAGGCTTATGAGCTCCATTAGAGTAGTGTACCCCGACCTGGTGATAATGATATCGCTGCTATCAATCATTTCTTTCATGTCAACAGATGACAGGTGACTGTTGAGGATAATGTTCCCGTCTCGCGATATTTCTCCTATCTTATCAGGCTTACCTGCAAACATAACAGTTACAGGTTCCTTGTTTTTAAGAAGAGTTATCAGTTTCTGTTTCAAGATTTCCCTTTGAGGTTCAGGTCCAGAAAGAATAACTGTGTTATGCTTAAATTTTGCTAAGTTCTCATCCGTTGATTTACCTGCTTCGGTAAACCTCGACAGGATACCAATAAATCTGGTATTTCCAGGAAGTTTGATGTTATGCGATAATCTGCCTGAAAGATTAAGATCACCCGGCAGATCGGGTATAAAGCAGAGGGAGTATTTTTTAATGATCTGACGATGTAACAGAACTCCTACAGGTTCGAGGAATTTAAAGTACCCGGGAAAGGGAATACGAGGCATATGTGTTATATAGACTGAGGTGATATTTTTATTCCATAATCCGAACCTGTTATCGCTTATTACCACATCAACATCATATTCCGAGATTATTCTTTTTAATCTGAAGTGTTCAGATATTATATGGTATAAAAGCGAAGGTATTTTAAACAGGAGAAAAAGATACTGGGGAAGGAACCTGGAATATCCCGGTTTAAAACCCGGGAACAAAACATACGATAATCCGGTTATTTCATTATGGAACAGGTTTAAGTGCTCTTCNCCCGAACCTATAATAACATGATTATTCATCTCCTGAAGTTTCCTCACAACAGGGATCATCCGGGTAGCGTGGCCCAACCCCCATTCAAGGGGACAGATAAGTATGTTCAAACTTTTATTCAATCTTAACCTGAAACCTGCGTTCTGATTCCCATGGAATCTACCAATGCGGCTATAGCTTTTAATTCAGAAAGTGGTACCTTATTTAAACTTGCACCATCGGGCGTATCCCTTGAAATTGTATAGATCATTACTTCCGAAGGGCCTATTCTTTTTATTGCCTTCAGCCAGGCATTAATTTCATCAGGAGTTGTATTATCAATAGTTTTTCCATTGAATGTACCACGAAGAAAAAGCGTCTGAATAATAACCTTTCCATTGAATGCGCAGAGATTTTCTATCAGCTCTCCGGCATCAATATCGATCCGGGGCTGATTATGTATTTTTATTGTGGAATCAAATGCGGAGTCAAGTTTAAGGATGTTCATATCAACCCTGAGGAGTGCAGCTCTTATAACAGGGTCAGCTATTGTCGTTGCATTTGATAAGACTGATATCCGGGCTCCGGGGAAAAAATTATCTCTTAAGACTATACTGTCGTCAATAATAGCAGCAAAATCGGGGTGGAGGGTTGGTTCTCCATTACCGGCATAGGTGATAACATCCGGTACCTGATTCATAGCCTTCATTTTAGTCAGCTTCAATTCAAGAGCAGAGAAAACCTCTTCGCGGCGCGGGAGGCGGTCTGTTGCTTTATCTATATTCGCTGTCCATCCGCATTCACAGTAAATGCAATTGAAGTTGCAGATTTTTCTTTTGGTAGGCAACAGGTTTATTCCAAGAGATAAACCAAGTCGTCTGCTCTTAACAGGTCCGAAAATTATTTCGTCAAAAAGAAATGTAGCCATTAATTCAATTGCTTTTAGCGGGGCAAAATTAATACAATTTTTGCAGTGTTTGCCCCCCTTCCCCCCTAACTGATCTTTCATCACATTTCTATTTAATCAATTGCAGAAAGAGAGAATGAGATCCCTCTCCCGCTGAAGCGGGATCGGGATGACAAGTATGTAGTTGATTAGCAGGAGGGAGAAGCGGCGATTCGCAGAATAACCAAATAAAGAAGGAAAAATTCCGTGCGAATCGCCGCTTCTCCCTCTCTACCAATAAGATAGTATGTCATTCCGAACGAAGTGAGGAATCTCATGGAGCATCTTCAATTTCTATAAAATATTTTTTGTGTGGTTGAATATCAGTCGAAAAAAGATGTGAATAAAGAATTAGCCCCCCTTTAGGGGTCCCGATAGCTATCGGGAGGGGGGCAAAAAACAATGAAAGAGTGGTTTCTTCAGCGATCAGGGTGCAAAAATGAGAGATATTGTGATTCCTTTTAAGGGCTGGAGGGCAAAAAATCTGAAGGATGGGTCAATCAAGAAAAGAACTCAACTATATCAACCTCTTTACAAAACTTTCAGGTAGAAGCTTCATATTCAGCAGATCAGCATTCTCAATAAGCAAGAGACCGGGTTTCTTGCCAGGTTCTATGCTCCCGAATTGTTCCTGTTCCCCAAGAGCTTTTGCTCCATTGANTGTTGCCCACGACACAAGATCTTCGAGAGGAAGATCGGGAAAGCTTAATTGTATAGTCTTAAGCTCTTCAAGTATGCTGAGATTTTCATTGGAAGCCATACTATCTGTTCCGATTATTATCTCACAACCCTCTTCAATAAGGAGTTTTACTGGTGGCAGGGTATTCTCAATGTAAATATTTGAATTTGGACAAAGGCACCAGTATAAGTTCTTTCTCTTTTTCATCAATCTGATAGTATCTCTGTCAACGAACGTACAATGGACAAGAATCAGATTTCCCGAATTTGTAATTTCATCGAGAATTACTTCAGCATGATTTTCGGGTATTTCAAATATAGATGGGATCAATCCTGACCGTTCATAGGATGACATCAGTGGTCCTGTGTGATGCTTAAGGAAAGTTTCCTCGCCCCCTGTCTCCATGAAATGAATTGAGGTTACCTTATTATTCTGAGTTTCATTCCTGAGAATTTTGAAAAGGGTCATCGATATTGAATAGACCGAGTGAGGTATCAGATAATATGGCATATCCATTTCTCTTGCTTTTTCTGCAACTCTGGTTATATCAGCCATACGTGCTGCGGCTTTTTCCGGATCAAGCCCAAAAACCTCGAGAAGATTAATATATCTGATCCTGCTTTCCTTTTTTATACCGAAGGAATCTGGCGTATTACAGATATCGGCACATAATACGATTCCTTCACTGTACATATGATTATCTGCTGAGGAAGCTGCGGAAATTATTCTTTCTTTCGGGCTGTAGCGATTATTTCTGATCTGCTCAATAAATCCTCCAAGACCCTCTTTTTTTTTTGTTTGACCTTTCAGATGCGAAAGCTCAAGATGACAATGAGCATTAATAAACCCCGGAACTATAATACCATTGTAAAATTCTGTGGAGTGTTTTTCTTTCAGTGCGCCGGTTGTATCTTCAACACTTATTATAGTCCCATCGTCCTCAGTGGTGATTACTGCTCTTTTTAACCGGCTCCCTGTGCCAGTAATTACATATTGAGCAGCAAAACATTTCATAAAGGCTGGCTATAAGTAAATGAGATATTTTCTATTTTAATATTTTTCCTCTGGCCAGAGGAGATGTTTTCGAAATCATATAGCCAGCCTCGTAAATGGAGCTTTTTATTTTCAGGTACATGGAATGTGAGGATATAGCTATGAGATCGACCATCTTTCAGATAATTCAGGTATTGTAAGTATACTTTCTTACCTGAATCTAAACTGTCAATTGGGGTCATGAATACCGTTGGCCCAGGATTAACTGACTGGTCATCAGGGTATAGTGTTACAGAAAATGAGAGAGTATAATAGCCTGCTTTAGAAAGAATAACATCAAACCTGGTTGAATCATCACCATCGACAGAAGGGATAATATAAAAGTCCTTTCCAGTCCATAGTTTAGTGGATACAACCGGCACTTTAGCAATCTCTTTTGCCATCAGAGATTCCATTTCACTTAATTTACCAAGCACCTGGTCGTAGATCTTATTAAGACCTTTGGGATCATCAAAGAAATAGTACTCCATGGTTTTGTCCATTCTTTCTTTGGTATAGCCATGTTTTTTAATAATCTGGCTATAAGCTTCGACAGAGTCGAGCAGAGAATACTTGTAAACTATTGAGTGAAGGGAAAGAAGTCCGTTGGCGAGATAGATATCTGTCATGATTGAAACCATTTCTTTCTCAGGGAGAAGATCCTTTTTATTAACCTTGCTTTTCCTGCCTGAGCACGATCCTGCCANCATCGAGATTATTATNAGTATGAGAAGAAGGAATCTGGTCATTCTAATTTAGTTTTAAATGAGTATCGGGAATCATACATATACCCTCATTGATTTTGACTTCGTCGAGCTCCTCCGCTCCGCGT